>FWWL01000512.1_pt1 | contig 106336 bp, 90 predicted proteins | sample 2228331 | NCBI WGS metagenome assembly FWWL01 (sample SAMEA103939775, study PRJEB20133) | metagenome | reverse complement strand
GGAAGGAGATACATCCCCGCAAAAACCATAATCGATAGAAAAAGCACAGAGGCTTCCCATCACTTATGGGACAGCCCCTTTTTTGCGCCTGGCAATAATACTGAAGACGATGTTATAAAGTTCGCTCCATCTTAGTAAGCCCCATTTTCGCCGCAGGCGGACAGAGGTACAAGCACGACAAGCTCAATTCTCATAAATTACAGGACATCGGAGATGACACCCCAAACGTTACGCAAGCTGTAACGACTTCGGTCGCATCTTGGGAGGAGGGGATAAAGATGTCGCGAATTACTCGTTCGCAAGCCCGGAAATTGGTAGGTAAACAGGTTTACGCGGTGCGTAAAGATGGATCTGTTGCCTCGGGGAAGCTTGTCCGCATTCTTGGCAATCAATTAGTCCTTGAGCAGCCAAGGGGCAAAAAAGTTCAGACGAAAGCGATAATTCCGCTTGTCTTGTTTGATTTATTGGCGTTAGGCACGGTTGCCGGCGGTTACGGCGGTTACGGCGGTTACGGCTATGGCGGAGGATATGACGGCTTCGGCTACGGTGGATATGATGGTTACTACGGTGGCGGTTGGTGGTAATCTATATCGGAATAACAGAAGCAGCAGCGGATCGATGGCAATCGGCTCCGCTTTTTTTAATAATAGGCTAGCGGTTTGGCTAGTTCGATGACTTTAAATGTTTGAAACGTTTGGAGGGTATAATAACCAAGGCGATGGTAGAAATGGAGTGCCCGCGTATTTCCTTCATCGACGAATAAATGGGACATTGTACAGCCTTTCTTGCGTCCGTATAGCTCTGCGCGGTTCATAAGCTCCGTACCCCAGTGTTTATTCTGTTCGGATGGATCCACTGCCAACAGGTCGATGAATAAAGTGGTGCCTCTAAATTCCATGTGGACAAATCCGAAAGGAGCGCTTCTGCCTGACAGGGCAGCGACTAATGTCGCGCCCCGCCGAAGCCGGCGGGTAATATCGTAATGCAATCGCCTGTCCCGTGGATGCTGCCAAGGAGAGAGCGGTACTAACTGCGTCCTTACGAGCTTGACGATGCCTTTGTCGTCGCCTTGATGCCGCCATCGAATCAACTGGGATTCCTCCCCGGTTCTTATGTTGCTCGGCAAGTCAGTTTTGCTGAATGCCGATTGTATAACGTATGAACAAGTTATTTGATCGGTAACGGCGAGTTGAGTATTGACGAATGGCTTGGCGAAGAATATAATTGATGCTAAATCGACTGAAAAATAAATGGCCGTGATGAGGAAAAAGCGATGGGGCTCTTATGCTCAGAGAGTGTCGGATTAGCTGAGACCGATACCTTAAACCCTGTACGCGAAGTCTCCTCGGAGCTGTTCGCCTGAACCGCCGATGGGCGCATTAGGGAGAATCGGATTGGCGCACGTTATTGCGCTTAAGGTATGTAACTTCCTGGGTTACCTCAGAGGAACACATACTTTATAAGGCCGTCATCGCGAGATGAACGGCAAACTCGGGTGGTACCGCGGAAGCAACAGCCTTTCGTCCCAAGACAGCCATATTGGCGTTGGGATGAAGGGCTTTTTTATTTGGAGAAAGGAGGAGTAAGGATGAGCACGCAAGGGGTTACATTGAAGTCCAAGCAAGAATTGATCGAGAAGTGGAGCAAGCCGGAAGTAATTACGGGGTCGGAAATACTGCTTCGCAGTTTGTTACTGGAGGGAGCCGAGTGCGTCTTCGGGTATCCGGGCGGAGCGGTTCTATACATCTATGATGCCATGCACGGCTTTACCGATTTCCAGCACCTTCTTACGCGACATGAGCAAGGCGCAATTCACGCGGCCGACGGGTATGCTCGTTCCACCGGAAAGGTTGGAGTATGTATCGCGACTTCTGGACCGGGGGCGACTAACCTGGTAACGGGAATTGCCACCGCCTATATGGATTCCGTACCGCTCGTTGTTATTACGGGTAATGTAGCGACTAGCTTCATCGGCACGGACGCTTTCCAAGAAGCCGATATCGTAGGCATTACGATGCCGATTACTAAACATAGTTATCTGGTTCGCAAGGCGGAAGATCTGCCTCGCATAATCCATGAAGCCTTCCATATCGCCAATAGCGGACGTAAGGGTCCGGTGCTTATCGATATTCCGAAGGACGTTTCCGCCGAGAAGATATTATTCCAGCCGGTAACCGAAGTGAGCTTGCGCGGGTACAACCCAACGGTTCAACCGAACAAGATGCAGGTAGAGAAAATGTTGAAGGCGATCGAGAAGGCTGAGAAACCCGTCATCCTTGCCGGCGGCGGCGTCATTTACTCCGGAGCGCATGAGGAATTATACGAATTCGTAACGAAAACGGGCATTCCGACGACGACGACTTTGCTCGGATTGGGAGGTTTTCCAAGCGGTAATGAGCTCCATATGGGAATGCCGGGCATGCACGGAACTTATACTGCGAACACGGCTATCCAGAATGCAGACCTGCTGATCAACATAGGCGCCAGATTCGACGACCGCGTTACGATGAAGCTCAAAGGCTTTGCGCCTCACGCGAAAGTGGTGCACATCGATATTGATCCGGCGGAGATAGGCAAGAACGTTCCGACTGAAATCCCGATCGTGGGCGACGTCAAAGCCGTTCTGCAACTCGCCAACGCAAGCGCGAAACGTGCGGACAAAGCAGATGAATGGCGTGCTCAAGTCAGCCAATGGAAAGCGACGAAGCCGAACAAATACAAAGATTCCGAAGTCGAGCTGAAGCCTCAATGGGTTGTATCGATGATTCACGAAACGACTAAAGGCGACGCGATTGTAACGACTGACGTTGGCCAACATCAGATGTGGGCGGCGCAATACTATCCGTTAAACAAACCTCGCTCGTGGGTTACTTCCGGCGGACTGGGTACGATGGGCTTCGGGTTCCCATCCGCGATTGGCGCCCAGATGGGCAATCCGGATCGGACGGTCGTCTCCATAAACGGAGATGGCGGAATGCAAATGTGTGCTCAAGAGCTTGCGATTTGTGCGATCAACAACATTCCGGTCAAGGTCGCCATCATTAATAATCAGGTACTGGGTATGGTTCGTCAGTGGCAGGAAATCATTTACGATAACCGTTACAGCCATATCGACCTGGCGGGCAGTCCCGACTTCGTGAAGCTTTCCGAAGCTTATGGGGTTAAGGCATTCCGCGCATCTAACAAGGAAGAAGCGCGCAGCGCGTGGCTCGAAGCTTTGAAGCATCCCGGACCGGCCGTCGTGGAATTCGTCGTTCGCAAGCATGAGAACGTGTTCCCGATGGTAACGCAAGGTTCGACTATCGGAGAGATGCTGATGGGGGATTCCGAATGAACCGTAAACATACGATAGCGATTCTCGTAAACGACCAGCCCGGCGTGCTGCAGCGGGTATCAGGCCTGTTCGGCCGCCGCGGCTTCAACATTGAGAGCATCACCGTCGGCTCTTCAGAAGAAGCGGGGTTATCCCGTATGGTCATCGTCACTACCGGCGACGATCATACGCTGGAGCAAGTCCAGAAACAATTGTACAAGCTGATCGACGTTATTAAGGTAATTGACGTTAGCGGCAATCCGATGGTTGGCAGAGAGCTTGGCTTGATTAAAATCGGAGCCGAACCGTCCGCGCGGCCGGAAATTCTCGGCATCGTGGAAACGTTCCGCGCTGCGGTTGTCGATATCGGCCCAACGACTCTGATCGTACAGGTTGTCGGCGATACCGAGAAAATCGATGCGATGATCGAATTATTGAAGCCTTACGGCATTCGCGAACTTTCGCGCACGGGCGTGACGGCGATGAACCGGGGCATCAGGTAACACGGAGATCGTAAGTTAGACAGCATGTTTACAACCCGCCCGAAGCGGGAGTTCGAGGAGAGAAGGGCGGTAACCGGCCGTCTCTCTTGGAACGCCCGCTTTGAGGGTCGACAATAAGAAATGCAATTATTTGAAGGAGGAACACATTCCAATGGCAGTTAATTTATTTCATGAGAAAGACGCTGATCTTGGCGTTCTTAAGGGCAAAACAATCGCGGTAATCGGCTACGGCAGCCAAGGTCATGCGCAAGCGCAAAACCTTCGCGACAGCGGTCTTAACGTGATCATCGGCCTTCGCGCCGGTAAATCCGCAGACAGCGCACGCAACGACGGTTTCGAAGTGCTCCCTGTTGCGGATGCAACCCGCAAAGCGGATGTCGTGCAAATCCTCATGCCGGATGAAACGCAAGCTAGCGTGTACAAGAACGAAATCGAGCCTAACTTGAAAAAAGGCGCAGCGCTTATGTTCTCCCACGGATTTAACGTTCATTTTGGTCAAATCGTAGCTCCTGCGGATGCGGACGTCCTTCTGGTTGCTCCGAAATCCCCAGGCCACATGGTTCGCCGTACTTACGTTGAAGGGTTCGGCGTACCGGGATTGATCGCCATCCACCAGAACGGAACGGGCAAAGCATTCGATATCGGCATGGCTTATGCCAAAGGCATCGGCTGTACTCGCGCGGGAGTTATCGAAACTTCCTTCCGCGAAGAAACCGAAACCGACTTGTTCGGTGAGCAAGCCGTTCTGTGCGGCGGTGCAACCGCTCTTGTTAAGGCTGGATTCGAAACGCTTGTTGAAGCGGGTTATGCCCCTGAGATGGCCTACTTCGAATGTTTGCACGAGCTGAAGCTGATCGTAGATATGATGTACGAGGGCGGCTTGTCCTCTATGCGCAGCTCTATCTCCAACACTGCGGAATACGGCGACTATGTTACCGGACCTCGCGTCGTTACGGATGAAACGAAAAAAGAAATGAAACGCGTGCTCGAAGACATCCAACAGGGCAAATTCGCTCGCGACTTTATTCTCGAGAACCTATCCGGCCGTGCTTTCCTCACGGCTACTCGCCGTAACGAAGCCGAGCATCCGATTGAAGTCGTCGGCGCTCAACTTCGCGGAATGATGCACTGGATTAAGAAATAATAGGGTCAGCCTTCCATATGAAACCCCGGCAAAGCTTAGCCGGGGTTTTTGTTAAAGAACAGACCGCGTAACCGCGAGAGAAATCAGCGTGAATCGCGCTTGGAATGTGTTATAATTTGAACAAAGTTATGAAATGCTTCAGGAGGTGCGGGCACGGCCCTGCCATGCGAAAAATTTATATATTTGATACGACGCTTCGAGACGGAGAACAATCTCCCGGCGTTAACCTGAACACTCAGGAAAAAGTGGAAATCGCGCTGCAGTTGGAGAAATTGGGCGTTGATCGGATCGAAGCGGGTTTTCCTGCGGCATCCCCCGGTGATTTGGCCGCGGTAAACGCGGTCGCAAGAGCGGTTAAGAATGCTACGGTCATCGGTTTGGCTCGTTCGCGAGAGCCTGATATCGATGCGGTAAGGGAAGCGCTTATAGGCGCGCAGGATCCGGGTATTCATTTGTTCCTGGCGACCTCGCCGATCCACCGCAAGCACAAGCTGCGCATGGATAAGGACCAAGTGCTGGAAACGGCGGAGCGGGCAATTCGTTATGCTAAGCAGTATTTCGATAAAATCGAGTTTTCGCCGGAAGACGCCGGACGCACGGAATTGGATTATCTTTGCCAAGTGACGGAGATGGCTATTAATGCCGGCGCAACCGTCGTTAATATTCCGGATACGGTAGGTTACATGACGCCGCAAGAATTCGGGAATATTTTCAAAGTATTGAAGGAAACGGTGCCTGGGATTGAGCGTATCCAATTGTCCGCGCATTGCCACGACGATCTAGGAATGGCGACGGCGAACGCGCTGGCTGCCATCCTGAACGGCGCGGATCAAGTCGAAGGCACGATTAATGGAATCGGCGAACGCGCGGGTAACACTTCACTGGAAGAAGTGGCGCTTACTCTCGCGACCCGGGCGGAATTTTTCCAAGCGACGACATCCTTGAACTTAAAGGAGATTGCGCGTACAAGCCGTTTGGTCAGCAAGCTTACGGGCATGGTAGTGCCGGGTAATAAAGCCATTGTCGGCGCCAACGCGTTCGCGCATGAATCCGGCATTCATCAAGATGGAATGCTGAAGGAGAAAACAACGTATGAGATCATTTCTCCGGACACGATCGGACTGAGGGACAGCAAGCTTGTGCTCGGCAAGCACTCCGGACGCCATGCTTTCCGCGAGAAATTAATCGATCTGGGTTACGAACAGTTGACTGAAGAGCAAGTGAACGCTGCATTCGGCAAGTTCAAAGATTTGGCGGATCGCAAGAAAAACGTTAGCGATGAAGATATCCGCGCGCTCCTCGAGGAGAAGATCATCGAGACTCCGGAAGTGTTCGCGTTGGAGCAGCTAGTCGTTTCATTCGACAGCCACACGACCCCGACGGCTACCGTAACGCTCAAGACGGCAAAAGGACTCGTGAAGCATGAGTCTGAGGGCAATGGCTCCGTAGACGCGATCTATCAAGCGATCGATGTGCTTACCGGCGAAACCGTAGAGCTCGACGATTATACGATCAAATCCGTAACGGACGGCACCGACGCCCTAGGCGAAGTGCATGTCGTTCTTAAGCAAGAAGAATCGTCCGCGCACGGCCGCGGCGTGAGTACCGATATATTGGAAGCGAGCGCCCGGGCATACGTAGACGCGTTGAACCGGCTTATCGACAAACGCAACGCGCCAACCCGCAATCGACGCGACAACGTCACGTTGATCTAATCGTTAAGAACGGATACGAAATGGGGAACGACCGATGAATTATCATTTTTCCGCGAGACTGGGTACCTTTTCCTCCTCGGCGGTCCGTGAAATTTTGAAGCTGACGCAAAGAAAATCGATCATTTCGTTCGCTGGCGGTTTGCCTGCCGAAGAGCATTTCCCGGTTGCCGCGATCGGAGATGCTTTTCAGCGGGTGCTGGCAGCAGGAAACAAAGCGTTGCAGTACGGTGTTACGGAAGGCTACTTGCCGCTTCGCGAGAGCATCTGCGCTTGGATGGGACGCAAAGGGATAACGGTAACCCCGGACGATATGCTCTTGACGACGGGGTCGCAACAAGCGATTGATTTGCTGACCCGGATTTATATCGATGCGGGCGACGTGATCTTGGTGGAGAAACCGACCTATCTATCGGCGTTGCAGGTGTTTCGTTCTTACGGCGCTGTTCTGGTATCCGTCGATACGGACGATGACGGAATGGATTTGGCGGACTTGGCCGCCAAGATTGCGCAATACCGCCCAAAGATGGTTTACGTTATTCCTACGTTCTCCAATCCAACAGGCAAGGCTTGGAGCTTGGAACGGCGTCTTGGAGCGCTTAAGCTGTGCAGGGAGAGCGATACGCTTATCCTGGAGGACGATCCTTACGGCGAGCTGAAATTCGGCGACGCTTCGGTAACGTATCCGTCGCTCTTCTCCTTGGACCGGCATCCGAACGGATCTTGCGTCGTCTATACAAGCACCTTCTCCAAAACTGTAGCGCCGGCGTTGCGGACGGGATGGGTGATGGGCGATCCGGAGATCATTCGCCATATGGCCCGGGCCAAGCAGGCTGCCGATCTGCACTCCAGCTCTCTGGACCAGCAAACGCTGTACCAATTAATGGAGCATTTCGATCTGGACGGGCATATCGAGTTCGTGCGCAAGGAGTATGAGTCTCGAATGCGCCAGATGGCGGACTTGCTGAGAGCGCAGCAGTGGCCGGGCGTCGTGTGGAATGAGCCGAAAGGCGGCATGTTCTTCTGGTTGGAGCTGCCGGAATCGGTAGATACGGCAGAGCTGCTCAAGACGGCGGTCGATCTGGGCGTCGCATTCGTTCCGGGTGTTTCCTTCTTCGCTGAAGAGAATGCCAAGAAAAACACGTTGCGCATGAATTTCACGCATACCGACTTCGACGGCACTATTACGGGAATGAAAAGATTGTCTCAGGCGATGGAGAGTGTGTTGGTTCGGTAATTTTAAAATGTGAAAAAAGCAGGTTGCCGTAAATTGCTGCGGCAGCCTGCTTTTTTAATGTGATCTTGTGACTCTTCGAAATTACTGTAAAAATGTTTTTTGCTATTTCCATTCCAGGCTGACACTTAGCTGTTGAAATTAACCGTATGGGTACTCACCTCAGTAGTTTTTCACGCCAAACCGATCTAGTTAGTAATATTGCTTACCGTCGAAAATTAGTGAAGATCTGATTATCATGCAAATCCTATTTAAATGAAATTGCTATAGGCGGAGTGTTGTCGGGGGACAAGAACATACATTTATGCGAATCCGCGCACTGCGCGGTTTTTTCATTCTATGGGTGCAAGTTCTTGTCTTTGGGCTTGGACAAGAACTTGCATCCTTTGCCGACTGAGGATAAGAACTTGTATCTTTTGCCACGTCGAGCGAAAACCTTGAAATCCGCACAAAAATCAACGCGTTGCGGCGCTAACATTCGATTTGTTCCCTTGCAGTCGTCCACATGGGATTGGAATGAAGTATGGCGGAATCCGTATCGGCCGATAAGAAGATCATGAACGAAGAAAACGGCGTTATCATCGTGAAAAAAATAAGGCAACTAGACGATAATTTAAAGGCAGTATCGAAGAGAGATGCAACGTGCGTGTACTATGATCAAGGGAAAAGTTGGAACAGCAGAAACAGTATGCAGATACAGCCAGCTACGTTCTATATTTTATAATTGGCGTCATTGTCCTGAGCGATTGCCTGAATTTTGCCAATACCGTAAGCACAGGCTTAATTTTGCGAACCAAAGCATTTGCCGTTCTGAAGGCAATCGGGATAACGCAAACATTATAAAGCCAACGACAGTTCATCTGGTTCCTTTGAAATGAATTTATAACTCTTTGGTGAAGAGGGGATGTGGTAAAATGAAGACAGTCTGCACATATGCGAGGGCGGAGAAGGGCGGAATCAGAAAATGCGGCCTAAATTATCGCGCTTCAATACGCTGCGCAACCAAATGCTGTTCGGATTTCTGGCGGTCATGATCATGATTCTCGGTATCGTCGGTTATGTGACGTTCCATGCGGTTGCGGTGCTGTTGACCAACAACGCTGCAACTATCATCCAACAGACGGCGGTTCAGGCCAACGGACGTCTGGAGGGCATCCTGAGGCAACTGGATTCTCTCACGACCCAGGTCGCCACCAATACATATGTCCAACAGTTGCTTTTAAACGAGAAGGAGGGGCACCCCGCCACTTTTCAGCAACGCCAGTTGCTTCCTGCAACGATCAATACCGTTCATCAATTCTCGGATGGCGTCAAATCCGTTGAATTATACAGCTACAGCGGTCGAAGGTTATATCCGCTCGACGACACCACCCTGGAGGAGAAAGTAAGCCGGGAGTGGATGAACCAGACGGTGGAAGCCAAGGGAAGTATGGTGTGGTTCGGTATGGATACGAATGATCCGAACTCCCTCCTGGCTATCCGACTCGTGACGTTGATCGACCAGAATTTCTCCCCGGGAGGTTATCTGATGCTTCGGACCAACCGCAATCTGTTTGCGCTTAAGGATCCGGACGGACAGGGGGAGGGGCGCAACCAGATGCTGCTCGTAGGCGGGGACGGCAACGTGATCGCCTCCACGCTCGCGCAGCAAGTCGATCCTCCCCAGATTGCGGCCATGCTCCAGCCCTCATTGAAGGAGGTGCCGATCGGATCCCGGACTTTCATGGTCGTGCGCAACAAATCGGAAATCACCGGCTGGACGCTGCTGATCCTGACGCCGGTCGATGAGATCACCAAAGGGATTTCCGTGCTACGGCGCGATATTTTCATCTCGGCAGGCATCGGTTTCTTACTCTATGCCATGCTAGCGTTACTTCTCTCATCCGTCATCACGAAGCCGATCCTTCGCTTGATCCGCACGATGCGCGACACCAGATTCGGCGTACTTCGTCCTGTCACCCTGCCCTCTTCGACGATCGAGATCCGGGAATTGAATCATTCTTACAATGAAATGGTCGAGAATATCAATAATTTGATCAAGCTGGTATACGAAAAAGAGATTTTGTTAAACCGGACGGAGTTGAAAGCGCTTCAGGCGCAGATTAACCCGCATTTTCTGTTCAATACGCTGGAAGTGCTGTATGGTTCGCTGATCGACCGGAATGAAGAGGGGTTGGCTGATTACGTACTGGCCATGTCGGATATGTTCCGCTATACGATCGCGAATTCCAACCAGGACGAATGGGTCACGATTCGGGAAGAACTGGATCTTATCAAGCAATATTTGCTTATCATGAAAACACGGTTGGAGGATCGTCTGAACTGGCATATCGACGTTCCGCCATATCTCGTGACGCGCAAGATCCCAAAGCTGATCATCCAGCCGGTCGTGGAGAACGCCATCAATCATGGTGTGGGAAACAAGATCGACCCGGGAACCGTGTCCATCAGTCTCAACTTGTCGGAAGATGAAGAGGATCTTGTGATTCACGTGGAAGACAACGGCGTCGGCATGGATAAAGATAAACTGGCTTCGATCAATCGTGTGATTCAGCAGGGCAAAGTCCTGTCCGCCAAGGGTACGGGCATGGGGATCGCCAATGTCCATCGCCGCATTCAAATGTATTATGATCACAGCCCGCGGGCCAAAGGCGTTATGATTTCGAGTCTGGAAGGTAGCGGAACGCAAGTTCAGATCATTGTCCCATACGAGTAAAAGGGGGTACCCGGATTGAAAAGAACGTTTTTGACCGCACTGAGTTTATTGCTGGCACTGATCCTGGCCGTTGCAGGATGCGCAGGCCCCAACAACGGCAAATCCGATTCCGAAGACTCGATCGACAAACCGACCTCCCTGGCGTCCAAACGCGATGGCACGGATAAATCCGGTGAGAAGATCACGCTCAAGCTAATGCATCTGTGGCCGGAAGACAGCTCCGCTCAATACAAGGTGGTCAGTCGGATCATCGACGAGTATCAGAAAGCGAACCCGAACGTGAAGATTCAGACGGATATGTTGGCGAATGAGCAGTACAAGAGCAAGCTGAAGATTCTGGCTGCATCCAACGAGCTGCCGGATATCGGCTTTACCTGGGCGGCGGGCTTCATGACCCCGTATGTGAAAAGCCAAATGTTCGCACCGCTCAATGATATTGTGCGGGGAGAGTTCAAAGGCAAATTCGTTGCCGGCACGGTGGAAGCATACTCCTTCAACGGGAACGATTACGCGCTTCCGGTCGAGCTGAACACCGTTCCGATCTTTTACAACAAATCCATCTTCCAAAAGTACAATCTGCAGCCGCCGAAAACGTACGACGAACTTTTGAATATCATTCGAACGTTGAGGGGTAACGGCGTAACGCCCATTACGCTGGGCGGCAAGGATGGCTGGCCCGCTTCCCTCTGGTACATGTATCTGGCCGACCGCATCGGCGGGCCGTATCTGATGGATCTATCGGTTGCGAATCGCACGTTCACGGACCCCGCGTTGATCGCAGCGGCGAAGAAATCGCAGGAGCTTGTCGACATGGATGCGTTCAACCATGACTTCATCGGGTTGTCCAACGATGAAGCGACAGCCGTATTCATGAACAGCCAAGCTGCGATGTACATGACGGGAACGTGGGAAGTACCGAACTATACGATGAACAAGGACTTTCCGCAGGAATTCCGCAATCAGATCGGATTCTTCAAGTTTCCGACGATCGACGGCGGAAAGGGTAACGTCGACGATTGGGTCGGCGGTCCGGGCGTCGGGCTATTTGTCTCGCAAAACTCGAAGCATATGGACGAAGCGAAACGATTCGTCACCTTCTTCGCCAAGAAGTGGGAGGAGATTTCGGTAACGGACGCGGGCATTATTCCGGCTACCAAGGTGGATACGGACACCATCAAGCTTCCGCAAATGTACATCGATCTGTTGAACGAGCTGAACAATGCGAAGAAGGTTACGCTCTTTCTGGACGTTCAAATGGATCCGGCCGTGGCGAAGGGCCATTATAACCTCATCCAGGGGCTGTTCAGCAAGCACATCACGCCGGAGGAATTTGCGCATAACCAGGAGAAGCTGCTGAAAGACGGCAATTGATCGATCTTGTGAACGGCGAATCTACTTGGCTTGCTGAACGGGTCACCGTTCGCAGTATCGCGGGCAAGCGGAGGGCGAAGTTTAACCACCGATGAAATAACAGTCGAAAGTAGCATTCATTCTTTTCTTGGCCTATCAGTGTGGCTGAATCGACTAAGTAACATTTTGAAGAGGGAAGGTGAGAGGAACTAAATCCAGAGAGAAAGCTTGTACCAGAACACCTGGAATGATTCGAATGAAGAGGTTTTTATTTGCAAAAATCTCGATTGATTTTTTGCTCATTCAACTGAGTGCTTCGTACCGCAAAAGTGACTGGTTTATCGAAAAATACAGCGGAATAAGTAATGTACAATTGTTCGCTTATCGCCAATTTACAAAGTATATGACGAAAGAGGTAAAAGCTGGGGGTCAGCAGTTTTGCAGAAAATGATGAATTATGTCGAAATAAACATAAAAACCTGACCGTGACATTGAACGGGTTAGACAACGATTGAGGAAATCGAAAAACGAGGTTTCCTCTGTTCAGGAGATCTACATTTCAGTGAAAAAGTTAATTGGGCATGGGGACCCACTAAACTATCTCGTGCTGCGCTTGAAGGGATGTACCATGCAGGACTTCTTATTATCCATCACAAAATTAACACCCGGAAATATTATGACTTAGCGATTCGCCATATATCGGAAGACATATATTTCTCGCCTGATCCCTTTGAAACGGATGAGGAATATTATGATTTCGTATCGGCAGTGTGGGCTTACTATGGAATCGTCCAAGCGATGCCTGGCTCGGTATTAGCGACTTCAAATGCCAGCAGCGGAATGAGACTTTCGCTAGATTATTGAATGCGAATAGAATTATTGATATTGACGTAGAAGGGCTGCAATTTCCAGTATATATTCGAAGAATTGATATTGATAAATTAACAAGTGCAATCTCCTCTGATTTTAACGATGAACGGGCAAGCATTCTTGCTCCATTAGACAATATGTTATGGGACAGAATACTAATAAAAGAGTTGTTTGATTTCGAATACAAGTGGGAAGTTTACAAACCAATAGAGGAAAGGAAATACGGATACTATGTGTTGCCTGTTTTGTACGGCGACAAAATTGTAGCTCGATTTGAACCGATTAAACATAAAAAGAATGCGCCATTTTCTGTTAAAAAATGGTGGTGGGAGGATAATACATCTGTTACCGGCACTATGAAAGAAAACATTATTAAATGCCTAGATCAATTTGCTATTTTTTCTTGATACGGTTTTCCAGAGAGATGATTAAAAATTGGTTCAATTTTAAGATGGTTTGAATTATCAGCTCCAGCGGCAATCCACAGTCCAGGAATGCCGCTGTTTTTTTCTGTAATGTCTAATTACTAATTCCTTATTGTGGCAATGATAGGAATGTCCTATAATAGTTCTTAAGACTAGATTTTTGCAGATTTATGTCGAATAACTATTATTGTACGACATAAACCCTTACAACGATTGTAGTAATTTATACCTATAAAATCGTGGGATTTAATGCGAGTGAGTCATTGTTTTGACGTAAGGAGTCTGGAGTTCTATAAATATAGGATAAAAGACGCGCGCTCTTTCTACTGGAGCGCGTTTGATATATCAAAAAGAGTTTATAGGACTCCTCAGATCAGAGGAAAGGAGGAGGGTCTGATCAAAGTACGTCTAGGTTTTCAAGGTACGATGTTTCTCATCTTTTCATTGCTGTCGCTGATAGGCGTAACCGTAACATTCTCGGGTGTATATGTGTATATGTCGAATTATATGGAAGAAAATTCCAGAGATAATATGGGGCAATTAGCACTGAAGCTGTCAGAACAGATTGACTCGTTTTACAATGAAATGAATCACATTTCGCTTCAAATCTTATACACTACTGAGTTAATAGAAATAATGAGAAAAGCAGCCCAGTCAAAAGATAATGCAAACTACTTTACCGAGCACACGGAAATGGAACGAAAAGTAAGGAATTATCTAGACTCCTTTAACGGTCCGGATCTTACGGTGTCGCGGATCAGTATGTATAATGACCGAGGCGATTATGTAAGCTTCGGGATTATTCCTGATAAGGCGAGTGTTATACGGGACCAATTGCAAAGCAATTCATTTAAGGCTTCCTATCTTACTGGAATCGCTAGCGTTAAATTTACCATACCTCATGCCGATAGATGGTCAGCGGATCGAAGTCAAGAGTTTATCTCTTTATACAGGGAAATTCGCGATGTATCAGAGTCGTACGGAATCATCGAAATTCAGCAAGATGTTTCGAAATTCAGAGAGCTCCTGCGTGTTCCTAACATCGGAACGATGAAAGTGTACATATTTGATAAGAACGGCCTTCCAGCATACATAAGCCAAGAGGCGGCATCATCAGAAAATAATATTACCATGCAGCAATTGCTTGGAGGCCAATCAACATTCAATCAATCCGATTATATCTTGTCCAGCCATCAGTCTACTAAGAGCCAATGGAATATTATTCTTGCAGCACCTAAGTCCGAATTCTTTTCGCCTATTAAGGTTGTTGGAAGATTAATATTTTTCGTAAGTCTAACGATCTTTGCGCTTAGTCTACTCATGAACTTCGCAATTACCAGACATTTGACAAAACCGTTTCGCAAGATGCGCGATTCGATTCGAAACGTTAGTTATAACAATCTATCGATTGAAATTGACGATACGTCTAATGAAATCAATCTCATGAATAGCGCTTTCGAAAGCATGTTCGAACGGTTGAAGGATTCGATGGAGCAAGTTGTACAAGCTCGTTCGCGGGAAACGAAGGCTCGTATGAATGCCTTGGAATCGCAAATGAATCCTCACTTTTTGTATAATGTATTAACGATTATTGGTACAACCGGAGAGCAAGCCGGAGTGGATAAAGTGATGGAATTGTGCGAGAAGCTTTCTGGTATTCTCAGGTATTCTTCGAAAAATATAGACGGAAAAGTTACCGTTCGCGACGAATTAATCTATGCACAACAGTATTTGGATCTTATGAAGGAAAGATATGAAGAACACTTCCAATACAGATTGGAAATGGATGAAGCAACGGTATATTCAGAGGTGCCTCGTCTAATTTTCCAGCCTCTTATCGAAAATTGTTTTCAGCATGCCTTTCAAAAGGTTGGACCACCGTGGATTATCCATCTTACGATCACACAAACCATTGATTTTGAGTGGATGTTTGAAGTAAAGGATTTGGGGGACGGGTTTGATCCGTCAGTTCTTGAAAAGCTGCATCGAAGAATGGAGAGCTATACATTCAACGCCGAGTACATCAACCATACAGAAGAATCATCCAGAGACGAGGGCGGAGTCGGTCTTTTCAATACCTTAATCCGCTTGAAGGTTACCTATGATAAGAAGGCGTATTATGAAATATTGAGTAACGATCCCAATGGAACAATTGTCCGAATCGGGGTGAGGCGCAAATGACGCAAATGATTAAAGTCATGATTGTCGAAGATGAAGCACCGATTCAACGCAGTATCAAATCTGCAGTTGAATCTGCCGATGACAGATTTGAAGTCATTGCTGCGGCATATAATGGCGAAGAGGCTCTAATGCTTGTCCATGAGTTGCAACCGGATATTATCTTAACCGACATCCGTATGCCGGTAATGGACGGCCTTGCTTTAACAGAGAAAGTTCGGGAATTATATCCTCATATTCAAATCATTCTGCTAAGCGGCTATCAGGAATTTGACTATGCAAGGAAAGCCATGCAGCTTGGAGTGGTGCACTATCTACTCAAACCGGTATCACGAAAGCAAATAAGAGAACTGCTTGAGACGATTGTTCTGGATACATTAGAAAAGAGAAGGGTTTTGCATAGACAATATGCGGCTTCTCTTATTCATGGAAGATCCCTATCGGTGTTCCCCTTTTTGCAAAAAAATCCGTATGAGTCGCATTTGATCATTATAAGTTGTGCAGGACCGATACCGATTTTTTCGTTCGAAGATGATATCCCCGGAAAAGTGTATTGGGAAAATAATGATCTACAATCCATTTTGGTTGAAGCAATGGAAGGGTACGGGGATTTCGCTGTCGTGAACGGAAAATCCGTTTCGGAACAAGTGATCATGCTTTCTTTTTTACGAGATCAGGGCATCAAGCGTTCTCCGTCAGAATGGGCGGATATCATTGCGGCTCGCCTGGGAAGCGATTTGCCTGTTTCAATCGTTTACGGCGGGCTATATTCCGATTTGCAAGAAACGGCGGCGGTTGCTCAAGTCTGCCGGTCCATGCTTTATAAGAGGATGATATTCGGTAACCCCATTTGTTTTTCAACGAGTGACCGGATTGATGCTTCAGTTGTTGGTCCGGATACCGATTCTCTTCTGAAGCGGAAGCTTACCGTGGCTTTGGGTCAAAAAAAACCCGAGTTCTTCAAGATTGAAATTCATGCATTGTTTGAAAAATGGAAGCAAATGCAGATGAGGCAAATCTATGTTGAAAAGAAAGTAAAGCGCATGCTGCAGCTCCTGTTGCATATAACGGGTTCCAGGTTGTACTCCAGCGAGATGCTCGAAATTGATATTAACCGAATGATTATGCAGTCTGCAAATTATGAGGAGTTATATCGCTATACATGTGGGATCATCGATTTCTTATTCACTCTTAATGATGCGGAAAACGGAAACGAGAACGATAATGATAACGAAAGAATCGCGATGAAAATCGAGAAGTATCTGGAAGAACACTTTGCGGAACAGACTAACCATCAGATGTTATCCGAAATATTCGGTCTTGTTCCCTCGTATCTGAGCAAAATTTTCACCAAATTCAAAGGGACTTCACCTGCCAAATATATTATCCAGCTTCGAATCGAGAAAGCCAAGGATTTACTGTCGGATCCAAGATGGTTAACCAAAGAAATTGCGGAAATTGTCGGTTACGATGATCCAAGCTATTTCAGCCGGATATTTAAACGCGAAACCGGACTTTATCCGTCAGAGTTTCGGGAACAAAACGGAGTGAATTTAGCAGATGACCACATGAAACAGAAACGTCGAGACAGTTTCTAATTTTACCAATAAATTACTTTCGCTCTATTCCCGAGAACTTATATAATGAAAACGAGTTCTAATTGAACAACCGGGAGGCATTTGGAGTGAGAAAAGATCTTCTTGTCACCACATGCTTACTTCTGATTACGTCAATAATTTCAAGTTGCGATGATACAAATGCAGTTGCGACTCCGAACAAGCCGGAAACACCGGAGAAACAAGCTCAGATCATTACGCTGATGATGGCGCATGGCAAGTTTTCCGATGCTTACAAGGAGCTTCAGGATAAACTCAAAGCGGAAGAGAACATCACCCTTGACCTTCAAACCCTCCCAGTGGATCAATATGATAATGTTGTTAAATTGAAAATTGCTGCGAGAGAAGTACCGGATATTATCGTAGCAAATGTGCCTGATCGATATGAGGAATTAAATGCGTCGCAAAACATGGTCGATTTGAGTGGCGAAACGTGGGTCGGAAGGCTTTCGAATCCTGATTTGCTCAGAGATCCCGACGGCAAAATTTACGCTTGGCCGATCGAGGCTTCGACTTTCTATGCAGCCGCTTATTATAACAAGAAAGTGTTTGCCGAGTTAGGCTTAAACAAGCCGACAACTTACACTGGATTCCTCGATTTACTGGAAACGATCAAGACAAAAAGTAATGGAATTACCCCGATCTTCATGTCCAATAAAGATACGTGGACGACGCAAATCTTTATGACCGCCGGACTCCCGGTTCTGCTAGGAGACAAAGCCCGGGAAACATGGGACAAGCTGCTGCACAATCAACTGAAATGGACCGATGTTCCTGAATTCAAAACCGTTCTGAGCCTCTATTTGGATTTGTACAAGAAAGGTTATGTGAATCAGGATCACGCCAGTGCATCATTTGAAGATGCAAAAGCGGCATTAGTCGCCGGGAAGGCTGCAATGGTGTACAGCGGCGAATGGATGGCAGCTGATTTGGTAAAGAAGTACGGCATGAAACCGGAAGATATCGGTGCTTTCATCATCCCGTTTGGCGACCGGGATTTAATGGCAATGGGCGGTTTTGTGACGGGCTGGCTTATTCCGAAGGATGCGATGAACATAGCCGGTGCCAAGAAAGTGCTTGAGCTTCTATCACATCCGGAGTATATGAATCTCTATTTTGAGAAGCACCCCGGTTTTCCCGGTTTTAGAGACGTAAACGGCGGGGAAATGGCGCCTGAAGTAGTGAAACTGGTAGAAAAATATATTAATGGAAATAAACACACTTACGAGATGAATGCACCAATGAGCTTCGTGAACCCCCTGTTCATCGATAACCTATGGGGGCCATATGTTGATATGGCCACAGGTTTGAAAACGCCGGAGCAGGTTATCGAGTCCTGGCAAATCAAATACGCCGAATATATGGCACAAAAACAGCGGCCTGGGTTCTAAGGGAGGGCTTATCAGAACAGATCACTTTTATTGCTTTTTCTCTTTGAGTATGGCTTCATCCGCTTTAACTTTAATTGCTTTAATCGTATCGTCTATCGAGCGTTCTCCTATGAGATATAGCTCTCCTTCCTGCAAAATAATATTGCTATATTCCGCTGCAGCAGGCCCAATATTTTTTTCTGGAACGTAGCCTAATTTGTTATCAAAGAACGCTTTCGAGAGGTCATCTATGGTAACGCTTCCATTGGATTGATCAGCGATTTGCTTAATGGACTCTTTTTGAGCTGTAGGGTCTGCTAAAGCAGGTATAATTCCAATCATTTTAGCAGAATGCTCTGCTTTAAATTTCACATATTCCAATGCTTCCTTAGGATGTGCCGAATGTTTGTTCACAGCATGGGTATAAGTAACGCCAAAATTATTCGTACCCTCGCCGTCCGTTGGGATTTGTGTAACGCCCCATTCCCAATCCTTAGGGTAATCCTTCTCGTTAGTAAGCAGACCGGTATACCAGTTGCCAATAAGATGCATCCCGTATTGACCGGACATAAACCCATCCCATTGCAGCTTTTTCGTTCTGTATTCCAGCCAATTGGGTTGAATCTTATGGACACTCCCTAAATCCCCAAAAAACTTTAAGCTTTCTCTAAAAATCGGGTGGTCATAATTAGATGTTCCGTCTGTCGTGTAAGCAGAAACATTATGCTGTCTAGCCAGCATATATAAATAAATGTCAAAATCCAGCATATACGATCCATAGATTCCTTTCGCAGGATTGGTCAGGCTTTTGGCCATATCAATATATTGCGCCCATGTCCATTCTGCGGGCGGGTAAGGGACCCCGGCATCATCGAATATTTTTTTGTTATAAAAGACTGCCCATACAGATACTGAGTTAGGCAATGAATAAATGATGTCTCTAGGATACTTTGTTAAATATTTACCGTATATTTTATCCGCATCGTAATTAACCGCTTTCATTAATTCGTTCAATGGCAGCAAAAAATCGTTTTTTACATATTTATCAAGCACTAAGGGATTGGCTAGAGGAATTACGTCGATTGTAGAGGTGGTGGAAGCCAGATCTAGATCGATTTTTTTATACATATCATTGCCGGGTACAATTTCAAACTCTACATTAATTCCAGTTTTGGCGGTAAACGCTTCATTGATTTCTTTTTCAGCTTCCGAAGATGCAAGGTCCGAGCTTACATAAACTTTGATTGTGGTTGGCTGATTAGCTGAGCCTAATGAAGATACTGGTGCTGTTGACGATTCTGATAGTCTAGTATTTGAACTGCAAGCAGTTATAACAAGTACTAAAGACAACAAAATACTTAAAATAAACCCCGTTGAAATACATCGAATCATATGTAACATCTCCATTTGTTTTTATTTCAAGCATGAGGGATTGCTCACTGCTTTTTTATAGTCCATACTCATTTATTATATCTGTTTTTTGACATATTTGGACAGAGTATAACAAAGTGTTTATGATTTGTTAGGAGGTGCGTCATATCAAATTACGATTAGGTGTACAGGGGAAAATGTTCCTGATCTTCTCGTTGTTGACTCTTATACTTATCATCACTTCGTTCTCCTTTTTCTATTTCTACATTTCCAATCGTATTGAGAAGCAAGCCATCGAAAATATGGAGCAATTAGCATTGGATATTTCCGAACAGATTGATTCATTTTATGTCGAACTCAATCACATTTCGTTTCAAATTATTAATAATTCAGAGTTATTAGAGATCATGCAGCAAGCTGTCGGGTCTGAAGATAGCGAAAACTACTTTACGGCTAATGTTGAAAATGCACGAAATGTAAAAAATGTGTTGGCCACCATCAAAAGCCCCGGTCTTAATGAAACGCGTATTAGAATATATAACGACAAAGGCGATTATTTAAGCTTAGGAACTACTCCAGAGGATGCCGATACCATTCGTTCTCAATTGCAGAGCAATTCTTTTCAAGCTTCATATGATCGTTTTATTGTAAACGACAGCATTCACTTTTCCGGTACTCATCCCGATCTCTTCTCTAATGATAAATCTCAATGGGTAGTCTCGTTTTATCGGATATTTCGTAATTATATGGAAACGTTCGGTGTGATTGAATTTCAGTTAAAAGTTTCGGATTTAGAAAAAAAGCTGAGTATACCTAACCTCACAGGAATGGAAGTATATTTATTTGACAAGGACGGTCAACCTGCAAACATGAAGGAAGGAGATACGACACAGAAGGATTTTACATTAAAGTATTTGCTGGGCGACCAATCATCAGGCCTTTCCGCAGCATCAAAGCGTGGACATCTGAATCAATCCAATTATATCTTAACGTATCAGCAGTCTCCTCTAAGTCTATGGAATATTGTCCTTGTACAGCCCAAGTCCGTGATGCTTTCATCTATTAAAGTAGTAGGCAGACTAACAGTCATCGTGAGTATTGTGTTCATTCTACTAAGCTTCATTACGATTTTCGTTATTACGAGACAATTAACAAAGCGCATTCGCAAGATTAGCAACGTGATTCGGCATGCTAGTTTAGACAACCCTTCCATTAAAACCGACGAGACCTATAATGAATTTATCCTCATACATAGAGCCTTCGATATCATGTTCGCGCGTATGAAGAATTCGATGGAGCAAGATGTACAAGTGCGTTCGCGGGAACTAAGAGCTCGAATGAATGCCTTGGAATCCCAGATGAATCCTCACTTTTTGTATAACGTTCTATCCGTCATTGGCGCAGTTGGCGAGCAAGCGGGTGTAGATAAAGTAATGAGCTTGTGTGAGAAGCTTTCTGGCATGCTTAGGTATACTTCGAAGAATCAAGACAAGGAGGTCACCATTCGTGATGAATTGATCTACGCCCAGCATTATTTGGACCTCATGAAAGAACGTTACGAGAATCACTTCCAATATCGATTGGAAATTGATGAAGCAACGCTTTCCTCCAAAGTGCCGCGCCTGATCTTGCAGCCTTTAATCGAAAATTGTTTCAGCCATGCCTTTCAAAAGGCTAGTCCGCCTTGGGTAATCCATCTATCGATCGAGCAGACCACCGATCATTGCTGGTTGTTTGAAGTAAAGGATTGGGGGGATGGCTTTGATCCGGCTGTCCTTGTGAAGCTTCACCTAAAAATGGAATCAGATGATAAATCTACTGCTGAATATCGAAGTGAAACGGAAGAATTGTCAGAAAATCAAGGTGGGATAGGACTCTTCAATACACTAATTCGTATGAGGCTCACGTATGAAAGACAGGCTTTTTATGAGATTTTACCTAATGAACCTGTTGGAACTATTGTTCGAATCGGGGTGAAGCGCAAAGAATTTAAAAAAATCCATGCAACTGATTAAAAAAAGCCATCCCAAAAATCTGCAAATCATGATAAAAGTTGTATTAGGAGTGGTGATAGGTTGAAAAATTGATCGGAGCGTGGAGAAATGATAACGAGTAATGCTCAAACTTCATTCCTGTCCACAAACACCTTAGTTTCGACGTTAACTGCCGACAAGTGGATGGGGTTCTTGCGCAACAAAGATTTGGATACCTATCAACACTGCCTCAGAGTAGCCATCTTGGCCAAGAAAGTGGCAACTGATTTCCGACTTGCTCCTCATGTTGCAGACAATCTTATCATTGGTTGTTTCTTGCACGATCTTGGGAAGATGATGATTCCGAACGATGTGCTTTTACTGAAAGAATCGCTCGACTACAAGCAGTGGTTCCTTGTAAGAATGCATCCTCAGTTAGGCGCTGAGCTGTTAGAGCATCTGCCAAATCTCGATAAGGAGATTATTGAGGTGGTTCGATATCATCATGAACGATGGGACGGAAATGGATATCCGGATGGATTGTCACGAGAGCAGATTCCGTTCTTGGCCCGTATTTGTGCCATTATCGATGCGTTCGATTGCATGATTACCAATCGGCCCTATAGAGACGCTATGTCTATAGAAGAGGCAATGAAGGAGCTAATCAGCAACAGCGGCACACAGTTTGACAGCAGGCTGGTGCCTCCTATTCTCAATTGTTTGCAGAAACGATAAATACTTATGATGAGGTAACATCCCCTTTTTTTGAAAATTGCGGTTTGGTAACCGTCATTTTCTTTCACAAAGGTTGGATGTTTTTTTTCTGTTTATTCATGATATGAAATAGATTTACGATCAACTAAGGGATTTTGGTATAAGGGGAATAAATGAAGTGAAAAAAGCTTTGTCAGTAAGTGCATCGTTATTGTTGATTCTATTGTTACTTGTTGCCTGCGGAAGCATCAGTTATACCCCTGCGGTCGAGAAGGTAAATCAAACCGTTAATATGCTCATGTCCCAAGGAAGATATTATGATACCTACAAGAAGCTTCAGGATAAGCTCAAAGCCGAGGAGAACATTACCCTGGACATTCAAGTTGTGCCGGACGATCAATATTACAACCTTGTACAAACTAAAATTGCTGCGAGGGACGTGCCGGATATTATAGCTAAAAATGCGCCTACACAATACGAAGAAGTAGATGCGATGAAAAACATGGTCGATCTCAGCAACGAACCATGGATCAGTCGGCTTTCAAATCCTGAATTGCTCAAAGCTCCCGATGGAAAAATCTATGCCAGACCGATATCTTCTTCGACATTTTATGCAGCCGCTTATTATAATAAAGAGATTTTCGATAATCTAGGTTTGAGCGACCCGAAAACATATGCGGAATTCCTCGAGTTATTGGAAACGATTAAAACGAAGGGCGATGGAATCACTCCAATTTACATGTCGAATAAGGATACATGGACAACTCAAGTCTTTATGACCGCCGGGCTTCCGGTCCTGCTTGGAGACAAGGCTCAGGAAACGTGGGACAAGCTGATGACAAATCAACTTAAATGGACCGAGGTTCCAGAATTCGAAACGATTTTGAATCTTTATTTGGATTTGTACGAAGAAGGGTATATAAATCAAGATCACGCTGCTGCAACATTTGAAGATGCAAAAGCGGCATTGGCCGAAGGAACGGCAGCGATTATATATAATGGAGAATGGATAGTCGGTGATCTGGTAACGAAGTACAAGATGAAACCGGACGAAATAGGCGCTTTCGTGATCCCGTTTGGAGACAGGAACTTGATGGCGACCGGTTCTTTTGTAGAGGGCTGGCTTATTCCGAAAGATGCTAAAAACATAGAAGGGGCAAAGAAAGTGCTTGATATTCTTTCACAACCGGCTTATATGAACGCTTTTTTTGCAGAGCATCCGGGCTCTCCCGGGTTTACGGATGTAGACGGCGGAGAAGTGGCTCCAGCAGTAAAGGCGTTGGAACAGAAATATATTAAGGGCAATAAATACATTGCAGAAATGAACGGGCCTATGAGTTCTGCGAGCATACTTTTCAACGATAACCTGTGGCGTCCTTATGTCGAAATGGCGGCAGGTGAAAAAACGCCGGAGCAAGTTATCGAAAGCTGGCAACTAAAATACACGGAATATATGAAGCATAAACAAATGCCGGGTTTCTGAGATTCTGTAAACAGAATATTAGCCCGTTGAGGAAGATCACGAGCTAATCTCCCCCTAAAGATTACCCTCCTCATTTCAAAAAAATCCATCTAAATTGTTGAAGAAAATCCATCCGATTTTTTGGCAGGTTATGATAAATTTCTATAGACAGGAAGCTTGGAAAGTATCTCCAATCGCCGATTCTAAGAAATCTTGCGGTGTTTTTAGTATGCCCACACCTATAGAAACGGGTGTGGTTCGAATATTTTCGACCAAGGAGGAAACCATTCATGCAGCGCGCCGATCAAGACCAATATGTCGAATTTGGAGTCGGTGAAGAGAATTATGCCATCCTTATATCGGACATTCACGAAATTATTCGAATGCAGGACATCACGGAAATTCCCAATTGTCAGCACTATGTGCAGGGCGTGATCAACTTGCGGGGAAGAATCGTTCCCGTCATCAGCTTGAGAAGCTTGTTCTCACTCGACAAGGAAGTACTCACCAAATCGACCCGAATTGTCGTCGTTAACCATCAGGAGGAATCTGTTGGCATCATTGTCGACAAGGTGAACAAAGTGGCCACTTTTAGCGACATTCAAGCCCCCCCTGAGCGCGTAGGCGGCATTAGCGGGGCTTATTTTGTCGGAATCGGTATCACCCCGACCAACTTGGTGGGCATTCTGAAGCTGGATGAAGTGCTGCTCCGGGAATAAGGAGGAATAACGGATGCTTCAAATGACGGAATATCAAGCGTTGTACATGGAGGAGCTGGACGATCAGCTTCATCTGATGGAAGAAGAGGTTCTTCGTCTGGAGCAGGAGGGGGAGCAAGGCGAAGGAGTGCAATCGTTGTTTCGCGCGGCACATACGCTTAAAGGTTCCTCTGCCGCCATGGGTTATGAAAAGATGAAAGGCCTTACCCATGCCATGGAGTCTGTTCTCGATAAAGTTCGCAACGGGGAATATTCCATCAGCTCGGAATTGACCACGCTCTTCTTACGGTGCATAGACCGGATCAAATTGCTTCAGTCGGAAATTGCGACGGACAGCGGCGAGTTATCCGAAATCGACGATTTGGTTCATGATCTAAAGCGGTTTGATTGGAATCCCACACAGGACGAAGGGAAAAAGGTTTCTCTTTCACAATCCTTGCAGTTGAAGGATGACGAATGGGACTTAGCGCAACAGCAAGTCGCCGCTGGGAATGCCTTGTTATGGCTCAGAATAGAACTGTCGCCTCAATGCGAAATGAAAAGCGCTCGTCTTCACGTGATTGATGCCCAGATTAGGAGAACGGCCACCGTCGTATGGACGGAAATCGATACGTTGAACGAAGCTGCCTTGGATAACACGGGATATTCCCCCTGTTGGCTATTCGCTTCGGACGAGAGTATCGGACAATTGGAACAAGAAGTCCAATCTTGGGTGGATGTCGAAGTCGCGAATGTGACGGTGTGCAGCCTGCATGAGCTGAAACGGTTATCCGTGCAATCGGTCGATACGAGAGAAGATGAAGCAGAGCGCCCGGAAGGATCAACTTATTCGATACCGAGTGACAGGTCCAAAGCTCAGACGATACGAGTCAACGTGGACAGGCTGGAGCAGCTCATGAATCTGGTCGGGGAATTGGTCATCGACCAGACACGCATCCGGGAAGTCGAAGGCGTGCTCGGCAAGAAGTTCGGTTCCGACGATACGGTACAGGAAATGGGATATATTTCGGATCACTTGACTCGCGTTATCGGAGAGCTTCAGGAAAACGTAATGAAGGTGCGGATGCTTCCGATCGAGCAGCTGTTCAACCGGTTTCCCCGCCTGATTCGGGATTTATCGCAAACGCTCGGCAAGAAAGTGGAGCTTGTATTGGACGGGAAAGAAACCGAGCTCGACCGAACGCTCATTGAAGAAATCGGGGATCCTCTGATCCACTTGATCCGCAATGCGGTCGACCATGGCCTCGAAATGCCTGAAGAGCGCAAGCAGGCAGGCAAATCCGAGGAAGGGACGCTTCGGCTAAGCGCCATTCATGAGGACAATCAGGTCGTCATTACGGTTGAAGACGACGGGGCGGGAATCGATGCAAAGAAGCTTCTCGCCAAAGCGGTGGATAATAAGCTGATGACTTCGGCCGAATCCGAGCAGTACTCGGAGAGAGAAGCCGTTCAATTGATATTTCATCCAGGTTTGTCGACTGCTTCCGAAGTGAGTGATATTTCCGGCCGAGGCGTCGGCATGGACATTGTCCGAGCAGGCATCGAACGGATCAACGGGATGATCGAAGTTGAGACGGAGAAAGGAAAGGGAACCCGCTTCAAAATCCGACTGCCGTTGACGCTCGCCATCATTACCGGATTGATGGTAGATATTGGCGGCCGGATATACATCTTACCGATGAGCAATGTGGCCGAGATTATCCGGATGGAACAGAAAGCCATCCGTACCGTAAAGGGAGTCCCGGTCGTGACTTTACGCGATCAGATCATTCCCGTTGTGTGGCTGCACGATTCATTCGGCTATCCGCGGACTTCCGTCAAACGAAAGCAAATCCCCATTGTCATTATGGGTCGGGCGGAGAAACGTTTGGCGATCGCGGTGGATGATCTTCTTGGATATCAGGAAGTCGTCATCAAGTCGCTCGGAGCCTATATCGGGAAGGTGGACGGGATCGCGGGAGCAACCATATTGGGTAGCGGCCATGTGGCTCTTATTCTCGAAATCGGCGGCATCATGAAGATGGGCGGCGGGCAAGCGTAGCGGTAGAAATAATTAAACAAGAGACGAACTGGAGGATAACGTTATGAACTTGTTCCGAAATTTGAAGCTGTATTATAAAATTTTTACGCTTATCGCACTGGCATTGGTGATGCTGATCGCAGTCGCATTGGTAGGATACAGATACATGAACGATATAGCGGATAGCGCGAAAGCAATGTATGAGAAAAACATGCAGATCGTTTCCGCAGTTAAAGAAATACGAGTCAATTTGAACGCTACTTCCGCCTATTACTTGGAACTCATGATCTCCGAAGATTCGGAGACGAAAAATGAGCTGGACGAAAAAATTAATGATAGAGTTACCCGTAACAAAGGATTGTTGTCCCAGTTGGACTCAATGACCCTCAATGAGAAAAACTCCGCCCTGTACAAGAGATTCAAAGAAGAGTTTGCCGCATACGGCGTTGATCGTGATAAGTTGATTGAACTAATTTTAAACAACAGGAGCGACGAAGCCTACCAATTGTATCTTTCGTCGATTAAAGACTTGTTGAGAACAATATTAGATACGATCACTGAAATGTCGGACAACGCCCTCGAAGAAGCGGGAAGGGTCAATAAGGAAAACGAGAGCAACGCCGCGACAGCTGTCACGATCATGATTGTTGTCGCCCTCATCGCCATTGTGCTCCTGACTGTAGTCGGCATAGCCATTACAAACCTCATCACAGGTCCCGTGAAGAAGCTGCAAGAGCTTATGGGCAGAGCAGCGAATGGCGATCTGACCGTGCAAGGGGACTACAATGCGAAGGACGAGATAGGCCAGCTCAACGGATCCTTTAACGCCATGCTGACTGGATTTAAGGATACGTTAGCCAAGGTTCTGAATGCAGCCGAAAGCGTGTCCGCAGCGTCACAGGAGATATCCGCCAGCACGGAGGAAATTGCCAGCGGCAGCAACGATCAGGCCAGGTCCGCACAAATGATGAGCGAGCTGTTCGGAGAGCTGTCCACGGCCATTAACTCGGTGGCCCTTAACGCGGAACAGGCTTCCGAATTGGCGAATCGAACGATGGGCATGGCCCGGGAAGGCGGCAAAGTCGTCGACGCGTCGATCCGCGGTATGGACAGTCTGAACGTACAGATGTCCCGCTTAGAGGAAGATTCGAATAAAATCGGGGAAATTATCGAGGTCATCGACGACATCGCCGAGCAGACGAACCTGCTGGCACTGAACGCCGCAATCGAAGCGGCACGGGCCGGCGACCAGGGACGCGGCTTCGCCGTGGTGGCGGACGAGGTCCGCAAGCTCGCCGAACGCAGCGGCGAAGCGACCAAACAGATCACGTCTATTATCAAAGGTATGCAGGTAAATACGCAGCAGAGCGTGAAAGCGGTGGGAGAAGGCGTCGCTACGTCGCAAAAGACGGGGGAAGCGTTCGAAAACATTGTAGCAATGGTCAACGATTCCGGAATGAAAGTAACGGAAATCGCGGCAGCGAGCGAGCAGCAGGCTGCGCAGACGACGGAGGTGCTCCATTCGATCGAGACGATCTCCGCGGCCACGGAGGAATCCGCCGCAAGCAGTGAGGAAACTGCGTCAGCCGCCCAATCCCTTGCCCAATTGGCAGAGGATTTGAATAGAACCGTATCGGTCTTCAAGATTCGTTAACTTTGAATATTATCCTCCTGACTCGGGAGGATTTTTCAATGAATCTTATTTTTGAAAGGAAGAAAATCCCTGTGAAAGCTCAATATATTAATCCGTTTTTGGAATCTACAAGCAATATCTTCGGAATGTTCCAGATGTCTATTAAAAAAGGGAGCCCCTCTCTTCGGGAAAGTCCCTTCTCGGGAAAAGAAATTTTGACAATGGTCGGTGTAACGGGAGTTATTCGCGGTCAAATCTACATGGGTATGTCAATGGCATGCGCATTGAAAATCGCCTCGGTCATGATGGGCGGAGCCGCCGTGACGGAATTCGATTCGATGGCTCAAAGCGCCGTCTCCGAGTTAAGCAACATGATATGCGGTAACGCCCTCACTTTGTTCTCGACTGCAGGAATATTGCTGGATATTACTCCCCCCACTCTAATAGTCGGACATAAGATCGAAGTGGCAGCGGTGAAAATGAATGTGCTGTCGGTACCGATTCAGCTTGATGATATAGACGGGATGGAATTGAACATTGCTCTGGAAGAGCAAATTTAATAGGTGTTAGAGGGGACTGGTGCAAACATGAGAGTGTTGATCGTGGACGATGCCGCTTTTATGCGGATGATGCTTCGGAAAATTCTTGAAACCGCCGGACATGTAGTCGTTGGGGAAGCGGTGGACGGCAATGATGCTGTTGCCAAGTATGCCGAGCTTCAGCCGGATCTGGTGACAATGGATATCACGATGCCTAACAAAGACGGAATTGAAGCGACCCGGGCGATCCGGGCCGAACACCCCAAAGCGAAGATCCTGATGACTTCCGCCATGGGGCAGGAGCGGATGGTGAAGGATGCGATTCTGTCCGGCGCTTATGATTTCGTGATCAAACCTGTAGACGAAGAACGGTTCTTGAAGGCCGTATCCCATGCGAAGGGTTAACACAAACAGCTGTAATTGAGTCTTTTAGCATGTTTAAAAAATGTCGAAATTTGTTTTATTATGCCTAAAAACAGTAACTATGTCCTAAGACAATAGTCCTCGCATGTTTGTTAGACATTATCGATCTGAGGGGGGAAGAAGGTGTCAGACCATGATGTTAACGATCCGATCTTAGAGATGTACATTTTCGAATCTTCTCAATTGATCGAACAGCTGGAAACGATATTCCTCGACTGCGAAAAGGTGAACACCTTTACATCGGAAGCGATCAACGAAATTTTCCGGTTCATGCACACTATAAAAGGTTCTTCGGCCATGATGGGTTTCTCCGGTATTTCCACGCTTGCGCATGTGATAGAAGATTTGTTTGCCTACTTGCGGGACGAGAAACCGCGGCAAATCGATTTTGCGACGCTTTGCGAGCTCATACTTGATGGCCTGGATTTCATTAAAGTAGAAATACATAAGATCAAAAACAGTGAAAGCGCCGATGGAGACGCATCCACCCTGACGGATCGTATTCAGGCTTTTTTAATAGACCTTAAGGGAACTTATTCATCGAACGATTTACCTCAGGAACAATCCTGCGTTTCTCCGAATCCAGAGAATCCATTACTGGCGCAGCATTTGGAAAATAGCCTGGTCAATCCTAATTCTCAATTGTTCAGAGCCGTTATCCGCTTTACGGATGACTGCGGAATGGAAAACGTAAGAGCTTATCAAATTATTCATAATTTTTTAGAAATCACTAACTATTTCAGGTTCCTTCCTGAGGATATTCTCGATAATCACAATAGCGCCGACTATATCAGGCAGCATGGGTTTCAAGTCTTTTTTTCTACGGATAAAACTTACGATGAAGTCCATGAGTATTTCTCAAGAACCTTATTTTTAAAGGATTTGGAGCTGGCCGAGGCTTCAGGCGAATCAGTCTCAGCGCCGTTTGGCCGGCGTATTGCAAATATTGGGCACGGCACTGCGGCTGAGAATTCCCGGCGGGAGAAAGTCAACAGCGAGACACAAGGATCCGCCGTTCAATCGAGCATGATCAGCGTCCATGTCGCCAAATTGGACAAGCTGCTGGACATGGTCGGGGAGCTCGTGGTAGCAGAAGCGATGGTAACGCAAAATCCCGATTTGAAGGGGCTCGAGCTGGACAATTTCCAGAAGGCATCCCGGCAGCTGCGGAAAATCTCCGAAGAGCTTCAGGATATGGTGATGTCGATTCGAATGGTCCCAGTGGCGACTACATTCCATAAAATGCGACGCCTTGTCCGGGATATGTGCAAGAAGCTGGGTAAGGAAGTCGATGTCGAGATCATCGGTGAAGAGACCGAAGTGGACAAGAACGTTATCGAGCAGCTTTCCGACCCTATCATGCATATTGTGCGGAATGCGCTCGACCACGGAATCGAGTCTCCGGAAGAAAGGCTGGCTCAAGGGAAACGCCCCAACGGCAAAATCACGATGGAAGCGAGAAACTCGGGCAGCGACGTAGTAATCCTGTTGAGAGACGATGGCAAAGGATTGAATAAATCGATCATTCTTAAGGTTGCCAAGGAACGAGGATTGCTCTCTAAGAACGAAAATGAAATGACGGACAAGGAGATATACAATCTGGCCGTACTTCCGGGATTCTCCACCAAAGACACCGTGACCGAGTATAGCGGCCGCGGCGTTGGGATGGATGTGGTCTTGCAGAAGCTGAGAGAATTAGGCGGAGCCATTACCATTGACAGCGTCCCTGGCGAGGGAGCCGGCATCACAATGAAAATTCCGCTTACCCTGGCAATAATTGACGGTATGAACATTCGGGTGGGTACATCGTGTTATACGCTTCCTACCGTCTCCATTAAGGAATCGTTTCGGCCCCAACAATCGGAAATTATTACAGATCCGGACGAGAACGAAATGATTATGGTGCGCGGACGGTGTTATCCGATTCTGCGGCTGCATGAATTTTATGGTGTGGAAACGGAAGTAATCGACTTCTCCAAAGGGATTCTCATCATGGTGGAGGATGGCGACCAAAGTATATGTTTACTGGCGGACGAGCTGCTCGGCCAGCAGCAGGTCGTGGTCAAGATGCTCCCCAGTTATTTCAAGAAACACAAAAAAATCGAAGGACTAGCGGGCTGCACCTTGCTTGGAGACGGAAGCATCAGCTTAATTCTCGATGTCGCGGAGCTGGTCGGGAAGAGAAGCTTGGAGCCAATCCTCGCAAGCAGCGTATAACAAACATCAAAGGAGCAGGAAACATATTCAGTAGTTCTCAACTTCGGCTGTATAAAAACGAGGGAGTGGACGTTATGAAATTCTTGAACAACAGAAAGATAGGCACAAGGCTTATTGTGTTGCTGGCTGTTCCCTTAGCGGCACTTGTTTTTATGGCTGCATTTGCATCCCATAATTTGAATCTGATTACGGATAAACTGGTCAAATCCCTATTTGAAGAAACCTTTGCCGGTTCCGAGTATTTGCTGAATGCCGACCGGGACCTGTATCAGTCTTTTGTAGGTTATAGGGCATACTTCAATTCTGGCACCGCAGAGGAACGCGAGAACGCGTTGAAAGATTATCAGGAGAACCTATCCCAAGTTAAAGAAAGAGTAGGAAAAGCGGCGGCTATCTTCGAAGCGAACCACAGCTTCTATGAAGCGATCCGGCACGAGGAATCGGGAAAAACTGCTTTTGAACATCTGCAAATTTTCGAAATGGATTTGAACATTTGGATCGCCAAGACGGAAGAAATCATAAATGGTTATAAAAATGCGTTACCCGCCGAAAGGCAGTCCTGGGTGGAACAAGCGAATGCCGAGGGTCCGGAATTCACGAATGCGAGAGATCATCTTGATTTACTACAGGGAATTAACGAGAGGGGAGGGCACGATGAGATCAATAACGGTCAAAAGCTGAAGAAAAACCTTATCCTGTATTTGGTCGTCAGCGTATTGATCTCTTTTGCAATTGTTATCGGCTTCGCATGGTTTCTTATCCGCTCAGTTACAAGACCGGTAAAGATGTTGGTCGATGTAGCCAACCGGGTGGCCGACGGCAACTTGAACGTCGCCATCGACTTGCATACTAAAGACGAAATCGGCATTCTGGCCTCCGCAATCGGTCAAATGACCGACAATTTGAACGAAGTCATGGGCAACATACATGCGGCTTCCGAGCAGGTGACTGCGGGATCGAAGCAGGTTTCCATATCGAGCATGTCGCTCTCCCAAGGCGCAGCCGAGCAGGCCAGCTCTGTCGAGCAATTAACGGTTTCATTGGATGAAATTTCCTTCCAGACTAAGCAGAACGCCGCAAGCGCCATGCAGGCCAACACGCTTGCCGAAGAAGCGAAAGTAAACGCGGCTCAAGGAAACGAGCGGATGAAGGAAATGCTCAGATCGATGGATGAAATCAATGACGCATCCGGCAGTATATCTAAAATCATCAAGGTAATTGACGAAATCGCCTTCCAGACCAACATTTTAGCGCTCAACGCGGCTGTCGAGGCGGCGAGAGCGGGACAGCACGGGAAAGGCTTTGCGGTTGTGGCGGAAGAAGTCCGCAATCTGGCGGCAAGATCGGCCAACGCCGCGAAGGAGACGACCGACATGATCGAGGGCTCGATCAAGAAAGTGGAAGGCGGCACCAAAATCGCCAACGATACGGCAGCCGCACTTCATAAAATTGTGGACGGCGTGGCGAAGGTAGCCAATCTAGTCAGCGACATTGCCGTAGCTTCCAATAAACAGGCAACAGGAATCGCACAAGTTAATCAGGGGATCAATCAGGTTGCCCAGGTCGTGCAGACCAACTCGGCGACTTCCGAAGAAAGCGCGTCCGCAAGCGAGGAGCTTTCCAGCCAAGCTGTGATGATGCAAGAGCAGGTCGGAAGGTTCAAATTAAGAAAGGTTAGTCGTTCGGGCGAATCGTTCGATGATTCCTATTCGGAGGTTGCGGCGGCAATCCGAAAAAAATCGCTTTAAACGACAAGGAGTTCGGCAAATATTAATGGCAAAGGAGACGGTAATATGTCGGAAGCATTGCTTCAGGAAGCGGCGTATGAGGAAGACGCCCAGAAGGACAAGTTCCTGACTTTTTCGCTCGGGAACGAGTATTACGGAATCGAGATCAAACAGGTTACGGAAATCATCGGTATTCAGGCGATTACGGGAGTTCCCGAGCTTCCCGAATATATCAAGGGAATCGTCAACTTGCGGGGGAAAATCATTCCGGTCATGGATGTGCGGCTGAGGTTCAAGAAACCTTTTAGGGAATACAACGACAGGACCTGCATCATAGTCATCGACATCCAGGAAGTTTCCATCGGTCTCATTGTGGACAGCGTATCGGAAGTTTTGTCTATCCCGGGCGATGATATCGTTCCTCCGCCGGACGTGAGCAAAGGAGCCAACCGTTACATAAAAGGCATCGGCAAAGTCGGGAACGATGTCAAACTTCTCTTGGACTGCGACAAGCTTCTGAATGACAGCGACACAGACCAACTCTTGCAAATCCAATAATCTGGGGGAAACGACAATGAAATGGTTCTATAACATGAAGATTGGCAAAAAATTGATCGTATCGTTTATTTTAGTAGCTTTGTTGGCGGGGATCGTTGGCGTAATCGGGATCAACAGCCTGAGAAGCGTGGATAAGAAGTATACGGATCTTTACGATAATTTCGGCGTTGCAGTAGGCGACTTGGGGAAAGTCGGGATGAATTTCCACAATATGCGCTCCGTTATCAGAGATGTTCTCCTTAGCAATGACCGTTCGGAGCAGGAAGCATCGCAAGAAAAATTCGGTGGATTTGACGCTGCCATTAACGAGGCTCTTGTCGATTTTGAAAAAACCATTCAATCGGATGAAGCTCGGCAAGACTTTAATTCGTTAAAAGAAAACTATCAGAAATATATCCCTATCAGGGACAAAGCCATAAGCATGGCGATTGCCGGCAATGTGGATGAAGCTAAAGCTTTGCTGGACGGCGAAGGGTTTGAGTATGTGCAAACGGCGAAAGACATGATCGAAAAGCTGTTTGACAACAAAGAACAAGGCGGTCAGCAGCGGGCAGAAGAATACTCCAATTATGCCAACACGACGATCATGACGATGATCGCGGTTGTCGTGGTGGCGATGATTGTGGCGATTGTGCTCGGCTTGTTCATCTCCCGAATCATCAGCAATCCGGTAAGGAAGATGGTTGATGCGGCCAATCAGATCGCGGACGGCGATTTGAATGTCGCCATTCGTATGGACACGAAGGATGAGATCGGTTTGCTGGCGACGGCTTTCCGCCAAATGGGCGACAACCTGAACGAAGTCATGAGCAATATTCAAGCGGCCTCGGAGCAGGTGGCCTCGGGATCGAAGCAGGTTTCCGAATCGAGCATGTCCCTTTCTCAGGGCGCAACCGAGCAGGCAAGCTCTGTCGAGCAATTGACCGCTTCCCTGGAGGAAATCTCCTCGCAGACTAAACAGAACGCCGAGAGCGCCTCGCAGGCTAATGAGCTTGCCGAAGAAGCGAAAGAAAATGCCGCTCAAGGAAACGAGCGGATGAAGGAAATGCTCAAAGCGATGGATGACATCAATGACGCATCCAGCAATATTTCCAAAATCATCAAGGTAATCGACGAAATTGCCTTCCAGACGAATATTTTGGCGCTTAATGCGGCCGTTGAGGCGGCAAGAGCGGGGCAGCACGGCAAAGGCTTTGCGGTTGTGGCCGAAGAAGTCCGCAATCTGGCGGCAAGATCGGCCAATGCTGCGAAGGAAACGACAGACATGATCGAGGGTTCGATCAAGAAGGTGGAAGGCGGCACCAAAATTGCTAACGATACGGCAGCGGCGCTCAACAAAATCGTAGACGGAGTAGCCAAGGTCGCCAATCTGGTGAACAACATTGCCGTGGCATCCAATGAACAAGCGATCGGGGTTGCGCAAGTTAACCAGGGAATCAACCAGGTTGCCCAAGTCGTGCAGACCAACTCGGCAACCTCCGAAGAAAGCGCGGCCGCAAGCGAGGAGCTTTCCAGCCAAGCCGTAATGATGCAAGAGCAGGTCGGAAGGTTCAAATTAAGAAGGTTTAGCCGTTCCGCCTCATACATGGGCAGTATGGAGCACTTGAGCCCCGATGTGATTCGAATGCTCGAAAACATGTCGGAAAAGAATCGTTCGGTCGAAACGTTCGACTATGCAGACCCGGAGGTTGCGGCGGCAGGCGCGAAAAAAATCGTTTTAAGCGACAAGGAGTTCGGCAAATATTAATTGAATAGGTTGCGAGCGAAGAGAGTCGAAAGGCTCTCTTCCCGCTGCTTTTGGCAGGTGGGGCTATGGTTTCTATAACAGATAAGGAATTCAAGCAGTTGGCTGATTACATCAAATCCAACTACGGCATCCATTTAAAAGAAGAAAAACAGTCTCTGATCACGGGACGGCTTCATCTCGTGCTGCAGCAAATGAATATGAATAACTTTACGGAGTATTTCAATTACCTTGTGTCTGACCGCAGCGGGGATGCCGTTGGAACTCTAATTGATAAAATCACGACCAACCATACGTTTTTCATTCGGGAAACAAAGCATTTTGAACTTATGAAAGAAAAAGTGCTTTTTTTCCTTGTCAACACGATAAAGGATAAAGATTTGCGCATATGGAGCGCGGGCTGCTCCTCCGGGGAAGAGCCTTATACGTTAGCGATGTTGATCGATGAATTTCTCGGACCTCAGAAAGCGTTCTGGGATGCAAAGATCTTGGCGACGGATATTTCCAGCCGAGTACTGGATATGGCGATCAAAGGAATCTACCCGAATGAAGCAATAGATTCCCTTCCTTCCCATTGGAAGCTGAACTATTTCAAGAAATTACCGGAAGATAAATCGCATATCGTCGACAAGATTCGTCAAGAAGTCATATTTCGCAAGTTAAACCTGATGGAGGAAGCCTTTCCGTTCAAAAAGAAGTTCCACGTGATCTTTTGCCGGAACGTCATGATTTATTTTGACGCACCGACCAAAATGGAATTGGTTCGCAAGTTTTACGAATTAACGGAACCCGGGGGATATTTGTTTATCGGGCATTCGGAATCGCTCGACCGCGACAAAACCAGATACAAATATATTATGCCCTCCGTATATCGCAAGAAATAACGGACTAGTGGAGGTGCCGGCATGGCCGCAACGAAAAAAATCAGAGTGCTCATCGTGGACGATTCTCTTGTATTTCGGGAAGTAATCCTGCGCGGGCTTTCCTCCGATCCGGCGATCCAAGTCGTTGCCACCGCAGTGGACCCATTTGATGCAAGTGATAAGATCCTTCAATATAAGCCGGATGTTATGACCTGCGACGTCGAAATGCCCAGAATGAATGGGATCGAATTTATCCGAAGGCTTCTGCCCCAATATGTTTTGCCGATTGTTGTGGTCAGCTCCGTGAGTGAAGCCGTTTTCGACGCCATGAAAGCCGGGGCTGTCGATTTCGTTACCAAGCCGGATGTAAGTTCAGTAAGGAACGTAGAAGATTTCATTCATGAATTGATCAGAACAATCAAGATTGCCTCGCAGGCCAAAGTGTTGGGAACCGATACCGTACGTGACGCTAGAATGGATTTCGGCATTGCAGCCGAAGCGAAGGAGACTGGGAGGATAATCGCCATCGGCGCTTCCACGGGAGGTACGGAAGCGATTTACCGGGTACTGAAAGCTTTGCCGTCCGACATGCCGGGAATCGTTATTGTCCAGCATATCCCTCCCCTATTTTCGCGTATGTTCGCCGAGAGGCTAGATCAGTCCGTGCCTCTTGCCGTTAAGGAAGCCGAGCATGGCGACAGGTTGGAGCCGGGACGCGTGCTCATTGCTCCAGGAGACCGACACATTCGGGTGAAGAAGATCGGCGATTATTATAAGGTGGAATGCTTTGAAGGAGACAAAGTAAACGGTCATTGTCCATCAGCCGACGTTCTGTTCGAGTCAGTGGCGAGAGAGGCCGGAAGTCGGGCCATAGGCATCATTTTGACGGGAATGGGCTATGACGGCGCCAAGGGGCTCCTGGCCATGCGCCGTAGAGGGGCGAGGACGATCGGCCAAGACGAGAAATCGTCCACTGTGTACGGGATGCCGAAGGTGGCTTACGAAATCGGAGCGGTAGAGAAGCAGGCTGGTCTTACCGATATTCCACATGTTCTGCTGTCTATGCTGGTGAAGGATTCGCCAAGTTAATCCCGGATGGACTGCAACACAATACTTAGTTAATAGAAGGAAAAAGGTGGCGTGGAAGATGGCAAATATTCTGGTTGTGGACGACGCAGCTTTTATGAGAATGATGGTAAAGGATATCCTAGTAAAAGGCGGCCATCAGGTTATAGGCGAGGCGGCCAATGGCGTTGAAGCCATTGACCAATATGACAAATTAAAACCCGACTTAGTGACGATGGATATCACCATGCCGGAAATGGAAGGAATCGAGGCATTGAAACGAATCAAACAAGTGCATCCGAATGCAAAGATCATAATGTGTTCCGCGATGGGGCAGCAGGGGATGGTTGTACAAGCCATACAAGCGGGCGCGAAAGATTTTATTGTTAAACCGTTTCAGCCTGATAGGGTACTTGAGGCGATACAGAAAGTATTAGCTTAAAATATGACAAACCGGCGATAACGGTACAAGCTGTACATATCACATAACATGGGAGTTAAAAGATGAAAGCGACATTGTACGTCCATAAAACAAATGACGAAGCTGAACTAGACTTACCCATTCATGGCCTTAGGGAAATTGTGGAGGAGTTTTCGGCTTGTTATCGGCTTACACGACGGGAGTCGGAAATCCTCGCATTAATGGCTGCACACGGGTTCACCAATCGGGAAGTTGCCGAGCGATGCATGATCACCGAAAAAACAGTTAAGATACATATCTCGAATATGATGAAAAAAATCGGCATCGGATCGATTCGCAAGCTGTTTTCATTACTCTTCTGTCATTATTCAGACATTCGAACACCGAATAGTGAAGCCATTAAAATAACCGTCGTTTAAGTTAGGAGGGGAAGAACATGAGATTGATTCCCATTACGGAGTATGTTGAGCAAAGTATGCAATTAGCTAAACCGATTTACGACGCCAGGCGCCGGATTCTTCTGGCGGCGGGACATTCGATTCACCCCAAATATCTGGATCGTCTGATCGATATTGGGATTTCTTGTTTGTTCGTGGAAGATGCCATATCAAAAGACATTTCGATGGAAGAGTTGCTGGATATGCCGACCTGGATGGATATCGTCGATAGTATCAAGGAAAGTATGGAAGCAGCCGGCGGGAACAAGCCAGTTCCGGTACGCAAAATCTTCCATGGAGCGGGCAAGCTCTTGGATGAAGCGCTGCGGCGTCCGATATTGGTTTCCGTTCCGTCTTCAACGGTGGCAAGCGAATTGGTGCCGTATGCACACGCTGTTAACGTCGCTATTATGTCCTTGCAAATGGGTAAACAGCTTGGATTCAACCAGCTTCAGCTTAGGGATCTGGTGGTCGGATGCCTTCTTCACGACATCGGAAAAGCTAAGGACAAGCGGAAGGACGCACATCCGGAGGCAGGCTTTCAAATCCTTCGCAGCATACAGGAAATCAATCTACTCTCCGCACACATTGCGTACCAGCATCATGAAACCTTGGACGGTAAAGGGTTCCCCCGGCAATTAACCGGAAAAGAATTTCATGAATATGCACAAATTTGCGCTGTTGCCAATCTATATGACCATTTGATAACAGACGACAGGATGTCGCCGCATGAAGCTATGGAGGTGATCATGGCACAGAACGGGAGAGCATATTCGGAAAACGTGGTGGCTGCTTTCGTGAAGGCGATTCCTACTTATCCCCCGGGAACGAAGGTTCGTTTGCTTGATGGGAACGAAGCGATTGTAACCCGCATTGTCGATCATATGCAAAGGCCTAATATTCGCCTTGTCACATCTGGAATCGAAATTTCATTGGCTGACCATCCTTCCATTCTGGTAACAGCAAATTAATTTTCGCAAAGTACAGGTTGGAAGGAGAATTATATGGAAACCGGCGCGAATGATCAATTGCGCAGAAACCGGAGGGATCTCGAACTTGCGCAGCAAATCGCCCATATCGGCAATTGGGAAATAGATCTGACGTCGCGAGAAATAACGGGATCGAAGGAATTTTGCCGTATTTTCGGCTTCGGCGAGAAGACAAAGCTCTCCGAGTCTTTCATTTGTTCGGTTATTCATCCGGACGATGTAGAGCTCTTTTACTGCGAGGTGGTGGAAGCGCGGGATTTGAAGAGGCCTTTTGAATATGAAGGTCGGATCTTTCGTCCGGACGGGGAGCTTCGGCATGTTTGTGCATTGGGGATCTGGCTGGTTAACGAAGCGGATGAATGCACACATGTGTTTGGCGTTGTTCAAGATATAACGGAAAGGAAGAAAACGGAACAGGAGCTAATTCAAACCCGGACCCTGTTGCAAGAAACGATCAATCATCTAGACATCGTCCTCTGGGCTAGAGACTTCAGATCCAGACGGTTGTTGTATATTACAGAGGGCACTGAGAAAGTGTTCGGCATTTCCCAAGAGGACGCATCCAATGTGAGTGATTATAGCCACATCGTTTATCCGGATGATGCCCGTATGGTGGAAGAGAAAATATATAGCGGGGACCAGTGTTTGGTTGAATACCGAATCGCTCATCCCCGAACAAAGGAAATACGTTGGATTCAGACGCAAGTGCAGCCGGAAAGAGATGAGAACGGTCACACAAGAGCCGTCTTCGGGATCTCCGTCGATGTTACGGAGCGTAAACGCCCGGAAGAAAGCATGAAAGCCCAGAATGAAATATTAAGTCTGATAGCACTTGGAAAGCCTTTGTCGGAAATCTTGTGGAAAATCGCGGAACAGACGAACGCTAAGCTGCCGGGACGTTATTGTTCCATCCTGTTAGTGGATCATGAAAGACATGTTTTCACGAACGGGGCCTCTCCTCAGTTTCCAGACGTCTATATAGAAGCCATGATGAACATGCCTGTCGCTGCCATGAAAAATCCGAGCCGCAGAGCTTTAGAATTGGAAAAGCCAGTGATGGTTATCGATATATCCAATGATCCGCTGTGGGAACAGTCCGCTTTCAAACAAGCCTTAGAACATTTTGGATTAAAGTCATGCTGGGTTTTCCCTATTTTCTCGGAGGATAAGGAGGTTGTCGGGATCTTTAACCTCTATTCCCAAATATCCGGAGAACCGAAAACCTTTGAGCTCGAAATGATCGAAGCCTTTGTCCGTCTTACTTCTCTTGCCATCGAACGGAAAGAATTCGAAAGAAAGATACGAAAATTGGCGTTCTACGATCCACTGACAGGATTACATAACCGGAGTTATTTTACCGAGCAACATAACCGATACTTGAAAGAGGCTGAACTGGCAAATCAGAGAATTGCTTTGCTATACGTTGATCTTGATCAATTCAAGTGGGTGAACGATTCGCTAGGACATGACGCCGGGGATCAGTTGCTTATCGAAGTGGCAGGCCGGATGAGATGTTGTGTCGGGGATGAGCCGCTGGTTGCCCGCATTGGCGGGGACGAATTTACTTTATTGCTTAAGGACGTTGCATCGGTAGATGAGGCTTTGAAAGCGGCCCAAAAGATGATGGATTGCTTTCAAGCGTCTTTCTCGATACTTGGTCATGACATTCGTGTAAGCATGAGCATCGGCATCAGTCTGTATCCGGATCATGGATTTACGGCCAATGAATTGATGAAACACGCCGATACGGCCATGTATCAGGCGAAATCGGAAGGCAGAAACAAGGTGAGGGTCTATGTTTCTTCCTGCGATGACACCGTGTATGAGAGATTCGTGCTGTATACACAGTTTCATCAAGCTCTCGCCGAGAACCAATTCGTTCTACATTATCAGCCGAGAATTGAACTGAAAACCGGGATGATGCTCAGCGCTGAGGCGCTTATTCGATGGGATCATTCTGCCAGGGGGATTATTGCGCCGAACGAGTTTATTTCTTTGGCGGAACAGTCTGGGTTTATCGTAACGCTTGGGGAATGGGTAATGTGGGAAGCGTGCAGGCAAAATAAAGCATGGCAGGATCGAGGGGTTCCGATGGTACGTATCGCTGTGAACGTATCCGTTCAGCAGTTCCAGCAGGATTCGTTTGTTGCGACAGTGAAAGGGATTTTATCGGAGACAGGGATGGCTCCTGAGTGGCTGGAAATCGAGATCACCGAAAGCGCCTTGATGAATCATGAAGCAAAAATGATCACGAAGCTGCAGCAGTTGAATCAACTGGGCGTTTATGTGTCTGTTGATGATTTTGGCACCGGCTATTCTTCGTTAAGTTATTTGAATAGTTTCGATGTTAAAGCTTTGAAGATCGATCGTTCTTTCATACGGGATCTCTTCAATGACAGCAAGGATACGTCGATTACGAAGATGATGATATCGTTGGCTCACAATTTACAGCTTGAAGTGGTTGCCGAAGGCGTCGAGACAGAACGTCAGCATGAATTTTTGCTCCAAAACGGGTGCGAGCATGCCCAGGGGTTTCTTTATAGCAAGCCTTTATCAGCAAGTATGATGGAACAAAAAATGAAAGAAGCCGCTCGAATGCCGTTATAGACGTTGCAGGAAGGGAGGACGAGCATGATAACATTAAATGCTTTTATTGAAGGCAATTGGGACTACATCCTCTTTGTAGTCGTCATGACAGCTGCTATGTTTGGAATCATCCTATTTGTACATAAGCGTTGGCTGTCGACAGCCGACAACCGAAGAATGCGGTCTGTTTCCGCTGTGCTGGCGACGTTTACGGTGATGATGCTGTGCGTCGGCTGGTTCCTAGTCCAATATGCGGAGGAGCGGGAATACGACAGAACGAAGAACATCATGATCGGTGATGCGCCGATTCTGGCTTTCGAGTTGGAGAAGCTAGGTTACGGGAAGATCACTTTGAACACTTCGGATAATCATCCGCAATACTTGCGGATGATTCAGACTATGGTGGATTGGATGAGTCTGAACCGCCAGATTGACAGCCTCTATACCCTTCGAAAGCTAGAGGATGGCAGCAACGTGTTTATACTCGGGCCTGAGACGGATTATGACGGTGATGGGTACTTTAGCGGAGATCTGGAATCCAGGGTGCCCATCGGCGAAATTTACGATGAACGGATACCGGAGCTGGAGGAAGCTTATCGGGGCTATATAACATTTCAGGCTGAAGTGACTGAAGATCAATGGGGGCAGACTATAAGCGCCTTCGTCCCTATCTATGATGCGAACGGACGACAGAATGGCTTGTTAGGGCTCGATTATGACGGCAAGCTGTTCGTGAAGAATGTGGCGCTGTCCCGGCTTGTCATGATGGGAATTGTCTTTGTTGTCCTTCTGATCTTATACGCGGTTTATGTAGTAGGAGTATACTATGTTGTCGAGCGGCAATTCCGCCGCCATCAAGAAGAGCTGCGTCAACAAGCCTATCACGATTCGTTGACCGGTCTCCCAAACCGCGCGTTGTTCCGGGTACGGCTTATGCAGGCGATAGCCGGGCTGCACGGTCAATCTCATTCGGTAGCGTTGCTGAACCTTGATATTAACCGTTTCAAGAATGTGAACGACAGTCTCGGGCATATCGTTGGCGATTTGGTTCTGAAGCGGCTTGCGGAGCGGCTTGCGGCCTGCTTGGATGAAGATGACTTATTGGCTCGGCCCGGCGGAGACGAATACATGATTCTGATGCGAAAGACCCGGAGCATAGAGGACGTTCTGAGGAAGGCGCAAGCGATCATCGCTGCTTTCGATCAGCCGATCGCCGTGGACGAACACGAGTTTTATTTGACGGCAAGCATCGGGGCGAGCTTCTATCCGGCTGGCGGGGCGGATGTCGATACGTTGATTCGAAACGCCGATACCGCCTTGTACTTTGCCAAAGAGAAGGGCAGCCGTCTCTATGTGTATACGGAGGACATGAACGGAAAACTGCGGGAGCGGCTCTCGATAGAGAATGATCTGCGCAAGGCGATTGAGCGGGGCGAGTTTGTATTGCTTTATCAGCCGAAGATCGGAACACTCAGCGGGAAAGTGGTCGGTATGGAGGCGTTGATCCGCTGGAACCATCCGGAAAAAGGGATTATCCCGCCGGGCCATTTTATTCCTGTTGCGGAGGATACCGGCCTAATCGTGCCGCTCGGCGAATGGGTGCTCACGGAGGCTTGCAGGCAGCTGAAGGTTTGGGAGGCAAAGGGTTTTCGCCCGATCCCGGTTGCGGTCAATCTGTCCAGCCGTCAGTTCCAGAAGAAAGATCTGGTCTTCCGGGTACGGGACATCATTTCGAAGTTCCAGGTCAATCCGGCCCTATTGCAGCTGGAATTGACGGAAAGCTGCATCATGCAGACGCCGGAATTGTCGAACCATACGATGTATCAACTGAAGAAAAGCGGCCTGAGCCTTGCGCTCGATGATTTCGGTACGGGCTACTCCAGTCTCAGTTACTTGCGCAGCTTCCCGCTGGATGTGCTCAAGATCGACCGGGGGTTCGTGAAGGACGTAACGAGCAATCCTGACAATGCGGCAATCGTCAACACCATTATCACGCTTGCCCACAACCTGGGGTTGAAGGTGATCTGCGAAGGCGTGGAAACGAAGGAGCAGCTCGATTTTCTGAAGGACCGCGAATGTGATGAAATCCAGGGGTACTTCTATAGCAGGCCAGTTCCGCCGGCGGATTTCGAAAGGTGGCTGGATGCAATTAGCGATGAAGGCAGCATACTGTTGGGTTAATACGAATTTCAATAACAAATGGAAGTTGTGATCGTTTTGGCCTTGGCACGGGATTTAATTGCGAACTTCGCGTTGCTAACGACTACTATCTTTATCATTATACAGGTTACCAAGAAGAAGCTGATTACTTCACAGCGTAACGGCAAAACGAAGCTGGTCATTGGTGCGGTATTCGGATTGATCGGTATTATTCAAATGCTGTTCAGCATAGAAGTTTCTCCGACTGTCATTATGGATTTGCGCTCGATCGCGATAGTTTGCGCTGTGATGATTGGCGGCTGGCAAAGTTCCGTTATGACAAGTTTACTGATTTCGTCAGGCCGTATTCTGCTGTTCGGAGGACTCACAGCCGCAGCTGCATTAAGCTCCATTTCCGCCGTTGCTACCGGCGTCGGTTGCGGTATCATCGTACATTACATAACGGAATACCGTAAAAAGTGGATTTTCCTCTTGGCGTACTCGGCTTTATTACCGACGCTCGTTGTTTATTTGTTGTTGCGGGAAAACAGCCCCTCCGTCATATTCGCTTTTCTCCCCGTTTACTTGATCAGCGGAGCTATTATGGCTTATGTCATTCATTATGTTGATAGAACAAAATCTCTCTTCTTGAAGTATGAATCGGAAGTGGGTAAAGATTATTTGACCGGGCTGTTAAACTATCGTTCTTTTGACAGCGATTTTAACCACAAACTTCAGCAAGCTGAGCGTAATCAGGAATCTCTTTCTGTCTTGCTGATTGATATTGATTATTTTAAGAAGATAAATGATTCTTATGGCCATAAAAGCGGAGACGAGGTTTTGAAACAGATTGCCGCCGTTCTAACGGATTCAACAGGCGATTTCAATACCGTATTTAGAATAGGCGGAGAAGAGTTTGCGGTTTTGTTGGATGCTTGTCCTCACGGCCAAGCTCTGATGATTGCGGATAAAATTTGTAGGAAAATGCGTGATTGTAAATTAATTTTATCCGATTTGACAAGCTTCCCAATAACGGCTTCCATTGGCGTCGCAACGTTCCCTGATGTTACAAAGGAAAACTTGTTGGAATATGCGGACAGCGCTTTATATAGAGCAAAGAAAACGGGGAGAAACAAGGTTGTTTCCTACGCGATGTTTAAACTGTGATAAAGATATTTCAAGGGGGGGACTGAGTTTCATGATACTAAACATTCGAACCAAGGTGTTGATTGCCTTCATTGTCATTTGCTGCACGATCCTTGCGGCAAGCGTTATTATCGTTCAAGAATTCAATGCCCTTGAAGATGAGAGTGTTGAAGCGATCAATAAAAATGCTCCATTAGTCCTTGCAGGTCTGGAAATCAAGCAATCCGCCACCGAAGCGCATCTATGGTTGGAGGAAGTGTTGAGCGGAGCGGAGGAGAAGGAAACATTTACAAAGGTTGTTGGCTTGATTGATGGTGCGATCTGGTATGCTGATGCGATTCTTGGCGGCGGAGCGATCGCCGAAGGAACGATTGATGAAGTCAGATTTTATGCCGTCTCGGATGAAACCGTCAGAAAGAACATTTCGGAAGTCAAACAGCATCTGACGCAATTCAAGGAGCTGTCCCAAATACGGTTTGACAACCAATTAAATGGCGGTACGGTTGATGCTCAATTACTGGATGACCAATTCGACCAAATGTTTGAAACACTAATCAAAGAAGCGGATGAAGCGGAAATTCTCTTGATCCAACATATAAGCGCCAATATGGATGCCATTAAAAAAGAAGCGAAGCAAGGCCGCTACATAATTCTTATTTCTATTATTGTGATCTTCATAATCGTAATGGCAGTCGGCATTCTGTTCAGGAAAATGCTAAGAAATATCCATAACTTGATTCGTCAAGTAAACGCAAGCGCCGATCAAGTGGCCTCTTCGGCGGATGAGTTGACCGCAAGCGCGGAACTGACGAGCCAGGCAACCGAACATATCGCTTCCACCATTGATAAAGTAGCCGTCGGGACGGAAAATCAAGTTCGCAGCGTGGAAAAAAGCTCTAAGGCCACTAACGAAATGTCCACCAGCGTTCAAAAAATCACACTCATCGCCGGGCATGTTTCTAATGCTTCTATCGTTGCATCGGAAAAAGCGGCTCAAGGGAATACGGCAATCCAAACGGCTGTTCAAAAAATAAATTCAATTAGTTTGACCGTGAACGGACTTGCTGTAACTGTAAAAGGATTGGGAGAACGTTCAAATGATATCGGGCAAATAACGGATGCAATAACGGATATAGCCGAACAAACGAATATTCTGGCTTTAAACGCCGCGATTGAAGCGGCCAGGGCAGGCCAGCATGGCAGCGGATTCGCCGTTGTTGCTGGTGAAGTGCGCAGGTTGGCTGAATTATCTGCCCGAGCTTCACAAGAAATCGCACAGTTAATAGCTAGTATTCAAGATGAGACAAAAAAGGTTGTTCATACGATGGAAAATGCCACGACGGAAGTAGATGAAGGAATTGGCGTCGTACATTCGGCAGGGGAATCCTTTGAGGAAATTCAACGCTCTGTAAATGAAGTAGCCGTTCAGATCGAAGAAGTTTCATCGTCGGTACAGCAAGTGTCCGTTGGTACAGAACAGGTTGTTCAATCGATCCGGCTTATTGCACAAGTGGCGGAGCAAACGGCATCAGGATCGCAAAGCGTGTCCGCATCCGCTGAAGAACAATTGGCATCCATGGAGGATATCTCGTCTTCGGCTAGATCTTTATCCGGTATGGCGGACAAACTACGGATGCTTATTGGGAAATTCAATGTCTAATAGGAGGAATATAATATGAAAGCGTTTTTTAGACCGTCGGTTGCCTTCATGAATCGCATGAGGTATCCGCAAAAATTTGCTCTTATCGGCTTACTCTTGATATTGCCAGCCATCGTCGCTTTATACCAGTATTTCGGAACATTATACGACCAAAGCGATTTTGCCAAGAATGAACGAATCGGGGTCGAATACATCAAAGCCGTGAAACCGTTTATGGCGGACTTGCAAAGGCATCGGGGTCTCGCCAGCGGATATTTGAACGGCAACACGGCTTCCAAGGACAAGCTTCTGGCCAAAGAAGCGGAAATGAAAGAAGAGTTCGGGGTCATAGACGCCATCGATGAAAAATACGGGAAGAAATTAAACACGACGGCTAGTTGGAATAAGCTAAAAACCGCCTGGATAGAGCTTGAAAAAATAGTGATGACTCTTCACCCGGGCGAAAGTCTGGAAAGACATACCGCCTTGGTCGACGGTATTTTGGATTTAATCGTCGAAATCGCCGATTCCTCCAACCTAACGTTGGATCCGGAACTGGACACCTACTATTTGATGGATTCCGTGGTCAATCGGCTTCCGCTTTTATCCGAGAAAATGGGCTTGGCCAGGGCTAACGGAGTGGCAGTAACCCAAAACAAAACGATGACGGACGAGCAAAAGCTCGCCTTAATCAAATTATACGACCACATCTCGGACACCAGCAGGGCGCATGAGACGGGGATACGGAAAATTGGGGTAAAATACCCGGATTTGGGAGCGGAATTGGAAAAAGACGTTCAGCATACGTCGAATTCCATCCATTTATTTCTCGAAAAGCTAGATAAGGAAGTCATCCATACCACGGAGTTCAAGCTGTTAGGATCGAACTATTTCGCGTTGGCCACGAATTCGATCGACCAAGTGTTGAAATTGTTCGATTTGGAGAGCGCTAAGCTGGATCAACTGCTCAAGGAACGGGTTGATCGGATTTCGCGCACGATTCCGGTCTTGATTGCATTGACGGTAGTCATGCTGCTTATCGTCTTATATTTGTTTATTGGCTTCTATATTTCTGTAAAAGAAGTGGCTGCGGAACTTCAGCGGGTTGCTCATTCGATGGCCCAGGGGGATATGACAGTTGAAATTCACGTGACAACGAAAGACGAAATGAAATTGGTGATCGATTCATTCGATCTAATGAGCGGTAAGCTCCGCGAATTTATCCGGAAAGTTCTCGAATCTGCTCAGACTGTGGCGGCGTCCTCCGAGCAAATTTCCTCGATCACCGAAGAGGTAACGGGCGTCAGCTTGTCTCAAGCGAACTCCATGCAAACGGTGAATGAAAGATTTAAGGAACTGTCGGTAGCGGTTCAGTCGGTCAGCCGGAATGCCGTACATGCCGCCGAGTTGTCCAATCAATCCAGAGAGGAATCCAAACGCGGCGAAGAAGTCGTGCAATCTTCGATCGAAGCGATGAATCAATTAAACGAACAAATGATCCTGCTTCAGCAGGACTCCAACAAAATCGGTGAGATTCTCGAAGCAATCGATGAAATTGCCGATCAAACGAACCTCCTCGCGTTGAATGCCGCGATTGAAGCCGCTCGAGCCGGGGATCAGGGAAGAGGCTTTGCAGTGGTGGCCGAGGAGGTTCGCAAGCTGGCCGAACGGAGCAGCGAAGCGACGAAGCAGATCTCTTTGATTATTTCAGGAATTCAGAAGAATACGCTGCAAAGCGCGGATGCCGTGAATCACGCAACGAAACTTTCGTTACAAACCAACGAGGTCTTTAAGCTTATCAGCGAGAAAGTGGAAGGCAGTTCTAAGCAGATTACGGAAATTGCTTCTGCCAGTGCTGACCAATCGGCGCAAACATCGGAAGTGCTGACGGCAATCGAATCCATCGCAGCCGGCAGCCAGGAATCCGCAGCCGCCAGCGAGGAAATGACAAGCAGTTCACAGTCGTTGGCGAAATTGGCGGAAGAACTTCACCATTCCGTCGGTGCCTTCAAGGTGTAAGACCCGTTACATATCGTGAGAGGAGCAAGTTGTGTTGAAACTGAATATTCGAAGAAAGTTTCTGATCGCCTTTTCCAGTATTTGCTGCATGATCCTTGTGTCAAGCCTGTTTGTTATTAAAGAATTCAATATCCTTAAAGAAGAGAGCATCGAAGCCGGAGAGAAGATGGCTCCTTTGGTTGATGCCATTATTAAACTCATCCACCGAAGCTCATCTGTGGTTGGAGGAAATACTAGGCGGAGCCGAGTCCAAGGATGAAATAAAGGTCGTTATGGAATTGATTGACGAAGCTAATTGGTATGCGGAAGCGATTGTTAACGGGGGCACGAACGACGAAGGAACGTTTTATGCCGTATCCGACAAAACCATAAGAACCCAAGTTACGGATGTCGGAAAGCTTCTGGTGCAATTCCAGAATCTGGCCCAAAAAAGGTATGACAATTCGTTTAACAGCGGTACGACCGATCCCCAAACATTGGATGACCAATTCGATAAATTGTACGAAACGCTCGTCCTAGCGGCGGACAATTCGGAAACAGCTATCCAACAACATGTAAAAAGCGATATAGAGGCGGTCAAGAGAGACGCGAAGGTCGGTCTGTCCATCATTATCGGTTCACTAATCGTTATCTTTATTACAGCAATCGCAATCGGAACCATTCTTACGCTCAACATTACGAGGCCTCTTATTCGGATTTCCGACAGCACAAGAAGAGTGGCAAACGGCGATCTGACCGTAGATGAACTCAAGCTGAAAAACCGGGATGAAATCGGCGACCTGGCTCGTTCCTTTAACCAAATGGTAAGGAATACCCACAACTTGATTCATCAAGTGAACGTCAGCGCCGGTCAAGTAGTTTCCTATGCGGAAGAGTTGACCGCAAGCGCGGAACAGACCGGAAAAGCCGCGGAACAAATAGCCAAGTCTATTCAAGAAGTAGCCATCGGGTCGGAAAATCAAGCGAATAATGCGGACTCAAGCTCCAAAGCCATCAATGAAATGTCTGCCGGCATTCAACAAATTGCTGTTCACGCAGGGCAAGTTTCCCATACTTCCGTTGGAGCTTCAGATAAAGCGGCCGAAGGGAACAAGGCCATTCAAACGGCTGGAAAACAGATTAGATCAATCAATGAAACCGTGCACGGACTTGCAGTAACGATAAAAGCATTGGGAGAACGTTCGAACGAGATCGGACAAATTACGGGAGTCATAACAGGCATCGCTGCTCAAACGAATCTATTGGCTTTAAATGCGGCGATTGAAGCGGCAAGAGCGGGCGAACATGGCAGTGGATTTGCCGTCGTGGCCCATGAAGTGCGCAAGCTGGCGGAACAATCCGCCCAATCTGCGGAACAAATAGCCGAGTTAATAGCCGGCATTCAAGACGAGACCAAGAAAGCTGTTTATACGATGGAAACTGTTACCAGAGAAGTGACGGAAGGAATCGGTGTCGTACATACGGCAGGAGAATCATTTGAAGTGATTCAACGATCCGTAGAAGATGTGGCCAACCAGATAGAAGAAGTATCATCGGCCGTTCAACAAATGTCCGCTGGTGCGGAACAGGTGGTCCAATCAATTCATCTCATTGCGCAAGCCGCAGAAGAAGCCGCGGCGACAACGCAAAATGTGTCAGCTTTAACGGAAGAGCAAATGGCTTCAATAGAGGATATCACGTCTTCTTCCCATTCTCTGTCCGGAATGGCGGAAGAATTGCGCATGCTCATTGGCAAATTCAAAGTCTGAGTAGATAATGTATCCCCCCCTGCACCAGGCTGTTATCCTTCCTGAAACCGACCGGATTGAGGGTGTTTCCGCTGTCGTCCATGTACATAGGCCAAAACTATAAAATCCATAGTTTTTATCTATTTTGCCTCTTGGGCACATATGTACTACAATTGAGAGATAGTCTCAATGGACAACCTATAACCTAAATTGGAGTGAATGATAATCATGTCGGAAGTTAAAAAGATCGCGGTCATCGCAGGCGACGGAATTGGTCCTGAAGTTGTTGCGGAAGCAGAAAAGGTATTGAAGCGCACGGAGGAATTGTTCGGCTACAAATTCGAGCTTGAGCATGGCTTGTTCGGCGGTATCGCCATCGACGAGAGAGGCACTCCTTTGCCTCAAGATACGCTGGACATGTGCCGCAATGCGGATGCAGTTCTTCTCGGTGCGGTAGGCGGACCGAAATGGGATAATAACCCGAAAGAATTGCGCCCGGAGACGGGACTGCTCGGCATTCGCAAAGCGCTTGGACTATTTTCCAACATTCGTCCTGCCGTCGTCTTCGACTGCTTGAAGGACGCTTCAACCTTGAAGCCTGAAGTGCTTGAAGGCACCGACCTGATCGTTGTTCGCGAATTGACGGGCGGCATTTACTTCGGCGAGAAGTTTCGCCGCGAAGGCGCTCAAGGCGAAGAAGCCGTCGATACTTGCGTATACAACGTTACGGAAATCGAGCGCATCGTGCGCCAAGCTTTCGAAGTCGCTCAGAAGCGCAGCAAGAGATTAGCATCGGTCGATAAAGCGAACGTACTTGAAACATCCCGTCTGTGGAGAGAAACGGTAAACCGCATCGCGCCTGAATATGCGGACGTAGAAGTTGAACACGTGCTCGTGGATAACTGCGCAATGCAGCTTCTCCGCCGTCCGTCGAGCTTCGACGTTATCGTAACGGAGAACATGTTCGGAGACATCCTGAGCGACGAAGCGGCTATGTTGACCGGATCTATCGGAATGTTATCCTCTGCATCGCTTGGCGAAGGCAGCTTTGGATTGTACGAGCCCGTTCACGGCTCTGCTCCGGATATTGCAGGACAAGGCATCTCGAATCCGATTGCTACTATCCTTTCGGTCGCGCTCATGTTCCGACTGACTTTCGGATATGAAGAAGCGGCGGCCGCAATCGAAACGGCGGTTAAGAACGTGCTTGATTCCGGACACCGTACGGGCGATATCGCGGTCGATAAGAGCAAAGCGATCGGAACGACAGCTATGGGCGATCTGATCGTAGCTGCAATGACGAATTAATTATAATAATTCTAAAAAAAGAATTGTTATCATCTTGACTAGCCTGTCCGCGAATGGTACGATTTTTATCGTGAGCAATGAACAGGAAGCACTGGCGACAAGGCCGGGCTAATAGGAGGTTTTTAGAGATGGCAGAGCGTTTGGTGGGTCGTCCGGCCCCGAATTTCTCTTTGGAAACGGCTAACGGAGACGGCAAAGATTTCGGCAAAGCATCGTTGTCCGATTATCGCGGCAAATGGTTGGTACTGTACTTCTATCCGCTTGATTTCACTTTCGTATGCCCAACGGAAATTACTGCGCTTTCCGAAGCCGCTGAAGTATTCAAAGGTCTGAATACCGAAGTTCTAGGCGTCAGCGTAGACAGCAAGCATAGCCACCGCGCTTGGATCAATACGCCTAAGAACGATAACGGTCTTGGCCAATTGAACCACCCGCTGGCTGCGGACATCACGAAACAAGTCGCTCGCGACTATGGCGTTCTGATCGAAGAAGAAGGAATCGCATTGCGCGGCTTGTTCATCATTGATCCTGAAGGCGAATTGAAATATCAAGTTGTTAACCATAACGATGTAGGCCGCAGCGTAGAAGAAACTCTTCGCGTACTGCAAGCCCTGCAATCCGGCGGACTGTGCCCGATGAACTGGAAAGCAGGCGACAAGCACCTTGTCGCGAAATAATTTCGTCAACTCAATCAAGCTCCTCGGAACATTCCGGGGAGTTTTTTGGACTATTGGATGAGTATCAAAAATTTGTAAACGTATTTTCGGCAGGAATTGTGTTTGCTTGTAGAGAATATAGTGAGAAGAATAAACGATGCTGATTTGAAGGAGGGGAAGGCGATGAGCTTTTGCTGCGGAGCCAGTATGATTGGAACGAAGGGTACTTTAAAGCACTATAGAACTCGGATTCACAATGTGCCGATTTTGTTTTGCCCGGTTTGTCACCGTATAGAAGTACACTATCTGGTGGAGAACGAGTACGAAATCTTGGCCGAGTATGCGCATGGCGACGGAGCATCCGAAGTCGACTTCCACGACTATGTCGATGAATCCGACAAAGCCCTCCACGAGAATTGCGTCAACAACGAAGACGAGGATCCAATGCTTATCGTACAGAGCCAGATCGATATGTCTCTTGATTTGCTATCGTTTACTAAGGAAATCGGAGATGCCGAGTGGGAACAGCAACTGAAGAAACGCCTCATCGTCCTAAGCCAGAGGCGGCATAAGCTGAGGTTGAAACGTACTCCGGGCGGCACGATCTAAGCCGAGACCGGCCTGAATATAGAGGATAACACAATTGAGGACTGCCCCGAAGTAGATCTCTTCTGCTTCCGGCAGTCTTTTATTTATATCGTGGATACCCCCTTAAAAAAGGATCAATGCTCGAATGTTATGAATGTGGGGTGAGCGGGTGCTGCTCGTACTTTGGAAAAAATGGCGAAACTCATCGATCAAGACGGCTCGTTCTCCGGATGAAGGAGAAACTCCGGAACAATTAGTGGAGCAAATCAAGAATGGGGACCACGAGCTTCGTAATGAGCTTATTCGCCGATATCATCCATATATTTTAAAAACGACCAGCCGTTTTTTTCGCCGGTATATCGATCCGCGGCAGGATGACGCATACAGCGTGGCATTAGCGGCATTCGATGAAGCGATTACCGGGTATTCCCGGGAGGGGGGCAGGCTGTTTTTGAGTTTTGCGAAAACGGTCATCAACCGAAGGCTTATCGACTACGTCAGGCAAGAAAGCAGACATGCCGCCGTTGTCCCTTATAGCGCGTTTGATTCCGAAGCGGAAGACGGCGAGAGCCGAGTGAATCAAATTGAAGTGGCGCAAGCGTTGGAGGCTTACAGCCGAGAACGTACCGTGGATGAGAGGAAAATGGAAATTGCCGCGCTGACGGAAGAAATGGCGCTATACGGAATAACGTTCAATGATTTGATTGAACATTCTCCGCGCCATCAAGATTCAAGAAACACGTTGCTCCGTATGGGAAGAAGATTGGCGAACGAAGAAAAGATGTTCATCTTCCTTCGCGAGAAACGGCAATTGCCCATTAAAGAACTATGCGAAGCGGAGTTTGTTTCGAGGAAAACGGCTGAGCGCCACCGTAAATATTTGATCGCGGTCAGTTTGATCGCTTATGGCACTTATCCATTTTTGCAGGAATATATCGGTTTGGATCGCTATGGAAAGGGGGGGACATCATGAGCCGGAGCATCGTTATGGAGCTGGACAAAAGAACGGCCGTCGTGCTAACTCCCGATGGACAATTTATTAGGGTTAAAAGAGAAGTTCAATACGAGGTTGGCGGCGAGATCGCCGATCCCGTTCCCGTTCGCGCGGCCCCCCGAAATCGTCAACGTTGGTTGCAGTCAGGCGCGTTTGTCTCGGCAATGCTGCTTATCATGGTTGGATTCTGGGCGTTTCGTGCGCCGCCGGTAGTTGCCTATGTCTCCATGGACATTAATCCTAGCATAGAGCTCGGCTTGGATGCCAAAGAAAGAGTCCGGGAGTTACGTGCGGTTAACGAGGATGCCGAGGCCATTATCGAAGGACTGAAATATAGGGGCAAGAACTTAGAGACGGTGATGAACGAACTTGCCCGGAGGTTAGTCGAAGAGCATATTCTTACACTGGAAGACGGGGAAGTCGTTATCGCAAGCGTGCCGGTGAGAGCTCTGGAAGAACAATGGGAAAATCAAGTCACTCAGAAAATAACGCAAATACTGAACGACGCAACAAAGCGGGAAGATCCCGATCAGATAGCTAAACTCGATGTAACGACTATTTCTTTGCCTGTGGAGGTGAGGGATGAAGCGGAGGTTAACGGACTTTCTTCCGGCAAGATGGCCTTCTGGTTGATCTTGGAAAGCCAAGGGCATGAACTCTCTCTCGAGACGTTAAAGAACGAGTCGCTGAAGAAAATTGCCGCTTCTTGGGGCGGCGTCAATGAGGTCATGAGCAATTACGAGCAGAAGAATGACGACAAGGACAAGGATAAGGTTAAGGATAAGGATAAGGACGACAAGGACGATAAGGACAACAAGGACGACAAGGACGACAAAGACGACAAGGACAACAAGGACGACAAGGACGATAAGAACGACAAGGACGGCAAAGAGAATAAGGATTACATGAAAAATAAGGACAGCAAGGAGGACAAAGAACTTAGCGAAGATCAAAATGACATGGAGGACAATAGCAGCAAGAAGAACGACAAGAACAAGGATATTGAAGAGAAAAGAGACGATCAGAATAAGGACGACGAAAAAAGCACTAAGGACGACGATAACGACGATAAAGACGATAACGACGATAACAAGAAAATGGACAAGAGTGAAACGTGGAAACAACTGATTGATGATTCCAAAAAGCCGGAAAAATCCCAATCGCCGGAAAAATCGCGAGATTCTAGCAGCGGCGATGACAAACGGGGAAGTGATGAAAACGATGGAGATGATCTAGGAGATGACTCGCAGGATCATTCCGACAACGAACGAGAGGATAACAAAGGCAAACAAAGGGGCTCCCAAGATGACCGGAATGATTAGCCTGCAGACTTAGAAGCAGGCTTTGACAACGCATTCAACGAAGACCCTATCAAGTAGAACATCGTTCGCCATCAATCGACAACTTCTCCCGTTGACAGTCTTGCTTATTAATGGCTATGATTTGAGTAATTTGAACTTAGTCATTATAAGCATCGGTGTTGGGAGGAATGTACGTATGGATGGGTGGAGAACTCGTTATTTTCCGGTTCTTGCCGAGTTTGTTCGAAGCGGCGGTCAATTTGTCCGCCCGGAGACGAAGGACTTATGGCGCGAACTCAGGGATTTGCCTACCGACGACATCCTGGAACATCACGAAGAAAGCGTGAGGTTCTTGCTTTCTTATGCCGATCCCGAAGACCGCATGACTTTCGTGCATCGGTCTCTTTTGTTTATTACGGAGCTGCTGATCTCTTTGCGCTTACCCGAAGGAGCGGCAGCAAGGGAAGAAGCCGATACGGAACGATTGCTGCATAGTGCCAGTGCCATACATAAGGCCCCGATGGAAGAAGAGCATCCCAGTAAATTTGAAACCGTTCTCCAGCATATGGACAGCGGGGTAGCACTATTCGACGGTGTGGGTAATTTACGGTTCCTCAACGTTCAAATGTCGAGGATGTTGCAAGCTCCTAGGAGATCTTTGATAGGATGCACGCTTTATCAGCTTTTTTTTCATGCAAATCTTCAGTTGTCCATTCGTAAAAGCTTTTTGCGGATTTACAGGGAAATGGTGCTTTACCGTCGGTTTCATGGTGAATTTCAAGACGTGAACGGCCGGTTCCTGCTCGTCAGTATTTCGCAGATCGAAGAACTCGGCGGAGATTATTTAATCAGCGTTAAAGATGTCTCGGAGTACAAGCAAATCGAACAGACGGCGTTCCAGAATGACAAGCTCGCCATGCTCGGCAAGATCGCCGCGGCCATAGCGCATGAAATACGCAATCCGCTCACTTCGATCAGGGGATTCATTCAGCTGTTGAATCCTTTTCTTAAGGAGGTCGGCAAACAAGAGTATGGAAGGATAATATTGTCGGAGATAGATCGGGCCAACGATATTATCTATGAGTTTCTTAACTCCTCCAAGCCGTCGGCACCAATGAAACAGAAGGTTCTTGTCGGACTTTTGCTTAAAGAAACGATATTGCTCTCGGAAAGCGAAGCGCTCATGAAAGGGTGCGAGCTGCATAGCGAGATCTTCGATCCCTATTTGACCATTGCCGTAGACGTGAAGCAAATCAAGCAAGTGTTTCTTAATATCATGAAGAACGCAATGGATGCCATATACGAGGTGAAGGAAGAACGGAAGGGCCGAATTGATATATCTGCCAGACGAGAAGGGAAGTATGCCCTTATATCCATAAAGGATAATGGGAAAGGCATGCCGCTAACGACTTTGAACCGATTGTTCGATCCTTTTTTTACGACTAAAGATGAAGGGACAGGCCTTGGACTTTCCGTTAGCTACCGTATTATTTGCAATCATGGCGGGACGATTCACGTCGATAGCCAATTGAACGAGGGTACGGAATTTTTAATCTATTTGCCTTATGCCGAGGGGAAAGAGTAGAATCTGGTTTAAGAACGAGATTGCACTTAGGGTGGGAACAATCCGCATGTTATGGACAGGATGGCCTCTGAAATGGACGACAACCTTCACAAGAACTAGAGTCTCTGAACAATCGGTACAATCGGCTGAGTTAATAATTGCAATGACGGATCGGGCTGCTATGGCCGGTAACCGTCGGCTAGTGCATCCGGAATTAGATAAGGTTATTCGCGATATGTTTACGAGAGGGACTTTTCAAGGCCAGCCAGGGGATACGGCTTTGCTGCCGACGCTAGGACTGATTCCGGAGAATTACGCATTATACGCGGGCTGTGAGTCGGCACCCTATACTTCGAAGGCGCTTCGGGATGCGGCAGGCAGCTTAGGCACGAAGTTAATAGAATATCAAATCAAGAAAGCCGTCTTTATCGTGCCCGCCGGATTGATCTCATCCACGGTGGAGGACGACCTCAGGACGGCTTCTAGTGCAATAATGGAAGGCTTGCTTCTCGGATTGTATCGTCGCAACAGTTTTTCAAAGTCCGGGAGAGCTGCATCACCGCTCGAAGAAATCGAATTTGTTATCGATTCCGAAGAGTCCGTTAATGAATGGAACGAGGGTTTACTGCGCGGCTCTCGGATTGCAAACGCGGTCTGTTACGCGCGTGAGCTGACGAATGAACCCGCGAATCTGCTTACTCCTGAACGCTTAGCGGAAGAAGCGCGATTACTCGCCGGGCAATACGGACTGGAATGCCGTATCTACGACGAAGAAGCTGCCGCCGTTGAAGGCATGGGCGGTCTATTGGCCGTTGGTCAAGGGAGCGTTAATCCGCCTCGCATGATCGTTATTCATCATCGTGGCTTACCGGATTCCAAGGAAACGCTCGGTTTGGTCGGCAAAGGGGTAACCTTCGACACAGGCGGAATTTCAATAAAGAAGGCTGCAGGCATGGAGGAAATGATTTCGGATATGGGCGGCGCGGCGGCAATCATGGGAGCCATGAGAGCGATCGGTGAATGGAAGCCGGCTATTAATATAGTTGCTGTCATTCCGGCAGCGGAGAATATGCCTTCGGGCAGCGCGTTTAAGCCAGGAGACGTTATTCGGACCTACAGCGGGAAAACCGTCGAGGTACTGAATACGGATGCGGAAGGCAGGATCGTATTGGCGGATGGATTAACGACCGCATTGCGCCAAGGGGCGACAAAGTTAATTGACGTTGCGACATTAACCGGTGCCGTGATGCATGCGCTAGGCGATCTGACTACGGGTGCTTTGTCTAACGAAGAACCAATGCTTGAGAGCTTTCTGCAGGCTTCCAGAAAGGCGGGGGAAAACGTATGGCCGCTTCCTTCCCATCCCGAGTATAAACGTCTGCTCAAGAGTGAAGTGGCGGATGTGAAAAATCACGGAGGCGCGTGGGCGGGTGCGATAGCCGGAGGTTTGTTCGTCGGATTTTTCGCCGAAGAGCATCCTTGGATTCACCTGGATATCGGGGGAACAACTTGGATGTGGGATGACCGGGGGTTTGATAGCAAAGGAGGCACGGGCGTGATGGTTCGCACTTTGCTGGAATACATCCGTGATGAATCGGGTCATTCGAATTAAGTTATTCGCAACAACATGGGGGAACGCAGGATGAGTAGATTTTTCAAGGGATTTCAGCGAACGCTGGCGATTCGCCAGAGCGAATCGGAAAATCGGAGAGGCTTGCGCATTTCGCTCATCGAGGGTATACCCGCGAATATATTGGCCAATCTGCTTGGCGGCCCGCTTCAGACCGTTTATCTGACCTATCTAGGTTTCTCGGCATTTCATATCGGTCTAGTGCTTGCGATTCCGCCGTTCGCGTTGCTTATTCAAATATTCATCGCTTTCGCTATGCAGACGTGGCAGAACCGCCGGTTTTTCGTAGCATTGTTCGGCGTTGTCCACCGTGTATTGTGGGTAGGTACGGGGCTAATCCCGCTTGCTTTTACGGAGGATGCATGGATCCCGGTTTATATTGCCCTGTGGTTAGTATCTATGATCGCCGGGCAGGCCGCGGGCGTCATCTGGACATCCATAATGGCGGACGTCGTTCCCCCGGCGATACGCGGCAAATATTTCGGCATCCGCAACACGATACATTGGGCTGTCGTCTGCATCACCTTGCTAGCAGGCGGTCAGATCATGGAATGGCTGCCCGGAGCGCTAGGATTCACCGTATTATTCACGGTTAGCGCGGCTTGCGTAATCTGGAACGGCTGGGCATTATCCCGTTATCCCAACCCTCCTTTCCAGCCATCGGAGAGCGGTAGATCGCTTAGAATGATGATCCGCCCGTTCGCTGATCGAAGATTCCTATCGGCTACGCTGTTCATATCCTTGTTCGTCCTTCTACAGAATATCGTTATCCCGCTATTCTCTTATGTCATGCTTGAGATTATGAACCTAAGCACTAGCAAAGTAACATTGATTATTATGCTGCAAAATATGGTCATGATGATCAGCTACTATTATTGGGGCGTGTTAAACGGGAGATATTCTACGAATACGCTGCTTCTATGGACGTTTCCCCTCATCGCGGGTTCATGCGCGGTGTGGGCGGGAATGTCGATCTTACCCGTTATGCTGATCCTGGTTCTTGTCCACGTTCTGCTCGGTTTCGGTTTGGCCGGTTACAATTTGCTCGTATTTAATTTCTTGATCGGAGACTCCCCGAAATCGGAGAGGCCAATGTATGTAGCCGTATTCTCGGCATTTACCGGAGTAGCTGGATTCATCGGGCCGGTGGCGGGCGGGTGGCTTTACGACGAGGCAGCAAGCGGTCCAATGTGGCTTCAGACATATGGGATGACCACATTCGCCGGCGGGGCGCTTCTGATCTTGTCGCTCGCGCTTGCACCGTTTGTATTCAAGGATCGAAGCGGTCATAATTAGGATAATAGGCAAAGAAAGGCGTGACAGCATAATGGACGCAGAAAAATCATTTCAAGACCGCGTGCCGCCGGGGCAGCGATTGACGGATGGATTTCCGGTGCTGCACCATGGGGAAGTGCCGCATTACCCGGATTTAAGCAATTGGAATTTGAAGGTGTTCGGACAAGTGGATCAAGAGGCGGACATCTCCTATGATGAGTTCATGGGGTTTCCGCGCCGCGAATTCGGCAACGATATTCACTGCGTGACGACATGGTCTAAGCTCGATAACGTCTGGGAGGGCGTAGCGGTATCTACGATAATGGATCGGGTTAAACTGAAGCCCGAAGCCAACTTCGTCATGCTGCATGCCGAACACGGATGGACGACTAACTTGCCGCTTGTGGATTTCTTGCGCGACACTTCCTTTTTCGGAATTAAGCATAACGGAGAGCCGCTGACGCCTGAACATGGTTATCCCGTCCGAATGGTCGTTCCCCACCTGTATTTCTGGAAAAGCGCCAAGTGGCTGCGCGGCATCGAATTCATGGCCAAAGACAAACCCGGCTTCTGGGAGCGCAACGGATACCATATGTACGGCGATCCGTGGCAATCTCAAAGATACGATTTCGATTGACCCGGCCGTCAGGAAGGCCGTTCATGGTTAGGTTAGGGCAGCATTCCATTCCGGATGGGAGGATGCGGCTCCTTTTCTTGCTACATTCGCTTCCAGAGCAGCCTGGATAACGGCATCGCGGACTTTCTCCACGACCTGTTGGTTGAATACGCTCGGAATAATGTATTGATCGCTCAATTCTTCGTCGGTCACGACCGAAGCGATTGCTTTGGCGGCGGCGATTTTCATGTTTTCGGTCACGCGGGAAGCCCTGCAGTCAAGCAATCCGCGGAACAAGCCCGGAAAACAGAGCACATTGTTGATCTGGTTAGGGTAGTCCGATCTTCCCGTTGCCATGACGCGAACATAAGGTTCGGCTTCTTCGGGGGATATTTCCGGATTCGGATTGGCCATGGCGAACACGATTGGATCTTTGGCCATCTTGCGCACATCTTCCGCAGTCAATACTCCAGGTCCGGAAACTCCGATGAAGACGTCGGCGTCGGCGATCACTTCGGAAAGCAATCCGCTCTCGTTCAATGGGTTCGTCCTTAAAGCGTAATCGTTCCAAGCTTCATTGTCGTACCGGGCTCCGCGTACGATAGCGCCTGACCGGTCTACGCCGATAACATTCCGGGCGCCCGCGGACAACAATATATTCGTACATGCAATGCCGGCGGCTCCGATGCCGCAAAATACGATTTTGCAAGCTGCAAGCGGCTTTCCGACCAGCTTTAGCGCATTGAGCAAGCCGGCCAAGAGGACGACGGCGGTCCCGTGCTGATCGTCATGAAAAACCGGAATATCTAGTTCTTCGGAGAGGCGCCGTTCGATCTCGAAGCATCTGGGCGATGAAATATCCTCCAGGTTAATGCCTCCGAACGATGGAGCCAACGCCTTGACCGTCCGGATGATTTCTTCCGTGTCCTGAGTATCCAAACAAATCGGGAACGCATCGACGCCCGCGAATTGTTTGAACAGCATCGCTTTGCCCTCCATGACAGGCATCGCCGCGAGCGGTCCGATGTTACCGAGTCCGAGGACGGCTGAACCGTCCGACACGACGGCAATCATGTTCCGTTTGATCGTCAAGGTATACGCCTTGGCGGGATCTTCGTGAATCGCCATGGAGATTCGGGCGACTCCCGGGGTATAGACCCGCGAGAGGTCGTCCCTGTTTTTAATCGGCATTTTGGCAGTTATTTCGATTTTGCCCCCCAAGTGCATAAGAAACGTTTGGTCGGAAACGTTAATCAGCTTAGCACCGGCCGTACGATGGACGGCTGCATGGATCAGGCTGTTATGGACAGGATCCGTAATATTTACTGTAATATCGCGCACCGAACCGTGTTTGCCTGCCCGGATGACATCCACGGCGACGATATCCCCTCCGGCGTCCGTGATGGCGGAGGCTAACCGGCCAAAGCTATCGGAGGTTAATTCCACCCTAAGGATAACACTTGCGCTCGTTCCTGCAGGCAAAGTCATTTCGAACACGCTCCCTCAATTTATCGTTCCTCTTATGGTAGCGGTTACAGACTTCCCCTGGGAAGCTTTTGATCATAATGTTACTTTTGGTCGTTTTGGTTTCGGACAAGGGAATAGCGATTGATTGGTCGTCCGACGCCGCCGTAACGCATATCGATTTGAATATATTTGTTTTTCTCGAGATGATCTAAATACCTGCGGGCCGTAACCCTTGCCAATCCGGCTTTATCGGCGACTTCTTCGGCGGAAAGGGAGGCGGTGGACGTTTGCAGAATGGACCAAATTTGCTTTAAAGTAAAGGCGTTCAGCCCTTTAGGCAAATCCGCTTGATTCAATGAAGGGGCGCCGGTACGGGGTTCAGAGGCGGCGCCCGGTTCTCCCAACAGGAGATGGTCCAACTGTGACTGGGACATCGTCGGGTTATTTTCCAGCCGGCCATGTTGATTGCGGTAGTTGGTTAACGCTTGCCGCAAGCGGCTCGCCTCGAACGGCTTAATCAGATAATCGACGGCTCCTCCGCGCAGCATTTTCTGGATCGTTTCTGCATCCTTGGCCGCCGTAATCACAATAACGTCGACCGGAAGACCTTCAAGGCGTATTTGTTTCAAGGTTTCGATGCCGTTCAAACCGGGCATGTATATATCAATAATGACAAGATCCGGAAGCAGCTCGCGAACCATTTGCAGGCCTTCCCGGCCGTCGGAGGCAACCCCCGCCACCTGAAAGCCTTCGACCTGTTCCACGAATTGCCGGTTAACCGCCTGTACCATCGGATCGTCTTCAATAAGAATGATTCGAAAGGTGTTCATCTTTCTTCCCCTTCCTCCATCGAAAATGTAATAATAAAGGCAGTACCTGTTTCCGTGGACGATTCGCATTTCAATTCGCCGCCGCCCTTTTCAATAATCTGGCTGACCAAATGAAGTCCGATTCCGCGGCTTTCACCTGTCTTCGTGGAAAACCCCCGTTCCAGCATGCGTGTGACGGTTTCATCATCCATACCCACACCATTATCTTCCACCAAGACGGAGATGGTTTCTTCGCTCTGTTCCATGCTGACGAATACTTCTTTGGAAGGCTTGTCCGAATGGAGAACGGCGTCGAAGGCGTTTTCGATCAGATTCCCGAGAAGCAGGACGAAATCGTGATGGTCCAAATGTTTCGGAAAAGAATGCAAGGCGCTTCGTCGGTCGATCGTCAGCGAAATTCCTAGCTCTTTACCGCGGCGAACTTTACTTAACAGAAGACCGGAAACACTTTGATCATGTATCTGAGAGGAAAGAAATCCAGCCATTTCCTCCTGCTGCTCCTTAATATCGAAAACGTACGCCAATGCTTTGTCCGACTGTCCAAGCTGCAGCAGACCTGCGATCGTATGGAGCTTGTTCATATATTCGTGGCTTTGTACCCGCAAGGCATCTACAAACGCTTTGACACCCGTCAGTTCCTCGGCAATCCGGGTAATTTCGGTCCGATCCTGAAAGATGGCGACGGCTCCTACGGTCTGTTCCCCGACTTTGATCGGAATCCGGTTGCTCCAGACGAGCGTTCCTCCAAGCAGCAGTTCTTGGTTATAAATCGGTTTCCTTAACCGGAGGATTTCCGGCAACCGAGTGTCCGGCAATACATCCCGGATGGGCTGACCGATTAAAGAGCCCTTTAAGTGGAAGATTTCTTTAGCCCTTTCGTTGAAGATAGTGATTTTCTCGCGGTTGTCGATCGCAATAACTCCTTCATGCATAGCGTGAAAAGCTGCGGTTCTTTCCCGTAAAATCCGTGCGATCTCATGGGGCTCCAAGTCGAACATCTGGCGTTTAATATTTCGGGCCAGCAGCCAAGACCCCCATATTCCGAAAAGCAAGGTAAGGGAAAGCGTCAACGCAATAAAATGTTTTTGTCCAAGAACTATTTCACGTACTGTCGGCAGGAGCCTCCCGGCGATAACGACACCGATTTGTTCGTGCTCTTCGCTCATAATCGGCACATAGACGCGAACACCAACTCCCATTTCACCTTTGGTTTTGACCGTATAAGTATGTTCGGCAAAGGCTGACTCGGCATCGTCCAAATCGAGCCGGGTACCGATTTTCTCTTGAATGGGATGAGATAGACGATTCCTATCCATATTGAGCACGGTAATATAGGTTATATCGTTGATAATGCGGATTCGATTTGTAATGGATTGTACTTGCCGCCAGCCATCTGGCAAAGTGACGGCTTGACGAATGGAGGGCAATTCGGCAACGGTTCGTGCGGTCACAAGCAGTCTTTGACCGATTTCCCGCTCTTGAATTCGATACAAGGTGCCGAGAAGAATAATTCCCCCGATCAAGAGGGAAAACAGGACGATGCCAAATGAAAGGATCGTGATTTTCCAATGCATTCGCAATGTGGAACGGCGCATGAATATCTTCCCCTCAGGAACCTCCATTAAACGAAAAATAGGAGAGATCGTTAATTATGAAATCCGTTATTGCCATTGCATCGTTTATTGTAATCGGACTGGTCGTGGCGCTGTTTGCAGGCTTCCGACCGCATTTGTTTGGAGGACCTGTCGTATATGATGCCGAACAGGAGGGCCTTCGAGAACGAATCGTGATTAGGTTCAGTCACGTTGTGGCAGAAAATACGCCCAAAGGGCTGGCCGCTGAACATTTTGCCCAACTGGTCAAAAAAAAGACGAACGATCAAGTGGAGGTTCAAGTGTTTCCCAACGGTATTCAGTACGTTGAGAATACGGAGGTGGACGCATTGCGTCAAGGCAAAATCCAAATGATCGCTCCGTCTTTTTCCAATCTGTCGAATTTCATTCCGGAATGGCGCGTGCTGGATTTGCCTTTTGCGTTCAAGACCGAAAACGAAGTCCAGATGGCGCTAGACGGGGATGTCGGCAGGATCTTGTTCCGTACTCTCGGTTCTCAAGGAATGAAAGGGCTCGGGTACTGGAACAACGGGTTCCGGCAGTTCAGCAGTTCCGTCAGGCCGCTTGTTATGCCCGGCGATTTCCAAGGTCAGCGATTCCGGATTCAGCCGAGCCCGGTTATCGAAGCCCAGTACGAACGGTTAAACTCCGAAACGGTCGATATCCCGTTCAACGAAGTGTACCGGGCTCTGGAGAATGGATCGGCGGATGCCCAGGAAAATACGCTGTCGAATATGTACTCCAAGAAACTTTACCGCGTCCAAAACTTTTTGACAATCTCGAATCACAGTTTCCTTGGATATGCGGTTATCATGAACGAGTCCTTTTGGGACAGCTTGCCGCCCTCGATTCAACAGAGCATTCAAGAAGCCGCGGAAGAGACAACAGAGTGGATCAACCGCAAAGCGTCCAAGCTTAACGAACAAAATTACGAGGAAATGAGGAAGAATTCCGGGTTGGAAATTCATACGCTCACCGAGGACCAGAGATCCGCCTTGATTCAGGTGCTTGAGCCTGTGTATGGTCAATTCGATGATGCTATCGGACCGGAGTTAATGAGTCTTATCGATAGGCTGAAACGTTGACCAAAAAGAGCAAAATGATCAGTATGACCATTACATTGTGCCCCATCTCCTTCATCCGTACAATGAAATCACTAGAGCAAGCGCTTTCATAATCAGGATGGAGGGGTAATGGAAAATGAAAATCAATTTTCGGAATTTGTCCGTACAAGTTATTATCGCCATTATTTTAGGTATATTGGTTGGGCACTTCTTCGCAAGCACGGGTGTGGAGCTTAAGGTGCTCGGTGACATTTTCATCAAGATGATCAAAATGGTCATTGCGCCGATCGTGTTTTTTACCATCGTTACCGGCATAGCTGGGATGGGGAGTTTGAAGAAAGTCGGCCGGATTGGCGGGAAAGCGCTTTTATATTTCGAAATCGTGACTACCGCTGCCCTAGCGATAGGCCTCATCGTGGTGAACATCGTCCAACCGGGCCGCGGTATCGACATGAGCGGAGCCAATGCGGACATCACCAAGTACACGACAGCGGCATCGGAAACAAGCCACGGCTTTATCGACTTCATAGTGAACATCGTACCGGATAATATCATCGCCGCAATGGGCAAAGGCGAGCTGCTGCCGATTTTGTTCTTCGCCATTCTGTTCGGGGTTTCCATGGCGGCTATGGGAGAAAAAGCGGCTCCGGTCGCCCAGCTGTTCGATAAATTAAGCCATGTATTCTTCGGAATCGTTTCTATTATCATGAAATTTTCTCCGGTTGCCGCATTCGGCGCTATGTCCTACACGATCGGCAAATTCGGAATCGGATCGTTGTTCTCGCTAGGCAAGCTCATGGGCTCGGTTTACTTGACCATGCTGCTGTTCGTCGTGATCGTGCTTGGCAGTATCGCGAAATATTACGGGTTCAGCATCTTTAAGTTCATTCGTTACCTGAAGGATGAAATATTGCTCGTATTGGGGACGTCTTCTTCCGAGTCCGCCCTGCCGCGGATGATGGAAAAACTCGAAAAATACGGATGCTCGAAATCGGTGGTCGGTTTGGTCGTCCCTACAGGGTATTCGTTCAATTTGGACGGAACGGCCATTTACCTCTCCATGGCGGCGATGTTTATCGCTCAAGCTTTCGGTATCGATATGACGATTTGGCAGCAACTGACGCTTCTCGGCGTTCTGATGCTGACTTCCAAAGGGGCAGCAGGCGTGACAGGCTCCGGATTTATTACGCTGGCGGCAACACTTGCGGCATTCCCTTCGATTCCCGTGGCCGGTATTGCGCTGCTTCTTGGTGTTGACCGATTCATGTCCGAAGCCCGGGCAATCACGAATTTGATCGGCAACGGGGTCGCGACTGTCGTCGTTGCGAAAATGGAAAAAGAATTCGATGATTCTGCGAAAAAATCAGCTGAAGAGAGCCAGCTCAAACCTTCCGTTGTCGAAGTATCGCGGGCGTCCTAACGCAATAAAAGCAACTTCCAACTCCGGCCCGCTAGGGCCGGAGTTTTTCGGTGCGTCTCACAGTTGCACACTCTAAGTGGTTCAAATTCACCGATGGGGAGTAATCCTTCGTCTTACCCTATGTTGACTTTTTTCCATAGACACGTTCAGGGCGTCCAACGGAACCGTAGGATAAATCTGCCGATATTTTTCCAGACGATACGAGGAATTCAAGATATCTTCTGGATGTGGAGCGGCTGATCCCGAGTTCGGCGCTAACCTGTTCCGCCGTAAATGGCGTTTCCGTTCGGTTAATAAATGCAGTTACTTTATCCAACGTTAGCTGATCGATCCCTTTAGGGAAAGTAGACCGATGTTTATCTCCTTCGCCCAGCCGAAGCAGCTCATCGATCTTATGCTGATCAACAGTGCTGTTGGAACCCTCCGTTTCCATTGCGGTAATTTTTTTTCGGTAGCTCCGGTATTTCTCCAACGTCTCCCGAAGGCGTTCAAAAATGACCGGCTTCAGAATGTAATCGAATACTCCTCCGTGGATCGCTTCCCGAACGGTATTAAGCTCCTTGGCGGCCGTTATCATGATAACGTCAGTCTGCATGTGGTTTAATTTAATATGCCTCAACAAATCAAATCCGTGGACGTCGGGAACATATAAATCGAGCAGAACCAGATCCGGCGATAAGATCTCCAGCAAATCCTTTGCCTGCCGTCCGTCCGTTGCGATGCCTGCCGCTTCGTAACCGTCTACTTTCTCGATAAATCGTTTGTTGATTTCGGCATTTCGGATATCGTCTTCCACAATTAACACCTGAATCAATCCGTATCGCTCCTTAACTTAGGTATAGCAACAAAAAAGCGCGTACCGGCCGTTTGTCCGGGATGATGTTCGATGATTCCTCCCAGTCCTTCAACCGCTCTTTTCACCAATGCCAGACCATATCCGCGTTTTTCTTCGTTCTTAGTGGAGAACCCCGCATTAAAAATTTGATCCGACCATTCCGCCGGAATTCCGGGGCCGTTGTCTTCGATTTCCATAATCAAATCCTGCCCCAGATCAGTAAAGAAAACGGTGACGAGCTTGTCATCAGGGTTTCCAAGAACAGCTTCCATGGCATTGTCGAGTAAGTTACCCAAAATGGTTACGAGCATATTACGATCGATAGAAGAAGGAACATCCTTGAAAGTGCTCCCTTCATCAATGTTCAAACGGATTTTCAATTCCTGAGCCCGGTTAATTTTGCCGAGCAGCAGTCCTCCAATGATTGGGTCGGGAATTTCCTTCAGAATAAGCTTAAGCAAATCGCTTTGGGTATCCGACTCGCGCGTAATAAAATCGATAGCCTCCTGATAGGATTCCAACTGAATGAGTCCGGAAATGGTGTGAAGCTTATTGGAAAATTCATGGGTTTGCGCGCGCAGTCCATCCGCATACTGCTTGATTTGGGAGAGCTGCTGCGTAAGCAGATAGAGCTCTGATTTATTCCGAAAACTCGACACGGCGCCGATTACGATACCATTCCGATCTTTAACCGGGAGTCGATTAACGACTACCGCATTATCGCCGACAATGGCCTCTCTATCCATTTCCGCCATTCCTGAATGGATGACTTCCGGCAGCGTCGAATAAGGAAGAACTTCCAGAATAGGCTTTCCGATCACTTCGGATTTACTATCCGTTCCCAGCATGCTCAATGCATTTTGATTGATTAGGGTAACGATTCCTTTTCTATTCACGGTAATAATTCCTTCATGGATGGATTCCAATACGGCTTCTTTTTCCTGATACAATCTGCCGATATCTTCGGGCTCTAATCCCATGATGGAACGTTTCACGTTGTTTGCGATGAACGCGGCTCCGGCTGCCCCCAAGATCAGGGCGGCCATTGCGATCCCAATGATAATATTGCGAAACTGGTAGGCCTTCTTGTCGATATCCTCAATGAGGAATCCGACTGAAACGACACCGATAACTTTTCCCTGCTCGTTAATAATCGGCGTTTTCCCCCGCAGGGCAAGTCCCAAGGTACCCGTTGCCTCGGAAATAATCGATTCACCGCGAAACACGGGCCCGTTGTCCCCGCCAACCATCGTTTGGCCGATCCGGGACGGAACAGGGTGGGAATAACGTATGCCTTCGCGATTGCCGACAACGATATATTCGGCATCCGTTTGCTTGCGAATATCTTCGACCAGGGGCTGGATGGTTCTCCAAGGCTCGGGCTCGTTAAAGGCCTCCTTGAGTTCCGGTATGGTAGCAACGGTTTTGGCTAGGTTAAGCGCTTTCGAACCGATTTGATCCTTATACGAATTAGACCACATGCGTTGAAACGTGAAAGACATAGCCACGATTAAAGTGAAGGTAAGTGCGCACATCAGTAAAATAAGTTTTGTTTGCAATCGCAACTCGACTTCACACCGTTTCATGAATTTTATGAACAATATTGCCTTTATGCCCATTATCCAACTAATGCCCACAAGCTATTCAGCACTTTAGAGGCATGATAACATACATATGTGTGAAAGCGCTATCAATACATTCCGGACGTTACAGGTAATATAACACACCATTAGGGGGAACCAAAATGTCATTAAAAAAAGCGAATTGGAAAGTCGGAGTTTTTACGGTTTTGATGGCGGTAGGTTTGACGGCTTGCGGGAGCGGTGGAGGTACTGAGCCGCCGAAAGCATCGAATGAACCTGCCAAAGGGACAGAGGTGTCCGCTTCCAAATATCCTGAAAAGCCGCTCGTTGTCGTTGCGCCATCCGGTGCCGGCGGAGGTTGGGACAAAACGGCTCGTTCCCTAACCAAAGTTCTTGGCGAAACCAAACTCGTAGATCAGACGATGACCGTCGAAAATAAACCGGGTGGCGGCGGCGCCGTATTCATGGCGGAATACGCAACGCAAGATACGAAAAATCCATATAAATTATTCGTAAACTCACCGCCGATTCTGATTAACAACCTCAAAAAAGAAGGAAACAGCCCTTTTGGTTACAAGGATGCGACACCGCTCGCCCAGCTAACCAAAGATTATGGCGCCATCGTCGTTAAAGCCGACTCTAAGTACGGCGATGTGACGACGCTGCTGAACGACTTGAAAGCAGATCCGAAGAAGCTTACGATTGCCGGCGGTTCCGCGCCCGGTTCAATGGACCATCTCATCGCCGTATTGCCTGCCTATAAATTCGGAATAGATCCGAAAGCGCTGAAGTATGTTTCGTATGACGGCGGCGGCGAAGCCATTGCGGCGTTGCTCGGCGGAAATGCGGACGTCATTGCAACCGATATTTCTAGCGTGACCGAGTATCTGAAAGCAGGCAAAGTGAAAGTGCTGGCTGTTACATCCGCTGAAAAATTATCCGGCGATCTGAAGGACGTACCGACATTGAAAGAATCGGGAGTAGATGCCGAATTTACGATTTGGCGCGGCGTATTCGGACCTAAAGAAATGAGTGCGGACGAGCTGGCTTATTGGGAAAAAACATTGGCGGCGTTAAATGAAAAGGAAGAGTGGAAAAAAGAGCTTCAAGCAAACGCTTGGGAAGCCGAGTATAAGTCTTCCGCAGATTTCAGCAAGTTTCTTGGAGAGCAAGAAGTGTTGATTAAGGATCTGCTTGCCGCTTTGAATATGTCCAAATAATATCACGGCGAATATGAAACCCTATGGGTAGTGACGAAGGTCGGCGGGAAATGCCCCTTGCCCCTTCGTCACTTTTTTTTCCACTATGAAGGATCGAGGTGAAGCGAGTGAACAAGGTATTTGACAAATATACGAGTTTTGCTTTTTTTCTGATCGGCATTGCATTTGTATGGGAAAGCCGAAAAATCAGCGAGAGCTCTTACGGCAGCAATGTCGGACCGGATATTTTTCCTATGGGATTAGGTATTGTTTTGATTTTGCTTAGCATTCGATTATTTTATGAAGTGATGAAATCGAGAAATGAAGAGCAAGGGAAGAAATCCCATCCGGATTATGCGCGGTTTCTGCTGATATTGGGGGCGGCGACTCTGTATGCTTATTTTTTGGAAGACATCGGTTATGTAATCGGAACTTTTGTGTTTTTGTTGTTTGCTTTTCAGGTCATCAAGAGAGGGCAATGGATAGCCTCTTTTATCGTCTCTGCTGGTTTCTCCTATGGCGTTTATTATTTGTTTGTTCACATTCTAGAGGGAACGTTACCGGGGTTTCCTTCCTGGCTTAATATAGGTTAAAGGAGGTCGTGATATGGACGTTATACATTTTTTAGGGAACGGATTCGCATCGGCCCTGCAGTGGCATAATTTGCTCTTCGCTTTCGTCGGTGTCCTCATCGGAACGGCTGTCGGCGTATTACCGGGAATCGGACCAATGAGCGGGGTGGCACTGCTCATACCCGTAACCTCTACGATGACGGGAGGATTGGGTCCGGAAGAAGCGGCGACAAGCGCCATTATCCTGCTTGCAGGTGTGTATTACGGCGCGATGTACGGAGGATCAACGACGTCCATCCTGTTGAATACGCCCGGCGAATCCTCCTCGGTCGTCACGACGCTCGACGGTTATCAAATGGCTAGGCAGGGACGCGCGGGAGCGGCATTGTCCATTTCCGCGATCGGTTCGTTCGCGGCGGGTATTTTTTCATTGCTTGCATTGGTGTTGGTAGCGGAACCGCTATCCAATATTGCGATAAAATTCGGCCCTGCGGAATATTTCTCTTTAATGATTCTAGGACTCGCAGCCGTTAGCGGACTTGCGGGAAAATCCATGACCAAGGCGCTCATCATGACCGTGATGGGTCTTCTGCTCGCAACGATTGGAATGGATAACGTATCCGGCGTGGCGCGGTTTACTTACGGTTATCCCATTCTTTACAGCGGCCTCGAGTTTCTGACGATCGCGGTCGGCTTGTTTGCGCTCGGCGAAGTGTTCAAAACGATTCTAAATCGTGAATACACGGCCGGAGACGTTGCGCGTGTCGGACGCATTCGGCCAACGCGGAAAGACCTGAAAGATAGCGCCGGTCCGATCGCCCGCGGTTCTATATTAGGTTTTTTTATTGGCGTCCTTCCCGGAGCGGGTGCGACATTAGCTTCATTCTTTAGCTATATCATGGAAAAGAAGCTAAGCAAAAATCCCGGTAAATTCGGAACGGGAGCGATTGAAGGCGTTGCTGCTCCGGAATCGGCCAATAACGCGGCTTCCGGAGGGGCAATGATTCCTCTTCTTACCCTCGGCATTCCGGGTTCGGGGACGACCGCGATTTTAATGGGTGCGCTCATTATGTACAACGTGCAACCCGGTCCGTTGTTGTTTGAAGACCATCCCGAGGTAGCTTGGGGACTTATAGCGAGCATGTTTATCGGAAACCTGATGCTTCTTTTGCTTAATATGCCATTAGTGAAGGTGTTTGCCAAGATAATCGAAACGCCGCCTAAATTTTTGCTTCCGATTATCGTAGCCATCTCGATCTTTGGGGTATATGCGGTGCAATACAATACGTTCGATCTGATGTTATTGATCGGATGCGGGGTCGCCGGATATTTTCTTGTCAAGAATGATTATCCTTTGGCGCCTCTTGTATTAGGATTGGTACTGGGCCCGATGATCGAGAATAACATGCGGCGCGCGTTAACCGCGTCCAATGGAGACTTCTCGATTTTCCTAACTAAACCCGTATCCGTTTTGTTTCTGGTTGGCGCACTGCTGTGGCTTGCGATTCCGTTGTTATTGAAGCTTCGCGGGAAAAAGGTCCTCATCAATGAAGAAGTGTAGCCATTAATTTTCGTAAGTTAAGGAAGGGGAGGGTGCCATTGTCATCCAGTTCGAACGTTATTATTAGGATGGAAATATTCAAGTCAAAAATTTCGTTTGGTGAAGTGGCCGTCGCGATCGGTAATTCCGGAGGGGATATCATCGCTACGGATGTGATCCATTCCGGTCAAGAGTCTACGATTCGAGATATTACGGTCAATATACCGGATCATAGCAACGCCGAACTATTGGAAAGGATTCGTTCCTTGAACGGGGTTACCGTAATCAATGTATCCGATCGGACTTTTTTGGTCCATTTGGGCGGAAAAATCGAAATACAACCGAAGATGCCCATTAAAAACCGGGAGGATTTATCCCATGTCTACACACCAGGTGTAGCCAAAGTATGCAGGGCCATTCATCTAGATGCCAAGAAAGCATTTTCGCTCACGATCAAACGGAATATGGTGGCTGTTATTAGCGATGGAACTGCGGTATTAGGGCTAGGAGATATTGGTCCTTTTGCGGCGATGCCTGTCATGGAAGGCAAGGCGATGCTGTTTAAGCAACTGGCGGGAGTGGACGCGGTTCCCATTTGTTTGGAAACGAAAGATACCGAGGATATCATTCGTACGATCAAAAACATTTCCCCAGGTTTTGGCGGCATCAATCTGGAGGATATCAGCTCTCCCCGGTGCTTTGAAATCGAGGAGCGGCTCAAGCAAGAATTGGATATTCCCGTATTTCACGATGACCAGCACGGTACGGCGGTCGTCATGCTGGCGGGCTTGCTGAATGCGCTGAAAATCGTGGGCAAATCGCCGGATACCATTAAAGTGGTCGTAGCGGGTATCGGCGCTGCAGGCGTGGCCTGTTCGAAGATGCTGCTTGCGGCAGGCGTCAAGGAGCTGATTGCCGTTGACCGGCAGGGAGCGTTAGCGGCGGGCGGGCAATATTCCAACCCGATGTGGAATTGGCTCTCCGAGCGAACGAATCCTGGCAACGTAAAGGGATCGCTGTCGGATGTGATAGAGGGAGCCGATGTCTTTGTCGGAGTGTCGGGCCCGGGCGTGTTAAAGCTCGAAGACGTGAAAAAAATGGCCAAGGACCCGATTGTGTTCGCTATGGCCAACCCGGAGCCGGAAATTGACCCTGAAATAGCGGAACCTTATGTTCGCGTCATGGCTACCGGCCGAAGCGATTATCCGAATCAAATCAACAATGTCCTGTGCTTCCCGGGCATCTTTCGCGGGGCGCTTGAATGCCGTGCCCGAACGATTAACGAGAGAATGAAATTAGCCGCGGCGGAAGCGATTGCGTCGGTTGTCAGCGACGAAGAGTTGAACGAGCAATATATCGTACCGAGCGTTTTTAATGATGAGGTCGTAATAAAAGTGCGTGCGGCAGTTGTTAAGGCGGCAATAGAAACGGAAACGGCAAGGAGAATTCCGAGGGATTTCCGTTAATGGACATATTATTTCACCTTTTCTGATCCATCGCGATCTCATAACCTGAACAAACACCCCAATACCCTCGTTAACATAAAATAAGGTAATTGCATTAGGGGGTGATTCACGATTCTTCAATGGGCTGAAGGAACTTGACAAAAACATCTGTAACATTTATTATTACAGTACAAGATTATAAATGAGACGATAAGCAACGGTCGAAGGCGAATCGTCGATTTTTTTAATCGAAATGTAAAAGAAATGGTTACAGTTATTACAAAATTCTTAGACGGGCGGTGCAGAAAGATGAAATTCGAGATCAGCGATTGGGTGCAGGCCAAAACCAGGAATGGAGAATTCGTCCATGGTTTTATCGAATCGATGGACAGCGCGAAAGGAATAGCAAAGGTGTTTGTCGTTAATTCGGATAACGCGGAATCGATTGGAAAACCGACTGCAGTGCTTGGGCATTGGCTAAGGGAAATGCCGGTAAGTCCGGTAGAAAACGCCGAGCAGTTAAAGAGCTTGATCGATATCGCTTTATCGACGCGGGATGAGCAATGGTTTAACGAGTTAACTCATACATTGTTGTCGATCTCGAAACCTGGGGATAACAATAAAACAAAGCCTATCGCCAATCCTGCTTATACGAATCGATTAGGCTATACAGTATGAACGAAAAAAGGAAAAACCGCTGATCTCAACAGGGATTCGGCGGTTTTTGGTTTTAACGGATTAGCCTCCGCGCCCAATGTTTACTTAGTACGCTGAAGTATAGCTCTTTTGCTGGGAACAGGGCTTGGGTATAATGGGTGAGAAATCTTATTTCTTTACTTTCGGGAGGTACGGGATGACCTTAACAATACCTTTGAATAAACACGGTTTCGAGGCTAGCCAGCTTGTGCTTGGATGTATGGGACTCGGCGGGGGATGGAACAAAAACCCGCTTACGGCCCAAGATCTCAAGCAAGCGCATGAAGCCGTGGATGCGGCATTGTCCATCGGAATCAACATGTTCGACCATGCGAATATTTACGCCTTTGGCAAAGCGGAGCAAATCTTCGGACAAGTATTGAAAGAGCGGCCCAAATTGCGGGAATCGATGATCCTTCAATCCAAATGCGGCATTCGCTTCCCGGACGAGGCCAATCCGCGAACTCGGTTCGATTTCTCGACCGGCCATATTCTATCCAGCGTGGACGATATTCTAGCCCGGCTTGGCGTAGAGAATCTAGACATCCTGCTGCTTCACCGGCCCGATCCGTTGGCCGAACCGGAAGAAGTGGCTGAAGCGTTCCATAAGCTCAAGGCGGCGGGTAAAGTCGGAAGCTTCGGCGTATCCAATATGAGCGCGGGTCAAATGAAGCTGCTGCAGGCTTACTTGGACGAGCCGCTAGTCGCCAACCAATTAGAGCTTAGCCTGCTCAAGCTGGATTGGTTGGATTCGGTCGTCCATGTAAATCAGGAAGCCGGCAAGCTCTCTAATTTCCCGGAGGGAACGATCGAATACAGCCGACTCAATAATGTCCAGATCCAAGCTTGGAGTCCCTTGGCCCGGGGATTGTATAGCGGTAAAGACGTTTCGGAAGAAAGTGCGACGGTACGGGAGACGGCTGCATTGGTCGCTCGCTTAGCCGAGGAGAAGAATACGACCCGGGAAGTTATCGTACTTGGATTCCTCCTCCGTCACCCTGCGAACATTCAGCCGGTAATCGGATCCGTTACTCCAGAGCGGATCGTTGCATGCGGCGGGGCTTCCAAAGATATTTTAACGCGAGAAGAATGGTATCATCTATACGTCACATCCCGCGGAAAAGGCATGCCATGACGGCTCACTGAGCTTTGGGGATAATGGACATAGGGAATATAATAGGCGTTGAAGAGCAGCGAGTTTTCTTCTTTGAAGAAGGCTCGTTTCTTTATTTCGTGAATGGATGTAAAATGTAAGGGTACCCAAAATGGCGACTAGAGGTGATGGGAGTGGAATTAATCGTTACGCCTTCCGCGCTGTCATGCTTCAAAGGGGAATGGGGATTCGGCGACGGCGAAATCATTCGCGTATTCGTACGTTACGTAAGCGGTGGAGAAGTTCCTTTTGCGTTTGGCATCACGAGAGATACGCCTCTTGATGCCGCGGTAACGACTGTCGCGGACCTTCTGACTTTTTACATGGAAAGCAAGGACGTTTGGTTTTTGGAAGGCAAAAGCCTGAAAATCGATTGTCAGGGCGAGGATATCGTATTTCATTTCGCATGATCGCCTCATGGAGGTAGCAAAGATAAACGGTTTGTTGTACACTAATATTCATTATGTTTCGAAATCGCAGACGCAAGCGAAGAAAAGGAGATTTAAAGAACATGACGGTACATAGCAAGACAAATCATTGCAAAATCGTGGATTGCACCATACGCGACGGAGGACTCGTCAACAATTGGGATTTCAGCATTGAATTCGTGCAGGATTTGTACGAGTCGTTAAATGCGGCAGGCGTGGAATATATGGAGATCGGATACAAGAACTCCCCTAAGCTTCTGAAAAGCGAAGGCAACGAAGGACCGTGGCGTTTTCTGGATGACGATTTCCTGCGCAAGGTTATCGTAAAGAAAAACACGAAGCTGTCCGCTTTGGTCGACGTAGGCCGGGTTGACGAAGCCGATGTGCTGCTTCGAAGCGATTCCATGCTTGACTTGATCCGCGTCGCTTGTTACGCGCGGGATACGGCTAAGGCGATCGAGTTAGCGACCTTGTTCCATGAGCGCGGATATGAAACGACTATCAACATTATGGCTTTGTCCGGCGTGATGGACAACGAGCTGAATGAAGCGTTGGCTATGATCAATGAAAGCCCGATCGATGTCGTATACGTCGTCGATTCTTTCGGCAGCTTGGATCCGGACGATATGCGTTTCTTGGTGGAGAAATTCCGCCGCGCTCTTAAGAACAAGCGTCTGGGCGTCCATACACACAACAACCTTCAGCTTGCGTTCGCGAATACGTTAACCGCAGCCCAATTGGGAGTTGAAATGCTGGATGCTTCCGTATATGGCATGGGTCGTGCTGCAGGCAATACGCCCACCGAGCTATTGCTCGCTAAGCTCACCCGTCCTGAATACAGCTTGCGTCCCGTGCTTGGCATGATCGAGAAGCATATGATCAAGCTGCGGGAGAAGGAAGAATGGGGATATCTGATCCCTGACATGATTACCGGCACGTTGGATGAGCATCCGCGTTCGGCTATGGGCTGGCGCGCTTCGGAGAAACGTGACCAATTCACGGATTTCTACGACAAGATGACGACTCCTGAAGTATTTCACGGAAAATAAGATTTGAAAATCGAAGGAGCTGCCCTTAAGTCTTAACGACTGAGGGGTAGCTCCTTTTACAATTCGCTCGACAAAATTCGATCTTTAGGCTATTGTCTTGTAAAAAGATGGTATCCGGGAGGGAACTGGGATGACGGATCCAAACTTGATTTCTCGGTTCAAGAATCGTAAGAGACTTCCGCCGTTAACGCCGGCAAACGTATGGCATCCTGGATTGGACGAAGAAATCGCAGCCTTATCGGTAGAGCAATTAGCTGGTGGGCATCCTGACGGCTTACTGTCGGCTCAAGCCTGGAAGGCGGCGCTCCATCTATGGAATGACAGCTTAGACGCGGCGCATGAGCTCGTTGAACATTTGAACACGCCGACGGGCTCTGCCCTGCATGGGATTATGCACCGGCGGGAAGGCGACTTCGATAACGCAAAATATTGGTTCCATCTTGCCGGCGATCACCCTGCTTTTCATAGCCTGCAGTCGAGAGCGGCGAGCTTTCTGCGGCAGAACACGATCCCGAGAGGCACGCTGAAGGAAGCGTTCGATAAGATGATTACTCAGGGGAATTGGAATCCGTACCTATTCATTAATGCAATCGCGATCCAAGAAAGCCGTATAGGTGACGAGGAAATACGCAGCTTGTTGGAGCACCTGCAGCAGTTGGAGCTTGAGGCGTTGATCCGTTTTCTAGAAGGTAGAATTGCCGTGAATAACCTTTGTTAATCTTTCCTCTTATGAAACGGCCACCAGTTGGCTTCGCCAAGCAGGAACGAAAATGCCGGAACGATCAATGCCATGAACAGCGTTGCGTATAGCAGCAAACCAATTAAGGTGCCCACTCCAATCTGAACGAGCGTGTCAACTCCTGAGAAGCTGAGCGCACCGAATGTTCCCGCCATAATAACGGCTGCCGAAGCAATGATACCGCCAGTTGTTCTCATCGCCTTTATCATAGCCATAGCAGCTTCCCCAGGACGATACTCTTCTTTGAACCGAGCCATCAAGAAGATACTGTAGTCGACTCCAAGCGCCACGATAATGAGGAAAATAAAGAACGACACCGTCCATGAAAGCCCCGTAAACCCTAAAACCTTCACAAACAGAAACTCTACGATTCCCATCGTGATCAGGTAGTTAAAACAGAGCGATACAAGAACATACAAGGGCGCTAGAATAGAACGCATCAATAACATGAGAACGATGGCGATGCCTATTAACACTAACACACCCGTACGAGTAAAATCGCTGTAGGAGATGTCGCGCAGTTCATTGTATTTGGCTGAAATACCGGTAGCGTATACTTCCGGATCGGGTATGGCAGTCGCGTTCAAGCTCTCCCGCAGCCTCTGCGTGATAACATGGACGGAATCCATCGCTTCGGTGGAATAGGGATTAGAACTAAGAATCACTTCGAACTTCGTGGTTAGGCCATCCGGCGCAATATAATAATCAAGCGCTTGTTGGTTAACAGCCGGTTTATCTTTCTCCTTCTCCGGAGCAGAAATTCGTTTCAGCCGGTCGAGCTGCGACGCGATGAGCTCGCTTAAACCGCCTTCCAATTGCCGGATAGCCGGCCAAACCCCGACCAACCCCTGGCTAAGCGGCGCTGCTCCAAGCGCTAACGCTTTAAGCCCCTCTATTAGGGATTGTTGCTCCTCCATAATGGATCTGATGATGGAACCGACATTCGGTTGTCGAAGCTGCCCGGGAACGGTCAGCTCCTCCGGCTTATGCCCGAGCGGCCGAACCGCGCTTCTAACCTCTTCGACGCCTTCCGTTCTTGATAGGTCGGAGTTGGCTTGCTCAAGCGCTGCTAATCCTGATGCGGTGCGCATGGATTGAGAGGAGGTAATAGCCATTGTTACCGGGAACACTTCCCCCGGACTGAATGCTTTCTCTACTTGACGGAAGCCGATAACGGATCCTAGTTCCGGGTTGATCTCGGAAATGTCGTCGTAGGAGCGTTTACCCTGAAAAAGCAAAGTTAGCGGTGCCAGGAAAATAAATGCAGCTAATAATACGGTAACCGATCTCTTCGCGGTCAGGGACGCGAGAATACCCCAAATCCGTGAATCGCTATGCCCCTTGGAGCTAATCCGGCGAAGAGGCCAGAAGATAGATTTACCGAATAACAAAAGCAAAGCGGGAGTAAGCGTCATGGCGGCCGAGACCGTTACCAGCATGCCAATCGCAACCCCGACCGCAGATCTGTACAAACCGAACTCAGCGAAGCCAATAAGGAGAAACGCGGCAAAAACGGTACTCGCGGAGAAAACTATCGTTTTCCCTACTCCATTCATCGTTCGGGACATGGCAGTTAGCGGATTGCCGTCGCCGCCGGATAGCAGCTCTTCGCGATAACGTTGAATCATGAGGATACAATAGTCCGTACCCGCTCCGAAAAGCACGGCAATCAGAAACGATTCGGTAAAATGGGATACGGGAATTCCGAATTCCGTAGCCTTGACGATTAATCCCCGCGATAGGACAAAACTGATTCCGATCGTTAGTAGAGGGATAAGGGGAGTGACCGGCGACCGGAATACGAACACAAGAATGGCAAGCACCAAACCAATCGTCAGCATCTCCGTTCGATGCAAACCGCTCTGGGAGGATTGCTGAAAGTCTTGGGAAAGGGGAGCGCTGCCCGTTAATACGGCCAAGGTTCCATCAGGAGCGCTCTTCAGCAGTTGCTTGAGCTTGTTCAGCGTTGTTTTAGTTTCATCCTCGAAGTCGGCTTCAGGCAAATTGACGACCGAGAGCATAGTCGATCCGTCTTTGCTCAGCAACCGTTCCGACAACTCCGGCTGGGTTTGGGCTGAAACTAGGCTTGTTATGTGAAGTTCCGTTTTGCGAGACTCTATTTGAGCCAGAAGATCGCTCATCCAACTTTTGTCCCTCTCTAGCAATCCTCCCTTTCGGGAGAGCACAATCACCGCATTGGAAAGGAAGCGGGCAGAAGGATTAATTTGCTGTAATAGACGTGTCGCTTGAACGGATTCGGCGTCAGCCGGCAAAAACTTCTGCTCCGTCTTGCTTACGATGGATTGTAAGTCCGGTAAAGCATAGAAGGAAAGGGCAGCCACCGCAATCCAAGCTGCGAGAATAACCCACCGCAACTTGGATATCCATGCCATCCATTTATCCATGATGTACCCCGATTCATTGTCTAGGATAGTGATTTCGGTCTCTGCTGATTAAATTGCTGGACATCCTATGCTACAATAATAATTACAAGGAGGGTATCCATTGAAGCGGGAGCAGAAAAGAGCAATGACACATCAGAAGATAACCGTAGCAGCCGTCGAGCTATTCGAACGGCAAGGATATGAATCCACGACCGTCCAGCAGATTGTAGACCGAGCCCAAGTAGCTAAAGGCACCTTCTTCAATTATTTTGTCTCCAAAGAAGATTTGGTTATGGAACTGCAAAAGCATGTCACTCTTAAACATTTCGAGAACGTCAGCGGAATAGCCGGTCCGATTATTCCCCTCTTGCACAACGTGCTATTGGAGCACGCTCGACAATACCTATTGAATCCTTCCGCCACGCGCGCCGTTCTGCAGGGGATTTTCAACAGCCCGCGAATGCGTTCCGCCCAATCCGAACGTTGCATGGAACTTAGGAAAAGCTTGACTCCGTTTCTTGATCAAGCTCAAACCCTAGGAGAGCTTCGCAAAGACATTTCGGCGGATACGATTGCTCTATTAGCCGTACAAACTTACTTCGGGGCATTGATGGTGTGGTCTATGGGAGATGATCAGAACTCTCTGTATGATCGAATGGTGCAAACCTTTGAATTATTTGTTCAAGGCGTCCATCCGCAGCGATAAGGCTAAGGGGCGAGGCCGTTTGGCTGTCCATACCCTTCTAGTTGTCCGTCCCCCCGGATCGCGGCAGCTAGATGCTGCGGGTTAGGATGGAAAAACGCCCTTCCCCCCATCCGGCGTCCTCCGATCGTCGTTGCTTTTACGTCCACTCCGATTTCATCGGACTCCGCGAACTGTTTAAGAAGCTTCTCGTCGGTCATGCCTTCAACGTCGATGAACCATAAGCGCGTGCCATATTCGGAAACGATCATCAGTTTGGCACGCGAGAATGCGAGGCTCCGCGTTTCCGAGCCTTGAGTAATAACGAGATCCGCTAAGTCGTAAGTTTCCACTTTTGAACCAATCCTCCCTTGCCGATATTGTAATTGTAACGGTTTATTTGAAAAGGTTGCAAATGGATGTTGCGGAAAGGGGGAGAGCCTGATGCATAAATTAGCGATTTCCGTCCAACCGTTAGGGGATCGCGCATTTTCTCTCCTCTGGCGTGAACCCATCTCGACTGCTGCGCTGGCTGCGAAATCCAAAGCCATTGGCGGACTTGCCATGCCTTGGTTTCAGGAGGCGGTACCTGCCTTCCGAACGGTCACCATTCATATGAACCATTCTGCTTATTCACTATCGCAAGCTTCGGAAGAGCTTCTTCAGGCACTGGATTTAATAACCGAGGAGCAACTGCCGCAGCCGCGGCATGTGGAAATCCCGGTTGTATACGGCGGTAAGCATGGCCCCGACCTTGCGGAGAGTGCCAGGAGAAGCGGTATCACGGAACGGCAATTCGTGGAGCGGCATTCGGAAGCTGCTTATGTCGTCGCCATGATTGGCTTCGCGCCGGGGTTTCCTTATTTGAGCGGTTTGCATGAGACGCTGGCGCAGCCCCGTCATGAAAGCCCTCGACTAAAGGTGCCTGCGGGAGCGGTGGGCATTGCGGGTAACCAAACGGGGATTTACCCGATTACCTCTCCGGGTGGTTGGCAAATTATTGGCACTGCGGAGATACCCCTCTTTCGACCGGAAGAGCAAGAGCCCTTTCTCCTCGCTCAAGGGGATACGGTAAAATTCATTCCCGTCGAAAGGCATGCCGAAGAAACGACTGGATTACAGGAGAAAGAGGCGGTCAAAGACACAAGCGAAGCTCAAGGTACCCGTTCCCTTACAGTTCTTAAACCAGGGCTGCTAACGACGATTCAAGATCTTGGGCGCAGAGGTTGGCAGGCATTCGGGGTATCGGTCGGAGGCGCTATGGATGAGGTTTCCATGAGGACGGCTAACCTTCTGATCGGCAATGACGAAGATGCTGCCGTTCTGGAGATGACCTTGATCGGGGGGAGTTACGTCGTGGAACGGGATCTGCTGATATCCCTTTGCGGAGCCGATCTCGAGGCGTCGGTAAATGGCGAACGAATTCCGATGAACAGGCCGGTATGGTTGAGCCGAGGAGTGACCTTGATGTTCGGGCGAACGATCTCCGGATGCCGAACCTATCTAGCGGTAGCTGGAGGAATCGATGTGCCTCATCTGCTCGGAAGCCGGAGTACGGACCCTAGGGCGAGGATGGGAGGGGGATTTGGAAGAGCATTGATGTCAGGAGATGCGTTAAGTACTTCACAGCCGACGAAACAGACGAAAGTACTTCAAGCATCCCTCCGTAGGAAGGCGAAGGAAAACGATAGCGACTGGTCTTCGGTTAACTGGAGTACGACAGGCTGGAATGAAGGTTTGCCTAACGTGACCAAGCAATTGCGCGAACCTCGCGTGATTAAATTACGTCTGCTATTAGGCGCCGAATGGAACGAGTTTACGTCCGAATCGCAAGAGCGGCTATTCAGAGAGCTCTATCGCGTAGAAGCCTCCTCCGATCGCATGGGGCTTCGCCTATCGGGTACGGCATTAAAGGGGAAAAGCAGGAAAGAGCTTGAATCGCATGGGGTCGCAGCGGGAACCATCCAGGTTCCCTCTAACGGGCAGCCGATCATTCTTGCCGCCGGTTGCCAGCCTACGGGAGGTTATCCGAAAATCGGGCATGTCATAAGCGCGGATTTACCGTTATTGGCACAGGCAATACCCGGCGATTGGCTCGGCTTCGAGCCTACCGATATCGGGACGGCTGAACACGCGCTTATGGAGAGGGAGAGAGACCTTGCGATATTGAAAGCGGGGATTCTAGCCCATGCTCGCGTATAGGACCAGGAGGTACATAGATGATAACGATCGATTTGAATGCCGATATGGGCGAAGGGTTTGGCGCTTATGAATGGGGATCCGACGATACCTTGCTGAAATACGTTTCTTCGGCTAATATCGCTTGCGGGTTTCATGCCGGTGATCCGCATACGATGCGCAAGGCCGTGGAAAGCTGCCTGAAGCTAGGGGTAGCCATAGGCGCGCATCCGGGCTTGCCGGACCGTCTGGGCTTCGGCCGCCGCGAGATGGGGATTACACCGGAAGAAGCCGGAGATTACGTTCTTTATCAGGTAGGGGCGCTCCAATCCTTCGTGAAAGCGGCTGGGGGCAGGCTGCGGCATGTAAAATTGCATGGAGCTTTGTATCACATGGCCGCAAATGATGAGCAACTGGCAAGCTCCATCGCGACCGCCGTTCACCTGCTCGAGCCGGAACTTATGCTCTATGGTCTGTCAGGAAGTCGATTGCATGCCGCGGCAGAAGCGACGGGAATTCGCTTTGCGTCGGAAGGGTTTGCGGATCGCGCTTATAAGGCTGATGGAAGTTTAATTCCTAGGCATGAACCTGGGGCCGTAATAGAAGAAACGGAATCAGTCGTCAATCAGGCAATCGCTCTTGCGACGGGAGGTCTTTTTCAAACTTTATGCCTTCACGGAGATACGCCTAAAGCCAAAAACCATGCCCAACAAATCGCCCATTCCTTACAAATTTCGGGCGTATCCATACAATCACTGGGAAGAAATTAGACGAAATTTGTCGAAAATCTGTCGAAAATCTGCCGAATGAGTTTCCAACTTGCAGGAAACGGACTATTCATGTGGAAATATAGAAAAGGCTCATAGAGTCTTTATGCCTAGAATAGGTAATTTGTCGGAGGCACTGAAATGTCGATTAATCGAGCCGAGCGGAAAACAATAGGGATGGTAATCGCCGCCGTCACAGCATTTAGCGTCATACAATGGGGAAACGAATGGTTTGAACAGGTGTTCATTCACATAGATCGCCAAGCCGCGCACACCATACTTGGGTCATTGGGATTTGCTATCTGCTTTGCTATTTTAATATTGGGTTGGATGGTTTTCGTCCCTACCTTGTGCCGGCAACGGCTTATGACTGCCGCTTTGTTCACGGGAATTGGATTACTGGATTTATTGCATACGATCAGTGCGCCGGGAATGCCTTTGTATAATTCATATATTGGAAATACGCCGAGCATACTGTTGAATTGGGCTTCCCAATGGGTTGGCGCATTAGGGCTGCTTATCGTCTTCTCGCTAGAAAATCCAATCGTCAGGCCGCGTACCCGTATATATGCTATCATCCCCGTTATTTTTACGGTTGCGGTTGTATCCCGGTTTGTCTTTCAGACCGATAATTGGAATCAGACGTTAATCGGCGAGCTTGCCCCTATCCAACAAACATCAACCCTATTGCTCTACGCAGCGGCTATTTGCATCATTCTTTACCGCAATCGGGTGGAAAGACCCGAATCGATGCTGACCATTGTACAAGCGCTAATCTGGCTATTTTTCGCTAAAGCCGAAGAGTCACTGGGTTCGGGATCAGAATCCGTGCAAATGCTGTTTGGCGATTGTTTTAAGCTGGCGGGGTATTATTGCCTGTTGAAGGGAATCTATTACGTACTAATCGAAGAACCCTATAAGAGACAGAAGAAAACAGAAGCGCGTATCAATTACTTAGCTTATCATGATGAGTTGACTGCATTGCCTAACCGTCGTTTGTTCGCCGATCGGGTAAAGGCGGAGATGGGACGCGCAGCACACGGGAGAAGCAGGTTCGCCTTATTATGGTTGGATTTGGATCGATTCAAAACCATTAATGATTCCATGGGCCATGCTTTCGGAGATCGTCTGCTTGTCGCGGTTGCCGAACGTCTGGGGAAATTCGCGGATAAGCCGGAAAACGTATTTCGGTTAGGCGGTGACGAGTTTACGGTACTCCTCAGCGATATTAACGGTGAGAAAGAAGCGGAGGAAGCTGCTCAGCGATTGGTTGACGCGTTCGAACAGCCTATTAAAGTGGGACCTTCCGCTTTCCATATTACGAGCAGTGTCGGATTGGCGTTGTATCCGGACGATGGTATGTTGCTAGATCTGTTGCTGCAGAATGCCGATACGGCTATGTATAGCGCCAAAGAAACTCGCAACAGCTGGAAAAGGTACGCTATTCAGATGAATTTAAAAGCAAAAGAAAAGCTGCTGCTGGAGAACGATCTGCGCATCGCGTTAGAGCTAGGGCAGTTCCATCTCGCATATCAACCATTGGTGGATTTGGAGCATGAGATATTAGTCGGCGCTGAAGCGTTGTTAAGATGGAGCCATCCCCAGAGGGGAGAAATCCCCCTTCGGAGTTCATTCCGCTCTGTGAAGAAAACGGATTTATTTTGCCGCTGGGAGAATGGGTGCTTCGTAATGCCTGCCGGCAAATGAAAATATGGCAGGATAAGGATTATCCTCCTATCGTAATGTCTGTTAACCTGTCAATTCGCCAATTCCGCCAGCACGACCTGTGCGAGCGTATCGAGAAAGTGCTGGAAGAAACGGGATTGTCGCCGCAATTGCTGGAGCTTGAGATTACGGAGAGCATTATGGCCGATGTAACTTTCGCGACGGAGATGCTGGAACGGCTTAAGAAGCTCGGCGTTCGGGTTAGTATCGATGACTTCGGGACGGGTTACAGCTCCCTTTATTATTTGAAACGGTTCCCGATCGACAAGCTGAAGATTGATCGGTCGTTCGTAAGCGATGTGCTGACCGATCGCAACGATGCGGCTATCGTATCCGGCATTTCCGCCATGGCGCGGAACCTGAACTTGAAGGTTACCGCCGAGGGGGTAGAGAGCGCCGGGCAAGTGGCTTTCCTTAAAGAGCTGAAATGCCAGGAAGCGCAAGGCTACTTTTTCTCCCGTCCCGTTCCGCCGGATCAGTTCGCCTCCCTGTTTCATTCGGATATAAACAAGAGAGAAGCAAAGGGGATAACCGTGTGAGCGGAGCAAGCCAACAGGAGAGAGATCATACCGTTCGGATCTTCGTATACGGATCTTTGCTGCCCGGGTTGAGCAATCATAGCGTAATAGAACCCTACATGTTATCGGCTAACCCCGGGAGAATTCGCGGCCGATTAGTGGACTTTGGTCCTTATCCGGCGCTATTAACGGATGCTGATCACTATGTTCGCGGCATATGGGTGGACGTGACGGCAGCGGGAATGCCGGCGCTCGATGCTTTGGAAGGGTTTATCGGCATTGAAGAATCGAATGACTATGAGCGTATTTGGATAACGGATGCCGACGATCCCGTGTGGTCGGGTTGGGTATACATATGGACGGAGCCGCGGGGCTATCCCTGGGTCGAAGGGGATTGGTGGCCGGATGCTATTGGGAATAGGGAATAGGGAAGAGAGAAGAGAGAGCGTAATTAAACGATGTCTAAATATACTTTGAGAGCGGTTCGAATGGATTGCCTGATTTCTTCGGATGCGATGTATCCACACCGCTCGTACAGACGCACCTTGCTAATGGACCGAATTTGATGAGCCATCACAATAGAGTCCTTGGATAGTCCGGATTCATGTGCTAATAGTGATACCTCAATTGGATAAACACGTCTCCCGGGCTTTAAGCTAGTAATGGAAACAATCGTTACAATCGGAAGAACTTCGTTGACTTCTTCAGAAGAGATGACCAGTACCGGTCTTGTCCCCGATTGCTCAGACCCTTTTGCAGGATTCAAGTCCGCCCAGAAAATTGTCCATTGATAAGCTACCATTCGGTGTTCTCCTTGGAAGTTTCGGAATCAACAGCTTCGAATGCCTTCATATTGTCATTGAGATCCTTCATGAAATGCGGATCATTAGCGGCTCTCAGCATTTCGCTTTTCAGCAGTTCCTTATCCATTCGAACAGAATACTCCTCCAACGCTTCCCGAACACCGGCATTGACCGATGGAATTACCTTTTCTTTTACATATCCTTTAAATTTATTCATGAGTTCAGGCGGTAAGTTAAAGGTCACGTTCTTAGCTTTAGTCAACCCATCACCCCATTGTTGCAAATATATATTGCATATTTATATTGTATCATTTAATTGTAACAGAATAAAGAAGAAACCCTCCGGCCTGTTAATAGGCTTTGGAGGGTTGGAACGTAAGGCTTCTACAGGTCGCCCCAGTTCAGGTTGGACGATTTGCTATAATTCGTAACTTTTTGCTCGAAGAAGTCGGTTTTCATGCTGTTCATATTGCTGAAGCTTTCGACCCAGCGCATAGGGTGCTCCGTGATTTCCGGAAAAAGGATCTCGAGATTGAGCATCTTCAAGCGTTCGTTGGATAAGTACTTGATGTAGCTATCGATAATTTCCGCGGACAGTCCGGGAATTTCATTGTTCGTGATCGACTGGCCCCATGAAATTTCCGTTTCGACGGCAGTCTTCATCATCTGGCGCAGCTCTTCGACGAGTTCCGGCGTGAACAGATCCGGATTTTCCTTGCGGATTTCGCGGAAAATGTTCTGGAACAAAGCCAAGTGAGTCAACTCATCGCGCTGAATGTATTTGATCTCGGAGACGGTACCGAGCATCTTGCCTTGCCTGCCGAGCGCATAGAAGAAGCTGAAGCCGCTATAGAAATAGATGCCTTCGAGAATGTAGTTGGCCATAATCGTCTTCAGAAGATTCTTATGGGAAGAATCCGCAATGAAATTCTCGTACAGATCGGTAATGAACCGGTTACGGGCAAGCAATCTCTCGTCATTGCGCCATAGGTTGTAAATTTCATCGCGTGCCTCCGCGGAGCAGACGCTGTCCAAGATGTAGCTGTAGCTTTGGCTATGTACGGCTTCCTGGAACGTTTGGACCGTAAGGCACAAGTTCACTTCGGGAGCGGTGACGTACTCGTTAACGTTCGGCAAATTCGCGGTTTGCAAGGAATCCAGGAAGATCAGGAAGCTGATAATCCGGTCGTAGCTCTTGCGCTCCGCTTCCGACAACAGCTTGTAATCCTTCGCGTCCTGAGCGAGCGGGATTTCCTCGGGAATCCAGAAGTTGTTCATCATCGTGCGGTACATCTTCGTCGCCCATTCATATTTCACGTTATTAAGCTCGATCAGGTTGGTGGTGTTTCCTCCGATGATTCGGCGTTTGCCCCAATCCTGCTCACCGTGCTCGTTAAACAGTTTTTTTCTCGTTAATTGCTCATCCATTTCTTTTGTTCCTCCCTGTATTCAAAAAAAATGACCGTTGCGAGAATGCATTTCTCCTTCCGGCAGTTGTTGAAATCGACTTGTCTTGATTCCGGTTGACGGAAACAAGTCGATTTCAAAGACTGCACGTAAACTCTCCAGGAGAAACGATTCTCTCCACTCGGTCTATTCGTAGTAGTAAGGACATCTCAAAGCAAGTTCAAGGCCGAAAAAAAGCGGGTTAACTCGCTTTTTTTAAGCCGAGCAGCTTACGCAGTCTTCGACTTCAAGGCTCTTGTTACGGCAATAGTAGACGGTTTTGAGTCCGTTCTCCCACGCGGCCATGTACAGGTCAAGGAATTCCTTGGCGCTGATCGTCGGCGTGACGTATAGATTGAACGATTGCGATTGGTCGATATGGCGCTGACGGACGCCGGCTGCGCGGATGCTCCACAATTGGTCGATGTGGTGGGCTTCCTTGTAGAACCAAATGTTGTCCGGAGACAAGTTCGGAGCGGTTTGCGGGATGACGGCGTTCTTCTTCTCTTCGACCCAGAATTTCGCGAAGATCGGATCGATGCCTGCCGTTGAACCGCTGATTAGGGATGTGGACCCTGTAGGCGCGATAGCGAACAACCAAGCGTTGCGAAGGCCCTTGGAGGCAACGTCCTCTTGAAGTTCTTTCCATTCGGGGCTCACGTAATCGCGGCGGGTGAAGTATTCGCCCGTCTGCCATTCGCTGCCTTCGAATTGGGAGTAAGAGCCTTTCTCTTCCGCCAATTCCATGCTTGCTTTGATCGCGCAGTAGTTGATCCACTCGTAAAGCTCGTCCGCTGCCTTAAGATGCTCTTCCGTTTCCCAGGCGATGTGGTGATGGGCAAGCCATTGATGGTACCCGCTGGAACCGAGACCGACGGCGCGGTACTTGTTATTCGTGATTTTCGCTTGCGCGGTCGGATAGTGGTTCAAGTCGATGACGTTGTCCATCATTCTCATCTGAACGGCTACCGTATCGGCAATCTCTTCCTTGGTCAAGTTGCGGCCCAAGTTAATGGAGGAGAGATTACAAACGACGAAATCGCCGGCTTTGACTTGGGAAGTGATGATGCCGTCGTCCTGCGTGACCGAGATCAGCTCGGCTGCGCTCATGTTCTGGCAAATTTCCGTGCATAGGTTGGAGCAATAGATCGTTCCTTTGTGCTTGTTCGGATTGGCGCGGTTTACCGTATCGCGATAGAACACGAACGGAGTTCCCGTCTCGAAGCTGCTCGCAAGCAGTTTCTTCATGATATCGATAGCCGGAACCTCATCTCTGGAGAGAGCAGGGTTGCGAACGCATTCTGCGTAACGGAGTTCGAATTCCTCACCGTAGGAATCCTCGATGGAGTATCCCATCGTCATCCGGATTTCATGCGGATCGAACAAGTACCAGGAGCCGCGCTCCTGAACGGTTTTCATGAACAGATCGGGTATGCAGACACCGGGGAAAATATCGTGCGCCTTCATGCGATCGTCCCCATTGTTCGTTTTCAAGTTGAGGAAGTCGAAAATATCCTTGTGCCATACGTCTAAGTAAACGGCGACAGCGCCGGAGCGGACTCCGAGCTGATCGACGGCAATCGCGGTGTTGTTGTAATTTTTGATCCAAGGAATAACGCCGCCCGCTGCGCCTTTGTATCCGCGGATTGCGGATCCGCGGGACCTTACCTTGCCGACATAGATGCCCATGCCGCCGCCGAACTTGGATACTTGGGCAAAGCTCATGTCCGTATTGTAAATGCCCCATAGATTGTCCGGAACCGTATCGATGAAGCAGCTGGACAACTGGTGAAACGGTTTGCGCGCATTAGCCAAAGTGGGGGTTGCTACGGTCATGCGAAGGGAGCTGAGCGCATCGTAAAATTTGCGTGCCCAATGCAGCTTGTCCTTCTCTTTCATAGCCAAGTGCATGGCGACGCCCATGAACAATTCTTGCGGCAGTTCGAGCGTCTCGCCTTGCAAACCGCGAATGATGTAGCGGTCGGATAACGTCTTGATTCCGATATAGTTGAAGAGGTAGTCGCGTTCAGGTACGATGTAGTTACCAAGCTCGCGAATTTCCTCGCGGGTATAATGCTCGAGTATGTATTTGCCGTACAAGCCCTTGTCGGTTAAATAGGTGATCAGGGAGTAGAAGTCGCCATATCCGAAATAACCGTATTTACGGTGGACTGCGGCTTCCTTATATAGATCGTAGACGTGAAGCTTGGCTGCGACGAATTGCCAGTCAGGCTCATCTGCGGTTGTTTTCTCTACGGCGACGCGAATGAGAGTGGATTGAATTTCCTTGGTGGCGATATTGTTGCGGAAATGGGGCAGAAGCGCCGTCTCAAGCTCCAGGGAATCGCAATGCGGATACCCGACACACGCGAAATCGATAACCTTTTTTAATTTGGAAAAAATAAGCTCTTCTACTTGACCATTGCGTTTAATTATGTTCAACCTATTACGCCTCCATCCGTGGAATAACACAAGATATTGTTTCCGTAGAATGAAGTTATAACAATATATAGCGTGTGTCAAGAGGGGGACGAGCAGTGGTTCCGGAGTCCCGATAATGAAGAAAACGAGAGAAAGAGAAAGCAGGAGGTCGTTTTTGTGACATTATCCGATAACATTCGTCTTTTTTTGCGGTGTTATTTTCATGGAAAAATATTTCGTCTAGCAATGTTGATCATAGTGCTAGGATTATCTATGTCGAGCTTCATCGGACAAGCCGGAGCGCATGCCGTATTGGAGAAAACGACTCCTTCGGCGAACTCCCGCATGGATGCCAGCCCGCCATCGATCGAAATCTTCTTTAATGAACGATTGGATCGCGGAGGGGCGAAGCTCCTCGTATTAGACGAGTCGTCCCGCAACGTTGCGAAGGGAAATCCGGAAAGCATCGAGGAAGGCAAAGGCTTGCGGATTTCGCTGCCGAAGCTTGGCGAAGGATATTATACCGTCTCCTACTCCGTCATCTCGGCCGATGGTCATCCCATATCCGGCGCTTACATTTTTACGGTCGGAAATCCGGCTCCTCGAACCGGCGCGAGCCAATTAAATCCGCACGAGCAGGTCGGACATTCCCATAACCACGGGGGGGCAGTCTTGTCTCAGCAGTCCTTTCTTCTTTATACGGCCAGAATTTTGTATTACGCGGGCCTTCTCGCGGCAGCGGGTCTCGCGCTGTGGAGCTTGCTGCGTCATGCATCTCCGCTTGTGCGGGAGGTTCATGGCCAATCCTTGGGACTGGCGGGCAAATTCTCCCTCATCGCGACGATCGCCTACGTCTTCTTCAGCCTGCAGGATTTGGGGCAGGGTGAGCCTATCACCGAATGGGGACGAATCCTGACGGAAACGACAATCGGCAAACTCTATGTCGCGCAATTGCTGTTGGCTTTGGCAGCCCCGCTGCTCCACAAACTAGGATTGGCGGCCCGTCTATTCTGGGCGGCGGCCGCCCTGTTCGCGGAAGCGTGGTCAGGACATGCCGCCGCGTATAACCCGTTAGCGTATACGATCGGATTGGATATATTGCATTTAGCCGCAGCCTCCCTCTGGAGCGCGGGTTTGGTATTGTTATTAGCCATTTGGCTTAAGGAGAGGCCGGAAGCGGGCAGATTCGCCCTCGTTTTCTCCAAGTGGGCGCTGATCTCGTTCCTTGTTCTCTGGGCGACCGGCATATTGTCGACTTTGAATTTCCTTCCTTCGCTTGAGTATTTGTTCTACACGCCCTGGGGCGCTTGGCTGATCGCCAAAGCCGCGATTTCCCTGCTTGTTGCCGCCACGGCTTTCCTCATCAGGCTTCGTCTGAAGAAAGGCGATCTACCCCGTGGCAGCCTGCTTAAGGTTGACGTGGGTTTGCTGGCAGCCATCGTACTTAGCGTCGGAGTGCTGACTTACCAGAGCCCATTGCCCGCCAATAATCCGCTGAATTATCACAAAATGGGAACAGAGATGCACGTGACGCTGAGGGTGTCGCCCAACTCTCCCGGAGAAAATCAATTTAACGTGAAAATATGGCTTCCTGAAGCTGTAGGCAAGGGTGTCCCAAAGGCGGTACAACTGCGGATGCTCCCGCTTGATAAAGAGGGTTTAGGATTCATCGATGTCCCTCTAGAGGCTTATACGGATGAGGAAATGGACGGATATCCGGATTTCGCGAAAACGACATACAGGGCGGAAGGCCCCTTCCTGCCCTTCGCCGGATTATGGAAAGCGCAAGTACGGGTGACGGATTCCGAGGATAACGAGCGGGTCGTGGAGACGACTTATCGGGTTTATTAAGGATGGCTGCTATCTGCCGTAGGCTAAACCTAATTGTTGTATAATGGATAAAAATGGATAGGCGGGTGCGGAAAATGGATCAAGACAAAAAGCGGGATCGCATTAAGGAACAACAGCAGCCGTATGGGGAAACCGAATATGATTTTCCACTCGAGGAAGAGGTTAGATTCGAAATTGTGGAAGGCATCCGATATGATCTCAAACCTGCACCGACCGTCACTCATCAGCAGCTTTTGGGGACGTTATACATTATGATTCATCAATCCTGCCATCCGAATGGAATTATTTTATTTTCGCCGCTTGATGTTTACTTGGACGAGGACAATCATTATCAGCCCGATCTTGTGTTTATCCTTCATCAGAATGCTTCGATTATTAACGAGAAAAGAATCGAAGGCGCTCCGGATCTAGTCGCCGAAATCCTATCTCCAAGCACAAGCCATAATGATAAAATCCGCAAGAAACGCCAGTACGAACGGCATGGAGTGAAGGAATATTGGTTGATCGATCCGGTTCATCGGACGGTTGATCAGTTTATTCTGTCCGCGGAGAAATACGTGCTGCATGAAACCTATGGAATCAGGGGCCATTTGCATTCGCCGCTGTTCTCATGCGTAGATATCGACATGGAGCGTTTATTCAGCAACATTGTACGGAATGAAGATGAATGACTTTTTTCCGGAGGGTGGGGGCACTAAAGTTGGACAACCAGAGGAAAGACAGACGCATTAAATGGCTCATTTTGCTGATTCCGACGTTGACGATCGGACTTTGGGAATACGTGCGGCATGCTTTCTTGCTTCCCTACTTTTCAATGGAGTTGGGCAATTTGCTCGCTCCTTTTATCGTATTGGCCGTGACTTTGACTTTGGTCAGAAGCTTGTTTTCCCGGCTTGAACAATCCCAGCAAGCGCTGCAACTGGAAAAAGGGGCAAACGCGGCTTTGGAGGAACGGGAGAGGCTGGCCAGGGAGCTGCATGACGGCATCTCTCAATCCCTATTTCTTCTCGCGGTGAAGCTGGACCAATTGGATGGACTGACGGCTGAAGGACCGATAAGGGAGTTGGGAGAAGGGCTAAGAGAAACCGTAAGGGTCATGCACGAGGATGTGCGCCAAGCGATCGCGAGCTTACGCCTTCCGCCATCTCCTGCCGCCGCTGCTTGGGTAGTTCCGCTAAGGGAATTACTTGGAGAAACCGCCGACATAACGGAAGCGCAAGCAGAATTTACATGGTGCATACCGGATGCCAGCTTGACCGATAAAGAGAAGGTCGAGCTTCACGCTTGCGTGCGGGAGGCGCTCTTTAATGTTCGCAAGCATGCGAGGGCATCCAAAGTATTCGTCGTTGGCGAAGCGGACGGAGCCGGCGGATTCCGCTGTGCTGTGGAGGATGACGGGATTGGGTTCAATGGCGATCCGTTTCTCGCCCCGGGGAGATTCGGCCTTCGCATGGTGAGGGATCGCGCGAACGGAATGGGGTGGGATTTCGTTGCTGAGCGGCGAGGGAATCGGACGGTCGTGGAGATTCTGAAACGGGGAGGAAAGACCGTATGAGCGAGACCATTCGCATACTGCTGGCGGACGATCACAGGCATGCTCGGGAAGGGATGCGGACCATCGTGTCTACGATTCCCGATTTCCTTATCGTCGGTGAAGCTTCCACTGGGGAGGAAGCGTTGGCGTTGACCGATCGTCTGCTTCCCGACCTTATTCTTATGGATATTAACATGCCGGGTATGGGCGGGCTTGAAGCCGTTAAGGTCATCAAGAGCGCGTTTCCAAGCGTCAAAATCATAATGGTAACCGTATCCGACGACGTGTCCCACTTATTCGAGGCTCTCAAAAAAGGAGCGCAGGGTTACTTGCTCAAAAACCTGAACCCCTCTGCCTGGCGGGAGTACTTGCGTGCGGTAGCGCTAGACGAGGCTCCGCTTAACCCGGGGCTGGCCATGTCAATTTTACGCGAATTCGCGGATCGGAAGACGGATAGTCCGGCTCTTGTGAAAGAGAAGGACCTTGCAGGAGGGGGGCTAACCCCGCGGGAGAAGGAGATCTTGCAGGAGGTATCGCGCGGCCTGACGAACCGGGACGTAGCGGCGACTTTAGGGCTTTCCGAGCATACTGTGAAAAATCATATCAAGAACATTTTACAGAAGCTGCATCTGGATAATCGGGTTCAGTTGACGAGGTATGCGTATGAGAGTGGAATGGTTGAACGGGAATAGCTTCGTTAAACGGCTAAGGATACCATTGGCTAACGCCTCTATTTCGTCACAAAAAGTAACGTTGTTATGACTCTTCCGAGTCATGCGCGGGTGAATGGAACAAGTTATACTGGGGTACATACTCAACCTATGGAAAAGAAAGGTCGGAAAATACCCCATGAAAAAAAGTTTGATTATTGTGCTCACCCTGTTTTTGACGCTTGGATTTGCAGGCCTGGCTAGCGCGCATGTGACGGTGCAGCCGAAGGAAGTGCCTGCAGGCTCGTATCAGGTGTTCACGGTTCGCGTTCCAACGGAGAAAGAAACCGCGACGACATCTGTAAAACTTGCGATTCCTGACGGCGTAGCCATAAGCCGCATCGAGCCGAAACCGGAATGGACTTACGAAATCGAGAAAAACGCGGACAATAAATTCGTTAGCATAACTTGGAAAGCTACGGGAAGCGGGCTTGGCGCAACTGAATTCGGTGAATTCCGCGTGCAGGGTAAAGTGGCTGACGATGCAAAGGAATTAATTTGGAAAGCCTACCAAACCTATTCGGACGGTGAAGTGGTAGAGTGGACGGGCGCCGCGGATGCGGACAAACCGGCTTCCGTGACCGCGATTACAGCTGCAGCAGGCGATGGCAATGGCGACGGTCACGGTGCCGCGTCTGCTACCGAAGAAGCGGATGAGGATGAAGGCCGAGACACACTGACACTGTCGCTTGCTATCGCGGGCTTGGCTGCCGGAGTGCTTGCATTGTTGATCGTTTTGTTCCGTAAGCGGGCTTAAAGCGGAATGATTGCAGGCTCAATTTGATTGCAGGGTTGACACAATCGCCCAATCGCTGTACAGTTTGACTATGAATTCCACTAGGGGCGCCCGCAAGGGCTGAGATAAGGCGAATGCCTTGGTCCCTCTGAACCTGATCTGGGTCATGCCAGCGTAGGAAAGTGGGCAATGTGCGTCAGACTTGTGCGGCAACGATAGCGGATCGATGTTCTCGACATTCCCTTTCGCACCGCATATGAACGTGACACATTCAGCCGCTCCCGCCGGGGCGGCTTTTCTTGTTCTGCGGGTCAACTCCGCAGGCAAGCGCCAACGGCAAGAGTTGCTGCTATAGCGCAAAGCGAAGCGCGTTATAGCAGGTGCTGCCTAGAATGTGATTCGCGCCAAACCGGTCTTCAGCCATTTAACCCTTTTTTATAGCGGCCTCCTAGGGGAATTTCGATTTTATTCCTATAGGAGGTTTTTCTATTATGCCGATTATGACAACGCCTCTCCCGGGCAGCCGCAAAGTGTACGTCACCGGATCTCGGGACGATATCCGGGTGCCCATGCGAGAAATTGCTTTGGAGCCGAGTAATGGGAGGAATGGGGAAGAACCGAATGCTCCGGTCCGGGTTTACGATGCCAGCGGCCCTTATACCGAGGAAGGTTTTAGCGCTGACGTTAGACAGGGATTGCCTGCATTGCGGAGCCGTTGGATATCGGAGCGCGAGGATGTCTTGGATTACGACGGACGACAGGTGCTGCCGGAAGACAATGGGTTCGCTTCGGCTCAAACCGCCGTGGAAAAGGGAGCTGAAGTTTTCCCGAAGCTGCATAACCGCTGTCTTCGTTCTGGAGAGGGCCGCAACGTGACGCAGCTTCACTACGCGCGCCAAGGCCGCATTACGCCTGAAATGGAGTTCATCGCGATACGCGAGGGATTAAGCGCGGAGTTCGTCAGGGCGGAGGTTGCTGCAGGGCGCGCGGTCATACCGGCGAACATCAACCATCCCGAATGCGAGCCGATGATCATCGGAAGAAATTTTCATGTGAAAATCAATGCCAACATCGGCAATTCCGCCGTTGCTTCCTCCATCGAGGAAGAAGTGGAGAAGATGACGTGGGCGACCCGTTGGGGGGCCGATACGATCATGGATCTGTCCACCGGTAAAAACATTCATACGACAAGGGAATGGATCATCCGCAACTCCCCGGTTCCGGTCGGCACGGTTCCGATCTACCAGGCGCTCGAAAAAGTTGGCGGAAAAGCGGAGGATCTCAGCTGGGAAGTGTTCCGCGACACGCTCATCGAGCAGGCTGAGCAAGGCGTCGATTATTTCACGATTCATGCCGGTGTACGGCTTCGATACATTCCGATGACGGCCAAACGGGTCACCGGAATCGTCTCCCGCGGCGGGTCCATCATGGCTGCCTGGTGTCTTGCCCATCACAAGGAAAACTTTCTGTATACGCATTTTGAAGACATTTGCGAAATTATGAAAGCTTACGATGTGTCCTTTTCATTGGGAGACGGCCTCAGGCCCGGTTCCATTGCGGACGCTAACGATGAGGCGCAATTCGCCGAGCTCGATACGCTGGGCGAATTGACAGATATCGCATGGAAGCATGATGTTCAGGTCATGATCGAAGGCCCCGGCCACGTGCCGATGCATCTGATCAAAGAGAACGTCGACCGGCAAATGGAAGTTTGCAAGGAAGCGCCATTCTACACGTTGGGACCGCTGACTACGGACATTGCCCCGGGTTACGATCACATCACTTCCGCGATCGGAGCTGCGATGATCGGTTGGTTCGGCACGGCGATGCTCTGTTACGTGACGCCCAAAGAGCATCTGGGCTTGCCGAATAAAGAGGATGTCAAAGACGGCGTCATTGCTTATAAAATCGCCGCGCACGCCGCCGACCTTGCGAAAGGGCACCCCCAAGCGCGCCTTCGGGACGACGCCTTATCCAAAGCCCGATTCGAGTTCCGTTGGCGGGATCAGTTTCATCTGTCTCTGGACCCTGAACGCGCAATGGCCTATCATGACGAGACGCTGCCGGCGGAAGCGGCGAAAACCGCGCATTTCTGCTCCATGTGCGGACCGAAGTTTTGCAGCATGCGCATTACACAGGATATCCGGGACTATGCCGCGCAGCACGGTCTGGAAGACGAGGATGCGCTTGAAGCCGGCATGAAGGAGAAGGCGGAAGGATTCATCGCTGCCGGAAGCCGGATTTATGCGGAATGATGCGGGTGGCATGGAACGCTATTCCAGGCAAATCCGCTTCGCTCCGATCGGATTATCGGGTCAGCGGCGACTTGGCGATGCCGGTATCCTCATTGTAGGTGCGGGTGCACTTGGCGCGTCGCTTGCCCAACATATGGTGAGGGCTGGGGTCGGCAGCATACGCCTTGTCGACAGGGATTACGTAGAGCTGAGCAATCTGCACCGGCAAATGCTATTTGACGAAGAAGATGCGCGATCCGCCCTCCCTAAGTCGGTTGCGGCTGTATCCAAGCTGCGTCGCGTGAACAGCGGCGTAAAAATGGAAGCTTTCGTCGCGGACGTCAATCGGCGCAATGTGGAGTCCTTGCTCATGGGGGCCGATTTGGTCCTCGACGGCACGGATAACACCGAGACCCGGCTTCTGCTCAGCGATGCTTGCTTCACGCACGGCATTCCTCTCGTATACGGCGGTGTCGCCGGATCGAGCGGGATGAGCGCGCTGCTTATTCCGGGCGAAAATGGCTGCCTGCGATGTTTGCTCGGGGAAGGGGAGCCGTCAGAAGATCATGAGGAAGCCCCCACATGCGATACACTTGGCGTCATTTCACCTGCGGTGGAATTGGTGGCGGCTTTGCAGGCGGCTGAAGCGCTCAAATGGCTGACGGGCAACCGTAAGTCATTGAGAAGAACTTGGCTGACCGCCGATGTTTGGGAGTTTTCACTTAAAGAGTGGAAGCTCCCGCAGGGTCGGGAATGCTGTCCCTATTGCGGGTGGAGTGAGATGGCAAACACCCCCGGATATGATCAATGCAATCAAGAGAATGGGAATCTTCGAATTTACGCCGCTTCAGATTCCGATGAAGGCGCCCCAACTGCCGAAGAGGGGGTTCCCGTGGTTTTATGCGGAAGGGATACTGTGCAAGTGACGTTGAAACAGTCTTTTACCTTGCCAGAGTGGGAAGTACGCTTGGAAGCCCGCGGCTGTGAAATAACGGCCAGCAACGGTTACTTGCTTCGCGCGTCAACGCCGGAAGGAGAACGGATTATTGTATTTACGGACGGTCGCGCGCTCATCCAGGGGGCGGGGGAGACGGTTCGCGCAATGGAGGTATACCGGCATTATTTAAACGATCCTGTCGGTATGCCCAAGAGCAAAAAGCGACTTAACGAGCAGCCAGCCACCGGAACCGTGCTCATAGTTGAAAAAAGCGACACACAACGAGTCCTTCAATGACGGCGATGCCGTGTTACTTGGATGAAAGGAGGCGTTTCATTGCGCCGGAATTTGGATTTTAAACTGTATGTCATTACAGGAGAGCGATATCATCCGGGACGAAGCATGGTGGAGGTCATAGAAGCGGCGCTCAAGGGCGGCGCCGATATTGTGCAGCTCCGGGAGAAGGAGATTTCTAAGCGGGAATTGCTGGAAAAAGCAAGGTTATTGAGGGCTTTAACATCTAGGTACGGAGTACCTCTTATCATTAACGATCATCCGGATGTCGCCCTTGCCATTGACGCGGACGGGGTTCACTTAGGACAGGAGGATTTGCCGATATCGGTTGCTCGAAGCGTATTGGGTCCTCATCGTACGATTGGCATATCAACGCATAACCTCGATCAAGCCCGAGCAGCGGTTACCGCCGGAGCCGATTATATCGGCGTCGGGCCGGTTTACCCTACCGGGACGAAGCCGGGGCGGCAAGCGGTGACAACCGCTTATGTCTCCCAAGCGGCTGCGGAAATTCGGATCCCTTTCGTAGCCATCGGCGGCATTACGACCGACAATGCCGCCGAAGTGTTGAAGGCGGGAGCGAGAAGGTTATGCGCAGTCTCCGCCATTGTCGGCAATCCCGATCCGGAAGGGGTTTGCCGTAATCTGCTGGAACAAATTACGGCTTGGAATGCTAGCTCGATTGCCGCGAAGCCTTCGGAAGAACGGGATATGATCGTTACCGTAAACGGTCGACAAGAACGGACTAAAGCGGCAACGATGCTCGAATTGGCGGAGCAGTACAAGCTTGCGGACAAACGCATCGTCGCCGAACTGAATGGGGAAGTTATCCCGCGCCAAAGCTGGCAAGATACGCCGCTTCGTATCGGGTCCTCGGTTGAGTTCGTCCATTTTGTCGGGGGAGGGTGAACATCGGGCATGAAGACAAGGCAGATCGATCCGCTTATTATTGGCGGGCACACCTTGCGTTCCCGTTTTTTTCTCGGAACGGGCAGATTTCCGAGCCCGGCCGTGCTCCAAGAAGCGTTGGAAGCTTCGGGCGCTCATGTAATTACCTTTGCGGTTCGCCGGATCAACTTGGAAGACCTCGAGGATGATAACATCCTGCAGCATGTTGCGAATAGAGAGCTTATTTACTTGCCGAACACTTCGGGGGCAAGCAATGCCGATGAAGCTGTTCGCATCGCGCGACTGGCTCGTTCCGCGGGGCTCGGCAACTGGATCAAGGTGGAAATCAGCGCTCATCCCCGTACGCTGCTTCCTGATCCGATAGAGACGCTTCGGGCAACGGAACTACTGGTAAAGGAACAATTTATCGTGCTCCCCTATACGTCGGACGATCCCATTCTTTGCCGCAGGCTGGAGGAAGCCGGAGCGGCGGCGGTCATGCCGGGAGGCGCTCCAATCGGAACGGGACTCGGCATCCTTAATCCCTATCATCTCGGCCTTATTGTGGAAGAAGCCCGAGTTCCCATCATCGTGGACGCGGGAATCGGGTCGGCACAAGATGTTGTGCAGGCTATGGAGCTAGGCGCTGACGGGATTCTGGCCAATACTCCGGTCGCCAAGGCGCTGGATCCCGTTTCCATGGCGCTTGCGATGAAGCTGGCAGTTGAAGCGGGGAGATTGTCCCGTATAGCGGGACGCATTCCGAAGAAGCGATACGCTTCCGCCAGCAGCGAGCCGGCAGGCCGGCTGTTCGAACCTGCTTGCATAGAAGGAGAGGGCTGAACGTGTCGGAGTCGGTGCTGATCATCGGTGGAGGAATCATCGGATTGTCCTGCGCTTGGGAAGCGGCGAAACGCGGATTCCGGGTAACCGTGCTGGAAAAGGATACGTTCGGGGGTCAGGCTTCCGGAGCCGCAGCGGGCATGCTCGCGCCTTTCTCGGAAAACACGGATGGCCCCGATCCTTTCTTTCGTCTTTGTCTGGATAGTTATTTCCTTTACCCTGACTGGGTTCGGGAAATGGAAGAGCTATCTGGCCGCAAGGTGGAACTGTGCCATAGCGGAAGCTTGAATATCGCCTTTCACGAAGCGGATCTCCTGCCGATGCGAACCCGCCTTGATTGGCAGCAAAAATATGGCGTGCCCTGCGAATTGCTAGGTGCGGCGGAGCTGCGCAGCCTGGAACCGGAAGTGTCACCGCAGGCAATCGGGGCTTTGTATTGTCCTGGCGAGAGCCACGTGTTTGCTCCGAAACTGGTGGATGCATTGATGGAAGCGTGCTGGAAGGCTGGTGTGCGGTTGATTCCGCATGCGGGACAATTGACTAAGCTGGAGGTTAGCACAGGCTCCGGGGTATCCGTTACGATGGCCGATGCGGGGAGTTGGCATGCGGATCGGGTTGTCGTATGCACCGGTGCTTGGAGCGGATTGCTGCAGGAGTGGATTCCGCTAACCTTACCGGTTCATCCCATTCGGGGACAAATTTGTTCTTTCGATGCAGCATTAGGGGACATTCGGCACATGGTATTTTCCAGCCAGGCTTATTGGGTTAGCAAAAATGACGGGAGCCTCGTGTGCGGAGCGTCGGAAGACGTGGCGGGTTTTGATCGGAGCGTTACGGAGCAAGGCATCAATCGGTTAACAAAGTGGAGCGGCCGCGTATTTCCTTTTCTGCATGGGGTGCCGCCTCAGCGCAGTTGGGCCGGACTTCGCCCGGCAACCCGCGACGGTTGGCCGCTCATCGGCTGCGTTCCCGGAACTCCCGAAGTCATAGTGGCTTCCGGCCATTACCGCAACGGAATTCTGCTTAGTCCGGTTACGGCGGCGATGGTCGGGGATTTGTTGGAAGGGCGCGGCGAATCGTATGATAATGCGTTTAGAGTCAACCGATTTTCCCGAGCGGCAGAAAGGACGGTATCAGGATGATAGAATATCCACTGTCCATTCCTCAAAACCGGCGTCCGTTGGCTTTGACCGTTGCAGGCTCCGATTCGGGCGGAGGAGCGGGCATTCAAGCGGATTTGAAAACTTTTCAGGAGCTCGGCGTATACGGAATGAGTGTTATCACCGCCGTTACAGCCCAGAATAGCCTGGGGGTTCAGAGAATAGAACCTCTCTCTCCCGGCATGGTAGAGGCTCAATTGGAAAGCGTGTTGGCGGATATCGGAACGGATGCCGTAAAAACCGGGATGCTGCCGACCCCTGCGCATGTAGAAACGGTGGCGGCATCGCTTCGCCGGCATGAGGTCAAACATCTCGTCGTTGATCCGGTCTGGATCGCGAAAGACGGCGCAACGCTGACGGATAATGATGCTTTTGATGCCATGAAGCGGCTTCTCCTGCCGATGGCGGAAATCGTCACTCCCAACATACCGGAAGCCTGTCTGCTGCTAGGTTTGCGGGAGACGGATATACGAACGGTAGGGGACATGGAGGACGCGGCTCGGGCATTACTGGGTTTAGGCTCCCGGTATGTGATGCTTAAAGGCGGACATTTGGATGGAAAGGAAGCTGTCGACGTATTCGTCGGAACGGACCTGCCTAATGAGACGCAGTTATTAAGAGGGCCGCGTCACTCCACAGTTCATACCCATGGGACGGGTTGTACGACCGCATCCGCCATAGCGGCTAATCTTGCGAGAGGACTTTCTGCAGAGGCGGCATGCCGGCTCGCGAAAGCTTTCGTTGCATCCGCCATTGCCGCTGCTTTCCCGTTGGGTGGAGGTACGGGATCCCTCTGGCATGCGGCGTACCGGGAAAATGGCAGGAGTTCTGAAACGAAATAGTCCGATATAGGTGAAAATGAATCGGAATCTAACTAACCCCAAATATATGTAAGATCACCCCACTAGGACTTTCGTTAGAGCGGGGTGGTCTTTTTTTGTTTTTTTATGCCATCTACTGAAACGTTCTTTCTGTTCGCATATAAAATCAATTTTATACAAAATATTACATGATAGTTCAAAAGGCCTATATAATACCTATTAAATAATGGTAATATTTAGTTGTCGATAAGGAATTCAAAAATGTGAATTGTTGTTGAAAAATTAGTTATTTATGTGGTATAATATAAAATTTTCATAGATTTATGGATAGGTGAGATGTGCAAGGATGGGTTCTGTAAGTACGATAACCCCCGAATGGAGAGAATGGGTTGCACAAAATATAAGAGATGGCTGTTCTTCAGAATCTATTGTGGAGGTGATTGTAACTCGGTTCGATAGACCATGTGTAGTCAATACGGGAGAAGAAGCAGTTATCAAGGAACGCACGAGCTGGGGAACTTACTTTGTACTGAATGAAAATGAATTCATATTCAAGCTGGATCGTGCGTATTTCTGAGGTCATGAATTGGCCGATCGAGAACGGAGAAGGGCTTCAGATCTTAAATTATAAGACTGGAGCAGAATACCAGCCGCATTTCGACTATTTCTCAGAAGAAGAGAATGGGAGTCTAATCTAAAGCAACTGGAGAAAGGAGGTCAGCGTGTCAGTAGCCTGGTCGTGTATCTAAATGATGTTGAGAATGGAGGTGAAATAACCTTCCCGACGATTGGCTTAACAATTAAGCCAAAAGCAGGATCCGCCGTCTACTTTAGCCCGTATGATGAAAGATTAGATAGCTAAGATATTGATCATGGAAGATATTTATACTACATGGAGGTAGAATGAATAATGGCGATCAGTAAAGTGTCAACACCGAAACCAGCGCCTGCTCCTGCACCGAGATCAACCCCAGTTCCCGCACCAACACCGAGACCAACCCCAGTTCCCGCACCAGCACCGAGATCAACCCCAGTTCCCGCACCAGCACCGAGATCAACCCCAGTTCCCGCACCAGCACCGAGACCAACCCCAGTTCCCGCACCAGCACCGAGACCAACCCCAGTTCCCGCACCAGCACCGAGATCGACCCCAGTTACGGCACCAGCATCAGCACAAGTAACAGCATCAACCAACGCGAAAATCGTACAAGCCAAACAAGACTATGTAGCTGCTCAAAAACTAGGAAACACAGCAACAATGACTGCCGCTAGCAAGGCAGCAGATACCGCCCGTAAGAACGGAGGGACAATTGCTGTAACTACAACCTTGGCGGATGCGCAAAAAATTGTAGCAGCACCGAAACCGATAACAGCGCCTGCACCGAGACCGGCGCAAGTTCCTGTACGTGCGACTAAGCCAACACAAGTTCCAGCACCAGTTCCTTTATCTGCACCAAAACCAACGCCAACACCTGTTCCTGCATCGAAGCCAACATCAGCTCCTACACCAGTAACAGCTCATCAAGCTTCATTCAACGCCCAAATTGTACAAGCCAAGCAGAACTATGCAGATGCCCAAAAATCCGGAAATACAGCGGCAATGGCTGCTGCTAGTAAGGTTGCAGATGCCGCCCGTAAGAATGGTGGTACAATAGGTGCAACTACAACTTTGGCTGATGCTCAAAAAATTGTAGCCGCTCCTACATCCGTAACTAAAAGTGTAGGAACAACCTATTCTTCCCAAGCTCAAAAACTAGTAAGTAATCCGACGGCAGGCACTAAATTGAATACAACCGTAAGTACATACACTTCTGCAACTGTATCCCAAGCTCAATCAGCAAACACAGGCATCACTTATACTTCTCAATCTGCAATAATTGACAATAAATCCAGGGTTGGAGCTTCATTAAACGTAATAGTTAACAAAATAACGTCTACCCAGATTAACCAGCCCACGACAAATGCACTCTCTCCAAATGATCAAATCTTAAAAGCCAAAGAAGATTATGCTAAGGCCGCAAAAATTGGAGATAGATCGGCTATGGCTGCCGCTGCTAATTTGGCAGAGGACGCACGTAAAAATGGTGGAACCATATCTAAAAATGTAACGCTAGTAGAAACCCAAAAAATTGTCGCTAATGAACAAATCTTACAGGCCAAACAAGACTATGCGAGCGCCGCAAAAACCGGAGATAAGACAGCTATGGCTGAAGCCATTAAGCTAGCTGAGGATGCGCGCAAGAATGGCGGCACGATCTCTTCGAATGCCACGCTCAAAGAAACGAAAAAATTTATCGCTAATGACCAAATCTTACAAGCCAAACAAGATTATGCAATTGCTATAAAAGCCGGAGATAGGACAGCCATGGCTCAGGCAAGCAAACTTGCTGAGGATGCACGCAAGAATGGCGGAACGATTGCTTCAACTGTAACCTTGGAACAAACGAAGGAAATCGTCGCCAACGACCAAATTATTAGAGCAAAGCAAGATTATGCAATTGCCCAAAAAGCTGGAGATAAAGCAGGAATGGCAACTGCAAGTAAGCTGGCGGATGAAGCTCGGAAAAATGGTGGAACGATTGCTTCCACAGACAGAGTAGCCTTTACCGAACCGATGGATAATATCTCAGAGAAAGATCAGGCATCCTTAATTGAAGAAGCAAAGAAAGCCGAAGAAGAAGTTGGGATTGACGCACAAATAGACGGAATTGACAAAGAGCTTGCTTTGTTGGAGAAGCAAAAGGCAGAATTGATAAAGAAATTAGATGCGAACAACAAGAACATAGCAGCTCAAAAAGAAGAACTCACGAATATGCTTGAAGACATAGAACTTAAAATCAAAAAAGAGCGAGAAATAAATGAAAAGATGGCGGCAGCGAGAAATAAATGAAAAGATGGCGGCTAAGGTTAATGAATTAATTGATCAAGGGAAGTTAATGGTACAAACAGTTAAAGATTTTTTTGAAAGATACAATTTTATTGATGATATTATTTCGGAAAAAACGAAATCTGAGGAAAAACGAGGAAGCGTAGTAGGAGAAGCTCTGTTCGGCTTTGTCATGACTGTCGGCGGTTCACTAAATGACACTTTAGATTTTGCAATGTCTGCTTTCGAAGATCCTAAAGCTGCGGGAAATGCGGTACTGACTGGGTTAGGAGACACCGCAAATGATATATGGGATACCATTTCCAATCCCGCAGCTACTTACAAAGACGCGGAAAAAGCCATTGCTGATTTCAAGAAACTATCCAAAGAGGATCAAGCGCGAGCCTTTGG
>FWWL01000110.1_pt1 | contig 106345 bp, 101 predicted proteins | sample 2228331 | NCBI WGS metagenome assembly FWWL01 (sample SAMEA103939775, study PRJEB20133) | metagenome | reverse complement strand
AACGCGGTTTCGGCCTACAGCAACTGCGGCAGCGCCCGGGTCATGCTGGCGGGTTATGCGGACAAGTCGGGTTCGGCTTCGTATAACGTCGGCCTGTCGCAGCGTCGCGCTGACGCCGTCAAGGCTTACATGGCTTCGAAGGGCATCCCCGACGGCGTCATGACGACCCAGGCGTTCGGTGAATCGAACCCCCGCGTCGAAACCGCCGACGGTGTTCGCGAACTGCAGAACCGTCGCGTGGAAATCACCTACGGTCCGGGTTCGGGCATGTAAGAGACTTTTCCGTCCGCAAGGATGGAAAGCCGTTGAAGGGGCTGGTCGAAAGACCGGCCCCTTTTTCGTCGCGCTCCAGGTGACGTCGGCAGCGCGGGGTCGGGCGATTGGCGTTTGCGAAATGCACCAAGCCTTGTGTGCCTGACTTAGCCGGTACCGCGCGGATAGCGGGCAGGTATGGGCTTTCCTGGTCCCGGCATGGCTAAGGTCTTGGCCTACTGTGTGGCGCGGAACCATGTTCGTCTGTGTGACGGGCTGGGGGAGGCTGGATCAGGTTTTTAGGAATCTGCCGGGCGAAATCACAGTGACAGCCCCGTAATGATCGGCAACAAAAGCGAGGCTTCGGCGTTCGCTTTCATATTCGCCATCTCCGGGAGTGTATCATGAAATTTACCCCTATCCTGTTCGCGCTGCCGCTGGCCGTCGCTTTTTCAGCTTGCGCAACGACCGCGACACCCGCGGCTGCGCCGATGGCTGGCACCAAATTGATGGCAGCAGATGGATCGGCGCGCGGCACCGCCAGCGTTACCGAGGCGGCGGACGGGCTGCATGTGCTGGTCAAGGCGCAGGGGCTGACGCCGGGTATCCACGCCGTCCATGTGCATATGACTGGCGCCTGCACGGCACCGGATTTCACCAGTGCCGGAGGCCATTGGAACCCGACCGGGCGGCAACATGGCATGGATAACCCGGCGGGCAAGCATATGGGCGACATGCCCAACATGACGGTCGGAACGGACGGGACCGGTGCGATTGAATATGTCATCGCCGACGGGACGATCAGCAGCGGGGCGATGCCGTTGCTGGATGCCGATGGCGCGGCCGTGGTGATCCATGCAAAGGCCGACGACAATGTCAGCGACCCGGCTGGCAATGCCGGTGGACGGGTCGCCTGCGGTGTCCTGAAGGCGAGTTAATGATCGGATTTTGATATTTGCATGTCCATGCCAGTGCCATGGGTTGCAAATATCAGAACCAATTCATCAGTCCGGGCTGCCGGGGCCATAATCCTCAACGATCTGATAGTGTGCGCCATTGTTGCCGAGGCGGCTTTCGAACAGGGCGAAGCTGTCGATCGTGAAGGGTGGGCTGTTCAGCGCAGCGTGGGAAGCCAGGAAGGGGTCCACGAGAGCGCCGCTTCGCCCGAAGCGGGCGAGGGTGATGTGCGGCCAATAGGCGCGCTCTTCGGGTGGCTGACCCATGGCGACGCAGGCGCGATCGACCTTGCGATGCAGGCTGGCCAGCGGATCGCGCGGCTGGACCCCGGCCCAGAGCGTGTCGATGAGACCGCGACGATCAAACACCCCGACGCCCGCAATTCTGGCGTCGAACGGGGCGAAGCGGATGGTGCGCAGCGCGTCGGCAATGTCGCTCGCGCGGTGTCGATCGACCTCTCCGATGAAGCGCAGCGTCAGATGCAACTGATCGTCGCGTTGCCAGCGGGCGCCCGCGACCCCGCCCATCAGTGCAAGCAGTTGCGCGCGGTGGGCAGCCGGCGGGCGGATGGCGACGAACAGGCGATGCATGACGGGCCGACTATAGGCTTTACCGCGCGTTAGGCCAGTGCGGTTACGAGAGCGCTTGAATATCCGGCCATAAGCGCCGATAATGGAATCAGCGGCGACAATGACGCCGGCGAAGGAGAATTTTCATGGCCAACTGGTCCGATCCCCGTTCCAATATTGCGGGCTTTGGCGGCAATAGCGTCGCGCGGGGCGAGGCGTTCGACGCCGGTCTGCGCAGCTACATGCTGTCGGTCTATAATTATATGGCGAGCGGCGTTTTGCTGACGGGCATCGTCGCCGTGCTGTTTGCGTCGAGCGGGCTGGCCTATCAGGTGCTGGCTGGTCCCGGCATCCTGAAATATGTCATCATGTTTGCGCCTTTGGTGTTCGTGATGGTGCTGAGCTTTGGCATCAACCGGCTGTCGACGGTGGCGGCGCAGGGTCTGTTCTGGGCCTATGCGGCGGTGATGGGCCTGTCGCTCTCGTCCATCTTCCTGGTCTATACCGGCACCTCGATCGCCCAGACCTTCTTTGCGACGGCAGCCGCTTTTGCGGGGCTGAGCCTGTTTGGCTATACCACCAAGAAGGATCTGTCGGGTTTCGGCACCTTCCTGATCATGGGCGTTGTTGGCCTGCTGGTCGCCAGCCTCATTAACCTGTTCCTGAAATCGAGCGCGATGGATCTGGTCATCAGCTTCATCGGTGTGCTGCTGTTCGCGGGCCTGACCGCCTATGACACGCAGAAGATCAAGAGCATCTACGCGCATGTCGCGGGCACGGACATGATGGGTAAATCGGTCGTCATGGGGGCGCTGAACCTCTATCTCGACTTCATCAACATGTTCCTGTTCCTGCTGCGCTTCATGGGCAATCGCGACTGATTGGCCTGGACAGCGAGATAAAGGAAGGCCCGGCGGAGACACCTCCGCCGGGCCTTTTTTGTACGAGTCTTGCGCCAATATCCGTTCGTTTCGAGCGCAGTCGAGAAATGAGGCGCGCCAGGCGCGAATGCTGCGCTGCTTGCTTCTCGACTACGCTCAAAGCGAACGGGGCGGGGGAGACTTAACCCTGGTTCTGCATCGCCGCGATCAGGGCGCCGTCGATCTCCTTTTGCCGCTTATAGGCGGGGCGCGCGCGCAGGCGTTCCGCATAGGCGGTGAAGGCGGGCCGCTCCGGCACGGTGCCGAAGGACAGGCCCCAATCAATCTGAGACCCCACATAGACGTCGGCGGCGGTGAACTGGTCGCCGCAAATCCATGCCTCGCCCGCCACCGCCTGTTCGAGCGTATTTAGCACGTCGTCGAGCGAGCCATAGCCTGCGGTCCGTTCGCGCCCTTCCGGCAGGACGAAGCCCATGGCGTTGTTGGTGATCGCGGCTTCGAGCGGCCCGGCCGCGAAGAAGAGCCAGCGATAATAGGCGCCGCGTGCTTGGGCTGGCGGGGCGAGGTTGGCGGCGGGGAAAGCATCGGCGAGATAGGCGCAGATGGCGGCACATTCGGTGACGATGGTACCGTTATGGACGATCGCGGGTACCTTGCCCATCGGGTTGATCGCGAGATAGTCGGGAGCCTTCATGGTCGTCGCATAGTCGAGCAGGACGGGGTCATAGGGGACGCCAACTTCCTCCAGCATCCAGCGGACGATCTGCCCGCGCGACATGGGGTTGGTGTAGAAGGTGAGGGTCATGACATATATCCTCTGCAATGACGGCGGCTGGAACATAACGAAAACATGATCGTGTGGCCAGACCGGATGGAGAGGGACTTCGGCGGCTATGCGCTATGGGTGCTGGAAGGTGCCGTCGCGCAGGAAATGCATGACCTGATCAGCGACCGGCCGCGTGTAGATCATGGCGGTGTGGGCGACGGGCATGACAATATGGTCGCTCTGCCCAGCGAGGTGGGTGGCGCGGACACTAACCTTGCCGTCGTTGGCCGCGCGAAATATCCGGTTGGATGTCATGCCGTTCATGGGCTTGTCGCCCGCAATGATTCCCAAAGGATAGTCGACGGTGCCCAACGTCGCCTCGATCGCTGGGAGCCGTCGGGTCCGCAGCAGGTCGCCGGCATGGTGGAGGATCGGGCGATTCAGTCGCAGACGATACAGAAGGTCGGCGATCTCACTGCCGCTATTGGGTGTGCCCAGCATGACGACGCGACCGAGCCGGATGGGACGATGGCGGGCGATATAAGCGCGCAATATGAGGCCGCCCATGGAATGACCTACGCCATGGATGCTGGCGGCATGGGCGATTGGCGACGCTGCGAGGCGATCGTGCAGATGGTCCAGCACGCGCTCGAGCGGCCAGCGCCAACTAGGGTAACCGACATTCGCGACGATGTAGCCGGCTTCACGCAAACGACGCGCGAGCAGGGCTGTCTGGAGATGATGGCCGCCGAAGCCGTGGAGGAGGATGACGCCTTCAGTCACCGACATTCCCGTCGTCATCGAGCGGTTCATATGTCCCGGTTTCGAAGTTGCGGAGCGTAGCAATGTCGGCTGTGCCGCCAATATAGAGGACGCCTCTTGGCTCAGTGGTCATGACATGGGTGTAGCCGCCTCGCGCCATATCCGACTTTAGCGCATCTACGCCTGAGACCCCAGCCTTCGCTGGGGTGACGGTGAGATTCATGTCTCCTTTACGGTGCTTGCACCCGTAAAGCCGCTATTCGGCTACCCACCTATATTGGGTTAGCGATCTGACCTCCTCTGCCATCGCCAACCTCGTTGCGTGGCGAGAGATGGATCCCCGCCTCCGCGGGGATGACGGGGTTGGGGGATTGGTGAGGTGGCATGAAAAAGGGCGGCCTTTGCGGCCGCCCTTTTCGTTTGCGACTGAAAGCGCGCTTATTTGGTGCCTTCCGGCGTCTTGGCCTTGCCGCCCTTCTTGCCCTTTTTGGGAGCGGCGGGGGTGATTTCGAAGGCCAGGGCCCCAACCCCATCGGTTTCTTTCATATGGACATGGACTTCGCCGCCATGGACCAGCTTGCCGAAGAGCAGTTCCTCCGCCAGCGGCTGCTTGATCTTTTCCTGCATCAGGCGACCCATCGGGCGGGCACCGTAGAGCTTGTCGTAGCCCTTCTTGGTGAGCCAGGCCTTCGCCTCTTCGTCCAGGGTGATGTGGACGTCGCGGTCGGCCAGTTGCAGTTCGAGTTGCAGCACGAACTTGTCGATGACGCGGGCGACGATTTCTGGCGGCAGATAGCCGAACGGCACGATCGCATCGAGACGGTTGCGGAATTCGGGGGTGAAGAGCTTTTTCACCGCGTCTTCCTGCACATCTTCGCGCGTGAGTTCGCCAAAGCCGATGCTTTCCTTCGCCATGTCCGACGCACCGGCATTGGTGGTCATGATGAGGATGGTGTTGCGGAAATCGACGGTCTTGCCGTGATGGTCGGTCAGGCGGCCATTATCCATCACCTGCAACAGGATGTTGAACAGGTCCGGGTGCGCCTTTTCGATTTCGTCGAGCAGCAGGACGCTGTGCGGTTGCTGGTCGACGGCATCGGTCAGGAGGCCGCCCTGATCATAGCCGACATAGCCCGGAGGCGCGCCGATCAGGCGGCTGACCGAATGGCGTTCCATATATTCCGACATGTCGAAACGCTGGAGCGGGATGCCGAGCAGGGTCGCAAGCTGACGCGCCACTTCCGTCTTGCCGACGCCGGTTGGGCCGGAGAAGAGATAGTTGCCGATCGGCTTGTCGGGATCACGCAGGCCCGCGCGCGACAGCTTGATCGCGCTGGATAGCACTTCGATCGCCTTGTCCTGGCCAAAGACGACGCGCTTCAGGTCCGTGGTCAGCGATTCCAGAACGCTCTTGTCATCGGACGACACGGTCTTGGGCGGGATGCGGGCCATGGTCGCTATGACCTGCTCGATCTCCCTGGGCGTGATCGTCTTCTTGCGCTTGGAGGGCACGACCAGCATCTGCATCGCGCCGACTTCGTCGATCACATCGATCGCCTTGTCGGGCAATTTGCGGTCGTTGATGTAGCGCGCGGACAGTTCCACCGCCGCCTTGATCGCGTCCGGCGTATATTTGACGTGGTGATGCTCCTCGAACGCCGAGCGCAGGCCAGCGAGGATCTTGATCGTATCCTCGACCGAGGGTTCGTTGACGTCGATCTTCTGGAAGCGCCGGAGCAGCGCCCGGTCCTTTTCGAAATGGTTGCGGAATTCCTTGTAGGTGGTCGAGCCGATGCAACGGATCGTGCCGCCGGACAAAGCGGGCTTCAGAAGGTTTGAGGCATCCATCGCGCCGCCACTGGTTGCGCCAGCGCCGATCACGGTGTGGATTTCGTCGATGAACAAGACGGCGTGCGGCAGCTTTTCCAGTTCGGTGACGACGGCCTTCAGCCGCTCTTCAAAATCGCCGCGATAGCGGGTGCCGGCCAGCAGCGCGCCCATGTCGAGCGAGTAGATGACGGCTTCCTTGAGCACGTCGGGCACTTCGCCTTCGATGATCTTGCGCGCCAGACCTTCGGCGATCGCGGTCTTGCCGACGCCGGGATCGCCGACATAGAGCGGGTTGTTCTTCGACCGGCGGCACAGGATCTGGATCGTGCGATCAACCTCCGATGCGCGGCCGATGAGGGGGTCTACCTTGCCCCGCTCCGCCTTTTCATTCAGGTTGACGGTGAACTGATCGAGGGCGCTGTCCTTCTTACCCTTGCCGTCCTGCACCTTCTTCTCCTCTTCGGCTGCCCCCTTGGTCTCCTGACGCTCAGGCGTGGGCGTACCCTTGCCGACGCCATGGCTGATGAAGCTCACGGCATCGAGACGGCTCATATCCTGCTGTTGCAGGAAATAGACGGCGTAGCTTTCACGTTCGGAAAAGAGCGCGACGAGGACGTTGGCCCCGGTCACTTCATCCTTGCCGGAGGATTGTACGTGGAGGATGGCGCGCTGGACCACGCGCTGAAAACCGCTGGTGGGGGAGGGGTCGCTCGCCCCTTCGACCTTGAGGCTGTCCAGTTCGGTATCGAGATATTGGGTGACGGCATCACCCAGCTCGCCGATTTCGACGCCGCATGCCTGCATCACCTTCGACGCATGTTCATCGTCGATCAGCGCCAGCAGAAGATGCTCCAGCGTCGCATATTCATGCTTGCGTTCCGACGCATGGGTCAGCGCATTGTGCAAGGTGGTTTCCAGAGCGGGTGCGAAAGAAGGCATGTCTGTTCTACTCCTGGCCCGATGAGAGGGCGGTATTGAACCTTATGTCGGCATTGCTCGACGCCGGATCAAGACGCGCGCCTTGACCTGCGGAATTGCCAGACTGACCGTGCCCGGTAGAACCCTTCGTCAGGGTGCGTGGGGCAAGGCGCGGGTTCATCGCTTGAATAACGCCTCGGCTATTGCCTTATGGTTAACGGCGTATTCCATTTTCGCTTCTGTTCGCGCTATTTCCGCCTTCAGGGCGGCGATGCGGGCGTCCAGTTCAGCCACGGACAAAGGGTCCAGATCCTGCATCAGCAGCCGGGCCAGTGGATCGTCAGCCCGGTGAGGGAGATCATCATCCTTGTCCATGAACGGTAATGTTGACCCTGCGGGCCACTCTGTCAATAAGGGCGCGCATTCCGCCGGTCGATTTTGGTGCGATGCAGCATGAGCAGGTTTTGGGGGGAAGCGACGATGGCCGATGGCAACCGCGTACCGGGCGAGATGATGGCGATCGCCATTCCCGTGCCGGGTGGGCCTGATGCGCTGGTGCCGCAGACGCGGCCAGTGCCGGTACCGGGCGATGACGAGGTGCTGATCCGCGTGGCCGCCGCCGGGGTGAACCGGCCCGACGTGCTGCAACGGCAGGGCAAATATCCGCCGCCGCCCGGCGCTTCGGACATTCCGGGGCTGGAAGTATCCGGCACGATCGTGGCGGCCGGGCAGGGCGGCGAGTTGCTGATCGGGCAGCGCGTCTGTGCGCTGCTGGCCGGGGGCGGTTATGCGGAATATGCCCTGGCGCCCGCGGGGCAATGCCTGCCGGTGCCGGAGAGCTATGACCTGATCGAGGCGGCGGCGCTGCCGGAGACATTGTTTACCGTATGGACCAACTTGTTCGAGCGCGCCTATGCGGTGGGCGGCGACACGGTGCTGGTGCATGGCGGGACCAGCGGGATCGGCACCATGGCGATCCGGCTGTGCAACCTGTTCGACGTGAAGATCATCGTCACCTGCGGATCGGACGAGAAATGCGCGGCCGCCAGGGCATGGGGCGCGGACGAGGCGATCAATTACAAGACCCAGGATTATGTCGCGGAAGTGAAGCGGATCACCGGCGGGCAGGGCGTTCAGGCGGTGCTGGACATGGTGGGCGGCGACTATCTGCCGCGCAACCTGGAGTGCCTGGCCGAGGATGGGCGGCATGTGTCGATCGCGGTGCTGGGCGGGGCGAAGGCGGACGTGTTTATTCCGGCCATCATGCAGCGGCGGCTGACACTGACCGGATCGACGCTGCGGGCGCGGTCGGTGGGCTTCAAGAGCCTGGTCGCGGACGAACTGGTGCGGACGGTGTGGTCCTTCGTCGAAGACGGCAAGCTGCGCCCGGCGATGGACCAGCGGTTCGCGCTGGCGGACGCAGCCAAGGCGCATGCGCGGATGGATGCGGGCGAGCATTTCGGCAAGATTGTGCTGGTGGTTTGAGGGGGCGTGGAGCTGGCGGCGTAGGCTAAACGCGCTTCCCGCAGCATGAAGACCGTGCAGGACGTCGTTCCTATCCCCACGTCATGCTGAACTTGTTTCAGCATCTATTTCTCGTCACAAGCGGAGGCTCATGGCGCGCGATGGATGCTGAAACAAGTTCAGCATGACGAAGTGAAATTCAGCATGACGAAGTGAAATGACGCGCCTTCAATCTGTGATAGCTCCGTCCCGTGGGCGGGAGGGGAGCTGTAAAACCCACGCAAACCGTAGCATTTCCGTCATATTCGCTTCGGAACTGTAACATTGCGGCGGTAGGGAACCGGTCCTGAGGGCATCAGTCTTTGGGGATCGCATCATGAACGCCATCACGCGCCTGCCATTTCTGGCGGACCTGCCGGAGGACGGCGCCGAGCCATTTTCCGTACCCGAACGGACGCAGGGCGAGCGCCGCCGGTTTCGCACCATCTGGATCTCCGACATCCACCTTGGCACGCGCGGATGCAATGCGGCGATGCTGATCGATTTCCTCGACAATGTGGACAGCGACACCATCTATCTGGTGGGCGACATCATTGACGGATGGCGGCTGAAGAAGCGCTTTTACTGGCCCGCCAGCCATAATGACGTGGTGTGGCGGCTGATGAAGCGGGCCAAGCGCGGCACGCGGGTCGTCTATATTCCCGGCAATCATGACGAGATGTTCCGCCAGTTCACCGGCATGAATTTCGGTGGCGTGGAAATCCGGCGCAAGGCGATCCACATGACGGCCGACGGGCGCAAGCTGCTGGTGCTGCATGGCGATGAATTCGACACGATCATGCTGGCGCATCGCTGGTTGGCCTTTGTCGGCGACGCCGCCTACACCACGCTGATGCGGCTGAATGTCGTGGTCAATGCGGTGCGGCAGCGCATGGGCCTGCCCTATTGGTCGCTCAGCAAGATGGCCAAGCACAAGGTCAAGAACGCCGTATCCTTCATTTCCCAATTTGAGGAAGTGGTCGCCCATGAAGCGGGCGCGCGGGGCGTGGATGGCGTGGTATGCGGGCATATCCATAATGCCGAAATGCGTGAGATTGCCGGCGTCGCTTATTATAATGATGGCGACTGGGTGGAAGGCTGCACCGCGCTGGTCGAGCATGAGTGCGGGCGGATGGAAGTGCTGCACTGGGCCGATGAAATCGCCGCGCGGACGCAGGGGCAGCAGGGCGAACGGGCGCGGATGGCGGCTTAAGAATTCAAGCAGTCGTGCTCCCGCGAAGGCGGGAGTCCAGTCCAAACGTCTGAACTGGGTTCCCGCCTGCGCGGGAACACGCGGGATTAGGGCGAGATGACGGAGTGATCCCATGCGCATTATGATCGTCACTGATGCATGGACGCCGCAGGTCAATGGCGTGGTGCGCACGCTCCAGACGATCCGGGCGGAACTGGAGGCGATGGGGCATGAGGTTCGGGTGCTTTCGCCTGATCTGTACGGGTCCATTCCCTGCCCGACCTATCCCGAAATAAGGCTGGCGCTGGTGCGACCGGGCGTGGTGGGGCAGGCGATCGCCGCCTTCCAGCCCGAAGCCGTGCATCTGGCGACGGAAGGGCCGCTGTGCCTGGCGGCGCGGCGCTGGTGCCTGCGCAGCGGCGTGCCGTTCACCACCGCCTATCACACCCATTTCCCCGATTATGTGGCGCAGCGCACCGGGCTGCCACCGGCCTGGTTCTGGCGCTATATCCGCTGGTTTCACGGCCCGGCGCAGGCGGTGCTGGTGTCGACCGGATCGGTGCGCGCGCAACTGCGCGCCCATGGGCTGCACAATGTATTGCCATGGGGCCGGGGCGTGGACCTGAGCGCCTTTACGCCGGACGCGCAGCCGCCCGCCCTGTTCGCCGATCTGCCCCGGCCGATCATGCTGGCGGTTGGCCGGGTGGCGGTGGAGAAGAATCTGGAAGCCTTTCTGGCGACCGATCATCCCGGCACCAAGGTGGTCGTCGGCGACGGCCCGGCGCGCGCATCGCTGGAGCGGCGCTATCCCGAAGCGCTGTTCATGGGGCCATTGTTCGGCGAGACGCTGGCGGGAGCCTATGCCGGGGCCGATGTGTTCGTTTTCCCCAGCCGTACCGACACGTTCGGCCTGGTGATGATAGAGGCGCTGGCCTGCGGCACGCCGGTCGCGGCCTATCCCGTCACCGGGCCGGTCGATATTGTGACCCCCGAATGCGGCGCGCTGTCGGAGGATCTGGGGCAGGCGATCGCCACTGCGCTGGCCTGCGACCGGGCGGCCTGTGCCGCCTATGGCCGCAGCTTTAGCTGGGAACGCAGCGCGCGCGAGTTCCTGGCGGGACTGCACACCATCGACCGGTTGGGGCTGGACAGCGCGGCCTGACGCTTTTCCTTGCTCGAACGGGCATGATCGACTATCTCCAGACGGTCGCGGCCGCCCTGCTTGGGCGGCCCTTATCGTTTTTGTGCCGGAGAATGTTCCCGTGTCCCAGCCACTCATGCCCCATGCGACCGCCAGCTGGCTGGTCGACAACAGCGCTCTGAGCTTTGAACAGATTGCGGAATTTTGCGGGCTTCACATCCTGGAAGTGCAGGCGATCGCCGATGATACCGCCAGCACCAAATATACCGGCCGTGACCCGGTGCGCGCCCATGAAATCACGATGGAAGAAATCCACAAGGGCGAACAGAATCCCGACTATAAGCTGAAGATGCTGAAAGGCCCGGAGCCTGTCCGCCGTACCAAGGGGCCGCGCTACACGCCGGTGTCGAAGCGCCAGGACAAGCCCGATGGCATCGCCTGGATCCTGCGCAACCACCCCGAAGTGTCCGACGGCGCGATCGGCAAGCTGATCGGCACTACCCGCACCACCATCGCGGCGATCCGCGACCGCACCCACTGGAATATTTCCAATATCACGCCCAAAGACCCGGTGACGCTGGGTCTGTGTTCGCAGCGCGAACTGGACGCTCTGGTGGCCAAGACCGCCAAGAAGCTGGGCATTGAGGCGCCGGCCGATTCGCGGCTGGATGGCGACCGTGCGGCGCTGATCGAGGAGCTGCGGCGCGAGCGTGACGACAACGCCCGGCGCGCTGATGAGGCGCTGCGCAGCGAGGCGGAACTGATTTCGGGCATCGCCACGATCCTTGATCCGTTCAGCAACAACAAGGGCAGCGTTTGATGCCGTAGCGTCATTGGGCGACTGGCCGTAAGTCGCCGCAATGCAGCATTTTTTCGGGGCCGCGCCGGGCAATCGGCGCGGCCTTTTTGCTGAGGTTGACGCTTGCGTAAAGTGACCGTTGGCCATAGACTTCCCCCATGGAGAGCATAGAGAAAATCTGGCGGGAGCATTATCAGCACCCCACCGTATGGGAACGAACATTCCCCCCTTTGTCGATGGGTGAGATGGTCACCAGCAGCGCGCTGGCCCACCCCGATGCACCGATGATCGACTTCATGGGTCGCCGGTTCAGCTATGGCACGATGTTCGGGCAAATCCGCCGCATTGCATGCGGTTTGCAGGCAATGGGGGTGCAGAAGGGCGACCGGGTCGGCCTGTATCTGCCCAACACGCCCCATTATGTCGCGGCCTATTATGGCGCGCTGATCGCTGGCGCGATCGTCGTCAATTTCTCCCCCCTCTACACCGCTGCCGAACTGGAACATCAGGTCGAGGATAGCGGGACGAAAATCCTGTTCACCCTGTCGGCCAAGGCGCTGCTTCCTACCGCGCTGGAAGTGCTGGAGCATAGCAGCCTGGAGAAGCTGGTCGTCGGATCGGTGGCGGAGATGCTGCCCCCGGTCAAATCCCTGCTCTTCCGCCTGTTCAAGGCGAGCGAGTCCGTGCCCTTGCCGGACGATCCGCGCGTGCTGCGCTATGACAGGCTGATCGCCAATGCGGGCGACTGCACGGTGCCCTCGATCGACCCGGAGCGGGACATCGCCCTGCTGCAATATACAGGCGGGACGACAGGCACGCCCAAGGGGGCGATGCTGACCCATCAGAATCTGACCGCCAATGCGCGACAGGCGCAGGCGATCGACCCGCACGCGAATGAGGAAGATCGCATCATCGCGGTGCTGCCCTTCTTCCATGTGTTCGCCAATACCTGCACGCTCAACCGCACCGTGATCAATGGCGGCGAGATGGTCATGCTGCCCCGTTTCGACGCAGCGCAGGTGCTGGCGGCGGTGCAGCGGGTCAAGGCGACATCGCTGCCGGGCGTGCCGACCATGTTCCAGGCGCTGCTGGATCATCCAGCGATCCGCAACATCGACTTTTCGTCGCTGCGGGCCTGTATTTCGGGCGGTGCGCCGCTGCCGCTGGAAGTGCGGCAACGGTTCGAGGCGGCGACGGGCGCCAAGCTGATCGAAGGTTATGGCCTCACCGAAACCAGCCCGATCGTCTGTTCCAATCCCTATGAGGGGCTGAACAAGACCGGGACGGTGGGACAGCCGGTGCCGGGGACGCGGGTGAAGCTGGTGGATCGCGAAGACCCCACCAGGCCGCCGCCGCCGGGCGAACCGGGCGAATTGCTGTTCGCCGGGCCGCAGATCATGAAAGGCTATTGGAACCGGCCGGATGCCGACGCCGATGTCTTTATCGGCGATTTCATCCGCACCGGCGATGTGGGCGAGATTGACGAGGATGGTTATGTCCGCATCGTCGACCGATTGAAGGACATGATCGCCGTTGGCGGCTTCAAAGTGTTTCCGAGCCAGGTCGAGGCGGTCCTCTACCATCATCCGATGGTCAAAGAAGCGTTGGTCATCGGCATTCCCGACCGTTATCGCGGCGAACAGCCCAAGGCGTTCGTGACGCTGGCCGAGGATGCGGAGATTGACGGCGCGGTGTTGAAGGACTGGCTCAATCCGCAACTGGGCAAGCATGAACGGGTGTGCGAGGTCGAGGTGCGGCTGAACCTGCCCCGCACGCTGGTCGGCAAGCTATCGCGCAAGGAACTGGTCGCCGAGGAACGCGCGAAAGCGGCCGCGCGCGCTGCGGAGGCTGGAACAGCGGCCTGAGCCTTCCTATCTGCATGTCCAAGCATTGCTCCCGCCACCGTTCGGACGAATGGCGGCGGGACTAATCAGGTTTGGAAGGAATAATCATGGCGCAGGAAATCGCGACGCTGGCAGGTGGATGCTTCTGGTGCACCGAGGCGGTGTATCAGAATCTGAAAGGCGTGAGCGCTGTCGAGAGCGGCTATATTGGCGGGGAGCGGCCCAACCCGACCTATGAACAGGTCTGTTCCGGCACGACCGGCCATGCCGAGGCGATCCGCGTCAGTTTCGATCCCGACGTGATCAGCTATGCCGATCTGCTCGACATTTTCTTTGCGACGCATAACCCGACGACGCTGAACCGGCAGGGCAATGATGTCGGCACCCAATATCGATCCGCCATCTTTCCCCATTCGCCCGCGCAGGAGGCCGAGGCGAAAGCCGCGATCGGCCGGGCGCAGCCAGACCATGCCGACGCAATCGTCACCACGATCGAGCCGGACGGCCCCTGGTATCCGGCGGAGGATTATCATCAGCAATATTGGGATCGGGTCGGCGATCGCAATCCCTATTGCATGGCGGTGATCCCGCCCAAGCTCGCGAAGCTGCGCAAGGGCTTTGCCGAAAAAATGGACGCCTGATTTTCCGCGACGTGCTTTACCGCTTTTTGTAGCCAGCTTAGGCTATGGTTAAGATGGGCTATGCCAGTAGGGCGGCGAACCACGTCGGGGGACTGAAGATGAACAAGATGATGATGCTGGCCGCGCCGCTGATGCTGCTGGCTCTGCCCGGCTGTATTGCCAAGACGGCGCTGGACATCGCCACCATGCCGGTGCGCGCGGGCGCGCAGGCGGCGGACTGGGCGACGACCAGCCAGGACGAGGCCGACCGCAATTATGGTCGCAAGATGCGCGAGCAGGAAGCGCGCGATGGCAAGGCGCGCAAGAAGGCGGACAAGGAACGCCGCCGCCAGTGCAGGGATGCCGGCTACGACAATTGCGATTAAACACCGACTTTCGACTGCAATCACGAACCCCGCAGGTGGAATTGCGCCGCTCTAAGCCGCCGCGCGTTTCAGCCGGTCGTTGATCGCCGCGCCTATCCCATCATCGGGGATGGGGGCGACGGCGATGCGCTGCTGCGCGCTCGCGTCGGCGATGTGCAGCGCGGCGAAGAGATTGGCCGCCGCCTCCCGCACGTCCGCCTCCGGGCTGAGATTGATGTGGCAGGGCATCAGGCCAAAGCCGATCAGATATTCGTCCCGCTCCGCCCGCATGGCGTCGAGCCGTACCGGCTTGGACGGCGCATAATGGCTTTCCAACTGGCCGGGCGCTTCGATCTTCGTTTCTCCCTTGCCGATCAGGACGGGCAGGCCGGTCGCTTCTTCCAGCATCGCCGCCGTCACTGAACCGGGGCGCAGCAGCCGCACATGATCATGCTCCGGCGCGGCGATGGTCGATTCCACGCCCTCGCTGGTTGGCCCTTCATCCAATATCAAGCGCACCCGGCCATTGAGGCTGGCCAGCACATGCTCGGCCCGTGTCGGGCTGATCGACCCGCTGCGATTGGCCGATGGCGCGGCAAGGGGGCGTCCGCTTTCGCGGATCAGCGCGCGCATCGCGGGGTGCGCTGGCAAGCGCAGCGCCACGGTGGGCAGCCCCGCCATCACCAGCGGGGACAGGCCGCTATCGGCCCGGACCGGCAGGACCAGCGTCAATGGTCCCGGCCAGAAACGATCCGCCAGACTGTTGGCGACGGGCGAGAAATCCGCCAGCCGCTGCGCCATCGCCCGGTCGGCGACATGGACGATCAGTGGATTGAAACTCGGTCGCCCCTTGGCGCTGTAGATGGCGGCGACGGCGTGGCTGTCGGTTGCATCGGCGGCCAGGCCATAGACGGTTTCGGTGGGCACCGCGACTGGCTCACCAGCGCGGATCAGCAACGCCGCCTCGCGCAGGGATTCTGCGCCGTAGCGGCAGGATCGGGTGGAATAGGCTGGATTTGGGATGGTCACGGCCCCCGCGATATAGACGGCGAACCGACCGAGTAAAAGGCCATTGCGTCAGTCGCATGACATGGGCTGACGAGTGGAGCCGATGCGAGGCGCGCCATGGCTTGCCGCGCTGTCGCTCGCCCGGTAAGTCCCCGCCATGACCGACGATCTCCTCATCCGCATTGCCGAGGCGCTGGAGCGGCTCGCGCCGCCGCCCGCGCCGTCCGCCGATCTTGCCGCGTCGCCTGCTTATGTATGGGACGGTCGGGCCATCCGGGCGGTGGAGGCATTCGCGCCGGTGGATTACAACCTGCTGACCGGGATCGACGCGCAAAAGGGCGCGCTGCTCGACAATAGCCGCCGTCATGCGGCGGGCCACGCGGCGCATGACGTGCTGCTATGGGGTGCGCGCGGGACGGGCAAGTCGGCGGTGGTGGCGTCCGTCGTCGGCCAGTTGCAGGGGGAGGGGCGGGACATCGCCCTGCTGCAATGCGCGATCGACGAACTGGCGAGCCTGCCCGCGCTATTCTCTCTGCTGCGCGGCACGAACCGGCCCTTCATCCTGTTCCTCGACGATCTGGGCTTTGACGAAGGGGTGGGCGATGCCCGGTCGCTGCGTTCCTTGTTGCAGGGGGGCACGGCGGCGCGTCCTGCCAATGTGCGGCTCTATGTGACGTCCAACCGCCGCCATATCGTGCCCCGGCATCTGTCGGAGCAGGATGACCCGATCAATCCGCGCGATGTGGTGGATGACCGGATGGCGCTGTCTGATCGGTTCGGTTTGAGCCTGGGCTTCCATGCGCTTGACCAGGACGCCTATGTCGCGATCGTGCGCGGCTATGCGGACAAGCTTGGCATCGGCTTCGATCCGATGGAGGCGGTCCAATGGTCGACCCAGCGCGGCAGTCGGTCGGGGCGGGTGGCATGGCAATATGTCGTCGAACTGGCGGGGCGCAACGGGTTGAAAGTCTAGCGGCAAAACCATCCTCCCCTTGCAGGGGAGGTGGCTGGCCGCAGGCCAGACGGAGGGGTGTTGGGCTATCGAGAGGGTGACACCCCTCCGTCATCGCTACGCGCTGACACCTCCCCTAAAAGGGGAGGATGAAGAACATCACACTCCCGCCTGCGCGGGAGTATGCGAGCCTTACATCACTTCCCTTTCGTCACCCGCCACACCACACCGCCGACATCGTCGCTGACCAGCAGCGCGCCCTTGGCGTCGGCGGTCACGTCGACCGGGCGGCCATGGGCCTTGCCATCCTGATCGAGGAAGCCAGTCAGCACATCGACCGGCTTGGCCTTGCCCGCCTCGCCATCGGTGAAGCCGACAAACACCACCTTATATCCTGAGGCAGGCTTGCGGTTCCAGCTGCCATGCAGGCCGACGAACGCGCCGTCGGTATAGGGCGCGCCCAGCGTCACCTTGTCAGCGAAGGTCAGACCCAGCGCGGCGACATGATTGCCCAGAGCATAGTCGGGACGCTTGGTATATTCACGGATTTCCGGGCGCTGCGGCTGGACACGACGATCCTCATACCCGCCCCAGTAATTCCACGGCCAGCCATAGAAGCCGCCAAATTCGATCCGCGCCAGATAGTCGGGCACCAGGTCGCTGCCCAGCATGTCGCGTTCGTTCACTACGCCCCACAGCGCGCCGCTCCTGGGTTCAAACGCCAGGCCCACCGGGTTGCGCAGGCCCGACGCCCAGATGCGATAGTCGCCGGTCCTGGGATTGACCTCCAGCACCGCTGCGCGATTGGCTTCCGTTTCCAGCCCGTTTTCGCCGATATTGCTGTTGGACCCGACGCCGACATAGAGCATCCCTTCGGGGCTGACGGTCAGGCTGCGCGTCCAGTGCATGTTGGGGGCCTGCGCGGGCAAGTTCAATATCTTGCGGCCCGGTGCGCTGATCCTGGTATCGCCCGGCTTGTAGGGGAAGGCCATCAGCGCGTCCGTGTTGGCCACGAACAGCGTATTGCCCAGCAGCGCCATGCCGTAGGGCGAATTCAACCCGGTCAGGAAGGCTGTCTTGGTTTCGGCCCGCCCGTCGCCATCGGCGTCGCGCAGCAGCGAGATGCGGTTTGGCGAAGGATCGCCAGCGCCCGCCTTGTTCATCAGATAATTCATCACCCGGTTGACGATGCCGCCGGTGGGGCGGGGCGGGCTGTTTGTTTCGGCCACCAGCACATCGCCATTGGGCAGGCGCAGCATGGAGCGGGGATGGGACAGTCCGTCGGCAAAACGGGCGACGGCCAGCCCCTTGGCGGGCACCGGCGCTTCGCCTGCGGTCCAGGGCTTTACTTCGGCGATATTGACCGTCGGGATCATCTCGCTGCGCGGTCCGGTGAATACCGGTTCGCGCCCCGTGTCCGCGCCGGGTGGCAACTGGGCCGTGTCCCCTTGCGCAAGATAGAGGAATGCGCCGCCGGCCAGCGTGAGGACGACGAGGGGGAGGGCGATCAGATGCTTGTTCATCCCCCACATCTATGTCGCCGTGCCGCATCGGGCAAGGTGGATGGGCGGCAGTTTCGACGCTTATTTGCGCCGGTCGCGCAGCCACAGCAGCACGGCGATCAGCACGCCAGCGGCCACGCCCGCCAGCAGGCCGATGCTGGGCTGGCCCATCATCCCGCCAGTGATCGCTCCCCCCAGGATGAGGAGGGCGATGATCGCGCCCGCGCCAGTCGGCTCTTTCCTGTCATTGCTCATGCGCAGCCCCTTGCCATGGACGATGCGACAAGGCCAGCGGCTTTGCTGTCACAGGGCCGCGGGCGTCGTTTCGGGACAGGCCGTGCCGTTGCGGGATGTTTGTCCCATCGTGGGACTTGGCTAATGACCTGTTCACCCTCGCATCCCGCCAACCCCGTCAAAGCGTTGAAATGGCACGGAGATTGAAGAAGGGAGCGAACCAATGGGTGTCGCCGGAAATATAATGGGGGTCGCAATGCAGTTGCCATATCTTTCGGGCCGAAAGAGCTATGAGGACGCCGCCGAACTGATGGCGCTGTTCGGCGAAAATGCCGGTTATGAAGCCGCTGCCCGCGCCGACCGCAGCCTGGACGTGGGCAATCATATCCATTTTTGCCACTGGCGGCAGATCGAACGCCTGATCGTGCTGCTGACCCATGATCAGCCGCTGGGCACGATTCACTGACGGTCGACCCGCGACGGGTTTGAAGTCCTAAAGGCGCAATCCGGCGGTTTCGGGCAGTCCCGCCAATATGTTCAGATTCTGCACCGCCGCGCCCGCCGCGCCCTTGCCCAGATTGTCGAGCGCCGCGACCAGCCGCGCCTGACCGGCGGCAGCATTGCCGAACACGAACAGTTGCAGCCGGTCGGTCGCGCCAACCTGTTCCAGATCGATCTTGCCCATGGCGTCGCTGTCGGCCAGCGCGGCGACGCTCACGATCGGCGATCCGGCATAGGCCGACGCCAAAGCCGCATGGACGTCCGCCAGCGTGGGCGATCCGGGCATCGCGCGCAATTGCAACGGCACTTCCACCAGCATCCCGCGATAGGCGTTGGCGACGGCGGGCGCGAACAGGGGCGCGTGAGCCAGTCCGGAATAGCGGGTCATTTCCGGCACATGTTTGTGCGCCAGGCCAAGGCCATAGGCGCGCAGAGCGGTCGGCGCGCCGTTGGTCCCTTCATATTCCGCGATCATCGCCTTGCCGCCGCCCGAATAGCCCGACGCGCCCGACACGGTGACGGGCCAGTCGGTCGGCAGCAGACCGGCCAGCGTCAGCGGCCGCACCAGCGCCAGAAAGCCGGTCGGCCAGCAGCCCGGATTGGCGACGAAGCGGCTGGCGGCCAGCTTCTCGCGATGCCCAGCTTCCAGTTCGGGAAAGCCATAGGTCCAGCCATCCGCCACCCGATGCGCGGTCGATGCGTCGATCACGCAGGTGCGGTCATTGTCGATTAGCGCTACGGCTTCGCGCGCAGCATCGTCGGGCAGGCACAGGATCACGACGTCAGCCGCGTTCAGTGCATCGCGGCGCGAGCGCGCATCCTTGCGATCCTTCTCGTCCAGACGGATCAGCGACAATTCGGGGCGTCCGGCCAGCCGGTCGGCGATTTCGATGCCGGTGGTGCCGACGCCGCCGTCGATGAAAACCTGTGTCGTCATGCGCCGATCCTCCGCCGCGCGATGATGGGTTGGGCATGATCCCCGGCCAGCCGCGCGACCACGTCGGCCAGGGGTTCCGCGACCACCGCCATCCAGTGTGCATTGGCGTGCAGCAGGGTCTTGCCGTCGATCATGATGCCGACATGGCGGGGGAAGAAGAGGATGTCGCCACGCTGCAACACGGCCTCGCTGTCGATCGGATTGCCGATCCCTTCGCATTGCAGGTCCGTGTCGCGCGGTACGGATATGCCGCACTGGCCGAGCGCGACCTGCACCAGCCCCGAACAGTCGATGCCGCGATGCCCGCGCCCGCCCCAGACATAGGGCTGGCCGAGATAACGCTCCGCCACGGCAACCCAATCGGCGGCGATGGTGTCCAGCGGGGTGGCATGACGCATATGGATGAAGCCTTCGGCGCAGGCGATGAAGCCATCCTCCGCCTCTCCCGAAAACAGCGCGCCGCCCGGCCAATAATCGGCGATCGGCGCCTTGATGTCCGGCGCGCTGAACAGCGGAGCGGTGTTGACGATGATCCGGTGGCTCACTGGCTCCAGCACGTCCAGCGCTTCCCGCCGGATATAGCCGACATAGCCGTCATGTCCGCAAAAGCCCCAGGCCCAGTCGGTCATCACGTCCAGCGCATGGAATGTTTCGCCGCGCAGCAATTCGCTGACCGCTTCGCCCGTCGCCGATGGCGCGGTCAGGATTGGCGAGCCGGGGGCGACGCAGGTAAGGGGAACGGCGCGGGCGTAATGGGCGGAAAATAATGTCCCCGCCAGCGCCAGGTCCGCCAGATCGCCACGCGCCGCGTGGACGCGGCGGTCGAGCGCGACGGAACGCCCGCCGAGCTTGAAGCGGGTTCTTTCAGGCGGTTCGTTCCGCGCGGGGTTGTTCGTACCTGTCATCGCGCGCGGTTCCTGCGATGAAAAGGTGAAAGGCGTCAAGAAATTCCGCCCCTTTGGTGGTCCGGGTGATAAAAATATTGCGCCGGTCGCTGACATCGCGTTCGCGGCGCAGATAGCCCAGGGCCGACAATTTGTTGAGCGCGCGGGTGATTACGGGCTTTGACACATGCAGCGCTTCGGCCAGACCCCGTACCGTATGTGGCCCGGCGGCAATATAGACGGTCAGCATCAGCGCCATCTGCCGGTTGGTCAGATCGGGCTTGCCCGACCGGACATAGTCAACAAGGGTGCGCATCCAGTGGGTCAGCGGCAGCAGGCCGGGCCGGTCGATTGCGGGCGAAAGATCGGTGGCGGGATGAGCGTTCATGTGGCCTTAACGCACGATGCACAATCCGGTTGCGTAACGGACGCCGACATTCTCGTGCAATATCAATCACGCCCGTATCGCTGCTGCAACAGTCGGAAAACCGCCCGTAATCCCAATGCTTCGCCACCCTTCGCCCGGCCCGGTTTCGCGCTCGGCCGCCAGGCGAACGTGTCGAGATGCAGCCAGGGCACATCGTCCGGCACGAAGCGTTTGAGGAAGAGCGCGGCGGTGATCGCCCCGGCAAATCCGCCTTCACCCGCATTGTTGATGTCGGCAATGTCGGACTTCAGCATGTCGGCATAGCCATCCCACAGGGGCAGCCGCCAGGTCGGGTCATCTACCGCCGTGCCAGCCGCCGCCATCTCCGTCGCCAGCGCATCGTCATTGGCGAACAGCGCGGGCAGGTCCGGCCCCACCGCGACCCGCGCCGCGCCGGTCAGCGTGGCATAGTCGATGATGAGGTCCGGCTTCTCCTCGCCAGCGCGGGTCAGCGCGTCGCCCAGCACCAGCCTTCCTTCGGCATCGGTATTGCCGATCTCGACCGTCAGCCCCTTGCGGGTGCGCAATATGTCGCCGGGGCGGAAGGCGTTGCCGCTGATCGCATTTTCCGCCGCCGGGATCAGCAGGTGCAGCCGCACCGGCAGGCGCGCGCCCATGATCAGTTGCGCCAGCGCCAGGGCATGGGCCGCGCCGCCCATATCCTTCTTCATCAGGCGCATGCCCGACGAAGGCTTGATGTCCAGCCCGCCACTGTCGAAGCAGATGCCCTTGCCGATGATCGCGATGCGGGGTGCTGCCGGATCGCCCCAGGTCAGTTCGATGAGGCGCGGCGCGAAGCTCTTGTCCGCAGCCTTGCCCACCGCATGGATCATCGGATAGCCCTGTTCCAGGGCGTCGCCGCGGGTCGTGCTGACGCTGGCGCCGAACGTCTTGCCGAGTTGCGACACGGCGGCTTCCAGATCGGCCGGCCCCATGTCGGCGGCAGGCGTGTTGACCAGGTCGCGCACCAGCGCGATCGCCTGCGCCAGCTGCACCGTCGATTCGATCCGCGCCACGTCGCTGGTCAGCAGCACGCGGGGCGTGACCGGGTTTTCGTCCTTGCGGTAGCGATCGAACCGGTAATGCGCGGTCAGCCAGCCAAGGGCCGCCGCATCGGGCGATCCTTCGGCCAGTCGATACATGCCTTCGGGCAGGGTCTCGGCGAGTTTCGCAAGGCACCAGGGGCTGGGCGCGGCCTTGTTGGCGATGCCCGCCACCACCCACCAGTCGCCTGCGGCTTCGCCCGGCACGATCGCCAGTTCACCCGGCTTTCCCTGAAATTTCTGCGCCGCCACGATCGCGCGGACCCGATCCGGCTGGGCCGCCAGCCAGTCGTCATAGCCTGCCGCCTCGACAAGGTGGATCGAACGGGCGGGCTGGTCGTTATCGGCTTTAAGCAGGGCTGAATAATCGGTCATGGGGTCGGTTTAGGAGAAAGGCGCAAGGGATGGAAAGCGCGAAATTTCATCGCCCGCATCGCACATGTCGCCCTTTCCCCATTTGCGTCCCGCGCCGCTGAGGCCTAGCTTCATCTGCATCGCAAAATGCCAAGGAGAGAGACGATGATTCATTCCGATGACCGCGGCCTCCAGGCCGCCCGCGCCCGTGCCTATGTGCTGGCGGAGAGCGGCCGTTTTGAAAATGGCCATGCCGTCGAACAGGCGCTGATCGCCGAGGGTTGGCCCAATGCCGGGCAGGCGCTGCAAAGCGACTATGCGCGCAAGGCGATCGGCGAACGCTGCCGCGCTGCGCGGGCGCACTGATGCGGCAGGGGGAACTGGCCCGGTCGGCGGGGCTTTTGGGTGTCGCCGCGATGCTGCTGGTTGCTTGCAGCCCCTCGCACGAGGAGGCGGGGGGCAATGATGCGGCCAATGTCGCGGCGACCCGCTTTGCCGACAGGATGGCGGGAACGCCGCCACCGGCTCCCCCGGCCAAACCCTTCAAGCAGACGGACAAGAGCGCGCTGCTGGAATTCGCCTATGCCTATCCAGCGCAGGCGGCTGCCATCCCCGCGCTGGTCGACAAGTTCGACAAGCAATTGACGACGTCCAAGGCCGATGCGCTCAAAATGGCGAAGGATGACAGCGCGTCCGCCAAGCAGGCCGGCTATCCGTTTCGCGCGCACAGCCTGGAAACGGAATGGAGCGTATCCGCCGATACCCCGCGCTTTTTGGCGCTCCAGTCGCAAACCTATGTCTTTACCGGCGGCGCGCACGGCATGACCGGCTATGACAGCCTGTTATGGGACAAGGCGCGCAGCCGCGAAACCAGCGTCAAGGCGGTGATGACCACGCCCGCCGCCTTCGCCGCCGCCATCCGCGACCGCTTCTGTGCCGAACTCGACAAGCAACGCGCGGAAAAACGCGGTGCGCCGGTGGTGCGGGACGCCGATGAATTCAGCCAGTGCATCGACCCGATGGAACAGGTGCTGGTGCTGACGTCCAGGGACGGCAAGGTGATCGACGGCGTGACCGTCGTGGTCGGCCCCTATAGTGCCGGGCCTTACGCGGAAGGGACGTATGAGGTCGCGCTGCCGGTCGATGCGGCGATGCGCAAGGCGATCAAGACGGAATATCAGGATGGGTTTGTGGCGGGGTAAGGTGATTTGCCCTGCTTTCCCCTCCTCCCCTCGAAGGCAGAGTTATCGCGAATGGAACTGCCCCTGCCTTCATTGTCATGCTGAACTTGTTTCAGCATCCATTTCTCGTCCCCAGCGGCGGCTTTTGGCGCATGATGGATCCTGAAATAAATTCAGGATGACGTTGGAGGAATAACGAAAAGTCATGCGCGATAGTCCTCCCCTTGCAGGGGAGGATGAATGTTAAACCGGCACCCCATAGAGATCATGCTCGTCGGCATCCTCGATTGCGACGTCGATCATGTCGCCAGCCTTCCGCCCTTCGCCGACATCGCGCAGGAACACATTGCCGTCGATTTCCGGCGCGTCGGCCTGTGAGCGCGCAGTCGCGCCGATCGAGCCGTCCTCCTCGTCCGGTTCGCCCACTTCATCGACGATTACCGGCAGCACGCGGCCGACCTTGGCCGAGAGCTTGGCGGCGCTGATCGCGGCGGTCTTTTCCATGATCCGCTGATAGCGTTCTTCCTTGACCTCTTCGGGCACCGCGCCGGGCAGGGCGTTGGCCGCCGCGCCTTCGACCGGCTCGAAGCGGAACGCGCCGACACGGTCGAGTTGCGCTTCATCCAGCCAGTCGAGCAGATATTGGAAATCCGCCTCTGTCTCACCGGGGAAGCCGACCACGAAGGTCGAGCGGATGGTGATGTCCGGGCAGATGCTGCGCCATTTATGGATGCGGTCCAGCACCTTGGCTTCATTGGCCGGGCGTTTCATCGCCTTCAATACGCTGGGGGCGGCATGCTGGAAGGGAATGTCGAGATAGGGCGTCAGCAGCCCGTCGGCCATCAGCGGGATGACCTGATCGACATGGGGGTAGGGGTAGACATAGTGCAGCCGTACCCAGGGCGCGCGCCCTTCGGCGGTGCGCAGCTGCCCCAGTTCGCGCGCCATGTCGGTCATGTGCGCGCGCACGTCGCGGCCTTTCCACGACCGCGCCTCATGCCGCGTATCGACGCCATAGGCCGACGTGTCCTGGCTGATCACCAGCAATTCCCTGGTCCCCGCCGCGACCAGCTTCTCCGCCTCGCGCAGCACCGCGTCGATCCGCCGCGACACCAGATCGCCCCGGATCGAGGGGATGATGCAGAAGGAGCAGCGATGGTTGCAGCCTTCGGAAATCTTCAGATAGCTGTAATGGCGCGGCGTCAGTTTCAGCCCGCCTTCGGGCACCAGATCGACAAAGGCGTTGGGGACGGGCGGCGATGCGTCATGCACCGCGTTGACGACCTGCTCATATTGATGCGCGCCGGTGACGGCCAGCACTTGCGGGAATTTCGCGCGGATCAGGTCCGCCTCATCCCCCATGCAGCCCGTCACGATGACGCGGCCATTTTCGGCCATCGCCTCGCCGATCGCTTCCAGCGATTCCTCCTTGGCCGAATCGAGAAAGCCGCACGTATTGACCAGCACGACGTCGGCGCCGGCATAGTCGGCGGACATCTGATAGCCGTCGGAGCGCAGCTTCGTCAGGATGCGTTCGCTGTCCACCAGGTTTTTGGGACAGCCGAGCGAAACCATGCCGATTTTCGGCGCGTCAGGAAATTTGGTTGCCATGATGGCCGCGCACATAGGGATTTTTGTGCGGAATGTCACGCCGCGCGATTGGGGCGCGCTTTCAGGCCGGCTCGCCGCCTGTCCCCAGACCGTCGCTCTCGACAATCTCGATGATCAGGTCGCCGGTCTGAAGCTGCTGCGCGCCCGGCTCCCAGAAACCGATCGGCCGATCGTCGCGATAGATGCGCACGCCAAGGCCGGTGGTGATGGCGGACAGCGGCCCGCCAATTTCCTGCGGGCTGACGAAGCGCTCGTTCAGCTTCACCCGTCCGCCAGAGGCCGCCAGATCGGCCATATAGTCAGCGATATGCTTGCCGCTGGTGCTGCCCGCCAGCAGCAGCCCGGCAAAGCTGACCGGGTTGATCACCGTGGTTGCGCCCGCCTGCCGCGCGGGCAGTTCATTATCCTCGTTCCGCACGACGATGCTGATCGGCAGGCGCGGGGCGAGGTGGCGGGCGGTCAGCGTGATCAGGATCGACGTATCGTCGCGCCCGGCCGATACGATCATGCTGCGCGCGCGGTGGATCGCCACATCCTTCAACGTCCGGTCGCGGGTCGAATCCCCGCACAATATATTGCACCCCTGCGCCTCGGCCAGTTCCAGCGCGGCTTCGCTGCCGTCGATCACGACGATCTCACGCGGGTCGGTGCCGCGCGCCAGCAGTTCATGCACCGCTTCCTGCCCGCTGGTGCCAAAGCCGGTGACGATGATGTGATTGTGCAGATCGGCTTGTATGCGGGCCATGCGCCACCTGTAGAGGATGTTGCGGAGGAAAAGCGAATAGGCTGTGCCGAGGAAAATGAGCCACACGAACAGCCGGATCGGCGTGACGAACAGCGATTCGAACAATCGCGCTTCGGGCGTGACCGGGACAATGTCGCCATAGCCCACCGTCGTCACGGTGACGGTCGTGAAATAGAGCACATCGACAAAGCTGATATGATTGTCGAGATTGTCCTTCAGCCCGTCCCGCCCGACCCAGTGGAGCAGCAGCACCACCGCGATCAGCGCGAATACCAGGCCGACGCGCCAGCTCAGGTCCACCCACATCGGCAGGGAGGAGCGCCGCCGCAAAAAGCCTTCGGTCGTCCGCGATGATCCCCGGTTTATCCTCATGGCGCGGTCGGCAGATGCGCAACGGGGTTTACCGGCACCCGGTCCTTTCGCAATTCGAAATGCAGCTTGGGCTGGCTGGCATAGCCGGTGTCGCCGGTCAGGCCGATGGTCTGGCCGCGCGTGATTTTCTGGCCGCGCACCACATCCACGCGGCTGGCATGGCCATAGGCGCTGACCCAGCCGCTGCCATGGTTGATCAGCACCAGCCCGCCAAACACCGCCACCCGGTCGCCCGCATAGGCGACAACGCCGTCCGCCGCCGCACGGATCGGCGTGCCGGCGGGGACGCCGATATCGATGACATTATTCTTCGCGCCGCTTTCGCCGGGGCCAAAGCGCGATAGCAGCTTGCCCTTGACCGGCCAGTCGAAACGGCCCGCAAAGCTGCCGGGCTGGGCGATCGGCACGTTGCTTGGCAGCGGGCGCGGCTGGGACGAAGCGACCGCCACCGGCGCATTTTCCGCCGCCGCTGGCTGGCCGCCGGTCAGCACATCGTCAATGTCGATATGGAACGCGGCGGCGCGCTGCTCCAGGCTGGGGGCCGTCGCCGGAGCCTCACCCGGCAACAGCAGCCGTTGTCCGCGGCGCAGCATGAACGGTTCCGTCAGGCCGTTGGCGGCAACGATGCGGCTCCACGCCACGCCATAGGCGGACGCGATCGCGATGCCCGTCTCCCCTTCCGCCACCAGATGATAGCGACCGCCCGGAATGGTGAGTTTCTGGCCGATGCGGATGGCAAAGGGCGGCGTCAGCCCATTGGCGCGCGCAATCGCTTCCGATCCCGCGCCGGTGCGATTGCCGATGCCGCGCAGCGTGTCGCCGGGCTGGACGACATAGGTGGACGTCGCCACCGTCTGCGCATTGGCGACCACCTGCTGCGCGGTCCATACCGGCTCGGCTTCCACCAGTTCGACGGCAGCCGCGTCGGCATTCAACTGGGGCGGGGGCGTTTCGTTGCGGGCCTCCATGGGGATACAGGCGGCCAGTATCAGCGGCGCGAGCAACATGGCGGATGGAAGAAGCGGACGTGACATCGCCGCCTGTCTATCGCATCGCGCCGCGCTTGCCACCCCCTGCCGCTATTGCCCGAACGCCGCCGCAGTCGCCGCCATGGCGCTGTCCTGCGTCAGGTCGTAATGGAGGGGGGTAACGGTGACATAGTCCTGCGCGATCGCCGCCAGATCGCTCCCCTCCGGCACTGCGTCGCTGCTGCCCAGGCTGAACCAGTAATAGCGGTAGCCGCGCGGATCGGTCCCTTCGATGATCTTCGTGCGATCGACATCGTGAAAGCCCTGCCGCACGACGCGGATGCCCTTGACCGCGTCGGGTTCGATCGCCGGGAAGTTGACGTTGAACAGCATCCGGCGCGAAGGCGGCATGGCGATCAGCGGGGCGATGGCCCTTGCGCCCCATGCCTGCGCAGCGGCAAAGGGCACCGTGTCGCCCATCCCCTCACGCGCATAGACCTGGCTCAGCGCAATCGACCTGATCCCCGAAATCGCCCCTTCCATCGCGGCGGCGACGGTGCCCGAATAGGTCACGTCCTCAGCCAGATTGGCGCCGCGATTGACGCCCGACAGGATAAGGTCCGGCCGCGCGTCCTTCATCAAATGCCCCACGGCCATCATCACTGCGTCGGTCGGCGTGCCGGTGACGCTGTAATGCTGCGCGCCATGCTTGCGGATGCGCAGGGGCCGGGTGAGCGTCAGGCTATGCCCCGCACCCGACTGTTCCTCGCTCGGCGCGACGATCCAGATATCGTCGGAAAACTGGCGGGCGATGGCTTCCAGCACTTTAAGGCCGGGCGCGTGAACGCCATCGTCATTGGTGAGAAGGATGCGCATGAACTAAACAACTCCGTTCGGGCTGAGCTTGTCGAAGCCTTCCGCTGAGCGAAGCGAAGCCGCCTCGCTAGCGCTCGGCATGGCCCTTCGACTTCGCTCAGGGCGAACGGCTAAGCCTTTGGCGTCAGGCGCGTCACCCCACCCATATAGGGCGCCAGCGCCTCCGGCACGATCACGCTGCCGTCGGCCTGCTGGTAATTTTCCAGCACCGCTACCAATGTGCGGCCCACGGCCAGACCCGATCCGTTCAACGTGTGGAGGAAACGGGTCTGCTTCTCTCCCTCCGGCTTGTAGCGCGCGTTCATCCGCCGCGCCTGAAAATCGCCGCAGTTGGAGACGGAGCTGATCTCGCGATAGGTGTTCTGGCTGGGCAGCCAGACTTCCAGATCCCATGTCTTGCGCGCGCCAAAGCCCATGTCGCCGGTGCAGAGCAGCATCTTGCGATAGGGAAGCCCAAGCGCCTGAAGGATACCCTCCGCCGCCGCGCACATGCGTTCATGCTCGGCCTCTGACTCGTCGGGCGCGCAAATCGCGACAAGCTCGACCTTCTCGAACTGATGCTGGCGGATGAAGCCCCGCGTGTCGCGCCCGGCGGACCCTGCTTCGGAACGGAAACAGGGGGTCAGCGCGGTCAGCCGGACGGGCAGGTCAGAGAGCGGCACGATCTGGTTCGCAACCAGATTGGTGAGGCTGACTTCGGCGGTCGGAATCAGCCAGCGGCCATCGGTGGTCCTGAACAGATCCTCGGCGAATTTGGGCAATTGCCCGGTGCCGAACAACGCCTCGTCGCGCACCAGCAGCGGCGGGTTGACCTCCTCATAGCCATTCTCAGCCGTCTGCCGGTCCAGCATGAATTGCGCCAGCGCCCGGTGCAGCCGCGCCATCTGCCCGCGCAACGCGGTGAACCGCGCGCCCGAAAGGGCCGCGCCGCCTTCAAAATCCAGCCCCAGCACCGGGCCGAAATCGGCATGGTCCTGCGGCGCAAAGTCGAAGTCGCGGGGCGTGCCCCACCGGCTGACCTCCACATTGTCGGCTTCATCGTCGCCCTGCGGCACATCGTCGGCGGGCAGGTTGGGGATCGCCGCCAGCATCGCGCCCAGCGCGTCGCCGACTTCGCGGTCCTGCGCTTCCAGAGCGGGGGTGCTTTCCTTGATCGCCGCGACTTCGGCCTTCAGCGCTTCCGCCTTGTCCTTGTCGCCCGCGCCCATGGCTTGGCCGATCAGCTTGCTCGCCTCGTTGCGGCGGGCCTGCCCGACCTGCAACTGCGTCTTGATCGCCCGGCTTTGCTCGTCCAGCGCCAATATCTGCGTGGACAGGGGGGCCAGCCCGCGCCGGGCCAGGCCAGCGTCGAAAGCGGCGGGATTTTCGCGGATGAAACGGATGTCGTGCATGGGCCAGTCCTATGCCGTCGTGCGACGAGCCACGCAACCCTGCGCGCTGCCGATCGTTGAACAGGCATCCGCTAAAATGAAAAGGACCAGGCGATGCAGATAGAACAGGACGCGCTCATATTGGTAGCTGACGGCCGCAAGATGCTGTTTTTCCGGAACAAGGGCGACGCCGCCATTCCCAGCCTGGAAACCGAGCAGGTCGAGAAGCAGGATAACCCGGCCGACCGCGAACAGGGCAGCGATACGCCCGGCCGCGCGTTCAATTCGGTGGGCGGCCATCGCAGCGCCATGTCGGAAACCAATTTTCACGATCTGGAGGAGGACCGCTTTGCCGCGCAGGCCGCCGACATCCTCAAGCATCGCGCCTTCGCCAATGATTATGAAAAGCTGATCATCGTCGCCCCGCCCGGCACGCTGGGCGAAATGCGCAAACATTATCACAAGGAAGTCGAAAGCCGCCTGGCAGGCGAGATCGCCAAGGATCTGGTCAATCATCCGATCGCGGACATCGAACGGATCATTGCCGACAATTGATCCGCACCAGTTTTGCCCCAACGAAAAGGGCGGCCCCCGATACCGGGAGCCGCCCTTTTTCATGTCATCGCCTGACGGGTCAGGCGGCCTTGTCGGCCTTGCGATCGGCGAAGCGACGGCGGGCGACCAGTGCGACCGCGGCGGCGCCGAACAGCAGGATCATCGGCGGGGCGGGGACGTCCGTACCGCCGCTGCTGCTGCTCGATCCGCCGCTGGAGCTGCTGGACGAGGAAGAAGAGCTGCTGCTGCTCGACGAGGAGGAACTGCTCGACCCCGAACTGCCGCTCGATCCGCTGCTGCCCGTGCTGCCGAAGCTGGACGATCCGCCCGACGAGGAGGAACTGCTCGACGAGGATGACGAGGAAGAGGACGACGAGCTGCTGCCGCTCGACCCGGAGCTGCCCGACGAACCGCTGCTGCCGCTCGATCCCGAACTGCCGCTGGAGCCGCTCGACCCGTGATCATGACCATGGCCAGGCTTGCCGGGCTTGCCGCCGCTCGATCCGCCCGAGCTGCTCGATGAAGAACTGGACGAGGAGGAGGACGATGACGAGCTGGAACTGGACGAGGACGAGCTGCTGCTGACATTGCCGCTGGACGTGGAGACATTACCGCTCGACGTCGAAACGCCGCTCGATGTCGACACATTGCCGCTGGAGGTGGATACGCCACCCGTTGACGTGGACACGCCGCCGGTGGAAGTCGAAACCCCGCCGGTCGATGTCGATACGCCGCCAGTGGTCGAGCTGGTCGAGCTGCTGATGCCGCCGGTCGAGCTGCTGGTCGAGGAGATCACCACCGACCCGCCGCCGCTGCCGCCGCCACCGCCGCCAAAAAAGCCGCCGATGAAGCCGCCGCCGCCAAAGCCGCCGCCACCGCCTATGACGACAGGAACCGCGCCACCGCCGCCGGACATGACCGGCATTTCGGCCATCGGCATCGGCGCTGGCAGGGGAATGGGAGCCTGTTGCGTGACGACTGTGACCGTGCGCGGCGTGCTGGTTTTCACCGTACGCACCACCTTGCGCTTCACTGTCCGCACGGCATAGCGTTTGCGCGGCGCTGCCGCCTTCGTGCTCTTGCTGCTATGAACCACTGCCGGCCGCGCATTTTCGGCGACATGCACCGCGCCACCGCCAATGATCGCTCCGCCGCAAGTGCAGGCGCATAACTTAGCCAATGCCATCCGTACCGACATAGGATCCACTCTTTACTTTGTTGCCCCCTGACCCGGCATTGGCTTTTTCCAATGATGGGCTGGTAGGAACTTCCTATGCGTAAGAACGCAAAAGAAAGCGTTAACTGCAACGCTGTTAACCCTGAATGTGATATTCAAGTCGAGGGAAATCCTACCTTCTTCCAAAGGGAAATGGTTAACGTCCCACTATGGAACGACTGTCGCGAGCCAGGTAAAAATCGCTTGATGCGTTTCGCCGATTTGCCTTGCGTGCGGGACTCGGCTGCGCCGGCGTCAAGCCCCGATGAAAACGAACCGCAGCAATATTGCCTGCTTGTGTCGCCCTTCGCCCGTCGCTATGACGCGCCCTCAATGAAAAGTCATGGGCGCCCGGTCGTTAAGCGCCGGCGTCCTCCGAGTCGGAGAGCCAGATGGCATCGGTCCTGAATTCCGATAAAGACGGCGACAAGCCGCCCAAATCGACTGTCGAACTTCCTGCAGACTACCGGCCTTCCGCCGATGAGGAATTCATGAACCCGTTGCAGCTGGAATATTTCCGGCAGCGCTTGTGGGACTGGAAAAAGCAGATCCATGCCGAAGCCGAAGGGACGCTTGCCGTCCTTCAGAATGAGCCGCTTCGCGAACCCGACCTGAACGACCGCGCATCGAGCGAGACCGACTGGTCGATCGAACTGCGCACCCGCGACCGCCAGCGCAAGCTGATCTCCAAGATCGAGGCAGCGCTTCGCCGGATCGAGGACGGCGAATATGGTTATTGCGAAGTCACCGGCGAACCGATTTCGCTGGGTCGGCTGGAGGCCCGGCCGATCGCGACCATGACGGTCGAGGCGCAGGAACGGCATGAGCGGCAAGAGAAGATTTCCCGCGACGATTAACCCTTTCTCCATCCCCCCGCGCCTATGGTGCCCGCCAATTATCTGGCATTTTATTCGCGGGTCTTGGCATGAACGACCAACAGGAATCTTCCGATCGGGGACCGGCCCGCGCCGCGCCGCGTGACAGCCTGTTCCTGCTTACCAGTTTCATGACGCCCGAAGGCGTACCGCTGGGCAAGGCCCGCGTCCGCAACCTGTCGGCCACCGGCCTGATGGCCGATTGCGAACGGGGAGTTCCGGCGGGCATCAAGGTGGAATTTGAACTGCGCGGCATCGGCAAGATGACCGGCACCGTCGCCTGGGCGCGCGGGGACAAGATTGGTTTGGCCTTTGACGAGCCGATCGACCCGCAACTGGCGCGCAAGCCTGTTTCGACGGGCGCGGCGCAGCAGACGGTGCCCGATTATCTGCGACTGCACCAGCGCGGCTTGCTGAGGCGCTGATCCAACCCGGACATAAACAGCCCCGCCTACCTGTTGGTTGCGGGGCTTTTTACTGTCTGAAAATGTGGACCGGAATGAAGGCGAAGGGCCGGACCGGCAGCCTGTAGCCGCCGTGTCCCGGCCTCCTCCCGTAGCGCGCTGGATGCTTAGTGCTGCGCTTCCAGTTCTTCCTTCAACCGCAATTTCTGCTTCTTGAGCGAAGCCACCAAAATAGCGTCGGGCATAGGCCGACTCGTCTCCGCCTTGATTCGGGCGTCGATACCTGCGTGCTTGGCAGAAAGAGCTGAAATGTGGCTGTTTTCCATAACATTCTCCAGATGAGGGGTGATGGACGACGAAGTAGATCATGAAATAATCATCGTGTCTCGCGCTGATTCGCACGCTGCGCCTGAATGAGAAAAATTTGCGATGGCCCGCGTCCGGGCGGCAGGGTATCAGGGGACATGACGAGCGTGGGTGACGGATCGGGGGCGCAGTGAGTCGGGAAGATATTATGCGCCGCCTGGAATTGTTGCGGGTGGAGCATCGCGACCTCGACAGCGCGATTGCCGTGCTGATGGAGTCGGGTGCGGGCGACCAGATGCAGATTGCCCGGTTCAAGAAACGCAAGCTGCGCCTGCGTGACGAAATCGCGCAGCTGGAAGACGGGCTGGTGCCCGACATCATCGCGTAAATCGGTGCTGGCGCGGAATTTTGTGGTTAACGTCGCGCTAACCGGCCCTGAATGGGACAGCCCCCGCTAAAAGCGCATCGATGGGCCTGACAAGGTTGCGATAATATGTCAGTCATCCTGCATGCAGAGCGCAGCTTTTCTGGATCGTGGCCTTCACCGGCGGCTGGTCGACGGCCTGTATCTCGAAGCCATGGTCATGGCTGACGAGGCACGGTCCTATTTCGACGGCAGCAACAGCCTGGACGAGGGGATGAGCGACCCGTTGCGCCGCGTCTCTTTCGCCTGCGAATCGCTGAAAGTGACCACCCGGCTGATGCACATCATTGCCTGGTTGCTCAGCCAGCGGGCCTGGCAGCGCGGCGAGATTGGCGATGCCGATCTGTCGGACGAGAAATATCGGCTTGGCCGCGCGACCCAGACGCCGCCCGAACTCGCCGCCGATTTTCCCTTCATGGCGCGGTCGCTGATCGATGCCAGCCAGGAATTATACGATCGCGTCGCGCGATTGCAGGACCGGATGGACATGATGCTGGGTCCGGCCACGGTCAGGGACGCCAACCCGGCGCGCGCGCTGATCGATCGGCTGCACAGCGCCTTCTGATCGTGTCGCGGCAACTGGCCGCATTCTACCGCTTCTAAGGCTGGCGCTTTCGCCCATATTTGGTCTAGACCATCGCCATGACCCATGGTTTGCGGACCTTTCGCCGCCCTCCTGGCCGCCCGCATTCCGCACGGCTCCTGCTTGTTCCTATGTTGCTCGCCTGTCCGGGCGGGGCGCTGGCGCAGTCCGTCGCGCCACCGCAAGCCGTGCCGGACCAGTCGCTCGACACCATGCCGGACATCGGCCTGGACTGGCCGGACATGGGGCAGGAAGACAGTGTGAAGCCGCTGCCCGCCGACCCGGCTGATACGCAGGTGGCGACGCCTGACGCTGTCCCTGACGCCGCCCAGCCGGTCGAGCCGGTCGAGGAAGCCGCGACCTTTGCTGACGCCGGGGAGGAACGGCGTTACACCGTGCAACTGAACGGCATCGACACGATTGCCGATGCGACCTTCAAGCAACGCTTCGAGGAATTGTCGGCGCTGCGGCAGGGCGATGGCAAGCCCGCCAACCTCGCGCAGATCAATCGTCGCATCAAAGAGGATAATGAACTGCTGGACCGGCTGCTGCGCGCCAAGGGCTATTATGCCGCGCGCATCCGGGGCGCGGTTGCCGCGCCGCCAGCGGGCAGCGATCGTCTGGCCGTCAGCTTCGACATTGTACCCGGCACGCAATATCTGCTCGATTCGGTCGATCTGACCGGCCTTGCCGAAACCGGCGACAAGGAAGCGCAATTGCGCGCCGCCTTCCCGCCCAAGGTCGGCGATCCGGTCGATGCCGACGCCATTCTGGCCGGGCGCGACGCGCTGTCCGTAGTGCTGGCCGAAACCGGGTTCCCCTTTGCCAAGGTCGATGAACCCGAAGTGCGGATCGACCATGAGGAGCGCAAGGGCGACCTTGACATCATCATCACGCCGGGCGGCTATCGCAGCTTCGGCGCGATCCGCATGAACAACGAAAAATTGTTTAGCGCGCACCATGTTCAGGAAATCGCCCGCTTCCATCCCGGCGATCCCTACAAGGCGTCGGATGTGGAGGATCTGCGCCGCGCCATCGTCGCAACCGGGCTTGTCTCCTCGGTCAATCTGACACCCAAAGAGGCGGGCGATGGTTCCCATGTCGATCTGGCGGTCGACGTCCGCCCGGCGCCACTACGCACCATCGCGGGGCAGCTGGGTTATGGCACGGGCGAAGGCTATCGCGCTGAAGTCAGCTGGCAGCACCGCAATTTCTTCCCGCCCGAAGGCGCGGTAACGGTGCGTGGCGTCGTCGGCACGCAGGAACAGACCGCGTCCTTCACCTATCGCCGCAACAATTTCCACCGTCGCGACAATGTGCTCACCGGCCTGCTGTCGGTCAGCAACATCAGGCGCGACGCCTATGATGCGCGCACCATCACCCTGGCAGGCGGGCTGGAGCGGCAGACGAACATCCTGTTCCAGAAGGACTGGGTGTGGCGCATCGGCGCGGAACTCATCGCTTCTGACGAAGCCGATGCCTTCAGCGGCGGTGCGCGGCGCACCTTCCTGATCGGCGCAATTCCTTTAAGCCTGACCTATGACGGCAGCGATGATCTGCTCAACCCGACCAAGGGCTTTCGTCTGGGTGGCCGGTTCAGTCCCGAACTTTCCTTTCAGGACAAGACCTTCGGCTATGCCAAGGTGCAGGTGGATGGCAGCATCTACCAGCCGATGGGCGAAAAGCTCGTCGTCGCGGCGCGTGCGCGCTTTGGCACGATCCTTGGCTCCACCGTCGATCAGATCGCGCCGTCGCGCCGTTTCTATGCGGGCGGCGGGGCGTCGGTTCGCGGTTATGGCTATCAGGCGATCGGCCCGCGTTTCGGCGTGGACAACGACCCGGTCGGCGGCAAGAGTCTCGCGGAATTCTCGCTGGAGGGGCGGGTGCGCTTTGGCAATTTCGGCGTCGTGCCCTTCATCGATGCAGGCAATATCTCCACCACATTCCTGCCGCGCTTCCGCGACCTGCGCATCGGCACCGGGCTTGGGCTGCGCTATTATAGCAACTTCGGCCCGATCCGCATCGACGTCGGTACGCCGATCAACCCGCAAAAGGGCGATCCGCGCGTCGCCGTCTATGTGTCGCTGGGGCAAGCCTTCTGATGGTGGACGAAGCGCCCGCCGCGAAGCCGCATCGCCGGCGCGCCTGGGATGGACGCTGGCAGCGCTGGGTGCTGGGCATCATCGTCACTTTGCTGCTGATCGTCGCGGGCGCGCTGGCCTGGCTCGACACGGCGCCCGGCCATCGCTTCCTCATCAGCCGGATCGCGACGATCAAGCCGCCATCGGGCCTGCGCATCCAGGTCGACCGGATCGACGGCAGCATTTATCACAAGGCCGTTCTCCACAATCTGACCCTGTCCGACCCGACGGGCCGCTTCTTCGACGCGCCACGGGTCGAACTGGACTGGTGGCCTTTCGCCTGGGCCTATAACCGGCTGGACATCGACCGGCTGGTCATCCCGCGCGCCACCCTGCACAAATTGCCCAAGCTCAATCCCAGCCGGAAGCAGGGGCCGATCCTTCCCGGTTTCGACATCCGGCTGATGGAATTTTCGGTCGGACGGCTGACGATCGCGCAGGGCATTACTGGCCGTGCGCAGCAGGCGACGATGGCGGGCGACGCGGACATTCGCGGTGGCCGTGCGATCATAGATCTGACCGCCCGCGTGATCGACGGGCAGGATGCGCTGACCATCGCGCTCGACAGTCGCCCCGACGATGATCGTTTCCGCCTGGACGTCACGGTCAATGCGCCAAGGGGCGGCGTTCTGGCGGCGATGGCGGGCCTGAAACAGGACGCCAATCTGCGCATCGGTGGCAAGGGCGGCTGGAGCCGCTGGGACGGTCGCCTGTCGGCCACGCTCGACGCCCAGCCTGTCGCCGATTTCGTGCTGGCCGCGCGCCAGGGCGCCTATTCGGCCCGTGGTTCGATTGAGGGCGGCGCGATCGCCGGCAATGGCCTTGTCCAGCGTATTGCCGCGCCGCGCCTGGTCGTGCGCGCCAATGGGACGATGGTGGACCGGGTGATTGACGGTCGCCTCTGGCTCCGTTCCGCCGCGATTGATCTGGAAGCCGACGGCGCGATCGACCTGCGCAACAACGCGCTCGACAATATGCTGGTGCAATTGAAGCTCGCCCGTCCACAGGCTTTGTTCAAGACTATGCGCGGGCAGGATGTCGCGGCGAAAATCCGCCTGGACGGTGCATTCGCGACGCTGGGCTATGAATATCTGCTCACCGCCCGCCAACTGGCGTTCGACAAGACGGTGATCAGCACCGTGCGGATGGATGGCAAGGGGCGTCGGTCGGAAAATGGCCCGGCGCTGGTCCCGGTACGCCTGCGCGCCGCGCGGCTCGATGGGCAGGGCGAACTGGTCGAAGGGATCGTCCGCAATTTCGCGCTCGACGGCGTGCTCCAGATCAAGGGCCAGCAGATCGTCAGCAATCCGATGGACGTGCGGTCGGACAAGCTGCGCGGCAAGCTGCTGATGCTCGCCGACCTCAGGACAGGTCGGTATGATTTTGGCCTGGATGGCCAGATTGTCGGCCTGGCCATTCGTGGCTTCGGCATCGTCGACCTGACGTCGAAATTGCGCGCGGTGCCCGGTCCCAATGGCAGCTTTGGCCTGAGCGGCAATGCGCTGGCGCGGGTGCGGCGGCTGGACAATGAATTTCTGCGCACGCTGGGCGGCGGCCTGCCGACCGTTCGCAGCGCGCTCGCGCTGCGCCCCGATGGCCAGTTGGCGCTCACCAATTTGCAGCTTGATGCGCCGCTGCTGACGCTGACGGGCAATGGCCTGCGCCATCGCGACGGCACGATGCATCTGGAGGGGCAGGGGCGGCATGGCCAATATGGTCCGGTCAGGCTGACGCTGGATGGCAGGATCGACCGCCCGACCATCGATGTGCTGCTGGCCAGCCCGATGAAGGCGCTGGGCCTGCGCGACGTGCGCGCAAAGCTGATCCCCGATGCAAGCGGATACAGCTATACCGCTGCGGGCGGATCGACCCTTGGTCCCTTCACCGGCCGGGGCGTCATCCTGTTGCCGCAGGGCGGGCAGGCGGTGGTCCGCATCGCGCGGATCGACGTGTCCGGCGTCACCGCCAGCGGCGATATTCGCCCGGTAACCGGCGGGCTGGACGGCCAATTGGCGGTCAACGGCCCGGTGACGGGCTATATCAGCCTGAAACCAGTGGATGCGATCCAGCAGGTCCAGCTCAAACTGACCGCCAACGATGCCAGCTTCGACGGACCGACCGTCATCGCGGTGCGACGCGGCACGCTGGATGCGACCATGTTGCTTGATCCTTCGCGCACGACGCTGACGGCCACGGCGCAGGCGCGGGGCCTGCGCGTCGGCGGGGTGCTGCTGGGGCGCTTTGCCGCCAATGCCGATCTGGTCGATGGTCAGGGCAAGATACGCGGCAGCCTGTCCGGGCAGCGCGGCCGCATCTTCGACATACAGGGCGAAGCGCAGGTCGATGCCGATCATATCCGCCTGACCGCTGGCGGCACTGTCGACAAGCGTCCCATCCGCCTGACCCGCGCGGCGTTGCTGACCCGTACCGATGATGGCTGGCGCCTGTCGCCTGCGACCATCAGCTATGCGGGCGGATCATTGCAACTGGCGGGCGAACTGGGCAGCGCGTCCACCCATGTCGAGGCGCGGATGCAGAAACTGCCGCTGTCCCTGCTCGACATTGGCTATGACAATCTGGGTCTGGGCGGCACCGCGACAGGCTCGCTCAGCTACGCCCAGCCGCGCGGCGGCGGCCTGCCGACCGGGACCGCGGAACTGCGCATCCGTGGCCTGTCGCGGTCTGGCCTGTCCCTGAGTTCCCGCCCGGTCGATGTGGGCGTCAACGCCGCGCTGACGGCGGACCGTCTCGCCACCCGCATGATCTTCGTTGCCGATGGCAAGACGATCGGCCGGGCGCAGGCGTTGCTCAATCCGCTGGGGCGTGAAGGCGGCCTGGTCGAACGGCTCAACCGCGCGCCACTCTTCGCGCAGCTGCGCTATGGCGGCACGGCGGACACGCTGTGGCGGCTGACCGGGGTGGAAATTGTCGACATCGGTGGCCCGGTTGATGTTTCCGCGGACATGCGCGGCACGCTGGGCAACCCGCAGATCACCGGATCGCTGGCGACCGAAAATGCCGCGATCAACAGCCCCGTCACCGGCATGCGGCTGAAAAATGTCAAGGCGCGCGGGCGTTTCTCCGGCGCGCAACTGGTCATTTCCAGCTTTGCCGCGACCGCGCAAAATGGCGGTAGCGTAAGCGGCACCGGGCGCTTCACCTTCAACGGCATAGCGGGCGTCGGCATGGACCTGGCCATGCAGGCGGACAATGCCGCCCTGCTGGAACGGGACGATATTGCCGCCACGGTCACCGGGCCGATCACCCTGCGTTCCGATGGCGTGGGCGGGACGATCGGCGGCGACCTGACGCTCAACAAGAGCCGCTTCACGCTGGGCCGCGCCGCCGCCGTGGCGCAGATTCCGGAACTGGCGGTGACCGAAATCAACAGGCGTGGCGAGGAGGTTGAGCGGGTGCGCGCCAACGTCCCCTGGGCGCTGGCGATCAAGGCGCGGGCGCGCAACCGCCTGACTGTCACCGGCCTTGGCCTAGACAGCGAATGGCGCGCCATTCTCGACATTGGCGGCACCGTCACCAACCCGGCGATTGCGGGTCGGGCGGAGCTGGTGCGTGGTGGCTATGAATTTGCCGGGCGCCGGTTCGACCTGCGCGAAGGGCGCATCCAGTTTGACGGCAAGACCCCGGTCAATCCGACGCTGGACATCGACGCGCAGGCCGACGTCAGTGATCTTACCGCCACCATCCATGTCGGCGGCACCGGCCTGAAGCCCGAAATCACCTTCACCAGCGTTCCCGCGTTGCCGCAAGACGAACTTCTGTCCCGCATCCTCTTTGGCACGTCGATCACCAACCTTTCCGCGCCCGAAGCCTTGCAGCTCGCTTCTGCGGTCGGTTCGTTGCAGGGCGGCGGCGGGCTGGACCCGATCAATGCGGTGCGCAAGGCGGCGGGGCTGGACCGGCTGCGCATCATCGCTGCCGATCCGACGCAGGGGCAGGGGACGTCGATCGCGGCGGGCAAATATCTGACCCGCAAGACCTATGTCGAACTGATCACCGACGGGCAGGGATACAGCGCGACCCGGATCGAATATCAGGTCACGCGCTGGCTATCGCTGCTTGGCGCCATATCGACGCTGGGCCGCGAAAGCGCCAACGTGCGCGTGTCGAAGGATTATTGATCACATCGACGCCGTCGATGCGGTGGAACGCTGAACGGCCTCCGATCGGCTCGTCGTCCAAAGCACTCAGGACGCGGACGAAACGGCCTGAACTGTGCCAATTCGGCAACATAAGTCCTTGTTTATCTTAGGTTCATGAAACCAACGGCTTTGTTCCGGCTTCAACGTCTCACCCCTGCGGGGCGTGAATGACAATTGGAGTTAAGCATATGCGTAAGTTTGTGGTCGCAACCCTTCTGGCCGGAACCGCGGTCGCCACACCTGCTCTGGCCCAGGACGTCGGCCCGACCTTCACCGGCCCGCGCGTCGAAGCGATTTTGGGCTATGACCATGTCGGCGCGGGCAGCGATGTCGACAATAATAATGGTCGCGACGACCAGTCGATCGACGGACTGCTCTACGGTGTGGGCGCTGGCTACGACATCAATCTGGGCAGCGCGGTCGTGGGCGTCGAAGGTGAATATACCGACTCGACCGCCAAGAGCGATCGCTACGACCTGACCGACCAGTTCGGTTTCGGCCGGGTCAGTCAGGGCCGTGACCTCTATATCGGCGCGCGCGCCGGTATCCTCGCCAGCCCCAATACGCTGGTTTATGTGAAGGGCGGCTACACCAACACCAAGCTCAACGTGCTGGCGGGCGATACCGACGAGACGACCGACACCGCGTTCAAGCTCGATGGCTGGCGCATCGGTGGCGGCGTGGAGCGCGCCATCAACCAGAACACCTTTGCCAAGCTGGAATATCGCTACTCCAAATATGACAGCGCCCATATCGACTATATGGACGGCGCCACCAGCAGCGAATTCGACATCGACACTGACCGGCATCAGGTCGTGGCCAGCGTCGGCTGGCGCTTCTAAAAGCAGGGCGGGGCGGGAGAAATCCCGCCCCGTTTCTCGTTACAGGATGAAACGTCCAACATCATCGTGAACGCATTATACCCTACAGCGTCGCTTCAATCTCGCGCGCGGCGAGATCGGGATTTTCCGCCAGGCTGATCGGCCGCCCGACGACCAGGAGGGATGCGCCGCGATCCAGCGCCTGTCGCGGCGTCACGGCGCGCTTCTGGTCCCCCATCGCGCCGCCCGCCGGGCGCACGCCCGGCACGACGAAAAAGCCGTCGGGCCAATGTTTCTTGACCATCGCCACTTCCTCGCCGGAACAGACGATGCCGTCCAGCCCGGCATTTTGCGCCAGGTCCGCCAATCGCCGCACCTGATCCTCCGCCTTGCCGCCTACGCCGATGTCCAGCAGGTCGGCATCGTCCAGGCTGGTGAGCACCGTAACCGCCACCACCTTGGTCTTGATGCCCGCCGCGGCCTTCGCATCCTCCAGCATCGCCCGTCCGCCTGCGGCATGGACGGTCAGGATCGCCGGTTCCAGCATGTGCAATGCCTGCACCGCCTTGGCCACCGTATTGGGAATGTCGTGCAGCTTCAGATCCAGAAAGATCGGCAGACCGAACTTCATCATCTCATGCACGCCGTGATGGCCATTGGCGCAGAAAAATTCGAGACCCAGTTTCAGCCCGCCGACATGATGACGCACCTGCTGCGCCAGATTCTGCGCCTTGCCGAGGTCCGGCGTGTCGATCGCGACATAGAGGGGGCTGCTCATACGGGTCCTGTAGGATTGAGAGGGGAAAGGGGCGGAGAGGGGACGTCCGCGTCCAGAGGCGGGGTGACGACCGCAGGGGGCGTGGCGGCGGCGGTGACGGCCAGCGCGCGTTCCGCGCTGTCCAGTCGCCGCTTCAACCGCCAGCGCGTCGCGCGCGCCATGATCCAGAAGGGCAGCGCGCCCAGCAGAAATGCACCGATCAGCAAGACCGGCAACTTGGTTTCCATCACCATGTCGCCCCACAGGCGGACGGTCACGGGCACATAATTCGCCATGCAGAAAAAGGCCAGGGCGACCGCGATTACGACCCAGAAGGCAGTCCGCAAAAATTGCATCGGCATGTCCTCTTGCTGCTCAACAGGGGCAGCTTAGGCGATCCCGTCACATTTCGGAAGCGTCTCATCCTATTTGTCGATGCGGATCGTCATCGACAATTGGGTGGCGGCACCCGGTGCCAGCACGGTCATGCCGTCCGTCCGATTGATCGCGTCGGGACAGTGGCTCACTGGTTCGATACAGAAATCGGCTGAATTGGGCGGACGATAGACATGCAGCCAACCCGCGCCGCTCGCTGTCACGACGATGCGCAGGCCATCGCCGCGCGCAATGATCGCGTGTCCGTCCCATCCGCCATATACATTGTCGATCAGCGTGTCGCCCATCACCCTGGCCCCGCGCGACCAGTCGCCCAGCGTGTCGGCGGCGACTTCCCGGTCCGGCAGCATGTCGGGGGTCGAAAGCCACAGGCTGGTCGCTGCGAAGCGCAGCTGTGTCCCGGCGTCGGCCAGGAAATAAGGGTGGAATCCCAGCCCGGCCGGCATCGGCGCATCGCCGATATTGGTCAGCGTCAGGCGCATGTCGATCGCGTCGGGGCGTAGTGCCACATGCTGCTCGGCGCGATAGGGCCATGGCCATGCCGCGCCGCGCGCATGATCCTGAACCAGCCGTACCGCATTCGCTCCCTGATCGCCGACGGTCCAGGCCGCCTGCCAGCCAGTGCCATGGATGCTGTGCGGATGATCGCCGAAATTGCGCGGCAACTGATAGTCGCGCCCGTCAAAGCCGAACCGCCCATTCGCTATCCGGTTGGCATAGGGAATGAGCGGAAAGTTCGCCATGCCCAGGGGATCGTGGCAGTTATCCGGCGCGGGGCGCAGCACATCCTCGCCCCCATGGCGCAGCCATAGCAGCGATCCGCCCGCAGCGGGGGAAAGCGCCGCTTCCAGCGCCCCCGCCCGCAATACAAGCGGCCCGTCGCTCAACCAACCATCTCCTCAAGCTCGCGACCCTTGGTCTCCTGCACCATCTTGCGCACGAAGAAGTAGGAGATCGCGGCGAACAACGCATAGCCGCTATAGGTCATGACCAGCCCCGGCGATACAGCCAGCGCGGGAAAGCTGACCGATATGGCCGCATTGGCGATCCATTGGGCAAAACCCGCGACCGCCAGACCCGATCCGCGAATCTGGTTGGGGAACATTTCGCCCAGCATCACCCACATGATCGGGCCCCAGCTCATGTTGAAGAAGATCACATAGAGATTTGCCGAGATCAGGGCGATCAGGCCATTATGCCCCGGCAGCGTGACCCCGACATCCGCGCCGGTGATGGCGGTGGAAAAGGCATAGGCGACGATCGCCAGCGTCACCGCCATCCCCGCCGATCCGATCAGCAGCAGCGGCTTGCGCCCGATCCGGTCGATCAGCAGCATCGACCCCAGGCAAGCGCCGATCGATAGCACGCCAGACAATATATTGATCTGCAACGCATTATCTTCCGAAAAGCCGACGGCTTCCCACAGTGTCGCGCCATAATAGAATACGACGTTGATGCCGACCAGCTGCTGGAACACGGCCAGGCCGATGCCGGTCCACACGATCGGGCGGATCTTGCCGCTGCTTTTTTCAATGAGGTCGGACAATTTGGGCCGATGATGGTCGGCGGCCAGGCTGTCGCGAATCTCCACCACCTTGCGCGCCGCTTCCTGCGCGCCGAACAGGCGGGTCAATACCGCCAGCGCCTCGTCCTCGCGCCCGCGCGCCACCAGATAGCGGGGGCTTTCGGGAATGAACAACAGGGCGAGCAAATAGATCGCCGCCGGAATAGCCTGTAGCCAGAACATCCAGCGCCATGCCGGGAAATCGAGCCAGAGCGGGGCGGTCGATCCGCCGGCATGGCGCGCCAGCACGAAATTGGCGACGAAGGCGCCGGTCAGGCCGGAAATGATCATGACCTGCTGGACGCTCGACAGCCGCCCGCGCACGGCAGCCGGGGTGACTTCCGAAATATAGACCGGCGAAATCACGCTCGCCGCGCCGACGCCCAGTCCGCCGATGATCCGCGCAAGGATGAAGATGGCGGAAGAACCCGCGGCCCCGGCCATCAGCGCGCTGAGCAGAAACAGGATCGCCGCCAGCATCATGACGCCGCGCCGCCCGATCATGTCGGCCATCCGTCCCGCGCCAAAGGCACCGATCGACGACCCGACCAGGATCGCGCCGACATTGATGCCAATGCCCAGCTTGCCTAGGTCAAAGGCGCTTTCCAGCCCCTTCTGCGTGCCGTTGATGACTCCGCTGTCATAGCCGAACATGAAACCGCCGATCGTCGCCACCGCAACGATCGCCGCGATAAAGGCCATGTTGACCTTCTGCGCGCTGCCCTCACTCATCCTCTCGCGTCCTTCCCATCTTTATCTCGTTGCAACATGCCCGGCCATGCGACCGTTACTGATAGCGCTAACAACATCGTCATTGCTTGGAAGTCAAGGGGCAGGTTGGACAAGGATGGTGGCACAGGCGGATTGCGACGGATAGTTGTCATGTAGCCGCCTTTCATCTTTTCCCCGCCGCCGCTTTGCGGCATAGCTGTCGCTGTCATGAGCAAAACCGAAAAGACTGCGCCGGACACCGACGCTCCATCCGCCACCCCCGTGCAACCCGTCGACGACAAGCGCGACCTTGCCAGCGCGGCACGCAAATCCGCTGGCAAAGCCGCCTGGACCGGCGCGGCTGTCGGCATCGGCTCGGCCGCGATCGTCGCGGCATTGCTGTACGCGCGGAAACGCAGCTAGTGGATTGATTTTGACATTTGCATCCCCTGGCGGCTGGGATGGGTCTGCAAATGTCAAAATCGTAAAATCCACTAGAATCAAAAGATTGCTAGTGGTCCGAGAAGATTCTGACATTTGAACACGCCTTATCCCATAAGGTAGCAAATGTCAGAATCGGACCACTAGAGAAAATCCTAGCCACGCAAAAAGGGCGGCATGGTCTTCACCATACCGCCCATTTGTTGCGACCCTTTCGGGCTCTTCTTCTCCGTCCTTCGCGACGGGGAGGATCTCTGCGTCTGTTTAACCGGCGCCGCCGCTCAGATAGGCGACCAGTTCCGGCTTGCTGATGGACACGCTCTTGTCAGTGTCCGCCGTGGTGAATGCGCCGCTGGCCCATGCCGTGACCTGCTCGGCAGGCAAGCTTTTGCCGGTTGCCTTCATTTCCTGATCCTTCAGGGCAACCATCCATTTTGAAAATTCCGCCTGGTCGAGTTGGCCGTCGCTATTGGCGTCATAGGCCGGAAATTCGGTGTCGACGATCGAAGCGACTGCATTGCCGGGATTGGCTGGTGTTGCGGGAGTCGCTGGCGTTTCGGCCTGCGGCATGCCCGCCTGCGGATCGCCCGGCATGGCCGGCTGGGCAGGCGTCGCGGGCATTGCGCCCTGGGATGGCATCGTCTCCTGCGCGATGGCGGGAGCAGCGATAGCAAGGGCGCTCGTGATTAGAAGCGTGCGGATCATGGCAATCTCCTCGGTTACTTGGCCGTCACAGAATAAAACAATCTGTGCAGCATTGAATGACGAGGGGATAATGACCCAAAAGCGGGTAATGTTCCTGAACATCCGTTCATGTCTAACAGCTTGTCTTGGGAATATACTCGATTCGACTGTCTTTGCTGTTCCAATTGCGATCAGCCGAAGCGTTTAACTCGATTTTCTTTGGCGCAACCGGCGCGATTTGCCCCGGCGCAAGGACGCTGCTAGGCGCGCGGCACCTTTCCCTTCCTATGCAGGATTCGCCCATGGTCCCTCGCTACGCCCGCCCCGCAATGACCGCTCTCTGGGAACCGGAAGCCCGCTTCAAAATCTGGTTCGAGATTGAAGCGCATGCGACCGAGAAGCTGGGCGAACTGGGCGTGGTCCCGCCCTCGGCGGCCAAGGCGCTGTGGGACTGGTGGGCGACCAACCCGGTAATCGACGTCGCGGCGATCGACGCGATCGAGGCGGTGACCAAGCATGACGTCATCGCCTTTCTGACCTGGGTTGCCGAACAGGTGGGCGATGAAGCCCGCTTCATGCATCAGGGCATGACCAGCTCCGACGTGCTCGACACCTGCCTGGCGGTGCAACTTGCGCGCGCGTCCGACATTCTCATCGAGGATCTCGACAAGCTGCTCGACGTGATCAAGCGCCGGGCGTTTGAGCATAAGCTGACCCCGACCATTGGCCGCAGCCACGGCATCCATGCTGAGCCGGTGACCTTTGGCCTCAAAATGGCGGAAGCCTATGCCGAATTCACCCGCTGCAAGGCGCGCCTGATCGCCGCGCGCGCCGAAGTCGCCACCTGCGCCATTTCCGGCGCGGTCGGTACCTTCGCCAATATCGACCCCGCTGTTGAAGAGCATGTTGCGGCCAAACTGGGCCTTTCCGTCGAGCCGGTGTCGACCCAGGTGATCCCGCGTGACCGCCACGCCATGTTCTTCGCGACGCTGGGCGTCATTGCCAGTTCGATTGAGCGCCTGGCTGTCGAGGTTCGCCATCTCCAGCGCACCGAGGTGCTGGAGGCGGAGGAATATTTCTCGCCCGGCCAGAAGGGTTCGTCGGCCATGCCGCACAAGCGCAATCCGGTGCTGACCGAAAATCTGACCGGCCTGGCCCGCGTCGTGCGTGCAGCAGTCGTGCCCGCGCTGGAAAATGTCGCGCTGTGGCACGAACGCGACATCAGCCATTCGTCGGTCGAGCGCTTCTTCGGTCCGGACGCGACCATCACGCTCGACTTCGCGCTGGCTCGCCTGACGGGCGTGATCGACAAGCTGCTGGTCTACCCTGAGCGGATGATGAAGAATCTCGACAAGATGGGCGGGCTTGTCCATTCGCAGCGCGTGCTGCTGGCCCTCACCCAGGCGGGCGTCAGCCGCGAGGACAGCTATCGCTATGTTCAGCGCAACGCGATGAAGGTCTGGGAATCAGACGGCCAACTCTCGCTGCTCGAACTGCTCAAGGCCGACGCTGACGTCACAGCCGCGCTGCCGGTTGCCGAGATCGAGGACAAGTTCAACCTCGATTATCATTTCAAGCAGGTCGACACCATTTTCCGCCGGGTGTTCGGCGAAGCATAACTATCGAACAGTCGTTCGTTTCGCGCGAAGTCGAGAAACACAAGGCGCCGTGCCGGATGTTTCTCGACTTTGCGCGAAACGAACCGATGTTCCTACCGCCCGACTACCCTTGGCCGCACCCGCGGCGGAGCGTCGGATTGGCGCCGGATCAACTGATGATCCAGCACGAGATGCGCGGGCATGTCTTCATCCTGCGCGCGCCGCGCGCGTAGCATCTTGACCAGCAACTCCACCGCCGCGCGCGACATCGCGCTGATGGGCTGGCGGATCGTCGTCAGTTCGGGCCAGATCGTGGTTGCCAGCGAAGTGTCGTCAAAGCCGCATACGGTCAGGTCGCCCGGCACGTCCAGTCCGCCCCGATGGGCGATCGCCACGGTTGCGGCCGCCATGTCGTCATTGCTGGCAAAGATGGCCGTCGGCGCATCGGGCAGCGCCAATATATGTTCGGCGGCGTCCAGCCCGGATCGGTAAGTGAAATAGCCCTGGGCGATATAATCATTCTGGACGGCGATGCCTGCTTCGTCCAGCGCATCGACATAGCCTTCCAGCCGCCGGATGCTGGCGCTCTGATTGGGATGGCCCTTGATGAAGCCGATGCGGCTGTGCCCCAGCGAGACGAGGTGGCGGGTCATTTCATAGGCGGCCTGCCGATCGTCGATCCGCACCGCCGCCAGTTCGCCATCCGATCGCCCGGTGGCGACGGCGACGGCAGGAATATTGGCCGCGGCCAGGGCATGCGCCATGTCCTGAAGGTCGCAGAGCGGGGGCGGCAGGATCACCCCATCGATTCGCCCGCGCAGCAGATGGTCGATCACCGCCTTAATGGATGTTTGCTCATCCCATTTCTCGACCACCAGATGCACGCCGCTACCGCTCGCCTGCTCCAGGCTGCCGACCAGAAATTCGCTCAGATAGGATGAGGACGGGTTGCTGTAGAGCAGGCCGATCCGCATCTCCTCGCCACCGGCCAGGCTGCGCGCCGCTGCGCTCGGCGCGTAATTCAGGGCGGCAATCGCTACGTCCACCTTGGCGCGCGTTGCCGGGCGGACGGCCTTTTCCCCGTTGATGACGCGTGAGACCGTCATCGGCGACACCCCGGCCTCGCGGGCCACGTCATTGATCGTTGGCGCATTGCGCTGGCGGCGGGATGCTCTGCTGTCACTCAACGGATTGGGCCTTGTCATGCTAAATGTTTTACGGCGAGGTTCGTAGCGCAATCTGGCGTTCATCGCGAAGCGCAAAATGACACGCCACAATAGACATGAATTGGCCCAGCATCCGGCGCTATCGCGCGCGAGTTGTTCATGCTGCGCTGCACGATTGACAAGCCCGCTGCACTTGTTCCAATGGTACCGCTATCATTTATTCATCTCCACGCGGCGGCATCACTCGGATCGCACCGCCGGAAGCGTCGCAGCAGGACCGTTCCATGGCAAAGAACATTAAGGCCAAGCATTTCGTCACCTGTGACCGCCGCGATGGCGGTGCCGTCATGGCGAACGAGTGACGGCGACGCTGAATAGAGTTTTCCTCTCCTGCCGGGGGAGGGAAAGCGCGCCAATGGCGCGGAAGGGTGGGGGCGGTCTGCACGCCGGTCCTCACCCTTCCCATGGCCGGCCGAGCGGGTGTGACGCTCAAACATAATCGGTACCCCCGCCTTCGTCGGAAGGACGAATGATTTTCCCTGGAGCGTCTGCATGACCGACATCCCAAAGCCATCGGGTAAAATACGCTGGATCGTTTGTGCCCTGCTGTTCGCGGCGGTCGTGCTCTCCTATATCGATCGCCTCGTCCTGCCGACGCTCAAGCCGGATCTTCAGCAACGTTATGGCTGGACGGAGCGCGGCTATGCCGACCTCGCCATCTGGTTTCAGGCCGGTTACGGTATCGCCTATGTTCTTTTCGGCCGACTGATCGACAGGATCGGGGCGCGCGCGGGCTATGCGGTGGCGGTGACGCTGTGGACGATCGGCCATGTCGCCCATATCTTTTTCACCTCGACCGCGAGCATGCTGATCGCCCGCATCCCGCTCGCGCTGGGCGAAGCGGGCACCTTCCCCCCCGCGATCGCCGCAACCAATGAATGGTTCCCCAAAAAGGAACGGGCGCTCGCCATCGGTATCTTCAATGCCGGGTCCAACGTCGGCGCGATCCTGACCCCGTTGATCGTGCCGGTCATCGCCGTCACCATGGGCTGGCGCTGGGCCTTCATCCTCACCGGCCTGCTGAGCGTGGTCTGGCTGGCCGCCTGGCTCGGTTTCTACCGCCGCCCGCGCGAGAAAAAGAGCCTGAGTGCGCAGGAACTCGCCTGGATCGAAACCGACCCTGTCGAAGAACAACGCCCCGTCAAATGGACCGCGCTGTTTCGACTGCGCCAGACATGGGCCTATATGCTGGGCCGCTTCTTGATTGACCCGGTCTGGTGGACCTTCCTCTTCTGGTTGCCGGACTTCTTCAACAAGCAATATGGCGTCAAGATGCTGGATTTCGGCCCGCCGCTGGTCGCGGTCTATCTGCTGGCCGATGTCGGGTCGGTCGCTGGCGGCTGGGCATCCTCGCGCTTCATGGGGCGCGGCTGGAGCGTTAACCGCGCGCGCAAGAGCGCGATGTTTCTGGCGGCCCTGTGTGCCGTGCCGATCGCCTTTGCGACCCACGCGCCCAACATGTGGGTGGCGGTTGGCCTGATTGGGCTGGCCTGCGCCGGGCATCAGGGCTTTTCCGCCAATCTCTACGCATTGCCGGGCGATGTGTTTCCGCGCTGGATGGCCGGATCGGTCATCGGCCTTGGCGGGCTGGCGGGGGCCATCGGCGGCATGATGATGGCGAAATTTGCCGGAACGATCCTCGAAAATATCGGCAGCTACGGACCGATCTTCGCCGTCGCATCCTGTGCCTATCTCGTCGCGCTATGCGCCATCCACCTTGTCATTCCGCGTTATCAGGTCGTCACCACCGCTGGCATAGGCCGCGTCGAAGGAGCATGATTCTTGCCTAAGCCTCTCGTTCTGCATCCCGATCGTCTGTTCCCGGCCGAACCGTGCACCCGCGACATCGCCCGCGCGCTGTATGCCAGCGTCAGGGATCTGCCCATCGTCTCGCCCCATGGCCACACCGATCCGCGCTGGTTCGCCTATGACGAGCCATTCGCCAACCCGGCGGAGTTGCTGATCGTCCCTGACCATTATGTGTTCCGCATGCTGTTCAGCCAGGGCGTCAGGCTGGACGAACTGGGCGTTCCCACCGTCGATGGCAGCGCGACCGCCAATGATCCGCGCGCCATCTGGCGCATCTTTGCCGCCAACTATCATCTCTTCCGGGGCACGCCATCGCGCATGTGGCTCGACTGGGTCTTTGCCGAGGCGTTCGGCATCGACGTCCGGCTGGAGGCGGAGACGGCCGATCATTATTACGACCTGATCGACGCCGCGCTCAAAACCCCGCAATTCCGCCCGCGCGCACTGTTCGATCGCTATAATATCGAAGTCATCGCCACCACCGAAGGCCCGCTCGACCCGCTCGACCATCACCGCGCGATCCGCGCCAGCGGTTGGGGCGGCAAGGTCGTCACCGCCTATCGTCCCGATCCGGTGCTGGACCCCGACGATCCCAAGTTCATCGCCAATGTCCAGCGCTTCTGCGCCATGGCGGGCGAGGATGCGGGCAGCTATGCCGGCTATCTGCGCGCTCATGAAAAGCGCCGCGCGGATTTTCGCGCGGCGGGGGCGACCTCGACCGATCATGGCCATCCGTGCGCCTTTACCGCCAACCTGCCCCGCGCGGAGATTGAGGCGCTCTACGCCAGGGTCACCACCGGTCCGGTCAGCGCGGCGGCGGCGGAACTGTTTCGCGGCCATATGCTCACCGAAATGGCGCGCATGTCGATTGAGGACGGGATGGTGATGCAGTTGCACCCCGGCGTACACCGCAACCATAATGCCGCCGTGCTGGCGCGCTTTGGCAAGGACAAGGGCGCCGACATCCCGACCGCAGGGGAATTTGTCACCGCGTTGAAGCCCTTGCTCGACCTTTATGGCACCGACCCGCGCCTGACCCTCATTCTCTTCACCCTCGACGAAGATGTCTATTCGCGCGAACTGGCGCCGCTGGCCGGCCATTATCCCGCGCTCAAGCTTGGCCCGCCATGGTGGTTCCATGACAGCCCGGAAGGGATGCGCCGCTTTCGCGAGCGCGCGACGGAAACCGCCGGTTTCTACAACACGGTCGGCTTTAACGATGATACCCGCGCCTTCCTGTCGATCCCGGCGCGCCATGACGTTGCCCGCCGTATGGATTGCAGCTGGCTGGCGCAACTGGTGGTCGAACATCGCATGGAGGAGGATGAAGCGTTCGAGGTCGCCCGCGCGCTCGCCTATGACCTCGTCAAGCAGGCCTACAAGCTGTGACCCGCCTGTCGAGCCAGATGCTCGCGGCGCTTCCCGCCGACGTCATTCGCCCAAATTATGACCGTAGCCAGGTCAAGCCGGGAGTCGTCCATCTGGGCATCGGCGCGTTCCACCGCGCGCATCAGGCGGTGCTGTTTGACGACGCCCTGAACGCAGGCGACCTGCGCTGGGGCATCACCGCGGCCTCTCTGCGTTCGCCTGCCGTGCGCAACCAGATGGTGCCGCAGGACGGCCTTTATACCATGCTGGTGCGCGATGGCGGATCGGAACAGGCGCGCATCGTCGGCGCGGTGCAGGACGTCATCGTCGCGCCCAGGGCGCCGCAGGCGCTCATCGCCGCCATGGCAGCGCCCGACACCCATATCGTCACGCTCACCATCACGGAAAAAGGCTATAAGCTCGACCCTGCCACTGGCGCGCTGATCGAGGATGACGCGCAACTTGCCGCCGACCTCCTGTCGCTGGAACAGCCGCAGACCGCGCCCGGCTATATCGTCGCGGCGCTGGCACGGCGCAAAGCGGCGGGACTGCCTCCCTTCACCGCGATCAGTTGCGACAATCTTCCCCATAACGGCACCCGCCTGCGCAATGCCGTACTGGCGCTCGCCCGTCGTCACGACGCCGCTCTGGCGGAATGGATCGCGGCGGAAGGCGCTTTCCCCGAAACCATGGTCGATCGCATCGTTCCTGCGACCACGCCCGACGACATAGCCGCCCTGACCATGCGTCTGGGCGTTGAGGATCAGGCCATGGTCAAGACCGAACCGTTCATCCAATGGGTGATCGAGGATGATTTTTGCGGCCCGCGCCCGGACTTTGGCGCAGGTGTCCAGATCACCGCCGCCGTCGCCCCGTGGGAGGAAGCCAAGCTCCGCCTGCTCAACGGCGCGCACAGCGGCATCGCCTATCTGGGTGGCCTTGCCGCGATCGACTATGTCCATGACGTCCTCGCCCTGCCCGAAGCCCGCATCTTCGTCGAAACGCTATGGGACGAGGCGGAAACGACCCTTTCGCCCCCGGCGGAACTTGACGTGGCGGCCTATCGCCGCGAGCTGATGGCCCGCTTCGACAATCCAACCCTGCGCCACCGTACGCACCAGATCGCGATGGACGGATCGCAGAAACTGCCCCAGCGCCTGCTTGCCACCATCGCCGCGCGGATCGAGACAGGGCAGGGGATCGACGCCCTGTCGCTGGCGGTCGCCGCCTGGATTCGCTGGCAGGTGGGTCATGACGATCTGGGCAATCTGCATGTCGTGGACGATCCGCTGGCCGTGCCGATCGCCGCCATGCTGGGCGCGGCAGCGACGACGCAGGATCGGGTCGCCGCCATCCTCGCCTTCGACGCGGTCGTGCCGCCTGCTCTGGGCGCAAATCCGCTGTTCCGCGATATACTGGTCCGCTGGCTGACCATTTTGGAAATCTATGGCGCGCGCGCCGCGCTGGAGACTTTTCGCCCCAATTGACGCTGCCTATTTCCGCCTGCCTCCGGCCTCCAGCACCGTTTCCATCGCTACGAAGGTCGATGTGCTGGCGACATGGGGCAGGCTGGAAATCTTCTCTCCCAGCACGGTGCGATAGCGGCGGATGTCCGCCGTCCTCACCTTGAGCAGATAGTCGAAGCTGCTGGCGATCATATGGCATTCCTCGACTTCGGGAATGCGCCGCACCGCATCGTTGAACTCGGTCAGCGCACTTTCGCGCGTGTCGGACAGCTTGACCTCGGCAAAGGCGACATGGTCCATCCCCAGCTTGGCCGGATCGACCATCGCCCGGAACCCCCGGATCACGCCGCTTTCCTGCAATCGTCGCAGCCGTACCTGGCAGGGGGTCTTGGACAGCCCCACCGCCATGGCAAGGTCGGTCACGGTCATCCGGCCATCCTCCACCAGCGCGGCGATGATCCGGCGATCGAAATCATCCAGATCGACTATTTGTGGCGGTTTAACCATTCACATTGCCTGACATGATTTAATCATAGGTCATATCGATCATAAATGCGCGGATGAAAAGGCGGATTGACCTGATGAAATGCGATAGTCTGCACGCCATGACCGCTCAGCCACCTTTCGCCGCCTTTGCCCCTGCCATCCGCGCGCAATCTCCGCTGCGGCAGGCGATCACCGCCGCCTATCGCCGGGACGAGGCAGAGGCGCTTGCGCCGCTGATCGCCGCTGCAACCCTTCCCGACGCAACCCGCGCCGCTGCGCGCGAAACCGCCCGCACGCTTGTCACCGCGCTGCGCGCCAATCACAAGGGGAGCGGGGTCGAAGGGCTGGTGCAGGAATATGCGCTTTCCAGTCAGGAAGGGGTCGCGCTGATGTGCCTGGCCGAAGCCCTGCTGCGCATTCCCGATGCGGCGACGCGCGACGCGCTGATCCGCGACAAGATCGCCGATGGCGACTGGGGATCGCATCTGGGCACCGACAGGTCGCTGTTCGTCAACGCCGCCACCTGGGGTCTGGTGGTCACTGGCAAGCTGGTCGGCAGCGTCGATGATCGCGGGCTGGGCGCGGCGCTGGCCCGCCTGCTCAACCGCGCTGGCGAGCCGGTGATCCGGCGCGGCGTGGATCTCGCCATGCGGATGATGGGGGAACAGTTCGTCACGGGCGAAACCATCAAGGAAGCGCTCAAACGCGCCAAGATCATGGAGGCCAAGGGGTTCGCCTACAGCTATGACATGCTGGGCGAAGCGGCGACTACCGCGGCCGATGCCGCACGCTATTATGCCGATTATGAACGGGCGATCCATGCCATTGGCAAGGCTTCGGGCGGACGCGGCATCTATGCCGGGCCGGGCATCTCGATCAAGCTGTCCGCCCTCCATCCCCGCTATGCCCGCGCGCAGGCAGACCGGGTCATGGCCGAATTGCTGCCGCGCGTGCAGCAACTCGCCGCGCTCGCGAAGGGCTATAATATCGGCTTCAACATCGACGCGGAGGAGGCCGACCGGCTGGAGCTTTCGCTCGACCTGCTCGAAAGCCTGGCGCTTCATCCCGCGCTCACCGACTGGAACGGCCTTGGCTTTGTCGTGCAGGGCTATGGCAAGCGCTGCCCGTTCGTCATCGACTGGATCGTCGACCTCGCGCGCCGCGCCGACCGCCGGATCATGGTGCGGCTGGTGAAGGGCGCCTATTGGGACGCGGAAATCAAGCGTGCGCAGGTCGATGGCCTAGCCGACTTTCCGGTCTACACCCGCAAGCTGCATACCGACATCGCCTATATCGCCTGCGCCCGCAAGCTGCTCGCCGCGCCCGATGCGGTGTTCCCGCAATTCGCCACCCATAATGCCCAGACGCTCGCCACCATCTACCAGATGGCAGGCCCGGATTTCAGCATCGGCAGCTATGAATTCCAGTGCCTCCACGGCATGGGCGAACCGCTTTATGAACAGGTGGTCGGCGCGGGGAAACTCAATCGCCCCTGCCGCATCTATGCGCCGGTCGGCACGCATGAAACATTGCTCGCCTATCTCGTCCGCCGCCTGCTGGAAAATGGCGCGAACAGCAGCTTCGTCAATCGGATTGCCGACCCCGCCGTCTCGGTCGAGGAGATGATCGCCGACCCGGTCGATATGGTCAAGGCCATGCCAAAACCGGGCGCACATCATGATCTCATCGCGCTCCCCGCTGCCATCTATCCCGACCGCCGCAACGCGGATGGGCTGGACCTTAGCGACGAAACCACACTCGCCAGCCTGACCGAGGCGCTCCAGCACAGCGCGACGCTCGACTGGAGCGCCGCGCCCGCTGGCGGGGCAGGGGTGGCGCGCCCGGTCCGCAACCCCGCCGACCATCGCGACATCGTCGGCGCCGTCATCGACGCCACGGCGCAGGAGGCCCAGGCCGCCGCCATCCGCGCCGCCGCGTCCGCATGGCCCGTCACGCCCGTCGCCGATCGCGCCGCCGCGCTGGAACGGGCGGCGGACGCCATGCAGGAACGGATGCCCATCCTGCTCGGCCTCATCGTGCGCGAAGCGGGCAAGTCCATCCCCAACGCCATCGCCGAAGTGCGCGAGGCGATCGACTTTCTGCGCTACTACGCGCAGCAGGCCCGCGCCCGCCTTGGCGCGGAACAGACGCCGCTGGGCGTCGTCACCTGCATCAGCCCGTGGAATTTCCCGCTGGCCATCTTCACCGGCCAGGTCGCCGCCGCGCTGGTCGCTGGCAACGCCGTGCTGGCCAAGCCTGCCGAGGAAACGCCGCTGATCGCCGCTGAAGCCGTGCGCCTGCTGCATGAAGCGGGCGTGCCGACCGACGCGCTTCATCTGGTCCCCGGCGACGGCAGCATCGGCGCCGCGCTGGTCGCCGCGCCGCAGACCGCCGCCGTCATGTTCACCGGCTCCACCGATGTCGCCCGCCTGATCCAGCGCCAACTCGCCACCCGCCTGTCACCCACCGGCCATCCCATACCGCTGATCGCAGAAACCGGCGGCCAGAATGCGATGATCGTGGACAGCAGCGCGCTGGCCGAACAGGTGGTGGCCGACGTCATTGCGTCCGCCTTCGACAGTGCGGGCCAGCGTTGCTCGGCCCTGCGTGTCCTGTGCCTGCAAGAGGAAGTGGCCGACCGCACCCTCACCATGTTGAAGGGGGCGCTGGCCGAATTGCGCATTGGCCGCACCGACGCGCTGCGCGTGGACATAGGCCCGGTCATCACCGCGGAAGCCCGCGACGGCATCACATCGCATATCGACGCCATGCGCGCGCTGGGCCGCAAGGTCGAGCAACAAGCGCTCCCGCCCGAAACCGCGCACGGCACCTTCGTCGCGCCGACCATCATCGAAATCGACAGCCTGACCGACCTCGATCGGGAGATTTTCGGTCCCGTCCTCCACGTCCTGCGGTTCAGGCGCGACCGGATCGATGCGCTGGTCGATGCGATCAACGCCACCGGCTATGGCCTGACATTCGGCCTGCATACGCGGCTGGACGAAACGATCGCGCGGGTCACGAGCCGCGTGAAGGTCGGCAACATCTATGTGAACCGCAACGTCATCGGCGCGATCGTCGGGGTTCAGCCCTTTGGCGGATGCGGCCTGTCGGGCACCGGGCCAAAGGCGGGCGGTCCGCTCTATCTTGGCCGCCTCGTCACCACGCCCCCGGTCAGCGCCACGCGGGTTACGCCGCTCATCTCCCCGCTCAACAGTTTTGCGGACTGGCTCGACGCGCAAGGGGAGGGCGACGCCGCCACCCAGGCCCGCCGCATTGGCGACAGGTCCGCGCTGGGGCTGGAAGTGACGCTGCCCGGCCCTGTGGGGGAACGCAATCTCTACAGCCTCCACCCGCGCGGCACGATGCTGCTGCGCCCCGCAACCCGTGCGGGCCTGTTCCGGCAGATGGCCGCGATCCTCGCTACCGGCAACGACGCGCTGGTTCAGGGCATGGCGCTGCCGCCCGGCCTGCCAGCCGATGTGGCCGCGCGCTTCGCCAAACCCGCCGACACGCCCGTCGCCGCCGTGCTGGTCGACGGTGAGCCGGACATAGTCTCCGCCACGGTGCAGGCCGTCGCCGACTGGCCGGGCCGCATCGTCCCGGTCCATGCGCCGGGGCCTGATGGCTATTGCCTCGACTGGCTGATGGAGGAAGTGTCGACCTCCATCAACACGACAGCGGCGGGTGGCAATGCCAGCCTGATGATGATCGGCTGAGCAGGCCGATCACCATGTCGGCTTCACTGTCTCACTCGTCGATATTGCGCCGGAAGGTTTCGGGCAGGAACAGCAAGCCGACGACGACAGTGGCCGCCGCGATCAGCACCGGATACCAGAGGCCAGAATAGATATTGCCCGTCGCCGCGACCATGGCGAAGGCGGTCGTGGGCAGGAACCCGCCGAACCAGCCATTGCCGATATGATAGGGCAGCGACATCGACGTATAGCGAATGCGGCTGGGGAACAGTTCGACCAGCATCGCGGCGATCGGCCCGTAAACCATCGTCACCAGCATCGCCAGCGCCCACAAAATCGCGACCACCGCTACCTTGTCGATCCGCGCATTGTCCGCCTTTTCGGGATAGCCGGCCTGCGCCAGCCCGGCTTTTAGCGCATCCTGAAAGGCCGCGATTGCCGCCGTCTTGCCGGGGCTGGCCAGGGTCGCCGCGTCGGGCGCGGTGAAGCTGACGCTGCCCACCTTCACCACGGCGGAACTGCCCGCTGCCGCTTCGACATTGGCGTAGCTCACCCCGCTCTTGGCCATATAGGCTTTGGCGACGTCGCAGCTTGTCTGGTCAAACCGGTTCTTGCCGACCGGATCGAACTGGAATGAACATTCGCCGCCATGGGCGACGATCGTTACGGGGGCCGATGCCTGCGCCGCCGCCAGTGCCGGATTGGCGGCAGTGGTCAGCGCAGCGAACAGCGGAAAATAGCTGATTGCCGCCAGCGCGCAGCCACCCAGGATGATCGGCTTGCGCCCGATCTTGTCGCTGAGCCAGCCGAAAAAGATGAAGAAGGGCGTCGCCAGCGCCAGCGCGATCGCGATCAGGATGTTGGCCGTCGCCCCATCCATCCGCATCGTCTTTTCCAGAAAGAAGAGCGCATAAAATTGCCCGGTGTACCAGACCACCGCCTGACCCATCACCGCGCCCAGCAGCGCGATGATCACCCAGCGCAGATTGCCCCATTGCCCGAACGCCTCGGTCAGCGGCGCCTTCGACGTCGTGCCTTCGTCCTTCATCTTTTGAAAGACCGGGCTTTCGTTGAGTTGCAGCCGTATCCACATCGACACGCCCAGCAGCAGGATGGAAATGAGGAAGGGCAGCCTCCAGCCCCAGGCGGCAAAGGCGTCCTCGCCCAGCGCGAAGCGAAAGCCGATCACGACCAACAGCGCAGCGAACAGGCCGAAGGTCGCCGTCGTCTGAATCCAGCTGGTATAGAGGCCGCGCTTATTTTCCGGCGCATGTTCGGCCACATAGGTCGCCGCCCCGCCATATTCGCCGCCCAGCGCCAGCCCCTGCGCCAACCGCATGACCAGCAGGATGATCGGCGCGGCCATGCCGATGCTCGCATAGCTTGGCAACAGGCCGACCGCGAAGGTCGACAGGCCCATAATGCCCATCGTCACCAGAAATGTATTCTTGCGCCCGACCATGTCGCCGATCCGCCCGAACACGATCGCCCCGAACGGCCGCACCGCAAAGCCCGCCGCGAAGGCCGCGAGCGCGAAGATGAAGCCGGTCGTTTCGTTCACGCCGGAGAAGAATTGCGCCGAAATATAGGTGGCCAGCAGCCCGTAGAGATAGAAATCATACCATTCGAACACCGTCCCCAGCGAGGAGGCGGCGATGACCAGCTTCTCATTCTGGGTTGCGCCATGATGCTTGGGCAGGCCGCCCTCAATGTCGGTCACCATGACCCATTTCTCCCCAATGTTACCGTTATCATTCCTGCATGGCAGCAGTCGGGACGAAAATCCAGTGGCCAGATGCCTTGTCGGGCGCGCGTCGGAATGATCGTACTATCAACAGCCGCATGGTGGCGCGGTACGCATGGTCGATGCCGCAATCCGCTACGGACGGTTGCTGTGGCGCGTCAGTGCCGCACCATTGTGACCGCGCCATTGGCGGCATAGGCGGCGGTCGCCTCCGCCTGGGCCGTCTGGGGGTCTTTGCCGTCAAGGATCGCGGCGATCTGGCGGGGGCTGGGGACGCGGTCATAGACGCCATAAAGGTCGGTCTGCCCGACCATATGGATCGACAGCTTATATCCCTTGCCCGCCGCCGCCGGATCGAAGGCCAGCACCGTGCCGCTGTCATCCACCGGGACGATGATCGCGCCGTCGCTGCGCCCGGCCTGCTGAAGCATGTCATAGCTGCCATCGGCGGTGGTCACCGATCCGCGCACGCACAGGATGTCCTTGCCATCGCGCGGAATGCGGACTTCCTGCGGGATCGTGGCTGGCGTCGCTGCATCCTTGGTCAACTGCGCATCGCGCATGTCGGCGGCGGGGCAGGCGTCAAAGCGCGCTGGCCCGGTCCTGTGCAACGCAGCGGGATCGTCCAGCGCCAGTCCGGCCAGCATCCCGTCCAGCCCGGCCAGCACATCGGCGCGGCGTTCCGTCGGCCCGGTTACGCGGATTTTGACGATCCAGCGTCCGGCATGGACAAAGCCCGCCGCCGTCGTCAATTCGCCGTCGGCGGCATCGTCATAGACGGCGCGGATCGCGCTGTCCGCCTTGCCCGCCACTGGCGCGCTGGCGTAGGCGGTGCGGCGCGTGCGTGATCCGAACCGCTCCATGATCGCCTTGTCGGTCATATAGGCGGCCAGGGATGCGTCGGCATAGGTTGGCAGATAGACGTACAGCGTCGCCTGGATCGCGCCGTCGTCGGACAGGAATTGCGCATAATTGTCGACCGCGCGTCCGCCATTGGACGCCTCGCCGCTCTTCGTCAGGGACAGGCCGCCGATCGTCTGGGGCAGGCTGATCCCCGCTGTCGTGGCGCGGATAGCGGTTTCGGTAGGCGTCCATGCTTCCGCGTCATCCGCCGCGCGCGCCAGCGAGGGCACGGCCAGACAAAGGGCGGCTGAAACCATGATGAGGGCGCGCTTGGGCATCTGCATCCTTCTCCAGATCCAGACCGTCTTGGCGCGGCCTTGAATGTGAAGGAAAGGCTACAGGCAAAGCGCGTGCGCGCAAGAGTCTAAATCAGGCGACAGGCGGGATTTGTGCCGGATAATGGGGCAGGTCGGGATCATGATGGGCCCAGGCAGGGGCTGCATCGGTCCAGATAATGGCCTGCGGACCCAACAGTGCCGGATCGTCCAGCGCGCCAGCGCGGATGAAGGTCAGGTGCGAACGCGATTCGGCCAGGCTGAACAACGGCGTGCCGCAGGTCGGGCAGAAGCCGCGCTTCATCGCATTGCCGCTGTCGGCGACACTGTCATGCCAGCGCACCTCGCCGGTGGTGACGACATGCTCGCTGGGGAAGCAGATATTCACCGTGCCGGACCCGCCGCCCAGATATTGGCACAGGCGGCACCAGCATTGCCGCGCCGCCATCGGTTCCGCGTCGATCCTGATGCGGACGGCACCGCACAGGCATCCGCCTTCATGCGCCATGTCAGCGCCCCTGACGCCGGGCCATGAAGGCCAGCCGCTCGAACATCATCACATCCTGCTCATTTTTAAGGAGCGCGCCGTGAAGCGGCGGGATGGCCTTGGTCGGATCGCTGTTCTGGAGGACGTCCAGCGGCATATCCTCATTCAGCAGCAGCTTGAGCCAGTCGAGCAACTCGCTGGTGCTGGGCTTTTTCTTCAGGCCCGGCACGTCGCGGATGTCGTAGAAAATATCCATCGCCTTCGACACCAGGATTTTCTGGATACCGGGGAAATGCACATCGACGATCGCCTGCATCGTGTCGCGATCGGGGAATTTGATATAGTGGAAGAAGCAGCGACGCAGGAAGGCGTCGGGCAATTCCTTCTCATTGTTCGACGTGATGATGACGATCGGGCGATCCTTGGCTGCGATCGTCTCGCCAGTCTCATACACATGGAACGCCATGCGATCGAGTTCCTGCAACAGGTCGTTGGGAAATTCGATGTCGGCCTTGTCGATCTCGTCGATCAGCAGCACGGGCAGGGTGGGGGAGGTGAATGCCTCCCACAGCTTGCCCTTGCGGATATAGTTGGCAATGTCGTGGACGCGCTCGTCGCCCAGCTGGCCATCGCGCAGACGGGCGACGGCGTCATATTCATACAGGCCCTGATGCGCCTTGGTCGTCGATTTGACGTTCCATTCGATCAGCGGCGCGCCCAGCGCTGTCGCAATCTCCTGCGCCAGCACGGTCTTGCCGGTGCCCGGCTCCCCCTTCACCAGCAGCGGGCGGCGCAGCAGCACCGCGGCATTGACCGCGACCTTCAGGTCGTCGGTGGCGACATAATCCTGGGTGCCTTCAAAACGCATCATAGTTCGTCCGCTTGCCTGTCATGGCTACCGGACTAGGCAAAGCGATGCGGGTGCGCAAGTCGCGCGGGCTGTATAGCCTCAGGATCAGTTCTGGCGCGCGCGGATGTCGGCGCGGGCGGCCAGCAGATCCCACAGGCCGCGATGCTGGTTCAGCAACTGGCGTGCGCCGAACTGGATGGCCCGGTCGACCACGTCATCGCCGCCGATCGCGCGCGCGACCTCCAGCGTGGCGGCCCGTTCGGGCAGGGTGCAGCGGTGCGGCTCCATGCCGGCACGAAGCGCCGCCATGTCGAGAATGTGGCGCACCGCGCGCCAGTCGAGCACCAGCGCCATCGCCGCGCCCATGGCGCAACCGCGCCGGTCGGACTGGGCCAGCATGTCGAGCGCATGGCGTTGCTGGCCGACGGTGGTCTCGCAATCCGCCTGGCCCGCCGTGCTGGGGGCGGGGCCGACGGCGACCGAAACCTGGGTCAGATAGGCGCGTTCGGATGCGAAGGAATCGGCGGCCTCGATCAACCATGCACGCGCGGCATTGTCGGCCGATCGCGTGGCGGCATGATCGATCACGCCGGGATGCCGGCCATGCAGCAGGCACAGATAATAGGCGCCATCCGCCAGATCGCCCAGCGACAGAAGCGAATCCCGCGCCACGCTGGCGCCCGCGCGATTGGCATAGGCATGGGCCGCCGTGCCATCGGCAGCGACGAGTGCCTCCAATATCAGCGATATATCGCCAAATTGATAGCGTGGTGCCGCTTCGCTCATATGCCATTCCCTGTTCGCCCCGGTCCGCCAGCGGGGATTTGACGGTCAAGCTACGGGAACGGGGTAAAGGAGCGGTTTACGGACGAGAAAAAAGGCGATCACGATCTTTGCAAAGCGGCATTGACGTTTTGGAAAGCGCTCATCCTCCCCCCGGCGGGGAAGGTGGCTGGCCGCAGGCCAGACGGAGGGGTGTCGCCCTATCGATAGGGTGACACCCCTCCACCATTTGCTCCGCAAATGGTCCCCCTCCCCTTGCAGGGGAGGATGGGCCTGTCCAATCCGCCAATGCCTCGTCGGCAATCGACATGATCGCCATAAAAAAAAGGGCGGCCCAGTCAGACCGCCCTTTGATATTCACCGATAAGCAGCAGCTTATTGGTCGAGGAAACTGCGCATCTTGCGGCTGCGGCTTGGATGTTTGAGCTTGCGCAGCGCCTTGGCCTCGATCTGGCGGATACGTTCGCGGGTCACGCTGAACTGCTGGCCCACTTCCTCCAGCGTATGGTCGGTATTCATGCCGATGCCAAAGCGCATCCGCAGCACGCGTTCCTCGCGCGGGGTCAGCGACGCCAGCACGCGGGTGACGGTTTCCTTCAGGTTCGCCTGGATCGCGGCATCCACCGGGATGATCGCATTCTTGTCCTCGATGAAGTCGCCCAGATGGCTGTCTTCCTCGTCGCCGATCGGCGTTTCGAGGCTGATCGGCTCCTTGGCGATCTTCATCACCTTGCGCACCTTCTCCAGCGGCATGGACAGGCGCTCGGCCATTTCCTCCGGGGTCGGTTCGCGGCCCTGCTCGTGCAGGAACTGGCGGCTGGTGCGGACCAGCTTGTTGATCGTTTCGATCATATGGACCGGAATACGGATGGTCCGCGCCTGATCCGCGATCGACCGGGTGATCGCCTGCCGGATCCACCAGGTCGCATAGGTGCTGAACTTGTAACCGCGGCGATATTCGAACTTATCGACGGCCTTCATCAGGCCGATATTGCCTTCCTGAATAAGATCAAGGAATTGCAGGCCACGGTTCGTATATTTTTTAGCGATGGAGATGACGAGGCGCAGGTTCGCCTCGACCATTTCCTTCTTGGCGATCCGCGCCTCGCGCTCGCCCTTCTGCACCATGTTGACGATGCGGCGGAACTCGCTGAGCGACATGCCGGTCGCCTGCGCGATTTCGCTGACTTCGGTGCGGATGCGTTCCACCGCGCGCCCTTCGGCAGCGACGAAGGCGGTCCATTTCTTGTCGATGCCCGCAACCCGGTCCAGCCAGCCATCGTCCAGCTCATGGTTCACATAGCGGTCGAGAAAGTCCTTGCGCGGCACCTTGTGCCGTTCGGCCAGACGCAGCATCTGGCCGCCCAGCGCGGTCAGGCGCCGGTTATAGGCATAAAGCTGATCGACCAGATATTCGATCTTCTGCTGGTGGAACTGGACGCTTTCGACCTCGGCGGTCAGGCTTTCGCGCAGTTCGTGATAGCGATCCTCTTCCGCCTGGCTCAGCGCGTCGCCATTGCCCATGGCCAGCATGCGCGCGGCCTGGATGCTCGAAAAGGCGCGGAAAATCTCCGTGATGGTCGCAAACTTCTCCAGCGCCATCGGCTTGAGCGTTTCTTCCATCTGCGCGAGGGAGAGGGTGTTATCCTCTTCCTCTTCCTCTTCGGCGCGGCGGGTGCGACGCTCGCCCGATCCATCCTCATCCTCGTCGGCGTCGGCGGACTCCTCTTCGGGCTCCTCCTCTTCCTTGAAGCTGGGACCGGCAGTCTTTTCGCTTATTTCGCCATCATCATCCTCGGCGCCTTCTTCCAGGCTTTCGGGCGCAGGGTCTTTGGACAGCATCGCGTCGAGATCCAGAATCTCGCGCAGTTGCATTTCGCCATTGTTGAGCGCCGTCGACCATTCGATGATCGCGTTGAAGGTCGTCGGGCTTTCGCACAGGCCCAGGATCATGGTGTCGCGACCGGCCTCGATCCGCTTGGCGATGGCGATTTCGCCCTCACGGCTGAGCAGTTCCACCGCGCCCATTTCGCGCAGATACATGCGAACGGGATCGTCGGTGCGATCGACCGTTTCCTTCTTCTTTTCGGTGATCAGCCGGGGCGAGCCGTCATCGTCCTCCGCCACTTCATTGGCGTCGTCATTGTCATCCTCGCGCTGCTGGTCCTCGCCATCATCGCCGGCTTCTTCATTTTCGACGATGTTGACGCCCATGTCGTTGAGCGCGGACATGACATCCTCGATCTGCTCGGACGACATCTGGTCCTGGGGCAGGGCGCTGTTCAGTTCGTCATAGGTGATGTAGCCGCGCTTCTTGGCACGGGCGAGCAGCTTCTTGACCGAGGCTTCGTTCAGGTCGAGCAGCGGGGCATCGCCACCTTCATCTCCGCCATCACCCGCACCCGCACTTTTGCTGTTCGCCTTGGTCGCCATTTATTCGCCTTAACTCCGCCGCTCCTTCTTGCCGGAGCGATCATTCAAATCCCTCGTCCCATGACGGGACGATCATATCACTCAATGTCGTCGGACTGCGCGAGTTCCGCCAGGCGGCTTTCATGGTCCATTTTCAGCCGATGGACCCGTTGCTGCTCGGCATAGCTTGCCTCGTTGAGGTCTTCCCTCGCCCGTCTCGTCGCCTCCGCCAATGCAGCGTCCAGCTCCGGTCCCTGCGCCATCACCCGAATGGCCTCCTCCAGATCGCGGGTCACGCGATCGGCGTCGGTTGTCATCCTGTGGGGGGTGAATGTGAACGTGTCGGCCCGAAGCATCCCCTTCGCCATATTATACACTTCACCTCGCCCCAATATGGTAAGGAGGCCATCGGTTTCAACTGTTTCTTTGCGAAAGGATGCAGCAATCATCGCGGCGAGCAATTGACCCAGCGCCCGATCCGCCACTTGCAGGCTCGCCAGTGTCTCGCGATGGCGGACAATCTGGTCGGGATGGCGCAGCAAACTGGCCAGAATCGCGCGCAACAGCCGTTGTTCCATGCCGGTTGCGCCGATCGCGCGAGCTTCCTGGCCGACGGGGGCGATCGGCGGTTTCCAATTCCCCTTCTTGTCGCGCTGCCAACGGCCAGCATTATTGGCACCTTGCCCGCGCGGGGCGTTGCTGAAGGCGGGTCGGGCGAAAAACAGCGCGTCATAGCGCTCACGGAACGCATGGGCATAATGGGCGCGCACATCGGGATGGCCGATCGCCTCGGTAATCGCGGCCAGCCTTTGCTTGAGCGCCGCCTTTTGTTCGGGCGTATCGAGCGGCGCGACAGTCTGTTCGTGGCTCCACAGCCGGTCGACCAGCGGTTGCGCGGCGGCCAGCACCGCGTCCATCGCCGCTGGCCCTTCGGCGCGGATCAGGTCGTCGGGGTCTTTGCCCGCAGGCAGCGTCGCAAAGGCCAGGCTATGGCCGGGGCGCAGCAGGGGCAGGGCGCGCATCGCCGCGCGGATCGCCGCCTTCTGCCCCGCCGAATCGCCATCGAAGCACAGGATCGGCACCTCGACCATCTTCCACAGTCGTTCGATCTGATGCTCGGTCAGCGCCGTGCCCAGCGGCGCGACCGCGTCGGCAAAGCCCGCCTGCGCCAGCGCGACCACGTCCATATAGCCTTCGACCACGATCACCCGGCCGGTATTGCGGCTGGCGGGGGAGGCGCGGTCGATATTGTAGAGGGTGCGCCCCTTGTCGAACAAAGGCGTGTCGGGGGAATTGAGATATTTCGGCTCCCCTGCGCCCAATATCCGCCCGCCAAAGGCAATCACGCGCCCGCGAATGTCGCGGATCGGCAGCATCAGACGACCACGGAAACGATCGTACGTGTCGCGCTTTCTGGTTTTACCGCCATCCGGCTCGGCGCCGTCCGGGTCGATCAGGAGGCCAGCGTCGACCAGCATCGGTTCGCCAAAATCGCGCAGCGCGGTCTTCAGCTTGCCCCGCGAATCCGGCGAATAACCAAAGCCGAACGCTCGTCGCGTCGCATCGCTGATGCCGCGCTTGCCCAGATAGGCCCGCGCCTCCGCGCCCTCGATCCCGCCCAGTTGCTCCTCGAAAAAGCCCTGTGCCGCCGCCATCGCGTCATGCAGCCCTTTGGCCGCCTCCGCCCGTTTGGCCGCGCGCGGATCGGCCGCAGGCACGTCCATCCCCGCCGCCTGCGCCAGTTCCTTCACCGCCTCCATGAAGGGCAGGCCGCGCTGGTCCGTCATCCACCGGATAGCGTCCCCATGCGCGCCGCAGCCGAAGCAGTGGTAAAAGCCCTTCTCGTCATTGATCGTGAAGCTGGGCGTTTTTTCGTTATGGAACGGGCAGCACGCCTTATATTCGCGCCCCGCCTTCTGCACCTTCACGGTACGCCCGATCAGCGTGGACAGCGATGTACGCGCACGCAATTCATCGAGAAAGGCGGGGGTCAGGGACATTTAACTCCCCTCCCGCTTGCGGGAGGGGTTGGGGGAGGGCATGTCCGCCACGACGCGCATAATGTCCTCGATCACTCCGTCCAGATTGCCCAACACATCATTGTTCCAGAAACGGATCACGCGAAATCCCTGCGGTTCGATATAGCGCGTTCGTTCCGCATCGACGGCATCCTCGTGCTGGCCGCCATCAACCTCGATCACCAGACCAATGGATCGTGCCACAAAGTCGCAGATGAACGGGCCGACAGGCACTTGGCGGTTGAACCGGATGCCGGAAACTTTGCGCGCGCTGATCGCCTGCCACAGCACGCGCTCTGCGTCCGTCGCATTGTTGCGCAGGGCGCGCGCTCTTGCGGTAGGGCGGGCATAGCCTTTGTCCATCGGGGTCAAACATGCCCTCCCCTGACCCCTCCCGCAAGCGGGAGGGGAGCCACAAGCGCCAGTTCAGTTCAGCGCCGCCTTCACCAGCGCGCTTGCCTTGCTCATGTCGATCACCTGGCCGTGCCGTTCCTTCAGCACTGCCATCACCTTGCCCATATCCTTGACGCTCGCCGCGCCGACTTCGGCCTTGATCCCCTCGATCGCCGCCTTCGTCTCATCCTCGCTCAACTGTTGCGGCAGGAAGCTTTCGATCACGTCCAGTTCGCTCTGTTCCTTGGCGGCCAGTTCGTCGCGCCCGCCATTTTTGAACATGTCGATCGATTCGCGGCGCTGCTTGACCATCTTTTGCAGCACTTCGACCACCACCACATCGTCGTCGGGCACGCTGGTGGCCACGCGCAATTCGATGTCGCGGTCCTTCAGCTTGGCCAGGATCAGGCGCACGGCGGCCAGACGTTCCTTGTCGCCCGCCTTCATGGCTGTGATCTGGGCGCTCTTGATGGTATCGCGAATCATGGCGAAGCGAATCCTGTTCTGATCGGGAAAGAAGTAGATATAACGCCAAAAGAGATTTTTAACAGGCGTTGACCGCGACGTCGCACAGGCATAGGTGACCGGCCGTTTAACCCGCACCAGACGGGACCCCGCAAAAGCAAAAAAGGACCACCCGACCATGGCTGACGCCAAGACCCTCATTGTGCCCAAAGGAGCGACAGGGGTATTGGTTTTTGCCGATGGTTCCGCCGTGTTCGGCCGTGGCTTCGGCGCGGTGGGCGAAGCGGTGGGCGAACTTTGCTTCAACACCGCCATCACCGGCTATCAGGAAATCATGACCGACCCCAGCTATGCGGGCCAGGTCGTGACCTTCACCTTCCCCCATATCGGCAATGTCGGCACCAATGCCGACGATGTGGAAGCGGACACGCCCTTTGCGCTGGGCTGCGTCGTGCGGCAGGACGTCACCGAACCCAGCAATTTCCGCAACGTCCAGCCATTTGACGCATGGATGCGCGATCATGGCCGCATCGGCCTGTCGGGCGTCGATACCCGTGCGCTGACCCGGATGATCCGCGAAAAGGGCGCGCCCAACATCGTCATCGCCCATGATCCCGACGGTCAGTTCGACATCGCCGCGCTGGCTGCCAAGGCCGCCGCCTGGCCGGGGCTGGAGGGCATGGACCTCGCCATCGAAGTCACCGCCAAGGACAGCCGCTTGTGGAACGATGGCGGCTGGACGCTGGGCGCGGGCTATAGTCTTGGCGAGGCGGGCGCTGACCGCCCCCACGTCGTCGCCATCGACTATGGCGCGAAGAACAATATCTTCCGTAACCTGGTAAAGGCTGGCGCGCGCGTCACCGTGCTGCCCGCCACCGCGACCTTCGATCAGGTGTCGGCCCTGTCGCCCGATGGCGTGTTCCTCTCCAACGGTCCGGGCGATCCCGCCGCGACCGGCGCATACGCCGTGCCTGTGATCCGGCAGGTGCTGGACGCGGACATCCCTGTGTTCGGCATCTGCCTTGGCCACCAGTTGCTCGGCCTTGCCGTCGGCGCAAAGACCATCAAGATGCATCAGGGCCACCGCGGCGCGAACCATCCGGTCAAGCGGCTGGAGGACGGGCTGGTCGAGATTACCAGCATGAACCACGGCTTCGCGGTCGACGCGGCGACGCTGCCCGCCAATGTCCGCGCCACCCATGTCTCGCTGTTCGACGGCAGCAATTGCGGCATTGCGCTCACTGACAAAAATGCCTTCTCGGTCCAGTATCACCCCGAAGCCTCGCCCGGCCCGCAGGACAGCTTCTATCTGTTCCAGCGCTTCGTCGATGGCCTCAAAAAAGCCGTGGCGGCATGAGTATCAAGCTGCCTCCCGTCGATGAAGCGCGGCTGGCCGCCGAATGGGAAGCGGACCGCCAAGTCCTCGCCAACCTAGCCGCCAATGGCGACAAGGCGATGATCCCGCGCCCGGTGGACGTAAGCTTTCGCGGATCGGAAAAGGATTTCGAGCGCGTCCTGACCATCGCCAGCCAGTTCGGCATGGTCGAACTGGACCGGGAGGAAGATGAGGAAGGCGACCTGTTCCTGTTTCTGGAATGCGAACAGGCAGTCGACGAAGCCTCGATCCGCGCGCTGACGAAGAAATGCCTCCAGATCGAAATCCTCTGCGGCGTCGAATATGACGGCTGGGGGTGCGAGGCGCGGACGGGGGCGGTGCATTGAGCCGTGGCTTCCTAAAACCTATGGCAATCGGCGCGGCTCTGTCGGCAGTTTCTTGTTTTGGTGCTTGGGCTGTCCAACAACTCAGGGCTTCAAAGGAATGGCTGATCCTCGAATACCGCCGACCGACCGGCCAAGGTCCGGCTTGGCAAAAAGCTGGCGATGTCGATCCGGCTCGCCAAGCTAGAGACGTAAGCGCTCATCTCACCTTCATTGCTTCTCGTTGCCGACTGGCTGAGTGGCAAATGAGTTCGAATATTGGATGGTTGGATGTCGACGAAACTGCGCAGCTTCGTTTTCCGACCAAAGGTTTGAACGACGCTTCGTTTAGTTGCGTCTTGTCTTTCGTCAAACCGCCTTTCGTCCGCCTGCATCGCGAGAGCCAAAAATAATGCCCAAACGCACCGACATCTCCTCCATCCTCATCATCGGCGCTGGTCCGATCATCATCGGCCAGGCGTGCGAGTTCGATTATTCGGGCACGCAGGCGGTGAAGGCGTTGAAAGAGGAGGGCTATCGCATCATCCTGGTCAATTCCAACCCGGCCACGATCATGACCGACCCGGAATTTGCCGACGCCACCTATGTCGAGCCGATCACGCCCGAAATCGTGGCGAAGATCATCGAGAAGGAGCGGCCGGATGCGGTGCTGCCGACGATGGGCGGGCAGACCGCGCTCAACACCGCGCTGGCCTTGTTCAATGACGGCACGCTGGAGAAGTTCGGCGTCCAGATGATCGGCGCGGACGCAGAAGCCATCGACAAGGCGGAGGACCGGATCAAGTTCCGCGACGCCATGGACAAGATCGGCCTTGAATCCGCCCGTTCGCGCATTGCCCACTCCATGGAGGAGGCGCTGGAGGCGCTGGAATTTACCGGCCTGCCTTCGATCATCCGTCCCAGCTTCACCATGGGCGGCACCGGCGGCGGCATCGCCTATAATCGCGACGAGTTCATGACCATCGTGCGCGGTGGCCTGGACGCATCGCCCACCACCGAAGTGCTGATCGAGGAATCGCTGCTCGGCTGGAAAGAATATGAGATGGAGGTCGTGCGGGACCGCAACGACAATTGCATCATCATCTGTTCGATCGAAAATGTCGATCCGATGGGCGTCCATACCGGCGACAGCATCACGGTCGCCCCGGCGCTGACGCTGACCGACAAGGAATATCAGATCATGCGCAACGCATCCATTGCGGTGCTGCGTGAAATCGGCGTCGAAACAGGCGGTTCCAACGTACAGTTCGCGGTCAATCCCAAGGATGGTCGCCTGATCGTGATCGAGATGAACCCGCGCGTCTCGCGCTCCTCGGCCCTCGCGTCGAAGGCGACCGGCTTCCCGATCGCCAAGGTCGCGGCCAAGCTGGCCGTGGGCTATACGCTCGACGAGATTACCAACGACATTACCGGCGCGACGCCAGCGAGCTTCGAGCCGACCATCGACTATGTCGTGACCAAGATCCCGCGCTTCGCGTTCGAAAAGTTCAAGGGCGCAGAACCGCTGCTTGGCACCGCGATGAAATCGGTCGGCGAAGTCATGGCGATTGGCCGCAACATCCATGAATCGATGCAGAAGGCGCTGCGCGGACTGGAAACCGGCCTGTGCGGCTTCAACGATGTCGAACATCTGGTCGGCGCGCCCAAGGATGACATCGTCGCCGCCTTGTCCCAGCCCACGCCCGACCGATTGCTGGTCGCGGCCCAGGCGTTGCGCGAAGGGCTGAGCGTCACCGAAATCCACAATATCGCCAAGTTCGATCCCTGGTTCCTTGAGCGGATCAAGGAAATTATCGATGCGGAAGGCGAGGTTCTGGAAAACGGCCTGCCGCGCGATGCGGACGGGATGCGGCGCCTGAAATCCATGGGCTTTTCCGACAAGCGCCTTGCCTATCTCGCGCTCAAATCCGCCAATCTGCGTGGCATGGAACGCGGCATTGCGCGCGGTTCCGGCCTGATCCACGAAGCGGTCAAGGCGATGACCGGCGGCGTGACCGAGGATGAAGTGCGCGCGCTGCGCCATAAGCTGGGTGTGCGCCCGGTGTTCAAGCGTATCGACACCTGCGCCGCCGAGTTCGAGGCGAAAACGCCCTATATGTATTCGACCTATGAAGCGCCGATCTTTGGGGAAGCGGAAAATGAATCCGCCCCGACGGATCGCGAAAAGGTGGTCATTCTGGGCGGCGGGCCGAACCGGATCGGGCAGGGGATCGAATTCGACTATTGTTGCGTCCATGCCTGCTTTGCATTGAGCGACGTTGGCTATGAAACCATCATGGTCAACTGCAACCCCGAAACCGTGTCGACCGACTATGACACGTCGGATCGCCTCTATTTCGAGCCGTTGACAGCCGAGGATGTGCTGGAAATCCTCGACATCGAAAAATCGAACGGCACGCTCAAGGGCGTCATCGTCCAGTTTGGCGGCCAGACCCCGCTCAAGCTGGCGCAGGCGCTGGAGGATGCGGGCATCCCGATCCTTGGCACGTCCCCCGACGCCATTGACCTGGCCGAAGACCGCGAGCGTTTCGCGGCGCTGATCGACAAGCTGAAGCTGCGTCAGCCCGCCAACGGCATCGCCCGCAGCCGGGAGGAGGCGATCGCGGTCGCCAACCGCATCGGCTATCCCGTCCTCATGCGCCCCAGCTATGTTCTGGGTGGCCGGGCGATGGAGATTGTCGACGGGCAGGCGCAACTGGAAGAATATATCACGACCGCCGTTCTGGTGTCGGGCGAATCGCCTGTGCTGATCGACCAGTATCTGCGCGACGCGATAGAGGTTGACGTCGATGCCCTGTGCGACGGCGCCGATGTCGTCGTGGCTGGCGTGCTCCAGCATATCGAGGAAGCCGGCGTCCATTCGGGCGATAGCGCCTGTTCGCTGCCGCCCTACAGCCTGAGCAATGACATCATCGCGGAAATCGAACGGCAGACCGAAATATTGGCCCATGCCCTGTCGGTGCGCGGGCTGATGAACATCCAGTTCGCGGTCAAGGATGGCACGGTTTACCTCATTGAGGTGAACCCGCGCGCCAGCCGCACCGTCCCCTTCGTGGCCAAGGCGATCGGCACCCCCATCGCCAAGATCGCCGCGCGCGTGATGGCGGGCGAGATGCTGGAAACGCTGCCCACGATCGACCGCAACGCGATCAACCATGTCGCGGTCAAGGAAGCGGTATTCCCCTTCGGTCGCTTCCCAGGCGTCGATCCGGTCCTGTCACCGGAAATGAAGAGCACCGGCGAAGTCATGGGAATCGATAGCGATTTCGCCACCGCCTTCGCCAAGGCGCAGATCGGCGCTGGCACCATGTTGCCGACTGGCGGCACGGTGTTCATATCGCTGAAGGATGGCGACAAGCAGGTCATCCTGCCCGCTGCCAAGAAGCTGGCCGCCATGGGATTCCGCATCATCGCGACCGGCGGCACCGCGACTTTCCTGGCCGACCATGGCATCGCGGTCGAAACCGTCAACAAGGTGGCGCAGGGCCGTCCGCACATCGTCGACCGGATCACCGACGGCGACGTGCAGCTGATCTTCAACACCACCGAAGGCTGGCAGTCCTTGAAGGACAGCAAGGCGATCCGCACATCGGCTCTACGGGCGAAGATTGCCAGTTTCACCACGGCCGCTGCCAGCGTCGCCGCGGCGGATGCAATCGAGGCTTTGCGGGACCATCCCCTTGAAGTGCGGTCGCTCCAGTCCTATTATCCCCTGTCGCAAGCCTGATCCCCTGCACAAGGACACACGCTGCGGGTGGCACCATGTTGGTCGCCGCCAAAGGGAAGTTTTGACGAAGGATTTGCATAATGGCGACCGTTGAGAAGATGCCGATGTTGCAGGTGGGCTATGACAAGCTCATGGGGCAACTCCGCGAACTCAAGGCTGAACGGCCATTGATCGTTGACGCCATCGAAGAGGCGCGCGCCCATGGCGACCTGTCGGAAAATGCCGAATATCATGCGGCGAAGGAACGTCAGGGTCAGGTGGAGGCCACCATTTCCGATCTGGAGGACAAGCTTTCGCGCGCGCAGATCATCGATCCCAAAAGCCTGTCGGGCGACAAGATCGTGTTCGGCGCGACCGTCACCTTGCTGGACGAGGATGACAAGCCGGTCAAATATCAGATCGTGGGTCAGGCCGAGGCGGACGCGAAGCTGGGCATGATTTCCTATAACAGCCCGCTTGGCCGAGCGCTGATTGGCCGCACGGTCGGTGAAGATGTGGAAGTGTCGGTCCCGTCGGGCGACAAATTCTACCAGGTCGAAAAAATCGATTTCATCTGATCGTGAGATTACCTGCAGGCAGGATGACAAACGGGATCGCGGCGATAACCTTCGTCGCGTTTCTGCTGCTTGATCTGACCGGGCGCACGGATGATGCGGCCATCATCGGCGGCTTCATTCCTGCGCGCATTGCCGATCCGGCGCTGCTGGACGGCATGGCGGCTGTCCCTGCCTGGCTGACGCCGCTCAGCTGCACGCTGATCCACGCAGGCTGGCTGCATATCGGCTTCAACCTGCTGATGCTGGTGTTTTGCGGGCGGCAGGTCGAACAGGTGTTGGGGAAGGGCGGTACGCTCTGCCTCTATCTGACCGGCGCTTATGGCGCATGCGCCGCGCAATGGGCGATCGACCCCGGTTCGACCAATCCGATGGTCGGCGCCAGCGGTGCGATTTCGGCGATCATGGCGACCTATGCCCTGCTATACAGCCAGCAGACGGTGCGTAGCATTGGGCCGATCTCGGCCAATATCGTGCGCCTTCTCTGGCTGGCGGCGGCGTGGATCGGCTTGCAACTGATGATCGGTATCGCGACCGCTGGCGGGATGAGGCAGCTTGGCCAGATCGCCATTGCCGCGCATATTGGCGGCTTTCTTGTGGGGCTGGTGCTGACGCGCCCGCTGTTGCGATGGCGTTTCCGAAAGCCGCCCCAGCCCCTCAACTAAATCATCAGCTGGACGGCAGTTCCGGTTCCAGCAGCCGGTGCAGATGCACGATCACATAGCGCATTTCCGCGTCGTCGACGGTCCGCTGCGCGGCGCTGCGCCACGCTTTCTCCGCCGACACATAGTCAGGGAACACGCCGACAAGATCGACCTTGCTCAGGTCCTGAAAATCCAGTGTTTGTGGATCGGTAACGCGACCGCCCATCACCAGATGCATTTTGCTCATGGCGTTATCTGTCCTCTTTTGGGTGAACGCTGCTCCTAGCAGCGGTGCAGCGTCCATCCAAGGGGGGCAGAGGGGGCAATTGCGTGCTTTTGCTGCCGGCGCGATTAGTTTTTCGGCAATCGCGCCTTTATCGCATCGGCCAGCGCGTCAACCTTGGCGTTGACGAGGGCCACGACATCTTCGGTAATGTGCGTAGCCTTGCCCGGCAGATCGCTCGACGCTGCCGTCTTGCGCGCCGTGGCGGCCAGATCGCTTGCGCTCTGCTTGATCGATTCCGCGCCGTCGGTCGCTGCCGATCGGGCAGCAAGCGCTGCCTCGACCACGCGCGCACCAGCGGCGCTGGCAATGCCCGGCAATGCTTTCATGGCAGCCCGGCTCTTGGGGAACATCCATGCGACCAGCGCGCCAGCCGCGACGGCGCCAGCGACGGCCACGACCGGATGCTCCTGCACGATCTGGTTGGCGCGCGTCGCGATTTTTTGCGTGCGGTCGCGCGCGTCGCCATAGGCTTCGCTCGCTTTATCCCGGCTGGTCTGGATCAGTTCGCCTGCGCCTTCGCGGGCTTTTCCGGTGCCATCCTTGATCTTGTCCGTCGCGCTTGCCGCGACATCATTTGCCGCTTCGCGAACGCGGCTCAGTTGGGCGCGAATATCAGCCATTTTCAGTCTCCGAATGGTCGGGGTTCGTGTCGGTATGTCCAACGTACAGCCGCCCGAAAAGTGCCGCGAGCGGGCGACGGACAAGGAAGAGCAGGATGGCCGCGCCCGCCGCCCCCACCATGGCTGGCCGCTGGCGTGCCGTGGCGGCGGCATAGGCCATGCCGTCCATCGCAGCATCCACCACCTTGGTCGTGGCGTCCTGCTTCAACCGGGCGGGCGTTACCCGCGCCCTAGCGGCCTGAGCGCTGGAAATCAGGCTTTGTTTTGCGGCCTCGGCCCGCGCGACAGCCTCGCGATATTGCAACGCACCACTCATGGGGTAATCGCCTTCTTCATCCGGGAGATCCGTGCCTTTGCCATCAGCAAAAGCCCGGTCGTGACCAGCAGGCTGGCGCCCAGCACCGCGAAGGTCGCCCAAAGCGGGCCAAGCTGTGGCGATAGCGCGATGATCAACCCGATCAGGAGCGCCACCAGCGTGGCGAATATCAGCATGATCGCCACCACGGCAAAGATCGCGGCATCGCGCACGCCTGCTCCGATAAGGCCGGCGCGCGCCTTCTGCTTGTCCGCTTCCGCCGCTGCATAAGCACGGCCATCGGCATAGAGACGGGCAAAGACATCACGCACCGATTCGTCGGGCGCGCCGTCCTCATGCCCGTCGGCTTGCGGCGTGACCGCCGTTTCCGCTGGCTTGTCTGTCAAATCTTCCTCCGCCCCGTTCGCCGGGGCCTTTGCGCAGATGTCAGGTGTCGCTGTCCGAACCCTTGGCCAGACGCATCAACACGAAACCGACCACCGCCGCCGCGCCGATGGCGACAGCCGGGCTTTTACGCACGAAATCGCGCGCTTCGTTCATCAACTGGTCGACATCCTTGCTGTCCAGCGTGTCCGCCGCGCCGGCAACCGATTCGGCCGCCTGCCGGGCATAATCGCCATATTGCGGGCCGAGCTTTGCATCGACCGTGCCCGCCGTATCGGAAATCAGCTTGGCCAGGCTCTGCATCGCCGTGCCGGTCTTTTTCTTGGCGACGCCAGCAGCCGACTTGGCGGTCTTGCCTGCCTGTTCCTTGATCGGGTCGATATGCGACTTCCAGTCGACAGCGCCCAGCGCGTCGGTGGCGGATTTGGCCGCCTGTTCCGCCTTCGCCTTGATGGGCGCGATCTGCGCCGACCAGCCGGTCGATGCTGCGCCGTTGCCGGGCTTCTTCGTGGCCTTCGCGCTGGTGGTCGCCTTTGCGGTCGTTGCCTTTGCGGCCGCTACCTTGCGCACGGGCGTCTTGCGCACTGGCGTTGCCTTGACCACGGGGGCGCTGGCTGCGGTGGCCTCGACCGGCTTGGCCTTGCGCGGCCTGCCGACCGACTTTTTCGGCGCTGTCTTGGCGGGCGGGGTGTCGGGCGTGTCGGCCATGGTCCTAAGTCTCCCTTTCGGTTGCGCGGCTGGGGCGCGCGCCGCGGCAAATGATACTTGGGTCAAATGCTTTGCGGTCGCTCACAGTTCCGTAGCCGTTCCAATTTCGACCATCGGCATTTTTTCCGCCCATGCAAGCCCCTCTGCATTGCCAAGCACGGGGGCGCTGGCTAAGCGGAGCGCGAAAATAGGCGTCCTGCCGCAGCGCAGGCCATATTTCAGGGAGCGACCATGACCGCCATTCTCGACATTCACGCCCGCCAGATTTTCGACAGCCGGGGCAACCCCACCGTCGAAGTCGACGTCACCCTTGAAGATGGCAGCTTTGGCCGCGCCGCCGTCCCGTCCGGCGCATCGACCGGCGCCTATGAAGCGGTGGAAAAGCGCGACGGCGACAAGAGCCGCTATATGGGCAAGGGCGTGCTGCAGGCGGTTGCCGCCGTCAACGACACGATTGCCGAACAACTGATCGGCCTGGACGCGGAAGATCAGGGCGAAGTCGACGCCGCGATGATCGAGCTGGACGGCACCGACAACAAGTCGAACCTCGGCGCCAACGCGATCCTGGGCGTCAGCCTGGCGGTGGCGAAAGCGGCTGCCGATGCGCGCGGCCTGCCGCTCTACCGCTATGTCGGCGGCGTGTCGTCGCATGTCCTGCCGGTGCCGATGATGAACATCATCAACGGCGGCGAACATGCCGACAATCCGATCGACTTTCAGGAATTCATGATCATGCCGGTCGGCGCGGAAAGCATCGCCGACGCCGTGCGGATCGGGTCGGAAATCTTCCACACGCTGAAAAAAGGCCTGCATGACAAGGGGCTGGCGACGTCGGTGGGCGACGAGGGCGGCTTTGCCCCCAACATCGCCTCTACCCGCGATGCGCTGGATTTCATCATGCTGTCGGTCGAAAAGGCGGGCTACAAGCCGGGCGACGATGTCGTGCTGGCGCTCGATTGCGCCGCGACCGAATTTTTCAAGAACGGCAAATATGAGATTTCGGGCGAAGGCCTGTCGCTCAGCCCGGTCGAAATGGCCGATTATCTTGCCGCCCTGTGTGCCGACTATCCGATCAAGTCGATCGAGGATGGCATGAGCGAGGATGATTTCGAAGGCTGGAAGGCGCTGACCGACAAGATCGGTGGTTCGGTCCAGCTGGTCGGCGACGACCTGTTCGTCACCAATCCCAAGCGTCTGGCCATGGGCATCGACATGGGGCTGGCCAATTCGTTGCTGGTCAAGGTCAACCAGATCGGCACGCTGACCGAGACGCTGGCGGCCGTCGATATGGCCCATCGCGCGCGCTACACTGCCGTCATGTCGCATCGGTCGGGCGAAACCGAGGACGCGACCATCGCGGACCTCGCCGTCGCCACAAATTGCGGTCAGATCAAGACGGGTTCGCTCGCGCGTTCCGACCGGCTCGCCAAATATAATCAGCTCATCCGTATCGAGGAAGAACTGGGCGACATCGCCGTCTATGCGGGCCGCTCCATCTTCCGCTAAAACTGTCGGGATTCGGTTGGCCGCAAGTTAACCATTTTTTACTTGCGGCCAGTCTCTCCCTGTGATTCATCTTGGTCATGGCGCACATCGCGAAGCTTCGTTCCCTTCTTTTCTCGGCCTTTGGTCCGGCGGTCGCGCTGCTGCTGCTGCTCGTCTTTGCCCTCTATGTCGTGCTGGGGTCGAACGGGGTGCTGGCGTGGGGCGATTATTCGCGTCAGTTGCGCGCAGCCAAGGCCGAACTGAAAAGCACGCAGGCGACGCGCGCCGAATTGCGCAATCGCGTCGAGGCGCTCGATCCGCGCCGTGTCGATCCCGATCTGGCCGATGAACTGATCCGTCGCCAGCTCGGCGTCATCCACCATGACGAAGTGATCGTTCCGCTCAACTGAGCCGCCTTCAAGGAAAACGTAAGGTTTTTGCGTAGAAATCGCCGTAGCCGCAATTTTACTGCGGACGGATTGATCTTGGCTTTGCAAACTTCGCAGATGGGGTGAAGTTTGCGGAATTCTTATTGATCTGGCCCGGATTCAGGGGCTTCGTCGTTGCAATATCTCCAGCTCTCCCGCTATATCGGACTTCCTTCCATCCTACCCCACGCAAAAGGATAAGAGCCTTGGCGAAACCAACGACGCCGCGTCCTTCACGCGCAACGGCAAAGGCGGCTGCACCCGCCGCCGGCGCGGACCATAACCGGCCTCGCCCTGAAACTCCCACTGATTACAAGGCATCCAAGGAAGAGTTGCTGGAATTCTACCGACAGATGGTCCTCATCCGCCGGTTTGAAGAAAAAGCCGGGCAGCTTTACGGCCTGGGCCTTATCGGTGGCTTCTGTCATCTTTACATCGGCCAGGAAGCGGTTGCCGTCGGCATCCAGTCGGCGCTCAAGCCCGGCAAGGACAGCGTCATCACCGGCTATCGCGACCATGGCCATATGCTGGCCTATGGTATCGACCCCAATGTCATCATGGCAGAACTGACTGGCCGTGAAGCGGGTATTTCCCGCGGCAAGGGCGGTTCGATGCACATGTTCAGCGTCGAACATAAATTTTACGGCGGTCATGGCATTGTCGGTGCGCAGGTGTCGCTGGGCGCTGGGCTGGGCTTTGCGCACAAATATAATGGCGATGGCGGCGTGTGCGTCGCCTATTTCGGCGACGGCGCGGCCAACCAGGGCCAGGTCTATGAATCCTTCAACATGGCCGAACTGTGGAAGCTGCCGATCATTTTCGTCATCGAAAATAATCAGTACGCCATGGGCACCAGCGTCAACCGCTCGTCCGCCGAGGACCAGCTCTATCGCCGGGGCGAAAGCTTCCGCATTCCCGGTATCCAGGTCAACGGCATGGACGTGCTGGCCGTGCGCGGCGCGACCGAGGAAGCGCTCAAATGGGTGCAGGGCGGCAATGGCCCCATCCTGCTGGAAATGAAAACCTACCGCTATCGCGGCCACTCCATGTCCGACCCGGCCAAATATCGCTCGCGTGAGGAAGTCCAGGCGATGCGCGACAAGTCCGACCCGATCGAGGGCGTCAAAGCCTATCTCTCCGCGCAGGGCGTGGGTGAGGACGAACTCAAGAAGATCGATCAGGACATTCGCAAGATCGTCAGCGAAGCGGCTGATTTTGCTGAAACATCGCCTGAGCCGGAGATGGCTGAACTCTATACAGACGTGCTGGTGGAGCAATATTAATGGGTATCGCAATCAAGATGCCGGCGCTCTCGCCGACGATGGAAGAGGGCACGCTGGCCAAATGGCTGGTCAAGGAAGGTGATGAGGTCCGTTCGGGCGACATTCTGGCCGAAATCGAAACCGACAAGGCGACGATGGAATTCGAGGCGGTCGACGAAGGCAAGATCGGCAAGATCATGATTGCCGAGGGCACCGAAGGCGTGAAGGTCGGCACCGTGATCGCCGAGATGGCGGGCGAGGGCGGCGAGGAAGCCGCGCCCGCACCCAAGGCCGAAGCCAAGGAAGCGCCCAAGGCGGACGCCGCGTCCGAAGCGCCGAAGAAGGCCGAGAGCGGCACGTCCAAGCTGGCCAGCAACGTCAAGGCGTCGGTCCAGGATCCTGCCATTCCCGAAGGCACCGAGTTCGTGAAAACAACGGTCCGCGAAGCGCTGCGCGACGCCATGGCCGAGGAAATGCGCGCCGATGAGCGCGTGTTCGTGATCGGTGAGGAAGTCGCCGAATATCAGGGCGCCTATAAGGTAACGCAGGGGCTGCTCGACGAGTTCGGCGCCAAGCGGGTCATCGACACGCCGATCACCGAATATGGCTTTGCCGGCATCGGCACGGGCGCGGCGATGGGCGGTTTGCGCCCGGTCGTGGAATTCATGACCTTCAACTTCGCCATGCAGGCGATCGACCACATCATCAACTCGGCGGCCAAGACTAACTACATGTCCGGCGGCCAGATGCGTTGCCCGATCGTGTTTCGTGGTCCCAATGGCGCGGCCAGCCGCGTGGGTGCGCAGCATAGCCAGAATTACGGCCCCTGGTATGCCGCCGTCCCCGGCCTGATCGTCATCGCCCCTTATGACGCCGCCGATGCCAAGGGGCTGCTCAAGGCCGCGATCCGCAGCCAGGACCCGGTCGTGTTCCTTGAAAACGAACTGCTCTACGGTCGCAGCTTCGACGTGCCCAAGATCGATGATTATGTCCTGCCGATCGGCAAGGCACGGATCATGCGGCCGGGCAGCGACGTCACGCTGGTCAGCTATTCGATCGGCGTTGGCCTCGCCCTCGAAGCCGCCGAAACGCTGGCGGCAGAGGGTATCGATGCGGAAGTCATCGACCTGCGCACGCTGCGCCCGCTGGATACGGCGACGGTGCTGGAAAGCCTGAAAAAGACCAACCGCCTTGTCGTGGTGGAAGAAGGCTGGCCGACCTGCTCGATCGCGTCGGAAATCGCCGCCGTGGTCATGGAACAGGGCTTTGACGATCTCGATGCCCCGGTCCTGCGCGTCGCGAACGAAGACGTGCCGCTGCCCTATGCCGCGAACCTGGAAAAGGCAGCGCTGATCGATTCGGCCCGCGTCGTCGCGGCGGCGAAGAAGGTCTGCTACAAATAAATATCAGGGAGCGGGCGGCGGACGAACGCCGCCCGTTTCTTCCTTCAGTCGCTACGGCTCGTCAGGAGGCTATGACATTTTCCGAATTGTAAACCTGGGTCAGATCGCGGCTGTCGCGGACATTGAAGGCTGAGGTTTCGGTGATGTCATTAAGCGGCAACCAGAATAACGGCATCAGCCTTTTGTAACGATATCGGATTTCTACGAACATCACGGCGGTTCCGGTTGCGGCTTTCAATTCCTTGCCGGTCGGTCCCATGCCCGCGAATGATGTACCGGTTGCGCCAGTGCCCTGCGTGCCATAGGCCGACGCATAGTTGACCGCTCCAAAACAGCGCTGCCATTTGATCGTCTGTCCGCCATCGCCGTTCAGTTGCAGGCTGGACAGGATGATGCGGCTGTTGGCTGCCAGGTTCAGCCCCGATGCCTGAAGATCCGCGCCGATGAACACATCGTTGATTTCCGCTTCGCTGATCGGTTTGTCGTTGATCGCGCTTTGCGCGCCCATGCGGGACGCATTGTCCGACACCATCACGCCCAGTTCGCCGACCCGTTTTACCGTGATGGCATAGTTGGTCAGTTCCAGCGCCGATGTCGTCAGGATCATGAGGAAAGGCAGGACCATGGCGAATTCCACCAGCGCCATGCCGCTTTCACTGCGCCGCAGACTGCGCGCATGAACTCGCCATCCGTTGCGAAGGGCGGAGGGGGAAGGCAGGATCGCGGTCATGCTGTGATCTTCATATGCAATTGCCGGTGAGGGGTTCGGACTGCTTGTCGAAGGGCTGGTTGCGCAGGATGGTGCTGGACGCCATGGTCACTTGTTGCGACCAGCCCAGCAGATAGGCCATCGGGAAGATGCGATTGTAGCGCAGCGTCACGGTATAAATGGTCACGTCTTTCGCACCGCCCTGGCCAGTCACGCCTGAATCCAGATCGCGCACATTGTTGCCGTTGGCGTCATCGAAGGTTTCGTTATTGTTGCATATGCCGTCGCCATTGCCGTCGACAAAGGCTTCGGCCTTCGATTGCGCGCGGCCATAGGATTTGTACGCCATGCGCGAGAAGCTGAAGTCGCCGCCCGCCACGAGGCGCTTTACCGACGCTTCCACAACCCCGTCGAGCGCATCGCGATTGGCTTGGGTTGCCGTTTCCAGCGCCGATGCGCGCCCGGCTGCCTGTACCTCCCCGCTCAGGATCGCCCGCGCATAAAGATAATAGGCAGTGTCGAACAGGAACATCAGGATGAGGATCAGCACCGGCGCGACAAAGGCGAATTCCAGGACCGTCACCCCGCGCTTGTCACGGCGCAGGGCGCGCAGCAGCCCCCTGCCGGGCCATCGCGAGACAGCGCGTTTCATCGTGTGATCCGCAATTGGGCGATCTGCGACGCGATCTGGGAGAAGGTCGTCGTCAACTGATCGGCATTGTCCGCCTGATAGGCACGGCCCGGCGACGCGCAATTGGACAACATCGTACTCAGATTGGTGCCGAAGGCGATGACCCAGACGGTGATATTCTTCTGGGTCTTGGCAATCGTGCACAATTCACTCAGCCGTGCTTCGGTGATGGCATTCTGATCGGCGTTGGTTGGGATGGACGCCGTGGATGTCCGGCGCCGGGACACGGCGGACACACCCCATGCGTCATAGCTGCCAATGCGCGTATCGGTTTCACCGTCGGTCATGAAGATGAGGTTGCGGGCGTAGCGCCCGGTCGATTCCGCTGCGGCATGTTCCGCCGCGAACAAGCCTTCGCGTGACATGAGACGCAGGCCCCAGAGCATGCCGATATCATGATAGGTAAAGCCCGCCGTCGTCAGCCCTTTCATGTAGGTCGACAGGGTAGAGGAGTCGATTTCCGCCAGCTTGCGCGCATAGGTCGGGCAGGCGCCATATTGGTCAGGTGAGCCGTTGGGCGTGTAATAGTCGGTCGTGGAATTGGGCGACACGACGCGGGTGTAGGTCGGCGCCGAACCGCTATATTCCCAGCCCGACGTCGAGGTTGCACCACTGGCGCGGCGGCCATAGACAACGCCAGGGAGGAATGGCTTCCATTGCGTTTCAGGCTTGGCCGGATCGGGAATCAGATCGATGTCCATGTCGTAACGGGGAACATCAGTCCCTTCATTGTTGCGACGGGTGGCGCGTTCCTCAATGCAGGCGTTGGCCTGAGTCCAACTGATTTTTCGAGCCGCGGCGAACTTATTGGATACTGGTGCTGTGAAAAAGCCGCCGCTCACCAGTTCATCGCCCGAACCGGCGCCCTTCAAATCGGCTGCGGGGTATGTCACTGGCTTGTAGATCCAGTGATAGGCTGTCCCATCCGCATTCTGGTCACCGGCGTTGGGATTTTCTGACACAGTCTGGGTATAGGTTTCGATCAAATTATTATAGTTGGTCGGCGTTATCCAGCACACGCCTTTATTCAGGCCTGCCGAATAGGTGACGCCGTTGCGCGTCCGGACTCGTGTCCGCGATCGCGGCAGGGCGGTGGCGGACGGCGACCATGCCGACCATGCGGTGTAGTTATCGCTCAGCGAATTTGCCGGCGCGGAGCATGTTTCCGAAGAGCCCTGATATTTGGTGCCCGTCGACGTATTGCCACTATCCACGACAGATGTGTTGGTAGTGATGGTTCCGCCCTGTGTTGACCCAGGAATAACCGACGTTCCGTCCGGCACGCGGGAATCATAGACCGGATTGTCCTGAATCCAGTTGCGCTTGAGCAACATGCCGACATTGACCGTCGAGGAATAGGGCACGAAACCATAGCGGATATGACTGCCCGCCGGCTTCACCTGTTGCAGGGCGTTGTAGAAATTCTGGACGGCAGTGCGTAGCACGGCGATGCGGCTTTCGCTGTCGCCGGGGTTGACGTCGTTCATCGACAGGGTGGTGTCGAGCACGAACATGACGTCCGTGTTGGGCAGTTGCAGGTCCGCCGTGCATTCAGCCGAAATGGTACGGCTGCTGAAGCCGAACAATTTCATCAGCGTCATCGGCACCGCGACGGACGCAGTGCCGGTCACGGCGCCGGTGTTTGATGCGGCATAGTGGATCGTGGGTGCCCCCGCGCCATATTTGTTGGCGGGAAAATTCAGATTGAAGAAATTCTTGGCGGTTTCTTCATTGCTGTTCGTGCCGGTCGTCCAGGTAATGCCGGACATGGAGCGGCGCCCCGCCAGCGCGCCCGCGTCGCATGCCTGCTGAAGGCGGGTCTTGGCCAGATAGAGCCGACTGACGTCGATACCCCCGCCGATCAGGCCCGCCAGCGGGAAAATCGCCGCGGCGACGATGGCAAGGACATTGCCAGCCTCGTTATGCGCCAACCGGGCCATAAACCCGTTCGTCCGATTGATCTGCTTGCCCATCTGTCCGCAATCACCCATGTCGCGCCCAACACCCCCCATGTCCGGGCGGGGCAATTCTGTTCGCCTATGCAGGCACTCTGGTTAGAATGTGTATGAGGAAGATGGTTAAAGGACCGATAACTACCGTGCCTGATGATGGCCTTTCCCCGCTGGCGACGCTGCTCAGCGCCCATGCGGGGGCGGACGGGGCGCGGCATCGGGCGATCTGGGCCTATGATGGGCGGCTGGCGCATATCGCGCGATCGACCCGCGAACCCACGATCGGCCAGATGCGGTTGGCATGGTGGAATGACGTCATCGACGATGCGTCGGGGACGAAGGGGCAGGGGGAGCCAGTGATCGACGCGATGCGCGCGACGGGCGCCGCCGCCGCGCCGGGACTGGTCGCGATGATCGACGGCTGGGAAATATTGGTGGTGGAGCCGGAAATCGATGTGGCGGGCCTGCGCAGCTATGCAGTGGGACGCGGCGGCGGGCTGTTCCGCGCCCTGGCGGGCCAGGCGGACGCCCCCGACTGGCTGGTGCAGGCGGGGCAGGTCTGGGCATTATGGGATCTTTCGGGCCATGTCGGCGATGATCGGCTGGCCGATGAAGCGTTGGCGCTGGCCAAGCAACTCGTGACGGACCCGCCACCCGCCTGGCCGCGCGCCTGGAAGCCGCTGCGGATCGCCTATACGCTCGCCCGGCAGGATGTGCTGGCCGGACGCCGCGCGCCTGCCGCCATGCCGCGCGCCTTGGCGTTGCGGCTGTTGCGGGTTGCGCTGTTCGGGCGCTAGGATAGGCTGGCGAAGCAGCCGGGGAGAATGAGGGCATGGGGCGATTGCTGGCAGGCGCGATGGCGATGCTGCTGCTGATCGCGGGCGGCCTGTTCTGGTGGCAGGGGCGAGCGAGCAACCAGCCGGTCCCGCAACTCGCATTCGCCCCGCCGCCACCGCCGCCGGTCGAGAGTTTGCCGCAGGGCGATCCTGACGCCATCGGCGACGCGCCGCCCATGCCGGCCGAGGCCAGCCCGCAAAGCCGCGAACAGCGGCGCTTTGCCCGTTACGACCGCAATCGCGATGGCGTCATCACCCGGATCGAGATGATGGGCAGCCGGACCAAGGCGTTCAAGGCGCTCGACAAGGATGGCGACAACCTCCTCTCTTTCGAGGAGTGGGCGGTCGCGACATCGGATCGTTTTGGCGCGGCGGACGGGAACAAGGACGGCAAGCTCACCCCGGCGGAGTTCGCGGCGACAGCGCCGAAACGCAGCGCAAAGCCCAAGTGCAAATGCTGATCCGTGTTCCCGCGCAGGCGGGAACCCAGTCCCACGCTCCGAACTAGGCTCCCGCCTACGCGGGAGCACGTTGTTCTTCAGGCGATCTTCATCTCGCCCAGCCACGCCCCCAGCGATGCGCGCGCGCGCGCCGTATAGGCCTCCTTGCGCTGCTTTTTCTTGACCTCGTCCAGCGTCGGAAACAGGCCGAAATTGACATTCATCGGCTGATAGTCGGCACTCACGACATTGCCCGTCACATGGCCAAGCAGCGCGCCCAGCGCAGTGTCGGCGGGCGGCGGCGTCATGACGCGGCCCTGCAATTCCGCCGCCGCAAACCGCCCCGCCAGCAGCCCGATCGCGGCACTTTCGACATAGCCCTCGCACCCCGTCATCTGCCCGGCAAAGCGGATATGCGGCGCGCTTTTGAGGCGCAGCGTCGGATCGAGCAGCTTGGGCGACTGGATGAACGTATTGCGATGCAGCCCGCCCAGCCGCGCAAATTCGGCCTTCTCCAGCCCCGGTATGGTGCGGAACAGCTCCACCTGTGCGCCATGTTTCAGCTTGGTCTGGAACCCGACCATGTTCCACAACGTGCCGCTGGCATTGTCCTGCCGCAGTTGCACCACGGCATAGGGCCAGCGCCCGGTACGCGGATTGTCCAGCCCCATGGGCTTCATCGGCCCATGACGCAGCGTTTCCGGGCCGCGTGACGCCATCACCTCGATCGGCATGCAGCCCTCGAAATAGGGGGTGTTGGCCTCCCACTCCTTATACTCGGTCTTTTCGCCGTCGATCAGCCCCTGGACGAAAGCCTCATATTGCTCCCGGTTCATCGGGCAGTTGATATAATCCTTGCCCTCGCCACCGCCGGGGCCGATTTTGTCCCAGCGATTGGCCATCCAGCACTGATCCATGTCGATGCTGTCATGATGGACGACCGGCGCGATCGCGTCGAAAAAGGCCAGATGCTCCATGCCAGCCGCCTGGCCGATGCTGGCCGCCAGCGCAGGCGCGGTCAGCGGCCCGGTCGCCACGATGGTCATGCCGGACGTGGGCAGCGTGTCGATCCGTTCGCGGACAATCTCGACATTGGGATGATCGGCCAGCGCGCGGGTCACGCCGCCCGAAAAGACGTGCCGATCCACCGCCAGAGCGGAGCCGGCGGGCACCTTGGCCGGCTCGGCCTGCGCCATGATGACGGAATCGAGCCGCCGCATTTCCTGATGCAGCAGCCCTACGGCATTCTTGTCGGCATCATCGGATCGGAAACTGTTGGAACAGACCAGTTCAGCGAGGCCCTCGGTCTGGTGCGCAGGGGTCATATCCCCCGCGCCGCGCATTTCCGACAGGCGCACCTTCACCCCCGCCTGCGCCAATTGCCACGCCGCCTCGGACCCGGCCAAACCGCCGCCGATGATATGCACCTGATACTCTGTCACTGATCCGCCTTGATGTCGCAATTCTGCCGTTCGGGCCAAGGTCTATAGACCAAGGTGAAGCGGCAGGACAGGGCAGTGATGCAGCTTCATAGCCATGCGATCGTCATGGCGCGGACCGGCGGGCGCTCAAGCCCCCACCAACGCGCGCTCGCCATAATAGGCGCTTTCGTCCAAAATCCCCTCGCGCTTGGCCACGATCACGCCCACCAGCACCTGACCCGTTACGTTGACCGCCGTACGGCCCATGTCGAGGATCGGGTCGATCGCCAGCAGCAGCCCTGCGCCCTCCAGCGGCAGACCGAGAGTCGACAGGGTCAGCGTCAGCATCACGGTCGCGCCGGTCAGGCCAGCCGTTGCTGCCGAACCGATCACCGATACCAGCGCGATCAGCGCATAATCGACCGCGCTTAGCGGGATGCCGTAAAAGCCCGCGACGAAGATCGCCGACAGCGCGGGGTAGATTGACGCGCAGCCATCCATCTTGGTGGTCGACGCCAGCGGAATGGCGAAGGCGGCGTAGCTTTTGTCGACGCCCAGCCGTTCGGTCACGGCTTCGGTGACCGGCATGGTGCCGACCGACGAGCGGGAGACGAACCCCAACTGGATCGCGGGCCATGCCTTGGCAAAGAAGGGCAGGGGCTTCAGGCCGTGGGCGATCAGGAGCGTGGGGTAAACGATCAGCAGGACGATCGCCAAACCCAGATAGATGGCGCCGGTGAACACACCCAGCCGCGCCAGCGCGTCCCAGCCATAGGTCGCGACCGCCGCGCCGATCAGGCCTGCCGAGCCGATCGGCGTCATGCGGATGACCCAGCCCAGCAGCGCCCGCACGACAGCCAGCAGGGACCGGACGAAGGCAAGGAACGGCTCTGCCTTCTCCCCGACCTTCAGCGTCGCCAGCCCGACGGCGATGGCGATGACCAGCAATTGTAGGATGTTGAAACCGATGCTGGTGCTGGCCGTGCCATCCGCACCGACCGAGGTGCTGCCGCTCAGCGCCAGGCTGTTGCCCGGCACCAACCCTTTGAGGAAATCGAGCCAGCCGCCCACGGAGTCCGGCTGCTTGGCGGCAAGCGCAGCGGTGCTAAGCCCCACGCCCGGCTGGACGATCAGGCCGATGGCAAGGCCGATGATGACCGCGATCAGGGCCGTGATGGCAAACCATAGCAAAGTCTGCCCGGCCAGCCGCGCGCCATTGTCGAGCGCGCGCAAATTGGCGATCGACGCGACGATGGCCGCGAACACCAATGGCGGGACGATGGCTTTCAGCAGGGAAACGAAGATCGACCCGACCGTCTGGAGCGTGGTCGCCAGCCAGTTGAGGTCGCCATCCGGTCCCGCGCCGATCTGGCGGGCGACAAGGCCCAGCGCCAGTCCGGCGACCATGCCGACCAGCACCTGAAATCCGAAACTGCGATAGGGTAGGGCCATGGCTGAACGTCCTGCGGGGCTAAGGCCGATCAATATGGGACGACGACATATAATTGCGCGCAAGCAAAAATTGCGCCGGGTTTAGTTTTTGCCGGGGTGGGTCGGGGGTCTGGCATCCCCCGTTCGCGTTCAGTCACCAACAACCGTTCGGGCTGAGCTTGTCGAAGCCTCGTCCTTTCTGCCTTGAGAAGAAGGACGTTCGTTGATCTTCGGTCGCCTTCGGCTCGACAGGCTCAGGGCGAACGGACGTAGAGTTCTTTCATGCGATCAGATTGGCGGCTGCCCACCACTATGCCACATTGCCGGGCAAATGGATCGAAAGGGCATATATGAACTGGCGACTGGGGCTGTTGGCGGGCGCGGCGGCGATGCTGCCACAAGGGGCGATGGCGGCGGCTGACCCGGCGGCGGCGAAGGAGATATTGATGCGCTCGGTCGCCTTCCGCACGGTCGAGGGGGCGGGGCAGGTGCCAAAGCTGGCGGCCTATTATGCATCGGTGCTGAAAAGCGCTGGCTTTGCCGATGCGGACATCGTCATCACGCCAATGGGCGAGACGGCGACGCTGGCCGCGACGATCAAGGGCCGCGACGCCGCATTGAAGCCGCTGCTGATGATCGGCCATATGGACGTGGTGGCGGCGGATCGGGCGGACTGGACCCGAGACCCCTTCGTCCCGGTCGAGGAAAATGGCTATATTTTCGGGCGCGGTGCAGAGGACAATAAATATGACGTCGCGATGATGGTCGCGACGCTGGCGCAACTGAAAAAGCAGGGCTGGACCCCGCGTCGCACCGTCATCCTGCTGCTGTCAGGCGATGAAGAAACCGCGATGGTGACGACCAGGGCGCTGGCCGCGCAATATAAGGACGCGGAAATGCTGCTGAACGGCGATGGCGGCGGCGGACTGCTGAATGAGGAGGGGAAGCCGGTCCTCTATCAATTGCAGGCCGGTGAGAAGACCTATGCCGATTTCGAAATCGCCTTCACCGATCCGGGCGGGCATTCGAGCGCGCCGACGCCGGGCAATCCCATCTATCGGCTGGCCAAAGCAATCGACAGGATCGCCGCCTATCAATTCCCTGCCATGCGCAATGAACTGACCAGGGCGTCGCTGGCGCTGTCGGCAAAGCGGATCGGCGGGGAGGTTGGCGCGGCGATGCGGCGTTATGCCGAAACGGGCGATGCGGCGGCGGCGGAATTGCTGTCGACCAGGCCGGAATTTGTCGGGCAGGTCCGCACCACATGCGTCGCCACCATGGCGCAGGCGGGCCATGCGCTCAACGCCCTGCCGCAAAGCGCCAAGGTGATGGTCAATTGCCGCATCTTCCCCGGCGTGGCTATTGAGGCTGTTAAGGCGGAACTGGTGAAAGTGGTGGCCGACAGCGGCGCGACCGTCAAAACGCTGGGCGATCCGCTGGCCAGCGATGCGTCACCCCTGCGCACCGACGTCATGAAGGTGGTGCGCGACGCGGTAACCGCCCGTTCGCCTGACATCATAGTCATGCCCGGCATGTCGGCGGGCGCGACCGACAGCCTCTATTTCCGCGCGCTGGGGGTGCCGAGTTACGGCGTCTCCAGCCTGTTCATGAAGGCGGAGGACGGCTTTGCCCACGGTCTGAACGAGCGGGTGCCGGTCGCTGGGATCGGGGAGTCGCTGCTGCAATGGGACACCGTGCTGCGGGCGTTGGCGAAGTAGATGACAGGCTAATCCCTGATCCGTTCGGTTCGAGCCGCTTCGAGCGAAGTCGAGAAGCGTCGGTCGAGAACAGTTCTCGACAAGCTCGAACCGAACGGTGAGGATATTACCCCCGCGCCACAGCATTGGCGGCCGACAGCACCGCCTGCACCGAAGCCGTCGCGACGTCGGCGTCCGTCCCCACGCCGAATATCGTGCGCCCGTCGGGTGTGCGGCATTCGACATAGGCGGCGGCGTTCACGTCGCTGCCCGATCCGATCGCATGTTCGCTATAGTCGGCGATTTCCAGTTCGACGCCCAGTTCCTCGCGCAGCGCGGCCAGCACGGACGACAGCAGGCCGTTGCCACGCCCCGAAATCGAGCGTTCGCCGCCCTTGTGCGCGATCTTGCCGGTGAAGATGCGGTCGCCTGCCGCGCCGCCTTCCTGATAGTCGATCAGGCGATAGGCCTGTTCGCCGCCCAGATGATAATGGTCCTGGAACGCGGTCCAGATGTCGGCGGCATTGAGTTCGCGGCTGGACTGGTCGGCCATGCCCTGCACCACGCGGCTGAAATCGGCCTGCATCCGCTTGGGCAGCTTGAAGCCCTTGTCCTGCTGCAATACCCAGGCGACGCCGCCCTTGCCCGACTGCGAATTGACCCGGATCACCGCCTCATAGTCGCGGCCCAGATCCTTGGGGTCGATCGGCAGGTAGGGCACGTCCCAGATCAGGTCGTTGCGCGCTTCCTGCGCGGCAAAGCCCTTCTTGATCGCGTCCTGATGGCTGCCGGAAAAAGCGGTGAACACCAGTTCGCCGGCATAGGGATGGCGCGGATGGACGGGCAGCTGGTTGCAATATTCGACCGTCTGAATGACCTCGTCAATGTCGCTGAAATCGAGGCCGGGGTTGATCCCCTGCGTGTACATGTTGAGCGCCACCGTCACCAGATCGCAATTGCCGGTGCGCTCGCCATTGCCGAACAGACAGCCTTCGACACGGTCCGCGCCCGCCATCAGCCCCAGTTCCGCCGCTGCAACGCCAGTGCCGCGATCATTATGCGGGTGCAGTGAGATGACGACACTGTCGCGCTTGCTGATATGGCGGCACATCCATTCGATCTGGTCGGCATAGATGTTGGGCGTGGCGCACTCGACCGTGGCGGGCAGGTTCAGGATCAGCGGCTTGTCCGGCGTGGGCATCAAAATGTCCATCACCGCCTCGCAACATTCCAGGCTGAAATCCAGTTCAGCGGTGGAGAAGGTTTCGGGCGAATATTCAAAATGCCAGTCGGTATCGGGCTGGGCCGCCGCATTGTCGCGCAGCAGCTTGGCAGCGGTGACGGCGATCTCCTTGATCTGTGGCCGCTCCATGCCGAACACGATCCGCCGCCAGGCAGGCGACACCGCGTTATAGACATGGACGATCGCCTTCTTCGCGCCGCGCAGGCTTTCGAACGTCGTCGCGATCAGATCCTCACGCGCCTGCGTCAGCACCTGCACCATCACATCGTCGGGAATGCGCCCATCCTTCACCAGCGCGCTGATGAAGTCGAATTCGGTCGCGCCCGCGGACGGGAAACCGACCTCGATCTCCTTGACGCCGACTTTCACCAGCAGGTCGAAGAAGCGGCTCTTCTTCTCTGCATTCATCGGGTCGATCAGCGCCTGATTGCCATCGCGCAGATCGGTCGAGAGCCAGCGCGGGGGGCTGGTGATGACATTGCCCGGCCATTGGCGGTTGGGCAGGTCGATCTGTGGGAAGGCGCGATATTTCTGGGATGGATCAGTCAACATCATGGGTCAGCTACTTCTTTTGCGAACGGGCGCGCGGCTATTCGATGGCGCGCAGCCCGGTTAACGATGATCAGCGAAAAGGAAGCCCTTAGGCGTATCGTTGCTGCCCATAATAGAAAGACAGCGCAAAAACCACGCCTAAGGGCGTGTAAGTCGTAGCAGGGGAAGAAGCGTCGCGCTCTGCATGATGGGGACGGCATAGCCGCTTTTGTGGCGGGGCGTCCAGTGGTTATTGCCCAACCCGGATCCGTCATCCTGACGAAAGTCAGGATCCAGGGTCCGGCACACAGCGCCGGACGCTCTGGACCCCGGAGCAAGTCCGGGGTGACGGAGGTGGATTGATGGCCTTACTTCTGGAACGCGGCGACGATTTTCAGTTCGATCGCGTCGCCAACCATCGGCACGCCATAGGCCATGCCGAAATCGCTGCGCTTGATCGTCGTGGTGGCGACGAAGCCAACATTTTCCTTGCCGCCCGCCATCGCCGGAGCCTTGCCCGCGCCGTAAAGTTCAGCGTCCAGCGTCACGGGCTTGGTCACGCCCTTGATCGTCAGATTGCCGGTGATGTCCGCCCCGGTCGCGCCATCGGGCTTCACGCTGGTCGACACGAAGGTCGCGGTCGGGAATTTGGCGGCGTCAAAGAAATCCGCCTTCATCAGATGCTCGTCCAGCTTGGGTACGCCCGTGCGCAGATTGGCGACCGTGAAGGTGACGGACACTTTGGACGCGGCCGGGTTCGCCTTGTCCAGCGTCAACGTGCCGGTCGGTTCGGCGATGGTCCCCATATTGCTGGTGAAACCCATATGGTCCCACGCAAAAACCACCTGGGTATGGCCCGGATCGACGGTGTAGGTGCCGCCTGTCACCTTGGCCGGATCCTTGGTGCCGGGCGCGGTCATCGGCGCCTGCGCGATCAGGACGGTGCCGCCGGTCAGGGCGATCAGGGCAGCGGCGGGGATGAGATATTTTTGCATGGGAAAACTCTCCACAACGATCAAGGGGCGCTACCACAATAGGCAGCGCCCCCGACAAGTTCCAGAGCCGTAACCAGAAACGGATCGTTCCCGTTCTAACATGACTTTGCAAAATCCTCCCCCTGTGGGGGAGGTGGCATCGCGCAGCGATGACGGAGGGGTGTCGCCCTCACGATAGCGCGACACCCCTCCGTCATCGCTACGCGGCGGTCCCCCTCCCCTTGCAGGGGAGGAATGATCGGTCAGTTCTTTTCCTGATCCACCAGCTTGTTGGCGGCGATCCAGGGCATCATTGCGCGCAGCTTCGCGCCGGTTTCCTCGATCGGGTGACGCTTGGCCGCGATGCGGCTGGCCTTCAGCTCCGGCTGACCGGCGCGGTTGTCGAGCACGAAGTCCTTGACGAAGCGGCCCGACTGGATGTCGGCCAATACGCGCTTCATTTCCTTCTTGGTTTCTTCTGTGATGATGCGCGGGCCGGTCTTGATGTCGCCATATTCGGCGGTGTTGCTGATCGAATAGCGCATGTTGGCGATGCCGCCTTCATACATCAGGTCGACGATCAGCTTGAGCTCGTGCAGACATTCGAAATAGGCCATTTCGGGCGCGTAACCGGCTTCCACCAGCGTTTCGAAACCGGCCTGGACCAGCGCGGTCGCGCCGCCGCACAGCACGGCCTGCTCGCCGAACAGGTCGGTTTCGCATTCCTCGCGGAAGTTGGTTTCGATGATGCCGCTGCGGCCGCCGCCAACGCCGCTGGCGTAGGACAGGGCGATGTCATGGGCGTTGCCGGTCGCGTCCTGATAGACGGCGATCAGGCAGGGGACGCCGCCGCCGCGCTGATATTCGCTGCGCACGGTGTGGCCCGGACCCTTGGGCGCGATCATGATGACGTCCACATCCTTGCGCGGCTCGATCAGGCCGAAATGGACGTTCAGGCCATGGGCAAAGGCCAGTGCCGCGCCGGGGCGCAGATTGGCGTGGATGTCGTCGGCGTAGATGGCGGCCTGATGTTCGTCGGGGGCCAGGATCATGAGGACATCGGCCCAGGCGGCGGCTTCGGCGTTCGGGAACACCTTGAACCCGGCGCCTTCGGCCTTCTTGGCAGACGCCGAACCGGGGCGCAGCGCGATGGCGACTTCCGCAACGCCGCTGTCGCGCAGGTTTTGCGCATGGGCATGACCCTGCGAACCATAGCCCAGAATGGCGATCTTCTTGCCCTTGATCAGGCCGATGTCCGCGTCGTGATCGTAATAAACCTTCATGAGTGTCTCTTCCCTCGAACCGTGCCATTTTCCTCGCCCCTTCAGGGGAGAGGATACGAAATCTTGGCGCGGCGAAGCCGTGCCTAGATGAAGTTGGAGAGGGGGACCGCTGTGTCAGCCCTCTCTCCAGCTGCGACCAGGCAGTCGATCAGAGTCATGTGCTCTAAATCGACTGCCTGGTCTCGCTTCCTCTCCCCGCCGGGGAGAGGAGAATTCAGGTTAAATCGCTTCTTTCCCCCGGATCAGGCCGACCACACCGGTGCGGCCAACCTCGACCAGGCCAATCTGGCGCATCAGGCCGACGAAATTGTCCACCTTGTCGGTCGTGCCGGTGATTTCGAAAATGAAGCTTTCGATCGTCGTGTCGACCACCTTGGCGCGGAACACATCGGCCAGGCGCAGCGCCTCGATCCGGTCCTCGCCTGTGCCCGACACCTTGACCAGCGCCAGTTCGCGCTCGACGAAGGGGCCGCTTTCGGTCAGGTCCGTCACCTTGTGCACCGGGACCAGCCGGTCGAGCTGGGCGATGATCTGGTCGATCACCTTGGGCGGGCCATTGGTGACGATGGTGATGCGGCTTACGCCATGGTCGGGGGTGATGTCGGCCACGGTCAGGCTGTCGATATTATAGCCGCGCGCGGTGAACAGGCCCGCGATGCGCGCCAATATGCCGGCCTCGTTCGAGACGGTCAGCGACAGGACGTGTCGCTGGCTCAATTCTTCCTGAATATGCATCAGATGCTTGTCCCGTTTTCCTGCTCTGCGTCCCCGTCCGCCTTGTCGGGTCGCTGCGAAATCATCGCCGTAAAGGCATAGTGCCAGCCGCCATCCTGCCGGTGGGCGAGGCGGACGGGAAAGCCCGTAACCGCATCGAACATCCGGCTCAGATGCTCGCCCACATAGCGCGGGCCGATCAGCAGCGTGCCGATATGGCGCTCATGATGGTCGAACCCCTGGTCCAGATGCACTTCCCATTCGTCATTGTCCGGGTCGGCATGGTCGATGGTCCAGCCGGTCAGCTCGGCGCTGCCCACGTTCCGCTCGAAATCCCATGGTTCCGTGACGTGAATGCGCAGTTTCAGATGCTGCGTCACACCGTCATCCTCATACCAGCGCCTTGGCTTCGTCCGTCATGCTGCCCTTCACCTGGCTGGGGTCGAGCAGCATGTCGGTGTGCGCCGCACCCGACGGGATCATCGGGAAACAGTTGGACAATTTGGCCACGCGGCAGTCGACGATCACCGGGCCGGGCGTGTCGATCATGGCGCGGATGCCGCTTTCCAGATCGTCCGGCCCCTCGATCCGAATGCCGGTCCAGCCATAGGCTTCGGCCAGCTTCACGAAATCGGGCAGGCTGTCGGAATAGCTGTTGGAATAGCGGCTCTGATAGGTCAGTTCCTGCCACTGGCGGACCATGCCCATATATTCATTGTTCAGGATGAAGATCTTGACCGGCAGGCGATATTGGCTGGCCGTTCCCATTTCCTGAATGTTCATCTGGATCGACGCATCGCCCGCGACGCAGATGACCAGGCTGTCGGGATTGCCCATCTGCGCGCCGATGGCGGCCGGGAAACCATAGCCCATCGTGCCAAGGCCCCCGGAGGTCAGCCATTTGTTGGGCGCGTCGAAGCCGAAATGCTGCGCCGCCCACATCTGGTGCTGGCCGACTTCGGTGGTGATGATGACGTCCTTGCCGGTCGCGGTGCAGGCCGTGTACAGGTCGGCGATCGCGCGTTGGGGCATGATTTCGGCGCCGTCTTCGGCATAGCCGAGCGACTTTTTCGCACGCCAGCCGTCAATCTGCGCCCACCAGGCCGACAGGTCGGCGGCTTCATGACCGCGCGCCTTCCACAGCGCCACCATGTCCGCCATCGCGCTGCCGACATCGGCGACGATGGCGACGTCGACATCGACGATCTTGTTGATGCTGCTGCGGTCGATGTCGATATGGACCTTGCGACTGTTGGGCGCGAAAGCGTCCAGACGGCCGGTAACCCGGTCGTCGAAACGCGCGCCGACGCAGATGATGAGGTCCGCCTTGTTCATCGCGAAATTGGCTTCGTAGGTGCCGTGCATGCCCAGCATGCCCAGCCATTGCGGGCCGGTCGCGGGATAGGCGCCCAGACCCATCAGCGTCGACGTGACGGGCGCGCCGGTCAGGGCTGCAAGTTCGCGCAACAGGGTGGATGCTTCCGGCCCGCTGTTGATGACGCCGCCGCCCGTATAGAAAACCGGCCGTTCCGCCGCGGCCAGCATCTCGACCGCAACGTCGATCCCGGCGGCATCCGCCTTGGTCTGCGGATGATAGCTGGCATGGGCGACCGGCGCGGGACGCTTGTAGGGCGCGGTGGCGATCTGGACATTCTTTGGAATGTCGATGACGACGGGGCCGGGGCGGCCAGTCGTGGCGATATGAAACGCCTCATGAATGACGCCCGCCAGTTTGGCCGGGTCTTTCACCAGATAATTATGCTTGGTGCAGTGGCGCGTGATGCCGACCGTATCCGCTTCCTGAAAAGCGTCGGTACCGATCAGCTGGGTTGGAACCTGGCCGGTGATGACGACCATGGGGATCGAATCCATCAGCGCGTCGGTGATGCCGGTGACGGCATTGGTCGCGCCGGGGCCGGACGTGACCAGGACGACGCCGGGCTTGCCGGTCGACCGGGCATAGCCCTCCGCCATATGGGTCGCGCCCTGTTCGTGGCGGACCAGCACATGCTTGATCGTGGGATGATTGAAGAGTGCGTCGTAGATGGGCAGCACTGCGCCGCCCGGATAGCCGAACACGACTTCGACACCCAGATCCAGCAGGCATTCGACCAAAATGTCCGCGCCGCTCTTTTCGGCCACGATAGATTCCTTCGCATTGTTCAAGCCGGGCCCTTTGCGTCAAGCGACGCGAAATGGCAAGGTAGCCGCCACTATCTGACACAAAATGACGTGTCAAATACTATTGTTGTAATTTAATTGCCAATTCGTCGATAATTTTATCATCAATATGCCGCCTTTCACGCGTCCAGCCTGGCGGCGGCTGGTTCGAAAACCAGGTATATTGCCGCTTTGCATATTGCCGCGTCGCCAGCCGACCTTTTTCAATTGCTATGTCCAGCTTAGTGTCGCCTTTGATCCAGCCGCGGATTTCCGGTACGCCGATCGCCCGCATTACCGGCAGGTCGGGGTGCAGATTGCGCGCCAGCAGCGCCTCCACCTCCGCCACTGCGCCCTGTTCCATCATCTGCCCGAACCGCCGGTCGCACCGTTCCATCAGCCACTCGCGCGGCGGCAGCAGGATCATCGGGATCAGGGTGATGGCGTCGCCGATGCCGCCGCTTTTATGCTGCTGCCAGGCTTTGAGCGGCTTGCCGGTCGATCGCACGACCTCCAGCGCCCGCGCCACCCGCGTCGTGTCGGCTGGGGCCAGCCGGGCGGCGGCTTCGGGGTCTTCGACGCGCAATGCCGCATGGGCGTCAGCCACCGGAAGCGCCCGCACCGTCGCGCGAATCTCCGGGTCGATCTCAGGCACCGGCGCGATGCCGTCCAGCAGCGTGCGGATATAAAGGCCGGTCCCGCCGACCAGCACGGGCAGGCGTCCGGCGCCATGGGCGGCAGCAATCTCTGCCTTGGCCTCCGCCGCCCAGCGCGGCGCGGTACAGGCCTCCGCGCCGTCGATATGGCCGAACAGCTTGTGCGGCACATCGCCCATTTCCTCTGGCGAAGGCCGGGCGGACAGGATCGCCAGATCGGCATAGACCTGGCTGGCGTCGGCATTGATGACGATGCCATTGGCGGCTTTGGCCAGCGCAATGGCAAGCGCGCTCTTGCCGCTGGCGGTCGGCCCGGCAATAAGCGCGACCCGTGGGCGGGATTCGCCCTCTTGTGGTTCAGGAGTGTGCATGTTCGTCGCGACCTTAGTGGCAAGCGCCTCGATGGGGCAGGGGGATATTGCGCAAGGGGCGGACAGACTCGCCCAGGCGGGATGCAGGCCGGGCGATATAATCTGGCTGGACGCGGGCAAAGCTGCCGACATCCTTTTCGCCGCCGACCCGGTCGGAGCCCGTGCTGCGCTTGCCGATCTGGGGCAGGGCATCGACGTGATCGTCCAACCCGCCGCCACCCGCGAAAAAAAGCTGATCATCGCCGACATGGATTCGACCATGATCACGGTCGAATGTATCGACGAACTGGCCGACTATGCCGGGATCAAGCCGCAGATCGCCGAGATCACCGAACGGGCGATGCGCGGCGAACTGGACTTTGCAGGCGCGCTGGACGAGCGGGTCGCGCTGCTCAAAGGGCTGGAGGACAGCGCCATCGACCGCTGCCGCGCCGAACGGGTGACAATTATGCCCGGCGCCAGGGCACTGGTTCGCACGATGAAGGCGCGGGGTGCCAAAGCCCTGCTGGTGTCGGGTGGCTTCACCCGTTTCACTGGACCAGTGGCTGAGGAAATCGGCTTCGATGCTGCTGTCGCCAATGTGCTGGAGATTGCCGACGGCGCGCTTCTGGGCACTGTCACCCGCCCGATCGTCGATGCCGCGCGCAAACGCGCCGAACTGGAAGCCATGATCGCTGGCGGCATGGATCGCGCGCTGACGCTGGCTGTGGGCGATGGTGCCAATGATATTCCGATGATCGAGGGGGCGGGGCTGGGCGTCGCCTATCATGCCAAGCCCAAGACTCGCGCGGCGGCCGCAGCGGAAATCGTCCATGGCGACCTTTCCGTGCTGCTCTATGCGCAAGGCATCGCCTCGGCCGACTGGGTGCAGGACTGATTTTCGGCCATTTCGTCGCATTATCGTGGTTAAGCCACTGTTCGCCGTCATTTCGCTCCGGTAATGGATTATTTTGCGTGGTTCGCACGTTGCCCTCGCGTCGCACCTGCTGCGGCTAGAGGTCAATGCGGCGTCCGGCGATCCCCGCCATCGCGCCCAGGGAGAAGATATGAAAATCAACCATATGGCTTTGGCTGCCGCCGGGCTGTTCGCGCTGAGCGCCTGCGCCAAGAATGAACCGCCCGTTACCGTTGCGCCGCCCGTCGGGCCGGGCGCGATTGCCGGTACGGTCGCTGCCGATCGCGATGGCGACGGCTATGTCGATGGCTATTACACGTCGGACGGCATGTATCATGCCGTGCAGGGGCCGCCTTGCCCGCCGCCGCCCCCGCCGCCGCCGCCCCGTCGCGGAGAACGCGGCTGATCCGTAAGATGAACCGGGCGCGGCACCACCGCCGCGCCCGCGCCTTTCCCCTCGCTCTGCTGCTTGCGGCCTGCGCCGTCGCGCTGCCTGTGTCCGCGCGTGCCCAGCCCGCCGATGCGCCTGCGGACGCGGCGAAAGCCAGCGTCGCGAGCGAAATTCGCGCGGGCGTGAGCGGAAAGCTCAAGGATTTTTACGGTCCGCGCGGCTATTGGCCGCTCTGGGTGGAAAAGGACGCGATCGGGCCGCAGGCCGACGCATTGCTGGCGCTGATCGCCAGCGTCGATGTCGATGGCCTCGACCCGCGTGATTATGATCCGCGCGGCCTCCAGCGCCTGATCGAGGAAGCGGACGCCAGCCCCACGCCCAAGGCACTGGCCCGCGCCGATCTGGCGCTGTCAAAAGCCTTTGCCGCGCTGGTCGCAGACATGCGCCGTCCCGCACGCGGCATCGGCATGCGCTATTTGGACCCGGAAGTCGAACCGCGCGATCCCGATCCATCGGACCTGCTGCGTGCCGCTGCCGTGACCCCGTCGCTCACCGACTATATTCAGACCGCTGGCTGGATGAGTCCCTTTTACATGCGCCTGCGCACGGCCCGCGCCGATTACCGGGCGCGCTGGGGCGACCTGCCGGGCGTTACGGTGCCGGAAGGGGTGAAGCTGCGCCCCGGCGGCAGCACGCCGGAAATCGCTCTGCTGCGCCATCGGCTCGGCTTGGCCCAGGGCGCCGCCTATGACCGGGCACTGACAGCGCGTGTGCGCGCGTTCCAGAGCGATCATGGGCTGTCCGCGGACGGCATAGCGGGCGGGCAGACGATCAGCGCGCTCAACCGGGGACCGGCTTATTATGACCGGCAGTTGGCGCTCAATATGGAGCGGGCCCGGCTGCTTCCCGGACCCTGGGTGCGGCATGTCGTGGTGGATGCCGCATCGGCGCGCCTCTGGTATTACAGCAAAGGCGCGCTCGACGGCACGATGAAGGTCGTGGCTGGCGCCAGGGAATCGCAGACGCCGATGATGGCGGGCATGATCCGCTACGCCACGCTCAACCCCTATTGGAACATCCCGCCCGATCTGGTGCAAAGCCGGGTCGCGCCAAAAATCCTGAAAGGCGCTTCGCTCAAGGGCATGCATTATGAGGCATTGGCCGACTGGAGCGCCAATCCCGCGCCTCTTGCCCAGAGCGCGGTCGACTGGGGTTCGGTCGCGGCGGGGCGCAGCGAAGTGCGGGTGCGGCAATTGCCGGGCGGCGACAATGCCATGGGCCGGGTGAAATTCATGTTCCCCAACGACCTTGGCATCTACCTGCACGACACGCCCTCGCGCGACCTGTTCGCCAAGCCTGCGCGCCATTTCAGCAATGGCTGCGTCCGCCTGGAGGATGCGCAGCGCCTTGGCCGCTGGTTCTTCGGCAAGCAGCCGGTGGCGGACGGCAGCGCGCCGGAACAGCATCAGCCTTTGCCGCAGCCGGTGCCGGTATATCTCACCTATCTGACCGCCGTTCCGACCGCGCAGGGGGTGCAGTTTCTGCCGGATGTGTACGGGCGGGACGGGGATTAGGGGCGCATCAAATGCGGGGCTATCATATATGACTCCGCCCCCCCGCCATCATCGTCATGCTGAACTTGTTTCAGCATCCATTTCTCGTCTCCAGCGGCGGCTTTTGGGGCACGATGGATCCTGAAATAAATTCAGGATGACGGTGAGGATGGAGCATTCGCTGGCCTAAAGACCCGCCACCAGCCCATCAATCGCGCCCTGCAAAATGTAACTCGCCGCCAGCTTGTCGACCAGTACCTCGCGCCGGGCACGGCTGGCGTCGGCTTCCAGCAGGGTGCGGGTGACGGCCTGGGTCGACCAGCGTTCGTCCCACAACAGGATGGGGAGGCCCAGATCGGTCAGATTTTGCGCAAAGGCGCGGCTGGACTGGCTGCGCGGGCTGCCTGTGCCGTCCAGGTTGAGCGGCAGGCCGATGACGATGCCCTTGACCTGCTGCTGCGCGATGAAGGCGGCGATCGCGATCTTGTCCTTGGTGAACTTGCCGCGATTGATCGTGTGGGCCGGGCTGGCGATCGACCAGCGATCGTCGCACAGCGCCAGTCCGATCGTCTTGGTGCCGACATCCATGCCGATCAGTCGCCCGCCTTCGGGCAGGCATTCGCGAAAGGCGACGCGATCCGTGGTCAGCAGGCTCATGACTTCAGGAATGCGGCCAGCCGCTGCCGGGCGTCGTTGCGGACGTTGGCCCAGAACAGGCTGTAATCATACACATGGTAGTTGTTGCCGGGCAGGGTGAAGGGGCCCATGTCCACCGGTTCGCCGATCATCAGCACGCCGCTGGTGTCGCAGCGGGCGGGCACGATGCCTGACAGGAGACGCGGGGGCTTGCCTGCGTCGCGGCTGTCGAGCGTGCCGCGATTGGCGCTGGCGGGCGCTGCGCCGTTGAACGCGCCGGTGATGGGGTTGGTGCAGAGCATGTGGGTGCCCTTGCGCGGCTTGCCGGTATAGCCGGTTTTCTTGCCGAATGTTTCGATCACCGCTGACGGATCGGCCGGTTCGGCATAGCTTTGCCAACTGACGATGCAATGCGCCTGCGCTGCGCGCGCGCAGGCAGGCAGGCCGAGTGCGGGCAGGTCTGCCTCGACCGAAATCGGCCAGCCCACGGCATAGACAGCGGCGATCCGCTTTTCGACCGGCTTGCCCGCGACTTGTTCGCGCAGCAATTGCAGCAGGTGGCGCGACCCCTGGCTATGCCCGGCCAGTATCAGCGGCCCGGTAGGATTGGCTTTCAGGAAAGCAGCGAACGCCTGGGCCACGTCGCGATAGGCGACGGCAAGCGCCTTGTCCCCCTCCGGCCCGTCGGTCAGAAAGGCGCCAAAGTTGGCCTGGCGATAGCGCGGCGCCCAGATATTGCCAGCCGCATTGAACGCACTGGCCTGGCCGGTCACGAAGCGGCGCGCGGTTGCGTCAGCTTCCTTCTCGCCAATCGGCGCGTTCCAATGAGCGTTGCTAAAGGTGGTGATGTAGCTGGTAGGGTGGATGAAGAATACCGCAGCCTTTTCCGGAACGGGCGCATCCTTGACCCCCTGTGGCGTCCAGAGCGCGGGATTATCCTTTAAGATGTCGGGCCTGGCGATCCACATCGCCTGCTTGTCATAAGCGTCGGCAGGCAGGGGTTGAAGGTCGCTAAACGCTTCGCGCGGGACCATTGCAATACGCATCAATTGGGGCTGCAAGATTCCATAAGCCAGCTTACCCACGATCACCAACACAATCAGGCCAGCGAATACATAGAGGAATTTGCGCGCCACGACTGCTCTCCGATGTCGGGTGGACCCTGGCCCGCCCTTCTCCCCGCCTGTCTGGCGCAAGCGCTGCGCCTGCGCAAGATGAACCATGGTCGACAGGTCGCCCCTTGAAGCAGGTTGAACCGAGTGCTAGCGGCGAAGCCATGTCGATAGACCTTCAAACTGTAAAAAAGATCGCCAGCCTTTCGCGCATTTCGGTGACTGACGCCGAAGCGCAAGCGATGGTGCCCGAACTCAACAACATCCTTGGCTGGGTGGAGCAATTGGGCGAGGTGGACGTCACCGGCATAGAGCCGATGACCGCCGTCATTCCCAATGTTCAGCGCCTGCGTGAGGATGTCGTGACCGACGGCAATGTCCGCGAACTTGTGCTGGCCAATGCCCCCCAGGCCGAACATGGCTTTTTTGCCGTTCCCAAGGTGATCGAGTGACCAATCTGACTGACCTGACCGTAGCCGAAATCCGCGACGGGTTTCGCGCTGGCGATTTTTCCGCGCGCGAAGTGGCCGAAGGGTTCAACGCCAATGTCGCGGCGGCCAAGGCGCTCAACGCCTTCATCGTCGAGACGCCGGACAAGGCGCTGGAAGCCGCCGACGCGGCCGACAAGGCGAAGGCTGCTGGCGAAACGCCGGGCGCGCTGGCCGGTGTGCCGATCGGCATGAAGGATCTGTTCTGCACCAAAGGGGTGCAGACCACCGCGGCGTCGCACATGCTGGAAGGGTTCGTCCCGACCTATGAATCCACCGTATCGGGCAAGCTGTGGGCGGCAGGCGCGGGGATGCTGGGCAAGCTGAACCTGGATCAGTTCGCCATGGGATCGTCCAACGAGACCAGCTATTTCGGCAATGTTATCTCCCCATGGAAGCGTGGCGGTGGCGACAATGCCGCACTCGCGCCCGGCGGCTCTTCGGGCGGTTCTTCCTCGGCCATTTCCGCGCGGCTGTGCCCGGCGGCGACCGGCACGGATACTGGCGGCTCGATCCGCCAGCCTGCCGCCTTCACTGGCATTTCGGGGATCAAGCCGACCTATGGCCGCTGCTCGCGCTGGGGCATCGTGGCCTTTGCGTCCTCGCTCGATCAGGCCGGGCCGATGGCGCGGACGGTTCGCGACAATGCGATCCTGCTGGAAGTCATGTCGGGCTTTGACCCCAAGGATTCGACCAGCCTCGACCTGCCGGTGCCGCAGTGGGAAGCCAATCTGTCGAGCGACCTCAAGGGCAAGACGGTCGGCATTCCGAAGGAATATCGTCCCGATGGCCTGAACGCCGAAATCTCCGCCATGTGGGATCGCGGCATCGAATGGCTGAAGGACGCAGGCGCCAATGTGGTGGAGGTATCGCTGCCGCATACCCAATATGCGCTGCCGACCTATTATATCATCGCGCCTGCCGAAGCGTCGTCCAACCTCGCCCGCTATGACGGCGTGCGCTATGGCCAGCGCGACCTGCCCGATGGCGCTGGTTTGCAGGATATGTATGCCGCAACCCGCGCCGCCGGTTTCGGGCCGGAGGTCAAGCGCCGCATCATGATCGGCACCTATGTGCTGTCTGCCGGCTTCTACGACGCTTATTATACCCAGGCGCAGAAGGTGCGGGCACTGATCGCGCGCGACTTCGAACTCGCGTTTGAAAAATGCGACCTGCTGCTGACGCCGACCGCGCCCAGTTCCTCCTTCGCGCTGGGTGAGAAGCAGGCCGATCCACTGGCCATGTATCTGAATGACGTATTCACCGTGCCGGGCTCGCTGGCGGGGCTGCCCGCGATGGCTGTGCCGGGCGGGCTGGATTCGGCGGGGCTGCCAATCGGATTGCAGGTGATCGGCAAGGCGCTGGACGAGCAGACTGTGCTGAACGCTTCGCTGGCGATCGAGGAGCGTTCGGGCTTCACCGCGCGACCGGACAAGTGGTGGTAATATGAGTTTCGCAGAACTGGTGGGGGGACTTGTCGATTTGCTTGGTTCCTTCACTGTTTCTGAGAAACAGCGATATCAGCGTAAGGATGATCGACCAGCCAAGCGGCAGAAGATCGTCATGGCGACGGCGGAAGCGACATCCGATCGTCCCAGGACCAGCCTGTGGGTTAAGGGTCGCCGAGGCAAAGGTCGGATCGCTCCGACAGAAATTGATGGGCAAGAAGCGAATGACTGAATCAACCTATCGCATCCAGGGCGCAACCGGCGAGTGGGAGGTCGTGATCGGCCTGGAAGTCCATGCGCAGGTGACGTCGAATGCCAAGCTGTTTTCCGGCGCGGCGACTGCCTTCGGGGCAGAGCCGAACACGCAGGTCAGCCTGGTCGATGCGGCCATGCCCGGCATGTTGCCTGTCCCCAATCGCGAGTGCATTCGCCAGGCGGTCCGCACCGGCATGGCGATCGAGGCGCAGATCAACAAATGGTCGCGCTTCGACCGGAAGAATTATTTCTATGCCGATCTGCCGCAGGGCTATCAGATCAGTCAGCTCTATCACCCGATCGTGGGAGAGGGGCAGATCGAGATCGTGCTGGACGAGAAGAACCCGGACAGCAGCACCAAGGTGATCGGCGTCGAGCGTATCCATGTCGAGCAGGATGCGGGCAAGCTGATGCATGACCAGCATCCCACCAGTTCCTATGTCGACCTCAACCGGTCGGGCGTGGCGCTCATGGAGATCGTGTCGAAGCCCGACATGCGCTCGCCCGCCGAAGCCGGGGCTTATCTGTCCAAGCTGCGGACGATCCTGCGCTATGTCGGGTCGTGCGACGGCAATATGGACCAGGGATCGATGCGCGCCGACGTGAACGTGTCGGTTCGCAAGCCCGGCGAAGAATTCGGCACCCGCACCGAAACGAAGAATGTCAACTCGGTCCGCTTCGTCATGGCCGTGGTCGAGCATGAGGCCAACCGGCAGGTCGATGTGCTGGAGGCCGGCGGCAAGATCGTGCAGGAAACGCGGCTCTACGATCCCGATCGCAACGAAACGCGGTCGATGCGGTCGAAGGAAGATGCGCACGACTATCGCTATTTCCCCGATCCCGACCTGTTGCCGCTGGTGCTGGACGATGCGTTTCTGGACGAATGCCGCGCCTCGCTGCCGGAACTGCCCGACGTCAAGCGTAAGCGCTATGAGCAGGCGCTGGGCCTGTCCGCCTATAATGCCGCGACCCTGACCGCCGACGCCGACACGGCGCGCTGGTTCGAGACGCTGGTGGCCGAAGCCGCGCGCATCCAGGGCAAAAGCGAGAGCGATGTCGCGAAAGCATCGGCCAACTGGCTATTGTCGGAACTTTATGGCGCGCTCAATCGGCTGGGCAAGACGCTGGAGACCAGCCCGGTCGGCCCGACCGATGGCGCGGAATTGCTGGCACTGGTCGCCGACGGCACGATCAGCGGCACGATCGCCAAGCAGGTGTTCGAGATCATGCTGGAAACTGGCGACAAGCCCGGCAAGATCGTCGAGGAGAAGGGTCTGAAGCAAACGTCCGACACTGGCGCGATCGAGGCGGCGGTGGCCACGGTGCTGGCGAACAACGCCGACAAGGTCGAACAATATCGCGGCGGCAAGGAAGCGCTGTTCGGCTTCTTCGTGGGTCAGACCATGAAAGCCATGCAGGGCAAGGCCAACCCACAGGTCGTGAACGAACTGGTGAAGAAGGCATTGGCCGGGTAAGCGGAAAATTCATCCTCCGGCTGGCGAGGATGGGGCAAATTTAAGGGGCGTCGCCGGTGGGGAT
>FWWL01000437.1_pt1 | contig 106563 bp, 99 predicted proteins | sample 2228331 | NCBI WGS metagenome assembly FWWL01 (sample SAMEA103939775, study PRJEB20133) | metagenome | reverse complement strand
GCCAAGGCGCGCGCAGCGGCACTGCGAGAGCGCGCGGCGGCGCGGCGGGCGGACTGGCTTCGCGACATGGTCGGGACGACGCAGCGGGTGCTGGTCGAGCGACCGGGCGATCGCGGCCATGCGGAGAATTTCGCGGAAGTGCGGATCGTCCTACCCCCGCTCGCCCTGAGCTTGTCGAAGGGCCGCTCTTCCTCTCTAGCGGCCGAAAAGCAGGACGGCGCTTCGACAAGCTCAGCGCGAACGGAGATAGGTAAGATCGTGGCGGTCAACATCGTGGACATACAAGACGGCAAACTGATCGGAGTGCGCGCATGAGCGGCCCCAGCTGGCGCGAGCGGTTGCTCGGCGGGTTCAAGAAGACGTCGGACCGGCTGGTCGGCAATCTTGCGGGCCTCGGCACCGGGCGCCTGGATGAGGCGACGCTTGACGAGATCGAGGAGGCGCTGATCGCGTCGGACCTTGGCCCGGCGACGGCGGCGCGGATTCGCGAGCGGCTGGCGGAGGAGCAAGTCGAGCGCGGGATGGAGGAGCTGGGCATCCGGCTGGTCGTCGCCGACGAGATCGAGAAGGTGCTGACCAGGGTCGCCAAGCCGCTGATCACCGACAAGGCGCGGCCACAGGTAATGCTGGTGATCGGCGTCAACGGGTCGGGCAAGACCACGACCATCGCCAAGCTGGCCGCGATCCTGAAGGATCAGGGGCTTAAGGTGATGGTCGCGGCGGGCGACACGTTCCGCGCGGCTGCCATCGGCCAGCTGCGCACCTGGGCCGAGCGAATCGGCGTGCCGATCGTCGCGGGGGCCGAGGGCGGCGATGCCGCAGGGGTCGCGCATGAGGCGCTGCGCCGCGCGACCGCCGAGGGGATCGACCTGCTCATCGTCGACACCGCCGGGCGGTTGCAGAACAAGCGCGAGCTGATGGACGAGTTGGCGAAGATCCGCCGCGTGCTCGGCAAGCTCGATCCCGATGCGCCGCACGACGTGCTGCTGGTGCTGGACGCGACCACCGGCCAGAATGCACTCAACCAGATCGCGGTGTTTCAGGAAGTCGCCGGCGTCACCGGCATGGTGATGACCAAGCTGGACGGCACCGCGCGCGGCGGCGTGCTGGTCGCGGCGGCCGAGAAATACGGCCTGCCGATCCATGCCATCGGCGTCGGCGAGAAGGTCGACGATCTGCGCGGATTCGACCCGCGCGAAGTGTCGCGGATCATCGCCGGGGTGGAGGCGTTGACCAAGGGGTGACCCGTTTCGCAGATGTTTCGACAAGCCCCGACCCGTTATAGAGTGCCCGCATGACCGAATCTGCCCCGACCAAACCCGCCCCCTCCCCTGGCCTGCGCATGCTGATCGATTTCGGTCCGCTGGCGGTGTTCTTTGCGGTGAACAGCTTCATGGGCGGGCCGCAGCTGACGCGGATGCTCGCGGCGACCGCGGCATTCATGGTCGCGATCTTCCTCGCCATGGGGCTGTCGCTGTGGAAGACCAAGCATATCTCGCCGATGCTGTGGATTTCCGGCGTGCTGGTACTGGTGTTCGGCGGCCTGACGCTGTGGTTCCACGATGAGACCTTCATCAAGGTCAAGCCGACGCTGGTCTATGCGATGTTCGCAATCGTGCTGACCTATGGCCTCATCACCAAGAAGCCACTGCTGCAGATGCTGCTGGAGAGCGCGTATCCGGGGCTGACCGCGCGCGGGTGGCAGTTGCTGACGATCAACTGGGCCGTCTTTTTCGTCGTGATGGCGGTGCTGAACGAGATCGTGTGGCGCACGCAGAGCTGGGATTTCTGGGTCGCGTTCAAGCTGTGGGGCGTGGTGCCGCTGACGCTGTTGTTCGCGATCGGCAATGTGCCGCTGCTGTTGCGCCATGGGCTGAAGACCGATGGCGAAATCGTCGATAAGGCGCTGCCGCCAGAGCAATGAAGAGTTTGACTCGCACAAAGACACAAAGCCACGAAAAGTGAATGGCGATTGAGCGAAGCTCTGGAACAGGTCGCGACCATTGCCGTGGATTGCGGCTATCGGCTCCATGACGATTTGGGTCCAGGCCTGCTGGAGAGCCTCTATGAAATCTGCCTCTTCGAGGCATGGCGCGAGCGCGGTCTATTCGTTGAGCGGCAGAAGGCAATCCCGATCACGTACAAAGGGGTCACCTTGTCAGAAGGGTTTCGCGCCGATTTGCTCCTCGAAAATTGTCTGCTGATCGAGCTCAAATCAACCGAGGCGCATGCCCCGGTCCACGCCAAGCAGGTCATCACCTATCTACGCCTGCTGAACCTGCCACTGGGCCTATTGATGAACTTCGGCGCCCCTACCTTCAAACAAGGCGTGCGTCGGCTCGCGAACAACTACTTCCGGCCAAACCCCTGACCGCTTCGTGCCTTTGTGTCTTTGTGCGAGACAAACTCTCTCAAAAAACAAAACGGGCCGGAGTTTCCCCCGGCCCGTCTCTGCAGTCGATGATCCGCTGGATCAGCCGGCCTGGTCGGCGCGGCTGACGCCTTGGCCGTCGAGGTTGGCGGCGACGAAATCCCAGTCGATGATCTTGGTGATCGCTTCGAGATAGCCCGGACGCGCGTTGCGGTAGTCGATGTAATAGGCGTGTTCCCACACGTCGATCGTCAGCAGCGGCTTGTAGTCATAGACGACCGGCGTGTCGGCGTCGTGGAGCGAGGTCACCTTGATCTCGTCGCCGTCGAGCACCAGCCAGCCCCAGCCGTTCGAGAAATGCGCGGTGGACTCGGCGATCAGCTGCTTGACCAGCTCTTCCTTCGACCCGAACTTGGCCTCGATCAGCTCGGCGAGCTTGCCGGTCGGCTCCTTGGCTTCCGGAGTCAGGCCGAACCAGTAGAAGCTGTGGTTCCAGATCTGCGCGCTGTTGTTGAACAGGCCCTTGTCGCCGGTTTCCTTGGCGTGCTTGATCACCTCGACCAGCGACTTGCCTTCAAGCCCCTTGTCCGCGACGAACCCGTTGGTTTTGTCGACATAGGCCTTGTGATGCTTGCCATAGTGGAACTCGAGCGTCTCGGCCGAGATCGTCGGCGCGAGCGCGTCCTTGGCATAGGGGAGCGTGGGAAGTTCGAACGCCATGGGTTACCCTCCGTTTTGTTGTTCGCGCCCGCCTAACGCATGAAGCCCGTCATTGCCGCACAAATTTTTCTGCGGACGGGATCGAGTGGGGCGATCAGCCGCCGGCGTTGAGCAGGTCGTGGCGCTTGAGCGCGTGGCGGAGCTGGTCGTAGCTGAGGCCCAATGCCTCCGCCGTCGCGCGCTGGTTGAAGCGGTTTTCCGAGAGCGCGCGGCTGAGCAGCTCGCGTTCGAAGCGGTTGACGCGGCTCTTGAAGTCGCCCGACAGATCGTCCTCACCGCGCGGCAGCGGGCCGGGTTCTTCGGTGGTCAGCTGCACCGGGGCGGCGTTGCCGGGGATGCCGTGCGGCATCGGGCGCGGGCGATGGGGCGAGGCGAAGGGGTCGATCTGGATCGCGTCCACCGGACCGGAGCGGTCCCAACGGTACACCGCGCGCTCGACCACGTTGCGCAGTTCGCGCACATTGCCGGGCCAGTCGTGCGTGGTCAGCGCGTCGAGTGCGGTCGGGCCGAAGCCCTCCCAGTCGCGGCCCAGCTCCGCCGCCATGCGCCGTCCGAAAAACTCGCCAAGGACCAGTACATCCCCCGCGCGGGCGCGGAGCGGCGGCAGCGTCACCACCTCGAAGCTCAGCCGGTCGAGCAAGTCGGCGCGGAACGTCCCCTTCTCGACGCGGTGCGGCAGATCCTCATTGGTCGCAGCGACGATGCGCACATCGACGCGCATCGGACGGGATGAGCCGATCCGCGTGATTTCACCATATTCGACCGCGCGCAGCAGCCGGTCCTGCGCCGCCATGCTGAGCGTGCCGAGTTCGTCGAGGAACAACGTGCCGCCATCGGCTTCCTCGAACCGGCCGGGACGCCCCTTGGTCGCGCCGGTAAACGCGCCGGCCTCATGCCCGAACAACTCAGCCTCGATCAGCGTCTCGGGCAAAGCCGCGCAGTTCATCACGACGAGCGGCTGATCCCAACGCGGCGAGAGGCGGTGGAGGCGTTCGGCGACCAGCTCCTTGCCGGTCCCGCGCTCCCCGATCACCAGCACCGGGCGGTCGAGCGCGGCCGCGCGTGAGGCGAGTTCGAGCGCGTCGAGAAAGGCGCCCGATTGGCCGACGACATGGGTGGTGCGCTCCATGCCGAACTCTTGGGATATTTTCCCAAGTTTTGGCAAGTGCGAAGTTTCTCCCACATCGCCCTTTGGTCAGAAAATGGCGGAAATCTGGGGCAAAATGAATTTGGCACGCCCCGTGCAAAGTGTCTGGCATGCCGCGGAGGGCGGCAGCGAAACGAAGAAATCGAGGGACGGAAAACAATGTACAAGGGCAACAACAGCTTTCGCACGACGCTGGCGGCGCTGGTCTGCACCCTGGTCGTAAGCACCACCAGCCTGGCAACCGTGGTCGGCCCCGCCGTCACGGCGACCAACGGGGGCGCAGTTTCCACCCGAGCCATCGCGTAAGCGATCCCGCCGGGCGGGTACCCCCTAGCCCGCCCGGCGGCACGAGTTTCCAAGGAGCTAAATTCAGATGGGCATTTTCTCTCGCACCCGCGACATCATCGCCGCCAACTTCACCGACCTGCTCGACAAGGCGGAAGACCCGGCGAAGATGATCCGCATGATCATCCTCGAAATGGAGGAGACGCTGGTCGAGGTCCGCGCCAGCGCGGCCCGCACCATCGCCGACCAGAAGGAAATGCGCCGCCACATCGCCAAGCTGGAAAACCTCCAGATGAGCTGGACCGAAAAGGCCGAGCTGGCGCTGAGCAAGGACCGCGAGGACCTGGCCAAGGCCGCACTGGTCGAGCGTCAGAAGGCGTATGACATGTGCGATCAGCTGAATGCGGAGATCGCGGTGCTCGACGATGCGCTGCGCGCGTCGGAAGAGGACATCGCCAAGCTGCAGACCAAGCTGCGCGACGCTCGTGCCCGCCAGAACGCGATCATGACCCGCCTGGAAAGCGCCAACAACCGCGTCAAGCTGCGCGAGATGACCCACGGGTCGAAGGTCAGCGACGCATTCAGCCGCTTCGACCTGCTCGAGCGCCGCGTCGACTTTGCCGAGGGCCGCGCCGATGCGCTGGCACTGGGCGCGCCGAAGAAGACGCTGGAGGAGGAAATTGCCGAGCTCCAGTCGGCCGAGAAGGTCGATGCCGAGCTGGCCGCGCTCAAGGCGCGCCTGAACAAGGGGAATTAAGCCATGGAAGAAATCCTGGTCCCGATCGGCGTGGTCGGCATGCTCTTCATCGGCATGCCCTGGGTCATCCTCCACTATGTCACCAAGTGGAAGCAGGCCAAGACGCTGACCGGCGAGGACGAGAATCTGCTGGACGAGCTGCACTATACCGCACGCCGCCTGGAGGATCGCCTGCACACGATCGAGCGGATAATCGCCGCCGACAATCCCGAGTTCCGCCTGCGCGGCAATGACACGCCGCCGGCCCGCGAACTCCCCGACTATGAACGCGCACGGAGGAACTGAGATGTCTGTCAGCCGCACGCAACTGTATCGCGACAAGGTCAACGGCAAATGGCTCGGGATCTGTGAAGGTCTGGGCGAATATACCGGGGTTGACCCGCTGTGGATCCGCCTGGGCTTTCTGGTCCTGACCTTCGCGACCTTCCCGCTGATGCTGTTCGTTTACATCGGCCTCGCCATGGTCGTGTCGCAGAAGCCCATGGGCCTCTATGAGACCAAGGAGGACGCAAAGTTCTGGCAGGGCGTCCGCGCCAATCCGCGCCGCTCGACCCAGGAAGTTCGCTCCAAGCTGCGCGACATCGATCGCCGCATGGCCGACATCGAAACATTCTACACGAGCCGCAACACGCAGCTCGCCGACGAGATCGAGCGCCTGCGCTGAGCGCGCGCCGATCTGAACAGGGAGACTAGATATGAACTGGGGTGGACCGGGCTTCGTCATCGCCATCATCGCGATCACGACCTTTGGCTGGCTCGCTTCGACCTGGATCCGCGCCAAGCACGGATACCCGATAGAGAATGAATGGATGGGGATGACCGCCAAGGAAGACCCCCAGGCGGATCGCAAGATCGAGCTGCTGACGAACGAGAATGCGCGGCTGACCGGGCAGATCAGCCGGCTGGAGGAGCGGATCGCGGTGCTCGAACGCATCGCCACCGACCCCGCCGAGCGGACCGCCCGCGAAATCGACGCTCTGCGCTTGAAGGATTGAGGCAATGGACAAGCTGTCCTTTTTCACCGCACTGGCCCCCACGATCGCGATCGTCGGTGTGGCCGGGATGATCGGGTGGATGTTCACCACCTGGCTGCGCATCAAGAATGGCTACCCGCTCGACGGGGCCTGGGGCCAGGCGGTGTATCCGCAGAAGAATGAAGAGATGATCGAGCGGATCAAGCTGATCAGCCAGGAAAACGCCCAGCTTCGTGCCGAACTGGGTTCGGTCAAGGACCGGCTGGCCAATGTCGAGCGGATCGTGACCGACAGCAGCCACGCGCTGGATCGCGAGATCGAAGCGCTGCGGCTGGGCAAGAACTGAGGACCGGACGATGGGCGACAAACAGAGCTTCGTGATCACCCTGGTCTTCATCGTAGTGGCGATCCCCGTGATCGTCGGCGTCGGCAGCGACATGTTTAAGCGCTGGCTGAAGCACAAGGAGAAGATGGCCGAAGCGCTCAGCGCCCAGACCGCCGAAAAGGCCGCGCAATATGCGGCACATACCGAGCGGCTGGAGCAGCGGGTGCGGGTGCTGGAGCGGATCGTCACCGACAAGGGTGTCGACCTGGCCGACGAGATTGAACGGCTGCGCGACGACCGGCCGGTGAACTGAACCAACGAGTTTTGTGAGGGAGTATCTACCATGTTGATCGGAGTTTTCGCGGTGCTCGGCGTCATTGGCGCGATCGGCGTCGCGATGGCCGAAAAGCGGGACCGCCCCGTCCGTCGCGCCGAGCGACTGGCGCGCGAAGCGGCGGCTCAGCCGGCCGAGTAAGCCCGAACGGGCTGGCACACGAACAAACGAACAGGAGGCAGGTATGGATTGGGCGTTCATGGTGGTCGCGATCGTGGCGATCGTAACCATCGGCAACATCGTCCGCGCCAAAATGGGCATCCAGAAGGATGGCCGCGGCAACGACTATGTCGCCCATGATCCCGCGGCGAGCGCCGAAGCCCGCCGCCTGGAGCAGGAAGTGCGCACGCTGAAGGACCGCATCGCGGTGCTGGAGCGGGTGATCACCGACAATCATTCGAGCGTGAGCCTCGACCGCGAGATCGAGAAGCTGCGCGACGACCGCAACTGAAACCCGGCCAGAACCGGAGGAGGATGTGATGACCGACCCCAATTTCTACATGGTCATGGCGCTGGCGACCCTTGCGGGGCTGGGCATGGTGACCGGAGCGGGCCTGGCCGGATGGCGCGGCTGGCTGGCGCTGAAGCGGCAGGAGCTGTCGCTGGTGCATCAGGGTGAGACCGCCCACGCCGAACCGACCAACGCCGGCGCGCGGATCGAGATCGCGGACCTCAAGGAACGCATCCGCAAGCTCGAGGCGATCGCCGCAGGCGTCGATCTCTAACGAGCCCCCGGAGCAGCGGCGAAACGGTTGGGAGGCCACCGCCACTGCACCACGGGAGCGGCAGCTGCAGACGCCGCTCCCACCCCTGCCCCGCCTTGGCGCAGGACGACAACAGAGCGCCCCGCTTCGTGCTTCGACAAGCTCAGCACCAACGGGGAGAGGCTTTCCAAACCGCCGTTTGCCCTGAGCTTGTCGAAGGGCCGGCCGGAAACCTCAGTCACCGAAAACCGTTCAGTCGATCACGCGGTGACGCTTCAGAAAGGTCACCGCATCGGCCATCAGCCGGTCCTGCACCTCGGGACCGAATTTCCCATGTACCCCGCCGGGCACGATGTGCAGCTCGGTCGGCACTTTCGCCCGGTCGAGCGCGGCTTTCAGCGCGGTCGAGGCGGCGAGCGGGACGACCGGATCGGCATCGCCATGGACGATGAACACCGGCGGCTGGCCCGGCTTCATGCGGGTGATCGGCGACATGCGGGCGGCCATTGCGGCGCCCGCCGCCCCCTGCCCCACCCAATTGCCGATCGAAGGGCTATTCCACGCGCCGAACGATTGCGGGCGCAGGTCGGTCGGGCCGTAGAAATCGATCACGGCGGCGGCCTGAGGCGCAGGTCCGCACTCCGCCGGGTCGAGCCCCTCATTTTTGTCGATGCTCGCCGCCATCAGCGCGAGATGTGCGCCCGCCGATGTACCCATCAGCACGATCCGCTTCGAGTCCAGCCCTTCGCGCTCCGCCGCGCGCGCGATCCAGCCCATGACGCACCGGACATCCTCGACCGCCGCGGGTGCGCGCGCCTGTCCCGCCAGGCGATATTGCACGCTGACCACCGCGAACCCCGCGTCAACGAAGCGGCGATAACCGCTCCAGCCCTTGGGCCTCTCGCCGCGTGCCCAGGCCCCGCCATGGATCACGACCAGCACCGGCGCGCGCTTGTCCTTTGCGGTGCTTGGGCGGTGGAGGTCGAGGTGCAGAGGACCCTTCTCTGTGGTGCGATAGACGATGTCGCGCTGGCTCATCACGACGGGCTGTGACTGTTGCGCGGGCGCAGACGTCGCCAGAACCGTCGCCGCCAGTCCCAGCCCGATCAATCTCAGCATCCACGCGCTCCTCTAGCCGAAGCCTAGCCTACGGCCCGCACTTCCCTGCACGCAAGACCGGGTGACGCGGGCGCATCGCCCCGCTAATGGCGCGGCATGACCAGCCTGTCCGACCTGACCGACGAATATGAGTTCCTCGACGCCGACGACCGCTACCGGTTGCTGATCGACCTGGGCAAGGCGCTGGAGCCGATGCCCGATGCGCTCAAGACCGACGCGACCCTGGTGCGCGGCTGTTCGGCAGCGGTGTGGGTTTATCCCACGGTGCGCGACGACGGGACGCTGCATTTTCTGGCCGACAGCAATGCCGCGATCACCAAGGGGATCATCGCGCTGGTCCTGCTGACGGTGCAGGATCGCGCGCCGGCCGACATTCTGGCGACCGATATCGAAGGCGCGCTCGCGCCGTTTGACCTGCGGAACCAGCTCAGCTCCAACCGAACGCAGGGCATCCCCAACATGATCGCACTGATCCGCGCGACGGCGGAACGCTACGCATGATTATATTGGCCGCTTCAGCTGCACTTTTGAGCGCGGTTCAGGTCACATCCGAGCCCTGCCCCTCACGCGAGGCATCTTGGGTCGAACCGGACGCACCACCTGCTGAACGCTTTGGAGCGGGTTTGTGGATTGGAGGTCAGCCCTTCACCGCGGATGATTTCATTTCTGCTGAAGTAATCACGGATACGTTGCTCGATGCTCTTGTCATCGACATTCGGCTGAGTCCCCAAGGCGTAGCACGTTTCCAAGCTGTTCAACGTTGCCGCGTAGGGCTTCAGATCGAGATCAGCTTCGACGGGCGCGTTATAAGCCGACCCGTTCTGAACGAACCTATTTTGGGTAATGGTCTCCAGCTCAGTGGTGGCTTCGATCATGCAAGCGCCAAAGAGCTCGCTGCGAAAATCAAACCATGACGCCAGCGCGAAAAGCCGCCCCATCGGCCAGTCTCTACCGCGCGATCTGGCGCTGGCATTTTTATGCCGGGTTGTTCGTGGTGCCGTTCATCCTTTTGCTGGCGCTGACCGGGGCGATCTATCTGTTCAAGCCACAGCTGGATGTTTGGCAGGAGCGCGACTGGCGCAACCTGCCTGTCGCCGGGGCGGTGACGCCCGATGCGCAGTTGAAGGCAGCGCTGGCGGCGGTGCCGGGCGCGACCTTCCACAGCTACCGCTTGCCCGAAGCGGCAGGCGATGCCGCTGTCATCCATGTCGGGCTGGCTGACGGGGGCATGCGCGACATCGCGGTGTCGCCGCAGGGCAAGGTGATCGCGATCGACGATCCCGAAGCGCGGATCGCGGCGACCGTCTCCCGCATCCACGGCTCGCTGATGCTCGGTCAATGGGGCGGGTTTCTGGTCGAGATCGCGGCGAGCTGGGCGATCCTGCTGATCCTGTCGGGGCTATATCTGTGGTGGCCGCGCGGACGCGGGCTGGCGGGCGTGCTGTGGCCGCGACTGGGCGCGCGCGGACGCGTTGTGTGGCGCGATCTGCATGCCGTGACGGGCTTCTGGGTCTCCGGGCTGGCGCTGGTGCTGCTCGTGTCCGGCCTGCCGTGGACCGATGGCTGGGCAACCGCATTCCGCGCGGTGCGGGCCGAGCTGGGGCTGGTGCAGGGACCGCAGCAATGGAAGGGCGGCGTCGACCTGCATGCCGAGCACGACCATGACGCGATGCTGCGTGCGGCGGCGAGCGGGAAGGCCGTGCCGATGGGCATGACACTGACCGACATGGTCGCGCGGGCTCAGGCAGAGGGTGTTCCTGCCCCCGCGATCCTCTCCCCGCCCGGCGCGCCCGCGCAATTCGGACCGCCCAATGGCAATGTCTGGAAGCTGACCAGCGCGACGCAGAACCGCCCGATCGCGCGCACCGTTCAATTCGATCCGATGACCGGCGATGTCGTCGCGCGCAGCGGCTTTGCCGACAAGCACGCGATCGATCGGGCGATCGGCTATGGCATCGCCTGGCATGAGGGGCAGTTGTTCGGGTGGGTCAACCAGTTGGTCGGGGTGCTGACCGCGCTGGCACTGATGCTGTTGGCGGTGAGCGGTGTCGCGATGTGGTGGCGGCGACGGCCGGACGAATCGCTCGGCGCGCCGCCGCGTCCTGCCGATGCAAAGCTGCGCGGCGTTGCCGCAATCACGCTTGTCATGGCGGCGCTGCTGCCGATGCTGGCGCTGTCGCTGATCGTGGTGTTCGTGTTCGACCGGCTGATCCTGCCGCGCTTTCCGCGCGCTGCACGCTGGCTCAACCGTACCCGCCCGGCCTGAGAGACAGTGGCCGGGCGGGCGGTAGTCCCGCCGGTGGTTAAAGAGGGAAACAACACCGGCGGGGTGCCGCGCGGGACCGGGTAAAACCCGCGCGACGGGGGTCGGTTCAGGGCATCAGGACGGTGTCGACGACGTGGATCACGCCGTTCTTCTGTGCGACATCGGCGATAGTGATGTTCGACGTGCCGCCCTTGGCATCGGTGACAATCCAGCCATTGCCGCGCTTCGACAGCGTGATCTTCTCACCCTGAACCGTGGTCAGCTCGAGCTTGCCGCCATTGGCCTTCGCCTTGGCCGCGATATCGCCCGCCATCATCTTGCCGGGGACGACATGATAGGTCAGCACGGCGGTCAGCGTGCCCTTGTTCTCCGGCTTCAGCAGCGTGTCGACGGTGCCGGCGGGAAGCTTAGCGAACGCGGCGTTGGTCGGCGCGAACACGGTGAACGGTCCCGGCGACTTCAACGTGTCGACCAGGCCGGCGGCCTTCACCGCCGCGACCAGTGTCGTGTGATCCTTCGAATTGACGGCGTTGTCGACGATATCCTTGGTCGGATACATCGCGGCGCCACCGACCATCTTGGTCTGACCGGCGACGGCGACCGAACCGGTGGCCAGGGCAGCACCGGCGAGCGCCAGTGCGAAATGCGAGGTACGAAACTTCATACATCCTCCTGCTTTCATGGCAGTGCCCGGACCCCATGGGACCGGGTTGCGCAGGAGATACGGGCGCGGATGCGCGCCGGATGTCAGATGCCGAAAATTTTTCCTGCAGCGACGCGCGGGCCGGTCGGCGCGGGATGCGGCGCGGTCGCGCGCGGCTCCATCGTGATCGCCAGCGTCGCGCCGTCATGCATCATCGCGCGGTGCCCTTCCGCGACGACCAGCTGCGTATCACCCGCCGGCCGGATGACGCCGAGCGAGCGCGGAATGCCATCCTCGGGGATGATCCACAGCTCCGGCACGCGCGGGTCGTCACCCATATCCTGCGCCACCAGCCGCAGCTGCGCGGTCGCCGGATCGTAGCGCGCGGCGACGAACGGCCCCTCTCCCTCGCCGCGCAACTGCGCGACGATGGCGGGCTGCGCCGCAACCTGGGTCGGCGGCGGGATGATCAACGGCTCGGGGCGCGGGATCACGAGCATCACCGCAAGCGCCGCAGCGGCTGCGCCGGCAGCGGCGGTGCCGAACTGCCAGCGGCGCAGCTGGCGGCGCGGCACCAGATCGACGACCGGCGCGGGCGCAGCGCCGTCGATCGCGCGCTCGATCCGGCTCCACAATTCATCCGGCGGCGTTTCGTCGGGCACGTCGAGCGCCATCCCCGCCAGCCGCTCGCGCCACGCCTCGACCTCTTCGGCAAAGGCGGCGTCGGTCAGCAGGCGACGGTTGGCGGCAGCGAGCGCGTCGCCCTCCAGCACGCCCAGCGCCAGTTCGGCCGCAAGCAGTTCGCGCGCGTCGGGAAGGTCCATCGGGTCAACCATCGCCCAGGCACGCCTTCAACTGCAACAGCCCGCGACGAATCCACGTCTTCATCGTGCCGAGCGGAACCCGGTCACGCTCCGCCAGCTCGGCGTAGGTCAGACCGCCGAAAAAAGCCGCGCGGATCGCCGAAGACGCGCGCGCCTCCAGCGCGTCGAGACAGGCGCGCATGCGACCCTGCTCCTGCGCATCCTCGATCATCGCATCGGCAGCGGGGCGGTCGTCAGCAACCATCGCCGCCGCGTCGATCGGCGCAGCGGCAGCGGCCGGTCGCGCGCGCAACCGGTCGATCGCGCTGTTGCGGGCGATCGCGGCAAGCCACGTGATCGGGCTGGCGCGCTCGGGGTCGAAGCGCCCCGCCCGCTGCCACACCTTCACATAGACTTCCTGCACCACGTCCTCCGCTTCCTCCCGGTTCCCGCAGATACGCAGGCAAATGCCGAAAAGCTTCGCGCTGGTCAGATTATAGACTTCTGCCAGCGCAGCACGATCGCCCTTACCCACCGAAATGAGGGCGTCGGCCAACCGCTTGCGCGCGAGACTTGCGGAGGGCGATGACGGCGTCACGGCGCGAACCCTAACGCACCCGGCGTCGTGCGCAAGCGGCCGTGATCAGCCAAGGTCAAGTTCATCGGCCACGGCGTCGAGATCGGCGCCCGCCGGCACCAGCAGCCATTCGCGGCTCGCCGCACCATTGACCATGGTCACTGCGCCGCGCGGGCAGACGCCGAGGCATTTGACGTCGACGATCCCCGCCGCCGCCTTGCGCCCCTTCTTCAGATGGAGATGCTTGCGCAGCGCCTTGCCCAGCGGAGCCTTGCCCTTCGGCCCGAACCCGCCGTCAAGTTTCTTCGAGCATTTGGCGCAGACGAGGACGGCGTTTGCCCAGTTCGACCGGACCCGCGTCTTCAATCCGGCCGCCATTGCCGCCGCTCTTCAGCGGTGCGCAGCACTTCATAGGCCGCCTGAATCGCGTGAAAGCGCTTAGCGGCTTCGGCATCGCCGGGACGAATGTCAGGGTGGTTCGACTTGGCCAGCCGCCGCCACGCGGTGCGCACATCCTCAAAGCTTGCATCCGGCTCCAGCTCGAGCACGTCGAGCGCGCGCATTTCGTCGCGTGAGCGGGTGCCGTCACCGGGGCCAGCCCAGGCATTATGCTTGCTTTCCGCATAGCCATTCGCAGTGCGCCGCTCATCGGCCTCGCGCTTGGCGGCCTCTTCGGCGGTCAGCCCCTCGAAATAATTCCAGTTGCGATTGTATTCGCCGGCATGTTCCTCGCAGAAATACCAGCGTTCCGGGCTGTTGGGCGATTTGGGCGCGGGGCGATCGCCGGGCTTGTCGCATCCCTCACGGTCGCACAGACGCACCTTCACCGCTTCCCGCTCGGCACCATAAGCTCGCCAGCGGGGAAAGCCCCAGTCCATCGATCGTGAAGAACGCGCCATTATCGGCCAGATAGGACGCGATTGTGACGAACGCCACCCCGCCCGGTGTTTTCCCCATGCGGGTTGACGCCCCGCCCGCCCCCCGATAAAGGCCCCGCTTCCGCGCACACGGCCCCTTCGTCTAGCGGTCTAGGACGTCGCCCTCTCACGGCGAAAACACGGGTTCGAGTCCCGTAGGGGTCACCATCCGCCCTTTTTTTGGCGGACTTGTGCGATTCAGCCATTCTTGACCACCTTGCTGGTACAGCGCCCTGGTACAGCGAGCATGGCATGGTCGATATGGCGAAACCCTGGAAGCACCCCCGGACGGGTGTCTACTATCTCAGGCGACAGATCCCGCAGTCGATCCGAGCAGCATTTGGTGGACGACAGCTCTACAAGGCGTCGCTCGGCACGAAAGACGCAAACCAGGCGACGGTGCTATTCCTCCAGGCCAATGTCGAACTCGAATTACAGTTTCAGGCAGCGCGAGACCGACTGAAAGCGACGGGTAGCCCCTGCCCTTCTTCGCGCGATAAGGCCATCGAATTGGTCGATGCCTACTTCAACGGACCTGCGCGACAACCGGGCGGCCTAGGTGGCCCCGACCGTCTGCTGTTGGCGCGGTTGGAGGTGGATCGCGGCTTATGGAATGAGACCAGCGGTGGGCTATCGAGTATCGCCCTGTCGAGCGCTGAAGAATGGTGGGACCTCGCGTCGAACGCGGCCAGGTTCCGCATTCACCCCGGAAGCGAACATCGTATTCAGGGCCGCGCTCCTGGCGCGGTCTGGCAAATGCCTGACAGCCAGTTTCGAACTGCCGACGCGCGCTTGCGACAGGTGGCTCGCATCGTGGAGCAGGTCGCCCGGCATAACGATCTTCCGGTAGCAGACCTGCCTCAAGAGATCGCTGCGGCGATCATGGACTATATGAATGCTCTGCCTGTCGGCAGCGCGCAGGTCCGCAAGCCGCGCGCAGCCAGCGGCCGCCTTCGCCCAAGCCTGCGGTTGCTGGAACTCTTCGCCGACTGGCAGGAGGGCCAGCAACCGCGGCCTCAAACCGCAGCGGAATATGAGAATGCGGCGCTCGACTTCATCGACTATGTCGGCGACATTCCAGTCTGCGAAATCGAACGCACCGACTTGCTGAACTTTCGCGACGAGGTGGAAAGGCTGCCGGCCGCCATGCCGAAGGCGGATCGCGCGCTCCCGTTCACCAAACGACTGGCTTGTCATGTTCGCGATGTTGATGGGAAAAAGATACCCAAACGTCTTAGCGCGGCGAGCGTAAAAAAGCGCATCGGTGCGATCCAGGCACTACTATCCTATGCTCACAAGCAGGAGTGGGTCAATGCCAATGTCGGACGCGATGTACCGATCAATGGCTATTCGAAGCACGGCGGGCTGGTTCGAGACACCTTTGCCGACGAACAACTTCGCGACCTGCTTCAATATGAATTGTTCACGCGCCCCGCATCTTGGAGTTGGTCCCATAAGACGAGCGACTGCACACTGTACTGGCTGTTTCTGCTGTGCATGACCACCGGCGCTCGGATTGAGGAGGTGGGCCAAGCACTACTCGCCGACGTCAAGCGTCGGGACGGCGTGCTCTATATCGACGTGGACGACTATGTGGAGGATCGCTCGGCCGATGAAGGTAGTGACGTCGATCTGGAAGAGAAATCGATAAAGACGCGCACGTCGCGTCGGGTCATACCCGTACACGACCGGGTCGCATCGCTTGGATTTGCAGCCTATTGCGACGCCTTGCGCGTCGCCGGACACACCCAACTGTTTCCCGACTTGATCATCAACACCAACGGCAAGCACACCCAAAACGCATCTAAGCGCGCCAATGATCTTATAGACCGCCTGATTTCCAAGGATCCCCGCCTCGTTTTTCACAGTCTCCGTCACGGGTTTAAGGACTTAGCCCGCGAAGCGCGGATCGACGGCGGCACGATTGATCAGATCTGCGGGCATGCTCCGACAACCGTGGGAGGCCGGTATGGACGCGGCGTCCGCTTGACGATACTCGCTAAGGAACTTCACCGCATGAAGTGGAAGTTCATTGACTGGCAAGCGCTTGAAACCTCGGCGGCGACGACCGATTGGGTTAAAATCGCGGCACGCCACGTTCGGCCATAACGCCAACTGCGGCACAAGTTCCTATTTTGCCGAGAATGCCCCGCCCCTGCTAAACGGGTGCTGACGCTGGGACCGGGTGCAGCGGTCAACTATCGATAGGATCTCTGCCCCCCGCCCACGACGGCCGATGCTCGGGCCGTGTCAGGCGTCGAAGGGATTGTGCGAATCGCCGTTGGAAATATTCCCCCTGGAAGCTCGTGTCACGACCGATCGGCAATCTGATGATATATCGAGCGATCGACCTGTTTTGCGGCCTCGATCAGCGCGTCGATCAGCGCCTCGTGCCTTACCTGCGCATCGGGTGTGCGCTTTTCTCCACCGCCGCCCGTCCAGAAATTGTCCGGGACCGGAAGGCCCTGTCGGAACGGTTCTCCGCCCAGGGGCACGTTGAACCAACCAAAGCCCATGCTTTCATCCAGTGAGCCGATGCTATCGCAGTCGAAGCACAGCAAGGGGAAATGCGCTGCGATTTCCTCGAAGTGTTGCTCCGGAAAATCACCACTGAAGTCGAAGGCGAAAAACCAGGACCCGGGTTCAGGTGCGTCTTCCCTGTAATTTGAAGCATGGAAGTATGTACCCCGAGAGCCGCGGTGGACTCCGTCGGGGTTCTCAGTCTCAAGCCCGATCCACACATCATAGCCGTCCCAGGCACCGGTGGCACTCTGCGGGTCGCTGTCGGGCGGCAAATCGATGCACAGCTGGCGAAACCGCTCGATCTCGGCTGAAGGCCCAAAAACGGAGATGCTGATCCAGCTTTCGTTACACGTGGTCATTGGCGACTTCCTTGCTGTTGCTTTTACGCTTGGTGACCGGTGCGCTCTCGGCTGGGGTTGGGCCGAATTCCGTGCGAGGCGTGGGCCCGTCCAGGATGAAGCTCAATTCGTCGGCGCGCAGAAGCGCCAACAGCCAGTCCGATTCCGATGGTTCCACCGGGAACGCGTCCGGCAGCTTGTCGATCACGAAAGGCAGAGATTGGGCACGGGTCACGCATGCTGGATGCCGCGGATCGTTGCCAAGCAGGAGGTAACCCAAACCGCATGACGCTTAGCGACGGAAGAAGGCGAGCGGATCGATGCCGAACGTGGAGGAAGCGGCACTTGCGACCGTGGGATCGCGCAACTTGGCCTGAAGCGAGGCGAAGGGGCCCCGCGCCCCTTTGTTGCCCGGGTCCAGTCCACCGTCTTTGGTCCGCGCACGCATCAGCTGCTCCGCTTCACGATCAGGCTTCCCCTCCGCCCGCAACACAGTGGCTGCAAAGATGGTCCTAGACTTGGACGGAACCGTTGTAGCGCGCGGAATTCGCCGTCCATCGAGGATGGCCTCAACGACTGATTCGACCGCGTCCAACGCCTTCAGGAGATCTATCGCGACATAAGTCGCAGCCTCGGTCGGTTCGAGTCCGAACCAGAAAGCGCTCATGGATGACCGCATGAGCTTTTCTTGAGCCATGTCTCGGTTGGTCATTCGCGCAGCCGGCGCTATGTCAACAGTGATCCCTTCGAGTTTCGACGCCAGCTGTTGCTTCTCGAAGTTTGCGCGCCGCAAGAGCTCTCGACTGTCAAGCGCCACTTCCCAGACGAACGCCGCAGCCGCCCCTTCCATAAGCAGCCCCTCCTTTCTAAGAACGGCACGCGCAGCCTCGTCATCGCCCTCGAAAGTACGTGCAAGCGTTGCGACGCGCGTCACTACCAGCGCCGGCTCAGCAACCGTGGCCAGCAACACATGACCGGTCGATTTCCATTTTGTGAAACCCGCAAAGTGACGACCGTAAGGGTTGGTCGCGAGCTGACGAATGTAGCCGATCCGGCTGTGCGCCAGGTCGATGAGCAGTATGCGAGCATGATCGATGAGTAGCCGCGTGAGCCGCGCTCGCTTTATCTGCGCATGACAGCCGAGCCGCGCGGCGTCCCTAAGTCGCTGCCCCATGACCGCGTGGTAGACGGGTGGGTGGCTGATACGCAGATCATTCAGCGCATTTGCATGATCATCAAGTCGATCGTGCAGCCAGTCGCTTGCGATCCAGCTGCCAACCTGTTGGATCTTATTGGGTGATACCAGACCAAGAAGATAGCCGTCGATGCTATCCAGGTCCGATGGCATTGGAACAGGATCGCTTCGCGTCGATCTCGGGGCCGACGCATTCACCCTGCCTGCAACTGCCCTGATTTGCGACGGCGGTGACACATTGCCGCGTCCTTCATCAATGATGAAGTCCGTCACCCATTTCGCAAGAACGTCACGGTCCAAACCGGCGACGTTGTTCGCGGCGGCCTGAGCCCGCTGCGGGCCGGTAAGGATGTGACGGACCTGAGGAAGTTTCTGAGACATGCGACCATAGCCCTGGCTACGGACCGCATCCTGGCGCGATCAGGTTGGGCGCCCGTTCCAGGGGCAGGCCACACTCGGGGGCAGCCTTCGAACAACTGGGGGTTGACCGCCCCATCTGCGTCTCCCGTGACGCCCAGGATCGCGCCACCAAACCCACGCCTTACGCCCGCATCGTCAAAGCGTCCGACGACTGATCGATAGCACAGGTCGAGCGACCGCGAAACTGCAGATTGGCGCAGTGGGCGGAACATGCGCGCAGTTAGCGAGATCAGCCCGTCTGCAGGGCCGCCGCAGGCATCGAGTAATCCCGCGCATACTTACCGACACGGCAGATCGAACCACAGGATCGTCTGACGGGACGCTACGGTTTGGGTTACCCGACCCCCGAACGCCACATCGCATATTTTGCCTGGAGCGGGGCCGTTCCCGCCGCCCTTCGTCAGCGGAGGGGTGCTACATGTAAGGTAAGAACAAGATGCCAAACTTTGTATACAGCAGCTTCGAGGTCACCGGCGACGCAGAAGAACTCGATCGCTTCAAGCTGATGATGTTTAAACCTGTGCCCCCCTCGGCGCCGGAGGTCCGCGGCAGTTTGCAGAGGGAAATGGCGTTCGACTTCGCCCGGATCATCCCGGCCCCGGACAGTGACGAGATCGATCTTGAGGAATGGGCGGTGCTTAACTGGGGCACCAAGTGGAACGCGCTCGATCTTGACTGGAACGGCGTCGGGGAACAGTTCATCCGCTTCCAGTTCACGACCGCGTGGGACTTTCCCACGCCAGTATTCCGAGCCCTCGCAGCGGAGTTCCCGACGCTCGTATTCGATGGGGCGGCATATGAGGAGGGTGACGCGTTCAAGCTCGAGGGGCAGTTCAACGGCAGTAACTGCTGGAGGTTCGTTGAGCCGCGTTGAGCGACGGGCTCGCGCGAGCGATACGGGGTTCACTTAGGTTCGCGCACCTGCGTTAAGCATCGGTGGTATGTCTGGACCTGGGCCGTTAGTAGACTGGCAGGTTTTGGAGCACATCGGCGGATAGCTGTCGGAAAGAGCCCCAACGCGGACAGCATTGTCAGATCTCGACGCTATGGGGCCAAGCTCTTGCTATATCGGCCCCAGCATTATGGGAGGATGCTTCGCACAGTCCGCCCCTAGTTATGCCTATTCGTCAAATATTCGAGTGTCGTTGCCTCGCCGGCTCCGATGAGATTGAGCCATAATAGACATATCTGCTTGCTAGAGGACTGCACAGAAGTTTATCGACACCGTGAATCACCATGTGATATTCTTGTTGTCATGATCAACGACACATTCGCGCGGCCAACCTCCGCGCTCGCGACATACGGGCTTCCCCATGACCCTCGATGAACTGTTTCCGCAATGCGGCTTATCGCTCGACGCGATGCCGCACCTCATTATCGAGGTGCCCGTCGACCTTCTCGAAGCGGCGGGCGTCCGGCTCGACGAGTCGAAATGGCAGGACGCGCATATCTCCGGCATGAAATATCGCGTCGACCCCGAGCGCCCCGACATGAAGCAGAAGCGGCATGTCCACGTCGCGGCGGCCAAGCACGTGAACACGCCGACCAGACAAGCGTCGTGGAACGACGACGGAAGGCGTCACGACAAGAAGAACTTCAACGCTGCGCTCGGGGCGCAGGCAAAATATCGGGACGTCGCGCAACGAGCGCTGGGCCTCGATGCGAATGTCGTGCTCGAAGCGATCGAGCCGAAGCGTGCGTCCGCAGTCACGGTCATTCTCGAGAGTGCCGCCGATCCCGACGTCGAAGCCGTGGCCGAACTGCATTTGCGGGCGACCGCTCCTCGACCGCCGCTCAAAAGGTTCAGCGAGTTTTTCAACGAGGGATGATGGGCCGTGAGTTGACTGGCAGGTTTCGGATGACGAGGCTGAGAAGGCCGCCATTCGTCGCGATAGATCGATTAGGCCGCAAGAATCGTCGGATCCTCGCGGGTGAGCTTGTAAAGAGGCGCTAGTCAGCGCTGAAGTAGCTCTTCCCGCTAATCCCGGCGCGATCGAAGAAGGCTTGGTTTCGCCCCCGCGCGTCGCCCAGCAGAGTATCCCAGCCAACAAGTTCGATAGAACCGTGGAATCCGTCACGCGGCTGATAGACCCGGCCGCGCCCGTCGGCGGTCCGCTGCCAGGTGTAGGTCCAATCGTCGAGCTTGCCGACGATGTCGGCGACGACGAAGCAGTGGAACACCGTGCGGTCGTCGAGCTTGATGGGGCGGCCCTTCACATCCGTCATGGTGCCCGACTGTAGCCGGCGCACGTAGCGCTCCACCTGCAACTGTGGGTTCTCGTCGTCCGCATAGCTGGTCCGCCCGGGACGCTTGAACTCGATTAGCAACACCTTCGAGGGTTCTTCGACTTGGCGAAGGCCATGCACGTAGTCGAAGATGAGGACGTCGGGCCGCTCGTCGCTTTCGGTGGCGGCCGACAGGACGCTGAATTCGACGTCGGAACTGAAATATTGCGCGAAGGTCAGCCGTTCATCGACGATCCAGAGATCGTGCGAACTCGCTGGCGCCACCTTCTTCGTCCCGTCTTCGAGCGTGTTCACACGCAGCGGGCAGATGAAGGAATGCAGCACGTCCTCGCGCTGGTAGGAGCTGTCGCGCGTGTCGTCGCGGACCTTCTCCATCAGAATCTCGATAAAATCGAGCACTACCTTCCGGCGGATGATGTATTCGGCAAGACTGCGCTGCTCGGCATCCTCGATCGCCTGGCCGGCCTCGCTCACCGCCGTCGCAAACGAATCCACGGTGACGGCGCCATCCTTTAGCCTGGTGAGGACTGACCTGATCTTCTCGGCCTGGCGCTGGTCGCGCCTGAAGCGCTCCCGCGACAGATGCCCGTAGATCGCGTCGTCGCTAAGCTCGCCTGAAGGCAGCTTCGCCTGCAGCTCCTCGGTGGTTCCGAAGGCAACCGACGGGTAGGACTGCGTGATCTCCTGGATGATGCCGCGTTGCTCTCCACTCAACTCCGCCAGCGGCACCTCCAAGAAGCGCTCTATCTCGACGGTGCAGACGTCGTTGATAATGCGGTCGAGGATCACGTCCTCGAACATAAAGGCCGTCCGCTCCTGGTTCACGTTCTGGTCGAGGAACTCACCCGTAAGGATCGCATGGAACACACGATCCCCACCGGGTCCGAAGTATTTCAGTCCCAGCTTGCCGTCGATGCTCTGTGAATGGACGGTCCGATCGTGCGCGATGAAGTGGACGAAGTGCGACCCCTTCAGGTCGGCGCTCGCCACCTTGTCGCATTCCATCAGGGTCAGGAGCAGCTTGCCATATTCCTCGGTGACCAGCTCGATCCCGGCCTCCTTGCGATGCACGATCTTGTCGATGTCGCTCGGATAGTGCCGCGTCTCGTCACCGACGTAGACTGTGACCGCCGGACACCTTCCGCCGATGAACGTAGGCAGGAAATGGGAGGTCAGATGCTGGAAGACGAAGCTGTCACGCCCAGGAAAACGAGCTTGGTAGCCGTTGTCACGCAGGCCCTCGAAGCGGACGTGGAACGATGTCCCCGCATCGGCGGCCGTGCGCTCTTCGATGTAGTCCTCGATCTGGTCATCGTTCGCCAGACGGAACCTGAAGCTCCGGATCGCCAAACCGTCGTCATCCTGAAAGACCGTCTTCACGTCGATCTTCTGGAAGCAGTCCAGCCAGAGCAAACGGCCGACGCCCTTACCGCCGATGCCCAGCTTGTTGTCGGTGTCCGTCGTCGTGAAGGCGTCCCAGTTGTGCTCGTCGAGACCGAGTCCATTGTCCTCGACCGTCGCCCAGACACCCTCTTTCTTGCGGTTGGTGTTCACCGTCACGAAGACACGCCCCTCGGTCGTCACCGAATCGCCGAACTTGTTCTGCACCGAGTGGATGGCGTTGCTGATCGCCTCGAACAGCGGCTGCATTGCCGCCGCAACCGAGGTCGGCTTCGGCAGCCGGTCGATGCGCCTCACAAGGTTCGGACGAAGGGATGTCACTCGCGCAGAACAACGTGGCGCCCTGTGGAAGTCAAGGCAGCGCGGGTGTAGCGAACGGCCATGCTCACCTCCACTCAACTGCGTTCCACTGTCTTCGATCGTTTGACCGGTCGCCTCGAGCCCGCGCTTCCCCACCCCACATCAGCCGAGTTCACCTTCCAGGCCTGGAAGGACATGCTCGTCGATCATGAGCCGACCCAGCGCGATATCGACCTCGTGGCAGCCGCCGCCTATTTCGGCGGCACGCTGAAGAATATCCGAGCCGGGATGGTCGATGGAATCTTCGACCAGCTTTCCGGCGACCAGCTTGTCACGCTTTCCGTTGCGAACGCCAACCGAGCCTGGGCCATCTTCCGGTCGCACATGCAGGACGCGATGCCGGCGGACGACGGCAACCCGTTCTACATTCCGACGATGGGCCTCGGCGGTATCCCCGTCGGACCAGGCGGCGCGCTCGTCGACCCCAACAGCGCGAACAACTCAATCATCGATGCGCTGCCATACTGGTTCGCGGAAGCAGCCAAGAGCGAAGCCAAGACGATCGAGCTCACCCTCGACCAGACCCGCGAGTTCATCCACCACGCGCATACCGCGACCAACCTCCTGCAGACCTTCAAGTCGTATTGGCAGCAGGTGCTCTGGGAACCGTGGGCCTTCACCTTCAACGACACCGACGCCGTCCTGCATCCGCGAGAGGAAGATGGCCTCGCGCGCTGGCGGGCGTGGGAGTGGCGCGACAGCACTCTCGCCGGTCAGTCCTCTATGCTCAGCCGCAACCTCGAGAAGGACATGAAGGATCTCGATCTCGCATTGCCGCTGACCGCCGTCGGCGTCACCGACGACGGCATCGCGGTTGGCCCTCCCGACGAGAACACCGCAGTCGCTCATCGCTCGGCGATCGAGAACGTTCGGAAAAGCTACGCGGCGGCATTCCTGGACGAACCCCTCGGCGGCGACCCGCGCCTCACCGCCACGCTCCTCGAGAACGCGGTGTGCGTCCTGCAGGACCTCGTGGAACTTCGGCTGCCGAGAGGCACGGATCCCGGCGATCTCGATGACGGCGATCCGATCGACCTTGCCTTGGCGTTCCCTCGTGGCCAGTTGACTGGCCTCCTGCAGGCGACGCTCGGGATCGATCCGGACGTTGCCGAGATGTGCATCGAGCGGCTGTCGGCAGACCCGTTCGGGAATCTGACGCCCCTCTTTAACGTCGGCCTCTGGCACCGTCCTCTGGTCCGGTCCCGCGATGCGCAGACGATCATGATCGCGGCCGGTGCGCTTGTCTGGGGATCACCGGTCCGGCGGGTCGAGCGATGGTTGCAGGAGGACGTCGGCACGAGTGACCTGTCCAAGACACCGGCTGGCATCCGCTACGAAACGGCGCTGCGCGACGCGCTTGCCGAAGGCGTCGCAGGCAATCCGCTTCTCGCGGAGGTGCCTACCGCGGTGACGAGCGTCCCGTCCGGCCAAGCAGCTGAGGAGATCGACCTTCTGCTGCGCATCGGATCGACCGTGATCGTGGGCGAGGTAAAATGCCTGGTCGGCCGCGGCGAGCCGCTCGATCGGCACAACCATGTCCGCAAGCTGGAGGCCGCCTGCAAGCAGGCGAGCCGCAAGGCGCAGTGGCTGCGCGACCACCCCGGGGAACTGAATGCGCGGCTCGGTGCAGACGCGGGGCAGTGCCGCGTGCAACCGCTCGTTGTGCTCAACCAAAGCCACGGCGTCGAGTGGGAGTACCACAGCGCCCCGATCACAGACGCCCGCTTCCTTGAACTGTTCGTGAGCCGGGGCGAGATGATCATTGCCGGACTGCTCTACGGCGAGCCAGGTAAGCCGCCGGAGTTCTTTACGCGGACGCTCTACTCGGATGCCGCCAAGGCGCAGGACGCGATTCCCGGCATCTTCCTGAAGATGCCCGGAATGGACCCGTTCCGCGACAGCATCAGTTGGGAGGTGATCAACACCCCGCTCGGCGATGGGAAGACTTTCAGGACGATGGTCGCCCGGCAAGATATCGATGCCTACATTGAGGCCATGAATGAGATGCTCGGGATCGAGGACGACGATAATGATGATTAACTTAGGGAATGGGATCTAAACGGCGCCTCCCGATTCCGCTCGGATGGCAAGCGCTCTCATGATTTTTAGGGCGCTTTCAAGATCAGGCCTCGCCTCGATAATTCTGAACAGTAGCATGTGCGGCCTCACACATTGAGACGCGCCGATTGTGCCAACTTCTGTCATTCCTGTTGCAGGGACTGAGGCGTCACGACAGTATTTTGACTATGGCGGAAGCAACCACATCGAGCGCCCAGCTGGCCGGGTTCCACCAGCAAGGGAGGGCACTTCTGCAGGAGCAAACCCGAGCGCTGGATGCTATCATCGGTGAGCTGCACAACCGCGACCCCGACCGTATTCTTCCGTCGGTTTGGATTCCAATGCTCATGCTTCAAGCCGTGGGTGTTTCCATACACAGCGTGCTTGCGCTTACGCAGGAGCGCACAATGGCGATCCGAGACGGGTTTGGGATTGCGCGCTCGGCGGTCGAAACGGCCATCAATGCTGCCTTCATTTCAGTCGAGGGAGATCCCATAGGCGAGCGGGCGATCCGCCATATGCGGCAGAAGCGGTGGCGCGACCTCAACCGCGAAGCGCAGATCGGTGATATGCACATCACCGTGTCGCGCGATATCGGGATGGACATCGACGATTCTCCAGGTCTCCGTGATGCCGTCGATGAGTTTACGAGAAAGCGCGGCACAGAGGTGCGCGAATGGATCGACACCAGCTTGGAGGACCGAATTGCGGCAGTGTCAGCTAGAAGTCGACGCGGAGGTTTAGGCTTAGGATCAGCTTATTTTGGCATCTATCGCCCGGCGTCGGAGCTTCTTCACGGAAGCTACTATGGGGTGAACTTTTTCTGGCAAGGCAGCAGAGCGACACCCGCTCGAAATGCTCAAGAGTTTGAATATATCTGGGTTATGGAGCACTTCGTTCTTCTGCTCTCCACCTTATTCTTAAGTGTGGGCGGAGCGATCGACGCAATCTCTGAGGTCCATGGATTTACACAACAGAAGGCCCAGCAAGACCTGCTTTCGCGTCAGTTGCAGATTCTGATTGAGACAATGGGCAATGTCGACCCAGATGGGGAGCATCGTTTCGGCCCAGTCGAGCCCCGTCAGAGCGGCAGGGACTAGGAGGGTCGGGAAGTCTCGCCGCGATTTGCTAAGACAGCTTAGGACGCATCGTCCGCCTTCCGCCTAATCCGGCCGTTCGCACTCAGTTGAACTAATGGCTGCTTTCGGGGGCGCGGGATTGCCGCTCGAATGACCGCAATTGGGGCGCATTTCTGCCCGGCAACTTCCTCCAGCAGCAGCCAGTCGGCTCCTGGGCCGTAAGCGGACGGGACGCTTAGCTGCGTCCGACCAGAAATTGCGGACATCGTGAACCGCCGACATACCTGGATTCATCCAAGGGCCGAGTCACCAGAGCGGTTGGCGACCAGCTAATAGTGACCGGTCCAATGGCGGATGCTAGATCGAAGCTCGAAGCGAGGATGCTTATCGAAGCAAAGCGGTCACCGTCTTTGTCTCGGTATAATGCAGCAGCCCTTCTTCACCCACTTCTCGACCCCAGCCGGATTCCTTGACGCCGCCGAAGGGCGCGCTTGGATCGTTCATGCCGTGCGTGTTAATCCATACGACCCCCGCCTGAAGCCGCCGGGCTGTGAGATGTGCCCGTGACAGATCGCGCGTCCAGATATTTGCCGCGAGGCCATAGCGTGTGTCGTTCGCCAGCTTGATCACTTCATCGACATCGTCGAACGGCGTCGCGACCAGCACCGGGCCGAATATCTCCTCGCGCACGATGCTGGCGTCCTGCCCGACATTCGCAAAAATGGTCGGCTCGACGAAGTAGCCGTCGAGACCGCCGGTGCCACCGCCCGATACCAGTTCGGCGCCCGCTGCCCGCCCGGCCTCGATATAGTCGAGAACGCGTGCGTGCTGCGTTCGCGATACCAGTGGGCCGAGCATCGCCTCCGGATCGCGGCCATGTCCCAGCTTGAAGTTTTCTGCCGCCGCCGCGACGCCATCTACCACGCGATCATAGACCGATCGTTCGACGAACAGCCGTGAGGCCGCCAGGCACACTTGCCCTGAATTGAAGAAAATGGCGAGCGCAGCCCCCATCGCAGCCTCGTCGAGATCGGCATCGGCAAAGATCAGCGAGGGTGACTTGCCGCCCAGTTCCAGCGTCACGCGCTTGAGGTCGTGTGCCGCAGTCTGCACGATCTGCTTGCCAACGCGCGTCGATCCGGTGAATGCGATCTTGTCCACGCCGGAATGCTCGACCAGCGCCTGGCCGGCGACATGGCCATAGCCAGTGACGACGTTCAGGACGCCTTCGGGCAGTCCCGCCTCCAACGCCAGCTCGGCAAGGCGCAGCGCCGTCAACGGCGTCACTTCTGAAGGTTTGAGCACGATCGTGCAACCGGCTGCGAGAGCCGGCGCGATCTTCCATGCGGCCATCGCCAGCGGATAATTCCACGGCACGATCTGACCGACCACGCCCACCGGCTCGCGCACCGAATAGGAATGATATTGCCGGCCATCGCCCGAGATCGGGTTTACCTGCCCGCTGATCTTCGACGCCCAACCGGCCATATAGCGGAAGATGTCCACCGCCGCGGGCACATCGACTGCGAGCGCGTGGTGAACGGTTTTGCCGTTGTCATAGCTTTCGAGCAGCGCCAGCTCGGTCGCATGTTCCTCGATCTTGCGCGCGATATTCTCGATGATCTTGCCGCGATCAAGTGGGCGCATGCGCGACCAGGCATCGCTTTCGAACGCGGCGCGAGCGGCCTTGACCGCGCGATCGACATCAGCGGCGGTCCCCGCCGGCACAATCGCGAAGCTTTGCCGAGTCGCCGGATCCTCGATCTCGATTTGCGCGCCATCGCTCGCCTCGCTGCGTTTGCCGCCGATCAGCATCCGCGTATCGGGCAACTGCACCTGAAGGCCGGGCTCGCCGTGCAGGCGGGCGTGCATCGTCAGCGAAGCGTTCATCGTCTTGTCTCCAACAGGAAAAAGCGGCCGCGCCCGGCACAGGGCGCGGCCGAGGGGAGGCCTTAGTACCGAGCGGAGAAGCTGACCCCGAAGGTGCGGGGTCGCCCAGCGAAGCGTACAGTGGTGTCGGTAATGCGCGTCGCGTTCGACCAGTAATATTCGTCGGTAAGGTTGCGCACAAACACACTCAACTTGAAGCGCTTGTCATCGAACTGCAGCCCGGCGCGTAGATCGATCAGTGCATAGTCGTCGATATTCAGGCCGCCCTTTGCGCTCAACGCTGCCGACGGTGTCGCCCGTGCATCGCCCAGCACGGCGGCGGTGTCGCTCTGGAAATTGAGGTTGGCGCCGATAAATGCATCGGCCGATCCACCAAGCGTCCAGTCATATTGGACATCGGTCACGATCTGGACCTCTGGCGTGTACGGGAAGGGCGAGCCGCCAAAGTCGCGCTGGTTGCCGTAGGAGTCGAAGTTGATGAAGCTGCCTTCGATCTTCGTCTTCAGATAGGTCGCTCCGATGCTGACGCGCAGCCCTGGCGTGGGGGCGAGGTCAAGCTGCACTTCGCCGCCCATCACGTGCGACTTCGGCACGTTCACCAGTGCTTCGAGCGGCCCGAAGATGTTCGGGTTCGCGACGACGCGCCCCTTAAGCTGCTTGTTGCTATAGTCGTAATAGAAGACTGCGGCGTTGATCTGCGCGGTGCGGTCGAGCAACGTCAGCTTGGTGCCGAGTTCATATGCCGTGACCGACTCCTGCGTCACCGGGTTGAACTGCGCCGCGTCGCTCGCCGAGAGCAGCGGGAAGCTGCCGGACTTGTAGCCCTTGCTGATCGAGGCATAGATCAGCGTGTCGCGGTCGGGCTTGAAGTCGATGCCCGCGCGCCACGAGACGTTGTCCTCGTCCAGCGTCCGCCGCACCTCGCCGACGGTCAGCGTCGAGGCATCGATCGTCACGCATCCGTTGGTCGGAATGTCGATCGGGGCCAGCCCTGCACCGCCGCGAATGAAGTTGACCAAGTTCTCGATCCCGAAACCCAGCGCATTGCCGCGATCGGCGGTGCAGCCGGCGAAGTCGATGTCGGTGTCGGTGTAGCGGACCCCGGCATGCAGCGTGATCTTGTCGCCGATATCATAATCGAGATTGGCGAAGACGGCCTTGTTGATGAAGGTCTGCCGCGCATATTGGCTATAGACGAAGAACGGGATGCCGACGCCCGCATCGACCAGCTGATACGCCGATGTCGATTGATCGTAGGGGCCGGCATCGTCCTGCTGATAGGTCTTCTCACGCGAATAATTGCCGCCCACGATGTAGGACAGGCCACCGATCTGCCCCGAGAGCCGAAGCTCTTGTGAGAGGGCGGTGATGGAACCGGTGGTGTTGTAGAAATAGTCGCGGAGCGCCACGCCGTCGGGGTCGATATCGGCGTCGTTGCTATATTCCGACCAGCTGGTGATCGAGGTCAGCGTGACTGCGTCGGAAAGGTCGACGTCGCCGCGCAGCGAAAGCTGGTAGAACCAGTCGTCGCGCCCGGGCCGCTGCGTTGCCGTCAAGTCGGCGTCGCGATTGTTTTCCGGTGCGGTCGGATAGGTGGCAAGCGGCCCCAGCCGCGCCGGATTGCCGAGCGGCACCACGCCGATCAGCTGCGCTGCCTGGCCATCGCTCTTGTCGATGAAGCCGTTGGCGTTGAACGAGAAGCGCGCCGAACTCGACGGCTCGAACTCCAGTATCAGCCGGCCGCTGGTGAAGTTGCGGTCGCCCAGTTGGTCGTCGCGCGTATAGCTGCGTTGCCAAGCACCGCCCTGTTCGGTGCGTACGGCAAGCCGCGCCCCCAGCGTGTCCGAGATGGGCCCGCTGACAAAGCCGCCGGCGGTGACCTCGCCGAAATTGTTGACCGAGGCGTCGAGCCCCGCCTGGAAGCGAGCCCCGGGTTTGGCGGCGATATAGTTGATCGCGCCGCCGGTCGCGTTGGACCCGAACAACGTGCCCTGCGGCCCCTTCAGCACCTCGACCCGCTCAAGATCGAGCGTCGCGCCGCGGCTCATGATCGAAAACGCGATCGGCACCTGATCCTGATAGATGCTGACCGTCGGCTTGGCGGCGATGCTCGTGTCGTAGAAACCGATGCCGCGTAGCGTGTAGACCGGCGTCGCGAACGCGCTTTCGGTATAGTTGAAGCCTGGCACGATCTTCACGAGGTCCGCAACGTCGTCGATGCCCTTGTCCTGCAGTTGCTCGCCGCCGACCGCGGTGATCGACAGCGGCACGTCGTTGAGCGCCTGTTCGCGCTTCTGCGCGGTCACGACGATCTCCCCTACGCCGGCCTCGGCCGGGGCCTGTTCCTGCGCCTGGACGTATGGCGCGAGCGCCAGCGCGGCGAACGACACGCCGGCACTCATCAGTTGCTTGGTTCGCATCTCAACCCTCTCCTGTATTGGCCGTCGTAGCGCGGCGATTTTCTTGGCATTGCGCGGGCGGATCGCCCGGATCAGCGCTTCTTGAATCGGATCGGCAGCCGCTTGTAACCGCCGACAAAATTGGTCTCGACGAAACGCGGGTCGCCGGCGAGTTCAACCGCTTCAAGGTGCGGCAGCAACTCCTCGAACAGCACCCGCATCTCCAGCTTCGCAAGATGCTGGCCCAGACACATGTGCGGGCCGAAACCGAACGCGATATGCGGGTTGGGCGAGCGGGTGATGTCGAACCGATCGGGATCGGTGAACACGTCCTCGTCGCGGTTGCCCGACGGGTAGCACATCATCAGCCGGTCCATCGCGCCGATCTGCTGACCACGCAGCTCGGTGTCCTCTACTGCGTTGCGCATGAAATGCTTGACCGGGCTGGTCCAGCGGATCGCCTCATCGACCAGGCCGGGGATCAAGCCGGGGTCAGCCTTCACCTTTGCGAAATTTTCCGGGAAGGCGATCATGCCGTGCAGACCGCCTGCGGTGGAGGAGGACGTCGTGTCGTGCCCCGCAGTGGCGATCGCGACGTAATAGCCGTTCGCCTCGTCGCGAGGGATCGGCGCCCCGTTGACGCGCGAATTGGCGATCAGCGACAAGAGATCGTCAGCGGGCTCGGCGCGGCGCCGTGCGCTGAGCTCGTCGAAATAGCTGTAAAAATCCTCGAGCGTCGCGGCCCACATCTTCGCCGCGGCCATCGGATCGTTGACCATCTCGGCGCGCTGTTCTTCGGGATCGTGGACGCCGAAGAACTCCTGCGTGAGCTTCAACATCTGCGGCTCGTCTTCCGGCGCGACGCCGAACAGCGTCATGATCACGCGCAGCGGATAATGCAGCGCGAAATCGCGCACGAAGTCGCATTCGCCGTCGAAGCTGAGCAGATGATCGACCGACTGCCGCGCAAGCTCGCGAATGCGCTCTTCGAGCTTACTGATTTTTCCGGGCAGGAACCAGTTGGCCGTGATCCCGCGATAGGCAGCATGTTCCGGCGGATCCATATAGGTCAGCGACGAGATGATGCGCAGCGACCCGTTGTTGATCTGGCGGGTGAAGTCGTCCGACGCGCGATCGACCAGGATCGGATTATGATCCGCATTGTGGAAGAGCTTGGCGTTCACCTCCACCTTGCGGATGTCGGCATGTTTAGTGACGACCCAGATCGGGTCGTAGCCTTCGACCTCGGCCACCCCCAGCGGCATGTTCTCGCGCAGCCAGCGGAACGCGGAATAAATGACTGCGTCGTCGGTATAAGATTTGGGTGAAATGACCGCCTTTGCGATGTCATCCGGAATGCGCGGTCGAGCCTGTGTGGTCACGGCCTGGTCCTCTCCTGTCGCCCGCAAACACATTACGTGTTGCGTGTACTTGATACGTAACAGTGGACATTCGCCGGCGTCAATTCTATTCGTGGCGTAGCCCGACCGGGTTGAAGACGGGGTGAAATCGTCGCTTTTCCGCCATTCTCGCGGTCAGTGGCCACTAGCTCCCGTCCTCAATGTCGAATGCGGCGCCGGAAAATGAATGGAGAGGACATCATGGAAATTCGTGCAGCCGTGACCCGCGACGCAGGCCACGCATTCTCGATCGAGCGATTGAAGCTCGATGCCCCACGCGCCGACGAGCTGCTCGTCCGCATTGTCGCGACCGGCCTGTGCCACACCGACATGGCAGTGCGCGATCAGATCCTGCCCAGCCCCCTGCCGATCGTGCTGGGGCATGAAGGATCGGGCGTGGTCGAGGCGGTTGGCGACTCCGTGACCGACTTTGCGGTCGGCGATCATGTCGTGCTGAGCTTCGCCGCGTGCCGCCACTGCGCGCGCTGCGAAGCGGGCGAACCGGGCTATTGCGAAAGCTTTTTCCCGGTCAACTTCGGCGGTTGTCGCGAGGATGGCAGCAAATGCCTGCATGATGCGAACGGTGAAGTCGGCAGCCATTTCTTCGGCCAATCCTCGTTCGCGACGCACGCGCTGGTCGCCTCGAAAAATGCCGTGAAGGTTTCGAAGGATGCGCCGCTCGAACTGCTCGGGCCGCTGGGCTGCGGGATCATGACCGGCGCCGGCGCGGTGCTGAACAGCCTCGCGATCCAGCCCGGCGAGGCGCTGCTGGTTACCGGCGGCGGGCCGGTAGGCTTGAGCGCAGTGATGGCTGCGGCATCGCGCGGCGCGCGCGCCATTGTCGTTTCCGATCCGCTGGCCGGACGACGCACCGTGGCGCTGGAGCTTGGCGCCACACATGCGATCGACCCAGCCAAAGGCGATTTGGATGCACAGGTCCGGGCGATCCTGCCGGCCGGCGCGGACTGCGTGCTCGATACATCGGGCGTGCCGGCCGTGATCGGACAGGCCATCGGCTTACTTGGCGTTCGCGGCCGCATGGGCATGGTCGGCGTGCCGAATCGGCTTGATGCGACCTTCACCGCCGCCATTCTGCCGATGCTGTCACTCGGCGCCCGCATCTGCGGCATCACCGAGGGCGACGCGGATCCGCGCACTTTCCTCCCACAGCTGATCGAGCTTCACGCGAAGGGCAAATTCCCGTTCGACCGCATGATCACCCTCTATCCGCTGGAGCGTATCAACGAGGCGATCGAGGATCAGCTGCGCGGCGTGTGCACCAAGGCCGTGCTGACGATGTGACGACGCGTCGAGGCGCTAGCTTGGCTCGCTCCGCTTGCGAAGCGCCTCGACATGGCGGAAGAACGCGCGCTGGCGCAGCAGGCCGAAAAAGTCGAGCATCAGCGGCAACGCATGCTCGACCATCGCCGCGGCCTCGGCGACGTTGATCCTGCCGTCGGTGCGTTCGAGGAAGGTCGTCGCTTCCCACCGCCCGACGAAATCAGCCGCTTCGGTATAGAAACCCAGGATTTCCGGCGAATAATCAAGTTGCGCATCGAAACCGTGCTTGCGCATCTCACCCCAGATGCGCACCAGCTGCGCTGCCGAGATCGACAGCGCATCGCCATCGTCGCCCGGCAGAATCTCGAGGATGCCGATCCGCGCCAGCGTGCGCGCGTCCTCCGCGGCATGCGGATAGCGTTCGGCGAGTGCGGCAATGGGCACCGGCGCATCCTCGGTGGACGAACGGTGCGCGACGAGCTGTTCCAGCTGGTCGAAGGCGCTGGCCTCGATCCGCGCCTCGGCCCCTTCGCCCGCGATCAGCGACTTGATCTGGCCCAGTGTCAGGCGGCTCTCGCGTTGCAACCGCTTGATCGCCGCGATCGCTTGGACATGCTCCTCGCCATAGACCGCGACGGTTCGGCGCGGGCGTTCGGGCTGGGGGATCAGGCCTTCGCGCAGATAGACGCGGATCACCTCGCGATGGACGCCGGTCCGCTCTTCGAGTTCGCGCATCTTCATGCCGCTGCGTAGAGCATGCACGGAAGCCGCCTACAAGCTGCCATCTGCCGGCGCGGCCGCGAAACCGCGCCGAACGCTCGGTCAGGCAGCGACCGGGGCGCCTTCATTCTCCAGCTGATGCAGGTTGGCGAGCACGCGGCGCGCCTGGTTCACCGCGCCGTCGCTGGCGATGCCGACGAACGGGCGCGAGGGGTCGTCGTCGATCCGCCGCTGCTGCGCCTCCAGCGTCTCCTCATCCTCGCTGATGGTGTCGAAGAACTGGTCGAACAACACCTCCGGCACACCGCTTTCCTTCGATGCGGTGGTGCAGATCGTCCACAGATAGTGGCTGGTCGTCTCGGTTTCTGGCGTGATGAAGTGGTTGTTGGCGAGCATGAAGCCGTTGTCGCGCTTGCCCTCATACGCGCCGGTGCCGGCGTCGCAGCCGCCTGCATTGACGCGGCAGTTCATGCCTCGCGCCGGCTCGAACCGCACTTCCTGCCAGCGATCGACGCGACCCTTGAACCCGCCGGCGTCGACATAGGATTTGGGCGGGATCGAGTTTGGCATCTTGCGCAGCAGCGTCACGCGACGCCCGTCATATTCAACCTTGGTGTCCGCGCCGTAATGCTGCTCAGGATTGCCCCCAATCGTGCGCGCATGGATGTACGGCACGTGCGTCAAGTCCATGATATTGTCGATGATCAGCTGCCAATCGGCCTTCACCTGAAACGCATAGGGGCGCCAGGTCCAGGCCGGATCGTCATGCTCGGGATTGTCGATGATGTCGGCCGGATTGGCCAGCGACGGATCACCCATCCAGATCCAGATCAGATGATCCTTCTCAACGACCGGAAAGCTGCGGACATTGGCGGCGGGCGGGATGCGGCTCTGGTTCGGGATGCGCGTGCACGCACCGCGCTTGTCGAACTCGACGCCGTGATAGCAGCAGCGGATAATCTCGCCTTCGACATGTCCTGAACTCAGCGGCATCGCGCGATGGCTGCAGCGGTCTTCCAACGCCGCGATCTCGCCGCCCTCGGTGCGGAACAGCACCACTGCCTTGTTGAGATATTTGCGGCCGACCGTCTTGCCCGGCGCGATGTCGGCGGCAAAGGCGGCGACATACCATGCGTTGTAGATGAACATTGCTCTCTCCGATCGCGGGCCAGTCTAGGGGCTGGCGTCAAACGTGCCGGGCAAGGCTACGCTCGCGCGCACCGCATCCTCAAATCGCAATCCATTACTGCCATAAGCAAAGCGGGACCAGCGATAAGCGGTGTCTAGCGCAGGTACAGCCCGCCGTTCATGTCGAGCGTCGCCCCGACGAAGAACCCGCCCCGGTCCGACGCGAGCAGCGCGGCGGCGGCGGCGATCTCGTCCACGCGCATGAAGCGGCCAATCGGAACTTCGCCTTCAACGCGCGCGATCTGCTCGGGCGACAGCCGCGCCTTGGCCGTGTCGATCGGTCCCGGCGCAATGGCGTTTACCGTGACGCCACTGCCGGCCAGATAGCGCGCGAAATATTTTGTGAGCATGATCGCCCCGGCCTTGGACGAGGCATAATGCGGCGAAGCGACGGTGCCGCCATTCTGGCCCGCAAGCGAGGTGATATTGACGATCCGGCCATAGCCGTTCGCCTTCATATGTTCGGAGAAGATCTGGCAGCTGAGGAAAACGCTGCGCATGTTGATCGCGACGATCTCGTCGAACTCTTCGGGCTCGATTTCTGCCGTCGGCGTTCGCTTGGCGTAGCCGGCATTGTTGACGACAATATCCACTCGATCCCATTTGCCCGCGACCGCGGCAAGCGCATCCTGAAAGTCCGCCTTGCGCCGCACGTCGAGCGACAGCGCAAACGCAGTTTCGCCCGACGGGTCGAGCGACGCGGCGACGGCCTGCGCCACCGCTTGATCGACGTCGCTTACCGCAACGCGCCCGCCGCCGGCATGGATCTCGCGGGCGACGGCCTCGCCCACACCCCGCCCGGCGCCCGTGACCAGCGCCATGCGCTCAACAAAGGAAAAGCTACCATTGGGCGGAATGTTCACGGTTTCAGGCATCGCATCTCACTCGACAGGGGGTGGGGGAGCGGCGCCGCTCCCCCGGGGGCATCACTGCTTCACCGACAGCGTCAATCCGAATGTGCGCGGATTGTTGGTGAAGATCTTCCAATAGCGCGTGGTCGGCGACGGGCTGGTGCGGACCAGGAAGGCCGTGATGTCGTCGGCATTTACGATCTGATAATTGTCAGTCAGGTTCTTGACCCACACGCCGAAGGTCAGCTTACCGTCGGGCGTTTCGTAGTTGAGGCGCGCGTTCAGCGTCCGCCCGCGCGTATCTTCGTGCAAGTTCTCATAGAGGCGTAGCGTGTTGGCGTCGTCGGTGGAAATGCGCGTCGAAAAGCTGAAATCGGCCTGCGGCGTCAGCGTCCCCTTGCCGCCCAGCTCGATGTCATAGCTGCCGGCCAGCGTGAACGCGTGCTTCGGCGCGAACTTCGCGGGATTGCCCGAGTAGTTCAGGTTGACCAGCGGATCGCGCAGGTCGGTATAGGTGCCGTCAAGATAGGTATAGTTGAAGTTGATCCGCGCGCCGGTCACCGGACGGAACACTGTTTCCAGCTCCGCGCCCTTCATGACGAGCGTGCCGTTATAGGTGTGTGCGATGCCGCCCGCGCCCGAGAAGTTCTGAAGATCCTGCGTCTTCTGACGGAAGATCGACAGGTTCACGTCTGCCTTGTTGTCGAGGAAGCGGGTCTTGATCCCGGCCTCGATGTTCGTAGCCTTTTCCGGTGCAAGCGGCAGCGTGGGGTTGAGATACGCGTTGTCGACGAAGCCACCGCTTTTGAACCCGCGTGCCCAGGTCGCATAGAGGTTGATCTCGTTGATCGGCTTCCACTTGACCGTCACGCGCGGCGTGAAGGCGTTCCAGTCGTTGCCACCCGACGCGTTGACGGTACCCGGAAAGCCGAACGCGGCGATCGCTCCGGCATCGGTGTTCGAGGTAGCGCGATAGACGATGTCCTTGCTGTCCATCGTATAGCGTGCGCCGGCGATCAGCGTGAGGCGCGGCGTCACTTCGAACGTCGCTTCGCCGAAGAACGCCAGGCTGCGCACATCGCCCTGCTGCAAGCGGTTGATGTTGGTGACCGCGGGATTCGGACGGGCCGCCAGCGCGGTCTGCGAGCCGGGTAGAGGACTGTACCAGAAGATGTTCGTCGTCGAGACGTCGGCGTTCAGATAATAGGCGCCGACGACATAGGACAGGCGGTTGGGGGCCGAGGCGAAGCGCACTTCCTGCGTGAAGCTGCGGTTCTTGACCACCTGACGGCGATCAAACACCGGCCGCACCGTTCCGACGGGCACGTCGTCGTTAATTGCTTGGCTGTCGTTCATACGATAGCCGGTGATCGACGTCAGCGTGCCGCCGAACAGATCGAGGTCGCCGCGCAGATAGCCGCCGCGCAGCCGCTGCGCATAAGGCGAGCGTACATAATCGTTGTTGGTCCACTCCGCGTTTGTGAAGTTGCCAAATGTCGCCGGCACGACCTGGGGCCCGCCGACGCCGAGCTGGATCGCGCCGCCATTGCCCTTGGTGTAGCTATAGTCGCCGGCCGCCACGATCTGCAGCGTTTCGGTCGGCTGGAACAACAGCTTCCCGCGCAATGCATAGCCGTTCACCTCGCCATACCGCCCGGACTGGTTGGGGGTACTGATCAGCCCGTTTGAGCGCTCGGTGGTATAGGCGATCCGCGCGGCAACCTTGTCGCTCAGCGCGACGTTACCCATGCCCTCGGTGCGGACATAGCCGGCATTGCCCAGTGTGATCTGCGCCGAATAGTCGTTTTCGAAAACCGGATTGTTCGTCACGACGGCAATCGCGCCGCCGACGACATTGCGGCCAAACAGCGTGCCCTGCGGCCCGCGCAGCACCTCGACGCGGCTCACGTCGAAGAAGTTTGCGTTCAGGTCATTGTTGAAGACGTAGTAGACGTCGTCCTGAAAGAAGGCGACCGGCGTATCGAGCGTCGCGGTGCGGAAGGTCGAGACGTTGCCACGAATCGCAACGATCGACAGCGACTTGTCGGCGGTATTGACGGTGATGCCGGGCATCTGCTGGGTCAGCGCTGCGGGGTTGAACACCTGCTGCGTCGCGAGTTCCTCACCGCTGAACGCCGCGATCGAGAACGGCACTTCGCGCACCGTCGATTCGCGCCGCTGCGCCGTGACGATGATCTCGCCGTCGACCGTCGTCGCCGCGCTGCTACTGCTCTCCTGTGCTGCTGCCGGCGCCGCCGTGTCCTGCGCGTGCGCGGGCGTAGCGATCGCGATCGCAAGTGCGCCGAGCGCCGTCGAAATATTCAGATGCCGTGCCATGAACGCTGCCCCCCCTCGAGATGCGGGCGGTCAATCGCCGCCTCGTTTGCGCGAGAAGCCGCACTTGCCGAATAGACGCAAGAGCTTCGTCCCGATATTCGAATGGTAAGACCTTATTCGGATTGGGGTAGGTGAGCGGGGCAGCTTAGAGGATGGCGAAACCAGAGCCGCAGCTGAACATGGCGCCGCCATCGACAATACAGCCGGCAAGGAGACGGGAAGCCTGACGATGCAAGCAAGTGACAGCGCCGACATGACTCGAGTGGGGCCGGGGACGGTAATGGGCAGTTTCATGCGCCAATATTGGATCCCCGCGTGTCTCTCGTCCGAACTCGTGGCGGATGGCGATCCGGTTCGGCTGATGATCCTTTGCGAAAAGCTTATCGCCTTTCGTGACAGCAACGGCCGTGTCGGCATCATGGACCATCGCTGCCCGCACCGCTGCGCGTCGCTGTTCATCGGCCGGAACGAGCAGAGCGGCATCCGTTGCGTCTATCATGGCTGGAAGTTCGACGTGGACGGCAAATGTGTCGACATGCCTTCGGTCCCCGCGCGCATGGATTTCAAGGAAAAGGTCCATGCCAAGGCGTACAAGACGCATGAGGCGAACGGCCTGATCTGGGTCTATATGGGCGAGAACCAGGCCGCCCCGCCGCCCCTGCCGCAGATCGAGGCGACGATGTCGCCCGACGCCGAGATCTGGTGCCTGCAGCGTGACTGCAACTGGCTTCAGGCACTGGAGGGCGACATCGACACCAGCCATGTCGGCTTCCTCCATGTAGGATCGCTGGATGCCGATGATCTGGACGACGATCATCCGATGCGGCCGACCGTGCTGAACCGCGCGCCTGAATATGAAGTGGCGCAGGCCGATTGGGGCGTCATGTATGGCGGCTATCGCCCCAATGACGACGGCCAGATGAGCTGGCGCGTCGCGCATTACATGTTCCCCTTCTGGACGCAGACGCCGAACAATCGCTTCGCGACCCGCGCCATCGCGCGCGCCTGGGTGCCGATGGACGATGAACATTCGATGCTGTTCGACATCACGTGCGGCGTCGATGCCGGCAACCCGGCCTATACCTCGACGCTCAAGGACGGCACGCCGCTGTTCGCGCCGCTCGAATATGCGCCCAACACGACCGACTGGTTCGGCCGCTGGCGCTCGCCGGATGGCGAGGCGAACGACTGGGGCATCGACCGCGAATCGCAGCGTAACGGCACGCAGTTCACAGGCATCCCCAACATCACCATGCAGGACCAGGCGGTGACTGAAAGCATGGGGCCGATTACCGATCACAGCTTCGAGAATCTGGCGCCGACCGATCAGATGATCGCGCGAGTCCGTCGCCGCGTGCTGCTGGCTGCGCGCGCCTTTGCCAATAAGGGTGCGGTGCCGCCAGGGGTCGAGGATCCGGGCGTGTTCTATCGCGCCCGCGCCGGGTCGTTCCTGCACGATCCGAGCGACAGCCTGCAGAACGCCTATGAAACCGCGCTGACCAAAGCGACGCGCTGGCCGGAGCAGACGCAGGCGGCGGAATGAATGACTTGCGGCGCGGCGATCCATGACCGCGCCGCATCTGGAGAGGGAGAGTTCAAGTGTTGCAGACGAAGAGGGCAGCCGCGACGCGCCGATCCAGGGCGCGGACCGACGCCCCGTTGACCGCATCATGCCGGGCGCTGGTCTGATGCGCGCGCGAATCAAGGCGATCCGCTGGGAAGCCGAAGGCATCAACGCCTACACGCTCCAGCCTGCGGATGGCGGCTTGATGCCGCCGTTCGAACCCGGCGCCCATATCGACGTGCACCTGCAACCGGGCCTCGCGCGCAGCTATTCGCTGGTCAACGATCCGGTCGTGCGCGGCCATTACGAGATCGCGGTCCATGACAGCCCCAGCAGCCGCGGCGGATCGCGCTTCATCCACGAGAATTGGCGGGTCGGACAGATCGTCGAGATTTCCGAACCCAAAAACAACTTCCCGATGGTCGAAGATGCGAGTCATACCGTGCTGGTCGCCGGCGGCATCGGCATCACGCCGATGATCCCGATGATCGCGCGGCTCGAAAAGCTCGGCCGCAGCTGGGAACTCCATTACGTCGCGGCGAGCCCCGAGCGGGCGGCCTATGTCGGCCATCTGGAAGCACATGAGCGTGCGGCGATCCGCTTCGATGGCATTCCGGGCGGCCAGCCACTCGATCTTGCCGGCATCTGCGCGGCGGCGCCTGCCGATGCGCATCTCTACTGCTGCGGCCCGACGGGCATGCTCGACGCATTCGTCGCGATCAACGCCGACCGGCCGAAGGGCCACGCCCATATCGAGTATTTCACCGCCGAGACCGAACTCGCGACCGAAGGCGGCTATACGCTCGAACTGGCGCGCAGCGGCAAGACGATCACGGTCGAAGAGGGCGAGACGATGCTCGATGCGCTGCTGACTGCGGGCGTCGATATCGGCTTTGCCTGTTCCGAAGGCATTTGCGGGACGTGTGAGGTCAAGGTGCTCGGCGGCGTGCCCGATCATCGCGACCACTTCCTCTCGGACGAGGACAAGGCCGCGAACCGTTCGGTCATGGTATGCTGTTCAGGTTCCAAATCGGCAAACCTGGTGCTGGATATCTGATCGCGGCGATAGGCTGCAGCACGCGCCGTTCAGAGCGCGAAAGTGATGGAGAGCAACGTGGCCGGTGGTAGTTTCGAGGATCGAGGTGCGCGCAGCGCGATCGACGATCTGCCGATGAGCGCGTTTCAGGTTTGGTCCGTGCTGATGATCGCCGCCACGGTGATCCTCGACGGGCTCGATAACCAGATGCTCGGTCTGGCCGCGCCGTCGATCATCGCCGAATGGGGCGTGAGCAAGGCCGACCTAGGCCAGGTGTTCGCGCTCGCGTTCGTCGGCATGGCGATCGGCACGCTCGCGGCGGGCTCGATGGGCGATCGCCTCGGCCGGCGGGGCGCCTTGCTTGCCGGCGTCGCGCTGTTCGGTGTCGCCACGCTGGCGACCGGCTTCTCCACGGCGTTCTGGCAGGTCGCGCTGCTCAAGATCGTCGCCGGCATCGGCCTTGGCGGCGTACCCGGCACGGCGAGCGCGATGATCGCGGAGTTCACCCCGGCGCGCTGGCGCAGCGTCGCGGTCACGTTCGGCGTGGTCTGCGTGTCGATCGGCGGAATCATCGGCGGGGTCGCCGCCGCGGTAATTGTGCCGACGCTCGGCTGGCGCTGGCTTTTCTATGCCGGCGGGATCGTCACATTGCTGTTCACGCTGCTGCTGTGGTTCATCCTGCCCGAATCGCCGCGCTTTCTGGCGACGCGGCCGGCGCGGCGCGCAGAACTCGAACACCTGCTCGCTCGAATGGGCTTTCCCGTCGGCGTTCCGCTCGAACCCGTGCAGGCCGAACAAGCCGCCGCGCCGGTCGCGCCGGTTAGCGCCTTGTTTCATGGCAGCATGCGCCGGGACACACTCGCGCTGTCGATCGCGATGTTCTCCGGCATGTTCATGATCTACCTCATGTTCAACTGGGCGCCGACTCTGTTGTTCAGCGTCGGCTTTGACCTCGGCACCGCAAGCCTGGGGCTTACCAGCTTCAACCTCGGCGGCACGATCGGCGCGATGATCGCTTCGCTCGCCATTGTCCGTTACGGATCGCGCCCAGTGCTCATCATCATGGCGTTCACTGGCGCGGCGGTGTGCCTGTTCCTGGCGCTGCTGCCGCTCGCGCCCGGCGCTTCCAACCTGCCGGTGCTCATAGGCTTGGTTGCGCTCGGCCTGTTTGCCAGCGCCGCGCAATCGGCAATGTTCGCGGTCGGCGCGCATGCCTTCCCCACGTTGCTGCGCGCACGCGGGCTTGGCGTGATGGGTGCGGCTGGCCGCGCCGGCGCGATCGTCAGCGCGCTTGCCGGTGCAATGCTCGTCGGCGCGGCCAACTTCGGCTTCTTCGGCGCGCTGGCCGGGCTGATGCTGATCAACGCCGTCGGCTTCATCGCCATTCGCGGCCATGTCCCGCGTCTCGCCCGATCCACAGCGCAAGCGACGGAGCATGTGCGTTGAGCGAGCGTTTCGACTTCATCGTGATCGGGTCTGGCTCAGCCGGCAGCCTGATGGCCAACCGCCTGTCCGCCGATCCGGCGAACCGCGTGCTGCTGATCGAAGCGGGGCCGTCCGACAAGCGCTGGCCGGTCAACCTCAAGACCGCGCTACCGGTCGGCAACATCTTCCTGCTGCCGCATGAACGCTACAACTGGAAGCAGCAACTGACCGGCAACGATGCCATCGGTGGCCGGACAATCAACTTTCCACGTGGCAAGCTGTTCGGCGGATGCAGCGCGATCAACGGCGGCGTCTATATTCGTGGCCAGTGCGCAGACTATGAGGAATGGAAAGCTGCCGGTAACGCTGGATGGGGCTATGACGACGTGCTGCCAGCATTCAAGGCGGTCGAGAATTATCACGGCCCGGCGCGGCCGTGGCACGGCACGGGCGGGGAGCTCGACGTCGAAAAGCCGGCGTCGTTCAATCCGGTGAGCGCCGCGATTGTCGATGCGGCGGTTCAGGCCGGCCATCATCGCAACGACGATTTCGCGGGCGAACGTACCGACGGGTTCGGCCGATACGACTTGAACCAGCGCCGCGGCACGCGCCTCTCGAGCGCGCGCGCCTTCCTCCATCCGGCGATGGGACGCGCGAACCTAACCGTGTGGGACGATACGCTAGTGCGCCGCCTCATGTTCGACCGCGGGCGCGCGACCGGCGTCGAGATCGAGCGCGCCGGCCAACGCAGCGTGGTCGAAGCGCGGCGCGAAATCGTGCTGAGCGCCGGCGCGATCAACTCGCCGCAACTGCTGATGCTGTCTGGCATCGGTCCCGCCGCGCATCTGCGCGAACATGGTATCGATCTGGTCCATGACCTGCCCGGCGTCGGCCAGCACCTCCAAGATCACCCGACGGTCCATGTCGCGATGGAGAATCCTAGCGCCGAAAGCTACGCCGTGTCGCGCAAGGCGTTGCCGCGCATCCTGGCCAGCCCGTTCAAATATCTCGCGAAGCGCGAAGGCATGCTCGCTTCAAACGTCGCCGAGGCTGGCGGCTTCCTCTGCACCGACGGCAGCGGCCGACCGGACATTCAGATCACCTTTCTCGCCGGGCTGAAGCTCGACGCCCGCGCCATCCCGCGCCGTCACGGCTATATGGGCTTGATCCAGCTGCTGCGACCGAAAAGCGCGGGGTCGGTCCGCCTCGCCAGCGCCGATCCGGCCGACAAGCCGGTGATCGATCCCAATTTCTTCGCCGATCCATATGATATGAAGACTTTGATTGCTGGTTTCCGTGAGGCCCGCCGCATCTTCGCGCAACCAGCGCTGGCGGCAATGACCGGGGCCGAAATCGAGCCCGGCGCGCAAGTGCAGAGCGACGCCGAAATCGACGCTGCGCTGCGCCGGATCGTCAACACCGCCTATCATCCCACCGGCACTTGCAAGATGGGTCCGGACAGCGACCCGATGGCGGTGGTCGATGGGCGGCTGCGCGTGCGCGGCGTCGCCGGCCTGCGGGTGGTCGACGCATCGGTGATGCCCGAGATCATCAGCGGCAACACCAGCGCGCCGACCATGATGATCGCCGAACGTGCGGCCGGCTTCATACTCACTGACGCCGCCGCCTCCAATATCGCCGCCTGAGCCGAACCAGACCCGGAGTCCCGCATGCAACACCGCCCCCTCACTACCCGGCCCGCCTTTATTGATACGCTCGATCAGGACATGCTGATCGCGGGCAAGCGCGTGCCAGCACTGTCCGGCAAGCGGTTCGAAACGCGCAATCCCGCGACCGGCGAACTGCTCGCGCAAGTCGCGCAGGGTAGCGAGGCGGACGTCGACCTGGCGGTTAAGGCCGCGCGCGCGGCGTTCGAGGGGCCGTGGCGTCGCACCAAGCCGGTCGAGCGCCAGCATATCCTGCTGCGCTTGGCCGACCTGGCCGAGGCGAATTACGAAGAGCTCGCCCTGCTCGACACGCTCGACCTCGGCGCGCCCTACGCTCGCACGGTGCTGGGCAAGGCGCGCGCCGCGGCGCTGCTGCGCTATTATGCCGGGCAGGCGACGCTGATCGCCGGCGACACGCTCGACAACTCGGCCGCAGGCGATGTGCTGTCGCATACGCTCAAGGAACCGATCGGTGTCGTTGCGGCGATCAATCCGTGGAACGGACCGATCGGCATGTCGGTGTGGAAGACCGCGCCCGTGCTCGCCGCCGGCTGCACCCTGGTCATGAAACCGGCCGAGCAGACCCCGCTCTCTGCGTTGCGCTTCGGCGAGCTATGCCTCGAAGCGGGCGTGCCGGAGGGCGTGGTCAACATCGTCACCGGCCTGGGTGACGCCGGCGCGGCGCTGTCCGCGCATCCCGACGTCGACAAGATCGCCTTCACCGGTTCGACCGGCGTCGGACAGAAGATCATCCAGGCCGCTGCCCCCACGATGAAGCGCGTCACGGTCGAGCTGGGCGGCAAATCGCCCAACATCGTCTTCGCCGACGCCGACCTCGACAAGGCGGTGCCGGCTGCGGCGACCGCGGTATTCGCCAATTCCGGCCAGATCTGCAGTGCCGGCACCCGATTGTTCGTTCAGTCGTCGATCCATGACGAGTTCATGGAGCGACTGGCGGCCTATACCCGCACGATCCGCGTCGGCGATCCGCTCGATCCCGAAACGCAGATCGGACCAGTCGTGAGCGGACCGCAGATGGACCGCATCCTCAGCTATATCGATGGCGCGGCGGCCGAAGGCGGTACGCTTCTCGCCGGCGGCGAGCGGCTATCCGGCGAGAGCTATGACAATGGCTTTTTCGTCGCGCCGACGATCTTCGCCGACGTGCGTGACGAGATGACGATTGCACGCGAGGAGGTGTTCGGGCCGGTCCTATCCGCCTTCACGTTCGATACGATCGACGAAGCGATCGCCCGGGCAAACGCGACCGAATTCGGGCTGGCGAGTGGCGTGTGGACGCGCGATCTCGCGACCGCGCACCGCATGGCGCGCGCGATCCGCGCCGGATCGGTGTGGATCAACTGCTATCAGATGCTCGATCCAGGCGTGCCATTCGGCGGCTACAAGCGCAGCGGGTTCGGCCGCGAATCCGGCCCCCACCATATCGAGGATTATCTCGAGACCAAGGCGGTGTGGATCAAGCTGGACTGAACTACAACCAGCCGAGCAGGCGCCTGTCGAGCACGTCGGGATGGTCGCGCATCTCGGCAGACGCTTCCTTAAGCAGTTCGATGAAACGCCGCTGGATCGCTGTCGGCCGCCAGCTGCGCCGTGAGGTGATGCCAACCAGCCGCTGGGTTTGCTCCAGCGGCTCGCCGATCCGCGTGAGCAAGCCGCTGCGGATCTGCAGCGCGACCTGATCGGGCGACAGCAGCGTCAGAAAGTTGCCTTCGGACAGCAGCCGACCGATGATCATGACCGATCCGCATTCGATCGGCGTCGGCGGGCGGTGGCCATTGGCGAACAGCCGCTCCCATTGCTCGCGCAGCGGCGTGTTCACGGGCGCGACGATCCAGGGAAAACTCGCCAGTTGATCGAGCGTTGGCTGCTCGACGCCGGCGAGCGGATGCCGGCTGCCCGCCGCGACGACCAGCCGATCCTCGAACAGCGGCAGTTGGTACAAGTCGGCGATCTCATAGGGACGCAGCGCGCCGACGATCATGTCGATCACCCCATCGCGTAGCGGCTCGACCAGTTCGCGCCAGCTGCCTTCCAGCACCTTGAACGCTGCGCGCGGTTCGGCGCGGGCCATGCGCGCCATTGCGGTCGGCACCAGATAAGGGCGTGACAGGGGCAGCGCACCGAACGCGATCTCCTCGCTCCCGCTCACATTGTCGAGGCCAAGGTCGGCGATCGCGGCGGCAAGCTCGGCAACGGCAAGCCGCGCCCCGCGCGCCAGTCGCTTGCCGGCAGCGTTGAGCCACACCGCTCTTCCGCGGCGCTCGACCAGCTTGCCGCCGATCATCTGCTCGAGGTCGCCGACGCCGCGATGCACCGCGGTCTGCGACATGTTGTTATGCTGCGCCGCTGACGCGAAGCTGCCCGCCTCGGACAGCGCGACGAACGCGCGCAGCTGAGTCATCGTCATCAGTCGCTCTGGGTATTGGAAGATCGACGACAGCCCCTTCGCCGCCTGCGACAGATGCTCCAGCGCCGACGCAGCGCGGGTCAGCACGATCTGGCCCATGGGCGTCGGCACCATCCCGCTCGATCGGCGCTCGAACAGTGTATAACCGAATTGCCGCTCGAGCTTCGCCAGCCCCTGTGTCAGCGCCGGCTGCGACAGGCTGACCGCCTCTGCCGCGCCGGTGATGCTCCCAACCTCCGCGATCGCCAGCACGCCGCGCAGGTGCCGCAGGTTCAACTCATAAGGATCGGCCGCCATTCACCCGCTCCAATAGGCCCGGCATTACAATAACCCACCTGTTTTTGAATTGGTAGGACCATTATCGGTATTACATAGCCGTTTGATTGAGATGCGGAGGATTGCATGGATTTTGAGCTGCCCGACGATGTGCGCGACTTTTGCGATGTCACCCGCCAGATCGTGCGTGACCTGCTGCCGCTGGAGCGCGAATATCATGAGACCGGCGTGGTGCCGAAGGTGGTGCGCGAGACGCTGATCGAGAACGGCTATTTCGGCCTGGCCCTGCCGGAGGAATATGGCGGCCTTGGCCTCGGCGCGCTCGCGCAGGCCGCGGTGCAGATCGAACTGGCGCGCCTGCCCCCGCAATTCTGGACCGAGCTGCGGCCGCTGATGGGGCCGGGCGCGCGCAACATCGTCTATCACGCCTCGCCCGAGCAGAAGGCGGAGCTGATTCCCGGCATGGTGAGCGGCGAAATCCCGATCGCCTTCGCGCTGACCGAACCCAATTCGGGTTCCGATCCCGGATCGATGCGCACCACCGCGGTGCGCAATGCCGATGGCTGGCTGATCAACGGCAGCAAGACGTACATCTCGAACGGTAAGAACGCCAAATATGTGATCGTCTATGCCTATACCGACAAGGCCGCCGGCGCGCGCGCCGGCATTTCGGCGTTCCTGATGCGCGCCGACACGCCGGGCTATTCGGTAACCGGTACGATCGAGCTGATGGGGACCGCCTCGCCCGGCGTCTACGAGCTGACCTTCGATAATTGCCTGGTACCGGCCGACGCGCTGCTCGGCGAGGAAGGCCGCGGTTTCCACTATGCGCTGGAAGGGCTGAACGAAGGGCGCATGAACGTCGGCGCGACTGCGGTCGGCATGGGTGAATATGCGCTGGAACTCGCGACCGAAGAAGCCAAGCAGCGACCGGCATTCGGCGGCGTGATCGCCGATTTCCAAGCGATCAGGCACTATCTTGCGACGATGGCGACCGACATGCGCGCTGCGCGGCTGCTGCTGCTCGACGCGGCATGGCGCTATGATCGCGGCGAGAAGCGGCGCGAACTCGCGTCGATGGCGAAGCTGTTCGCGACCGAAGCCGGCAGTCGCACGGTCGATACCGCGGTGCAGATCTTCGGCGGCGCGGGCTATTGCCGCGGCTATGCCGTCGAGCGGCTGTATCGCGACATCCGCATCACGCGGATCTACGAAGGGTCGTCGGAAATCCAGCGCAACACGATCGCGCGCGAGTTGCTGCGCTGAACATGGCCCGGTCGGGGACACCGTCCCCGGCCGGCTTGTGACGGTCAGATCAGGGCGCCCGCGCGGCGCAGCGCCTCGACCGCCTCCTCGTCCAAGCCCAATTCCTGCCGCAACAGCTGCTCGCCGTGTTCGCCGAGCTGCGCCACGCCGGGTCGCGCATGCACGGCGGTGCCGCTCATCCGGAACGGAGGATTGGTGACGACGAACTCGCCGGCGCCATCGTCGATCGTCTGGAACGCCCCGCGTGCCGCGAGCTGCGGGTCAGCCAGCACCTCTGCCATCTGGTGGTAGCGCCCACACGGAACGCCATGACCCGACAGGATTGCTTCCGCTTCATGCGCGCTGCGCTGGCTGGTCCACTGCTCGACCAGACCAAGCAGCGTCGACCAGTTGGCATTTCGCGCGGCATTGTCGATGAAGCGCGGGTCCTCGCGCCATTCAGGATGGCCGACCGCATCGCTCAATTGCACGAAGTTGCGCGGACTGGTCGGGGCGACCATGATGAAGCCATCCAGCGTGCGCAGTGGGGTATAGAGCGGACGGCGGCTGTCGCCGGGAAACTGCGCCTCCTGCGTTTCGAAAACCAGCATGCCGACCATCGCCTCCAGCATGGAAACGTCGATATACTGGCCCTTGCCGGTGCGCTCACGCTGGAACAGCGCGGTCTGGATCGCGCCGAACGCGTGTGTCCCGCCGAGCACGTCGGCCACGAACACGCCGCCGGTGGCGGGCCGATCGGCACCGTCCTGATAGTGAAGGTTGACGAGGTCGAACCCGCTCGCGGCATGGACAACCGGGGCATAAGCCGGATGGTGCGACTTGGGCCCTGCCTGACCATAGCCTGAGATCGAGCAATAGATGAGGCGCGGATTGATCTGCGACAGCGTCGCGTAGTCCAGGCCGAGCCGCTGCATAACGCCGGGCCGAAAATTCTCGACCACGATGTCGAAGCCGCTGGCCAGCTGGCGGATGCAGTCTCGGATCTGCGGCGATTTTAAATTGCAGGCGATGCTCTGCTTGCCGGCGTTAAGGCTGGCGAAGTAGCTGCTCCGCTGGTTGCGCAGCGGCGGCCGCGCCCGCACTTGGTCACCCTCCAGCGATTCGACCTTCACCACCTCCGCTCCGACGTCGGCGAGCATTCGTGTCGCGAATGGACCCGCCATCACAGTAGTAAAATCGAGCACACGAATGCCGCTCAGCGCGTCGTTGCTCGGTGATGAATTGCTTATCATGGTCTGCCCGTTTAAGAATGGTCAGACCTTTTTACACAAGCCGCGCTTGCGATCAATTTGGCAATGGCTAAGCTGCGGAATTTATCCGGAGGTCGGCAGCGGCGACATTCTTGCGGACATGGCGATGGACGAGTTCAAGGTGTTTGCGCATTTCAGCCGCAGCGGCATCCGCATCGTGCGCGCGCAGATGGCGGATCAGCGCGAAGCGCGAGTCGATTAGGTCGGACTGCAGGACTTCATAGCCCGGGCCGCGTACGAACTGGTGCAGGATCGCCGACAGCGATTCGACGAAAATGCCGAACATTCGGTTCCGCGTCGCCCGCGCGAGTACGGCGTAATAGGCGACCGCGCATTGGTAACGGATCTCCACGCCGCTCTCCTCGCGCGTCCGCTCGGCGATTGCCTCAAGTTCCGCTAGATCCGCTTCGTCGGCGCGCTCACATGCCAATCGCACGATGATGTCCTGGATCGCGAGCCGCGCTTCGGTCAACTCGTCCAGGCTGACATCGCCCAGGTGCACATAGTCCTGCATCGCCTGCACGATCCGTTCGGGGTCGGCCGCCTGGATGAAGGCGCCGCCCTTCACTCCCTTCACGTTGCGGATGATCCCCGCGACCTCGAGGCTGCGTAGTGCTTCGCGCAGCGCCGATCGGCTCACCTGGTAATCTGCCGCAAGTTCGCGCTCCGCCGGCAGCTTATCGCCGACCTTGAGCGCGCCTGAGGCGAGTTCGCCTCGGATGCGCTCACAGATGACTTCAAACGCGCGACGTCGCTTTGCTGGCTCCATCTCGCGACTCCCCGCAATTGCACCTGTCATCGTGCCCCTTCCATTCGACCGGCCGGCCATCGTGCATGCTCATGGCATCCCAACTTGACCCACGCCACAGCGCAATCTAATGGTCGGACCATTAAAGGGAGATGATTGTGAAGCTCTTGGTGCCGGTCAAGCGTGTGCTTGACTACAACGTAAAGCCCCGCGTGAAGGCGGACGGGACGGGCGTCGATCTGGCGAACGTCAAGATGAGCATGAACCCGTTCGACGAGATCGCGGTCGAGGAAGCGATCCGCCTGAAGGAAAAGGGCGTGGCGACCGAGATCGTCGTGGTTTCGATCGGCGAGCAGAAGGCGCAGGAAACGCTGCGTACGGCGCTGGCGATGGGTGCCGACCGCGCGATCCTGATCGTGGCGGAGGACAAGGTCGAGCCGCTGGGCGTCGCCAAGCTGCTGGCGAAGGTCGCCGAGGCCGAACAGCCGGGCCTGGTGATCCTGGGCAAGCAGGCGATCGACGACGACAACAACCAGACCGGCCAGATGCTGGCAGCGCTGCTCGGCTGGGGCCAGGGCACCTTCGCGAGCAAGGTCGAGGTCGCCGGTGACTCGGTCGATGTGACGCGCGAGGTCGATGGCGGGCTCGAGACGGTGAAGCTCAAGACCCCGGCCATCGTCACCACCGACCTTCGCCTGAACGAGCCGCGCTATGCCTCGCTGCCCAACATCATGAAGGCCAAGAGCAAGCCTTTGGAGCAGAAGACCCCGGCCGATTACGGCGTCGACGTCACGCCGCGCCTCACCACCGTGAAGGTCGAAGAGCCGGCCAAGCGCCAGGCCGGCGTCAAGGTCGCCGATGTCGATGAACTGATCGGCAAACTCAAGACACTGGGAGTTGCGAAATGAGCGTTCTGGTCTGGGTCGAACATGACAGTGCGTCGGTGAAGGACGCGACGCTGGCGGCGGTGACTGCCGGCACGAAGCTCGGCGACGTCGTCGCACTGGTCGCGGGCCAAGGCGCGCAGGGTGCGGCCGATGCGGCGGCCAAGATCGCCGGGGTCTCGAAAGTGCTGCTCGCCGACGACGCGGCCTATGGCCATGCGCTGGCGGAGAATGTCGCGCCGCTGATCGCCGAACTGATGAGCGGCTATGACGCGTTCGTCGCGCCGGCCACCACCACCGGCAAGAACATCGCGCCGCGCGTTGCCGCTTTGCTCGACGTGATGCAGGTAAGCGAAGTGCTGTCGATCGAGAGCGCCGACACTTTCACGCGGCCGATCTATGCCGGCAACGCAATCGCGACGGTCAAGTCGAGCGACGCCAAGAAGGTGCTGACGATCCGCGGCACCGCGTTCGAAAAGGCGGCGACGACTGGCGGTTCGGCCAGCGTCGAGGCCGTCTCGGGTGGCGGCGACAAGGGTCTGTCCAGCTTCGTCGGCGCGGAAATCGCGAAGAGCGAGCGCCCCGAACTGACCAGCGCGAAGATCATCGTGTCAGGCGGCCGCGCGCTCGCTTCCGGCGAGAACTTCACGTCGATCATCGAGCCGCTCGCCGACAAGCTCGGCGCAGGCGTCGGCGCATCGCGTGCGGCGGTGGATGCGGGCTATGTCCCCAACGACTATCAGGTCGGCCAGACCGGCAAGATCGTCGCCCCGGAAGTCTATATCGCGATCGGCATCTCCGGCGCGATCCAGCACCTTGCCGGCATGAAGGACTCCAAGACCATCATCGCCATCAATAAGGACGAGGACGCACCGATCTTCCAGGTCGCCGACGTCGGCCTCGTCGGCGACCTCTTTAAGATCGTCCCCGAACTAACGACCAAGCTATGATACATCCAATGCAAGCCAAGGACTGTTGCGCATGTGAACCGGCAAGCTCCAGTTTGATTCTGGGTCCAGCCAATACCACAAGTGTCGGGGGTCTGACTTGGGTATTCATGCATGGCCAGCTTTGACGATAGCAGCAGGACTTCTTCTTGCTCTTGCTGTGAGTTGACTGGCCTGAGGCTGCTTTAAGCGCTTCGCCCAAAGCGCCATGGGGAGGTTGCCTCAAAACCTGATGGGCCGGCGGTTGCCGTCGTAATGCAGCGCTGCGGCCGTAGCTGCCTCGCTGCGCCCGACCAAAAGCGACAGTTAGCTTGGCTGGAGCGTCGGCCATTTGCGTGCTGCGAACAGACGGCAGCTTTCAGGATCGACTTCAACCTTTTGGAACGTCCGAAAATAGGGCGCATAGCCGACGACAGGTCAAACACCGGCAATATATACGACGGATCAACAGGGTTGGCCCGCTCGATATTCACTACCGTCCGCCGGCGTGCCGTATCAGTCCTCCGCCGCAATTGTAACGCGCAACCCGTCGGGCATCGCCGCCATGGCGAGCTGACAAGCGAGCCGGGATCGGCTGTCCCGGTGGGCGGAATTGTCGAGCAGGTCGTCCTCGTCCGACGACATCGGCGGAAGCTGATGCGCGAACGCGGGGTCGATCTGAACGTGACAGGTCGCGCACGAACAGCATCCGCCGCACAGTGCCAACAATTCGTCGACCCCTGCGTCCCGGATCGCCTCCATGACGGTCAGGTCGGGATCCGCCGCGATTTTCTTCACGTCGCCATCGCGCAACGTGACGATGAGGGATTTCATCTAGTCATTCCCGCAAAATTGGTCACTGATAGGTCGCGCCGCCATCTACCGCGATCACCTGTCCGGTGATGAAGCGGGCATCCGGCCCGGCAAGGAAAGCGACCGTTCCGACGATATCTTCTGGATAGGCATCGCGTTTGAGCGCGCGCAGGGCGAGCACAGAAGGGCGAACCGTCGCCATATATGCTTCGTTGTCGAGGTTCGACCTGGTCAGCGTGTACCCGGGCGACACGGCGTTCACCGTGATGCCGTCACTGCCCAGTTCATGCGCCAGCGACCGGGTCATGGTGATGACCGCCCCCTTGCTGGCGACATAGGGGGTGATGAACGGCATGCCGCGCAGCGCCGTCCCCGACGCCAGGTTGACGATCGCGCCTGATTGTTGCCCCCGCATGGCCGGGGACACCGCCTTGCACCCATTGAACGTGCCGAGCGTGTTCACCGCGAGCATCCGCATGAATGCCGCGGAATCGACCTGTTCGAACGGAGTCAGCGCCATGGTTGAGGCGATCGCAGCATTGTTCACCAGCACGTCAATCCGGCCGAACCGGTCGAGCGTGGCTGTTGCCATCTCCTCGACCGATGACCATTCGGCGACGTCCGTATCGATACCCGTCGCGCCAAGGCCACGCGCTGTCAGCGCGGCGGCCGCCGTGCTGGATCCGGCGACGTCGGCGATAACCACATGTGCGCCATCGCCGGCAAGCCGTTCGGCCATGGCCAAGCCTAGCCCCGAAGCGCCGCCGGTGACGATGGCGACGCGCTGTTCATTCGCCATGGTCAGGCCGCGATTTCGGCGTTCGCCCGTGCAGGCTTGGCGCGGGGTCGGTTGGTGGGCGCCATCGCCTGCCAGCCTTCCGGCGGCACGACACCCTGCGTGCCGACGACCACGACCGGATTGACGTTGATGCCGACGGGATCGGCGTCCGCTTCCCCGGCTTTCGCAAGGTCGAGCATCGTCTTGTACAGCCGGACGATCGCCATGTCGGCGGGACACAGGTTCTCGAAACTGCGATCCTTGATCGCGCCGGCCGACATGATGACCGCTGCATCTTCCTGTGAAAAGCTGTGGAAGCCCGAAAAGGTCTCGCCCCGCGCCATGGCGGCGCGGTCCTGTTTGAAGCCGTTCCGGATCGACGGCTTGTCCGGACTGTCGATCGTGGCCCAGTTCATGCCGAAGTCGCTCAACGCCTTGTCGTCGAGGCCAATGAACTCCAGCTGTTCCTGGCGCAGCGGGTCGATGCCGATCTGGCGTTCGTGATCCCAGAAGACGTGGTAGTAAACCGATCGCGTATCGCTGACGGGTACGACCGCCATCCACAGGTTGCCGATCGGATTCTGCACCGCATAGGGAGAGATGAAGGCGGTGATACGCGCCTCCATCGTATCCGGCCCAGTGCGGCGGAGCGCGGCGTACTGGAAGCCGAATTCGGTGTCCTCCGCCTCGACCCGCGGCGCGTTGTCGGCCATCAGCGGGCGATTGTCCTTAGCATATTCCAGATCCGACTGTGTGGTCGCGGCCAGCCCGTCGGCGTGCAGGATGTTGAGATGGCTGGAATCCACCAGCGCCTCGATCACCTGTACGAAATTGCTGTTCTCGACGAGATAGGCGTTGAGGCGATGTTCTGGCGCCATGTCGAACCAGTCATAATGCGGGAATGGCGGCTCCAGCTCCTTCGGCCCCAGATAGACCCAGATCAGGCCCCCCGCCTCCCGCACCGGATAGGCGCGGGCGCGAACGCGCTGGCGGAACCGCTCGTCCGACACGTTCGGGGTTTCGAGCAGCGTGCCGTCGGTGGCGAATTTCCATCCGTGGAAGAGGCAGCGGATGCCACACCCCTCGACCCGCCCCAGCGCCAGGCTGACGCCGCGGTGGCAGCAGCCCTCATCCAGCAGGCCGACGATGCCATCGGTCCCGCGAAATGCCACGAAATTCTGGCCCATCAACTCGATCCGGCGCGGATCGCCGCCGGCTTCGGGCAGGTCGGAGCTCTGGCAGGCGGGCGTCCAAAAGCGGCGCAGCGCCTTGCCCATGCCGGTGCCCGGGCCGACCCGGCACATCAATTCATTATCCTTGTGCGACAGCATCCGAACCCTCCTAATTATCTTCCTTGGAAGATCATATGTCAAAACCGTGGTCAGCGCAACCGCTCGCTATCGGATGAACCACGCCTCCGGCCGTTCGAGCATAGTGCGCATGCGCTGCACGAAGCTGGCTGCTTCATGCCCGTCCACCACGCGATGATCGAACGAGGAGGACAGGTTCATCATCTTCGCGATGCCGATTACGCCGTCGCGCACCACTGGCCGCTCGACCATCCGGTTGACGCCGACGATGGCGACCTCCGGACTGTTGATCACCGGCGTGGTAGCGATCCCGCCCAATGCACCCAGGCTGGTGACGGTGATCGTCGATCCGGTCAGTTGCGCCGCGCTCGCCCTGCCCTCCCGCGTCAGTTGCGCCAGCCGGGCGATTTCCGCGGCAAGGTCCCACAGGTCGCGCTGCCCCGCATCTGTGACCACCGGCACCAGCAGCCCCGTATCGGTCTGCGTCGCTATCCCCACATGCACGCCGCTGTGTCGCCGCACCACGTTCGCGTCATCGTCATAGCGGGCATTGAGCTCAGGATGGTGCTGCAGCGCCAGGACCAGCGCACGCAGGATGAACGGCAGCATGGTCAGCTTCGGCCGCTCCGCCCCATGCACGGCGTTGAGTTCCCCGCGCAGCCGCTCCAGCGCGGTGACGTCGATCTCCTCGACATAGGAAAAATGGGCGATGCGGCGCGTCGCGTCCTGCATGCGTTCGGCGATCCGCCGGCGCAGGCCGATAACCGGCACTTCATCGATCCGATCGATCGTGGCGACGTCCGGCGATACCACACGATAGCGCATATACGCGTCGAGATCGGCGTGCCGCACCCGCCCCGCCCCGTTCTGGACCTGCGCAAGATCGACCCCCAACGCGACCGCGCGCGCGCGAACCGCCGGCGATGCCAGCAGCCGCGACGAGGTGGCAGCACGCGGCGGCACGTCGCGGACCTGCACGGCAACCAATGCATCCAGTGCCGGTCCCGGCGCAGCCTCCGGCTCGCCCTCCACTTCGAACACGGCCAGGATCGAACCGATCGCCAGCGCGTCACCGGGCCGGCCGGCCACTTCGATCACCCGCCCGGAACAGGGGGCGGTCATCTCCACCGTCGCCTTGTCTGTCATCACATCGGCCAGCGGCGCGTCTTCCTCCACCAAATCGCCGACCGCGACATGCCAGGCGACCAGTTCCGCCTCGGCGATCCCCTCGCCGATGTCGGGCAGCTTGAATTCGAACCGCATGTCAGACCCCCAATATCGCGGTCATCGCCGCGCCGACCCGCGCGGGGCCGGGAAAATATTCCCACTCGAATGCATGGGGATAGGGCGTGTCCCACCCCGTCACCCGCGCCACCGGCGCTTCGAGTTCGAAGAAGCAATGTTCCTGCACCAGCGCGGCCAGTTCCGCGCCAAAGCCGCTGGTCAACGTCGCCTCGTGCACTACGACGCAGCGGCCAGTCTTCGCCACCGACGCCACGATCGTGTCGAGGTCCAGCGGGACGAGCGAGCGCAGGTCGATGACCTCCGCATCGATGCCGGTATCCGCCGCCGCCGCCATCGCGACATGCACCATCGTGCCATAGGCCAGCACGGTGACATCCTCCCCCGCCCGCACCACGCGCGCACTGCCCAGCGGCACGACGAAGCGACCCTCCGGCACCTGTGCATCGGGATGCCCGGCCCAGCTTTGCACCGGGCGGTCGTGATGGCCGTCGAACGGGCCGTTATACAGCCGCTTGGGTTCGAAGAAGAGGACCGGGTCGTCATCCTCGATCGCGGCCATCAACAACCCCTTGGCGTCGCGCGGGTTGGACGGGATCACGGTCTTTAGGCCCGCGACATGGGTGAACAGCCCCTCCGGCGACTGGCTGTGCGTCTGTCCGCCAAAGATGCCGCCACCATAGGGCGCCCGCACCGTGAGCGGTGACCACCATTCGCCACAGGTGCGATAACGCATCCGCGCGGCTTCCGAGATCAGTTGATCGGTGGCGGGATAGATGTAATCGGCGAACTGGATCTCGACCACGGGGCGCAGGCCATAGGCGCCCATGCCCACGGCGGTCGCGACGATGCCGCCCTCCGAAATCGGTGCGTCGAACACGCGGGTGCGGCCATGCCGCGCCTGAAGCCCGTCAGTGGCGCGGAACACCCCACCGAAGTAGCCGACATCCTGACCAAAGATCAGCACCTTGGGATCATGTGCCAGCGCGGCGTCGAGGGCGGAATTGATCGCCTGGATCATAGACATGGACATGTCAGGCGCCCTGCATCTGCGCGCGTTGCCGGATCAGGTGATCGGGCAGCGACTGATACACGCCGTCGAACATCGATTGCGGATCGGGTCGGGTCCCTTGCCCCAGCGTGCCGAACTTTTCGGCCGCGCGCCCGGCGGCGCGGACCTCTTCGGTCACTGCCCGTTCCAGTCCGGCATGGCGATCATCCGACCATTGGTCGACCGCGATCAGATGCTGTTTCAGCCGCTCGACCGGATCCCCCAGCGGCCAGGCTGCCGCCTCCTCCGCCGGGCGATAGCGACGCGGATCGTCGCTCGTCGAATGCGCCGCTGCCCGATAGGTGAAATGTTCGATGACGGTCGGACCAAGGTTCGCCCGCGCCCGCGCCGCCGCCCAGGCGGTCGCGGCATGCACCGCCAGGAAATCATTGCCGTCGACGCGCAGCGCCGCGATGCCATAACCCAGCGCGCGGGCTGCGAACGTCGCCCGCTCGCCCCCGGCGATCCCGGCAAAGGACGAAATCGCCCATTGGTTGTTGACGATGTTGAGGATAACCGGCGCGCGGTACACTGCCGCAAAGGTCATGGCGTGGTGGAAATCCGCCTCCGCCGTCGCGCCGTCCCCGATCCATGCGGCGGCGATGCGCGTGTCGCCACTATAGGCGGATGCCATCGCCCAGCCCACCGCCTGGGGATATTGCGTGCCCAGATTGCCGGAGATGGAGAAGAACCCAGCCTCCCGGCTGGAATAGAAGACCGGCATCTGCCGTCCCTGCAACCGATCGCCCGCATTGGAGTAGACCTGGCACATCATGTCCACGATCGGCCAGTCGCGCGCGATCAACAGCCCCTGCTGGCGATAGGTCGGAAAGCACATGTCGTCGCGGTCGAGCGCCAGCGCCGCGGCAACCGCCACCGCCTCTTCCCCCGTGCATTTCATGTAGAAGCTGGACTTGCCCTGCCGCTGCACCCGCGCCATCCGGTCGTCATAGGCGCGCACCAGCAGCATGGCGCGCAGCCCCCGGTGCAACTGGTCGGGGTCCGACGGCACCGCCCACGGCCCGACCGCATGTCCGCCATCATCCAGCACGCGGATCAGCGCATGGGCAAGCGCACGCATATCGGCCGGGTCCGCGTCGATCGGCGGCCGATCGACCGTGCCGGCCGGGGGGATATCGATATGGTCGAACCGGGCGCAATCGCCGGGCCGGGCAGTTGGTTCGGGGATGTGCAACGATAATGCCACGCTGTTGCGGAGTTTCTTGTCCATGACCCGCGAATAATGTATCTTCCATGGAAAGTCTTATTCGCCACGGAGGGGAAAACGCGGCAATGCAGCATGTTTGTTCGGTATCATACATGTTGCGGGATAAATTGATCGGGCCGGCCCGATTGCGCGGCCGGCCCGACGCGCAAGGGTTGCGCTGGCCCGATCCCCGCTCCACACCCATCGCCCCCGTGCAACTGACAGGCGCATGACCTTGCTCGATCGTAAGAAGCCGACCCATTTCGACGATGTGATGGCGTCATGGCAGCGCGAACTGCCCGACCGCGACCTGACCGGCATGTTGCTGGCGATCGGCCTGACCCGGATGGGGCGGATCATCGATGCGGATTTTGACCGCAGGGCAAAGCGCGAATTCGATATCACCGGATCCGAAACGCGCGTGATGCTGGCGCTGCGCCGCGCGGGCCACCCCTATGCCCGCCGCCCGACCGACCTGTTCCGTGCGCTGCTGCTGTCGTCGGGCGCGATCACCAAGCAGGTGGACCGGCTGGTTGCCAAGGATCTGGTCGTGCGGTCGCCCGATCCGCTGCACGGCGGCGGCTTCCTGATCCGCCTGACGCCAAAGGGGCTGAAGACATCGAACGCGATGGCCGACATGCTGTCGCGCGAATCAATCCTGCGGGATGCGCTGGCCGATCTTGACCCCGAAACCCGCGCGGCGGGCATCGCCTTTTGTGACTATCTCGTCCGCGAAATCGATCGCAAGAGCCGAACGGATGAGGTGGCGGACAGCTGACGCTCAGCCCGCCGCCGCCTCCAGCGCATCGAGCAGGTCGGTGGCGGCGCCCGCCGGCAATTGATCGCCAATGATGGTGACGCGTGACCCTTGCCCGGCCGGGCCGTTGGAAACGACCGGTTCGGGCGGATAGAGCATGTGGTGGACGCCATGCAGCGCCACCGGCTGCTCGACATCCTGCAGGTCGACCAGCGCCTTCAGCCGCAGGACCTGGTCGCCATGGTCGGACAGGAAGGAGCGGATCAACCGATCGGTGACGTCCCAGTTCAGCTTGCCCGCGATCACCCGGCCATATGCCGCAATGCCGGGGCGAGCATGCGACGTTGACGTCCCGTCGAACCGGCGATCCTGCGGCAGTTGCGCGGCCAGCGCGCCGGTGAACGCGTCCGCGCTGTCCGCTGCGCCAAGAGTGATGCGCGCGGCCGGATTGAGGTTGCGGATCGCCGCAACGGCAGCACGCTCATCTGCCACCAGATCGGTCTTGGTAATGATAACGTGATCCGCCACCGCGACCTGCCGCGCCGCTTCGTGATGCACCGCCAGCGTCGCCTCCCCATGCTCGGCGTCGAAGGTGGTGACCACCGGCCCCAGGCGATAGCGCATCTCGCGCACCGGGCGTGACGTCAGCGTCTGCAACACCGGTCCGGGGTCGGCCAGACCGGTCGTTTCCAGGATCACGGCCGCATATTCCGGGATCAACCCACGCACCCGCTTGAGGTGCAGGTCGCGCAGCGCCCCCTCCAGGTCCGACCGGACGGCGCAACAGACGCACCCCGCGCCCAGCAGCATCACGCCGTCCACCACCCCTTCGATCAGCGCGTGATCGATCGCCACCTCACCGAATTCATTCACGATGATCGCAGTCGGCGGCAGCGCGCCGGCGCGCAGCAGCGTGTTGAGCAATGTCGACTTGCCGCTGCCCAGAAAGCCGGTCAGCATCGCGACCGGCACGCTGTCGATCAGCGCGGTCAGCTGACCGGTCCGGTGTAGCGCAGCACGGTCAGGCCGTAATTGCGGTCGCCGATATAGATATAGCCGCGCGAATCGATCAGGATATCCTCATATTGCGGGACCAGATTGGTCGGCAGATACGGCCGGCTCAGCCGCTCCTGCGGGTCACCCGGCACGAAATACCCCACTTCGCGCGGCTGATACGGGTCGCTGATGTCGTACACGCGCAGCCCGCCCGCGAAATAGGTCAGGAACAACAGGTTGCCGATCGTGGCATAATGCGCCTGATGGTTGGGGATATGAATATTGTGCGGCCCGAACTTGCCGCCGCGCTGGGCATAGCTGCGGAAAGGCGCGGTCTCGCTTGGCACCGGCGTCGGAAGGATCGACATGGCGCGCGGGTTCGCCTCATCCGACAGGTCGATCAGCGCGACCAGATTGGCCGAATCCATGTTGTTTTCGAGGATCGCCTCAGTCGTCAGCACCGCCATCTTGCGATCCGCCAGCGGCAGATAGGTGTGGCAACCGATGATGCTGCCGAAATCGCCGATCTGGAACTGGCTGACGAATTTGGGATCGGTCGGGTCCTCGACATTCAGGATCACCCCGCCGAACCGGCCATAGGGCAGATAGGCGCGCCCGTTTTCGACATAGGCGGGACCGTGCAGCGAACCCAGCCGCGGCAACGGGATCGGCGGATCGCTGTCCGCCTGCCCCGGCATGGCGAAGCGCGACACCTCGACCGGAGTGACGGGGTCGGAGATATCGACACAGACATAGATGTTGCTGCGAAAACCCGCCATGTTCGCGGCCAGGTGCATATAGCGCCCGCCATCATAGAAATTGCGGTGCGTGCCGAACCCGCCCGTCTTGAACTGGCCGAGCAATCGCGGTTCGAGCGGCCGCTCGACATCCCAGATCAGCACCCCCTCGTCATTGGGCAGTCCGGGCACATATCCCCACAGGGCGGCGCGCTCGTCCGGCAGCCAGGTGCCGATCTTCTCCAGCCCGGTGATCAGTTTTCCGTCCGCCACTTGTACCTGAAGCGTCCAGGTGTTGGTTTCGGGCCCCTTCCAGTGATGCGCGATCTGCGGATCATGCGGGTCGGTGACATCGACCACCGTCCAGCCATTGTGCCAGAAATGACCGGTATAAAGATACCAGCGTTCATCCACGACCTGCATCCCCATCTTGAAATGGGGACGCTTGTCCATCGAATGATAGGCAACAAGTTCGACATTCTTCGCTTCGATCACGGGAAGCGACGCCGTCTCGGCGGACCGGAAGACCATCCTCAAGCTCCAGATATCGGGGGATCGAAGATCAGGCTTCGGTCGGCTCTACGCCGACGGTGGCGAGCTTTTCGTACATGTTGCTCTGCGCCGGTACCTCATGCGCCTGGAAATAGACGCCGCCGAAATCCTCGGTGCCGAAATAATACATCTTCACGCCTTCTTCGGTTTCGGCGGCACCGACCACCTCATAGCCCTTTTCGGCCATGAACTTGATCGCGGCGTCCATGTCCTCGACGTCATAGCCATAATGCCAGACCCCCTCGCCCTTCGCGTCGAGGAAGCGCTGCGGGATGCTGTCGCCACTGATCGGCTGAAAGATCTCGATCGAGATCGGGCCCAGCTTGCCCCAGGCGACCTTGTATTTGTGGTCGTCGGTCGGCTTGTTGAAATGATGCCGCCACTTGAACCGCGCAAACTCGTCGCTCGGCAGGTCGAACCGGCTGAACGGTCCCATGCCCAGGTCGACATATTGCTGCACGGTGCGCTCGATATCGCGCGTGACGATCCCGATATGGGTAAAGTCGGTCCAGGGATTTTCCGCCATCTTACTCTCCTAGGCAATTTGTTCAGGCCGGCTGCGGGATCGCGAGCCGCCATGTTTCCATTTCCGCGACATGGCCGCGCCACCCGTCGCCGGGCTCGAGCGTCAGTGTCCAGCCGCGCACCAGATGGTCCTGCGCATTGTCCGGCACGATCGGCGCGTCCGCGCGGGCCAGCCTGAGCAATGCCTTGTACAGCCCGGCGACCGCCATGTCGGACGGGCACAGATTCTCCGTCGTCCGGTCGCGGATCGGCCCGCTGCTGACCGCCATTGCCACATCCTCTTCGATCAGGCCGGCCAGGCCCGTGAAGCTGCGCCCGGCGCGCATCGCGGCGCGATCCTGATGAAATCCGTTGTGGAATCCCGGCCGTTCGAGCTCCGGCGTGTCCAGCGCAATGCCGAAATGGGCCAGCGTCAGCCTGTCCAGCCCCACGAAATCGAGTTGCTGGCTGCGCATCGGCTCTTCGCCGATCCTGTTCACCGCGTCCCAGAAGACGTGGAAGAACAGAGTGCGCGTATCGCTCGCCGGCACCATGATCGTCAGAATGTCGCCATTGGCGTTGAACACGAAATAGGGGGCGACGAACTGCGTCACGCGCGTGTCGAACGCGCCGGCGCGCTCCTCCGAGCGCCGGATCGCGGCATAGCGGAAGCCGCTGTCCGTCTCCTGCAGCTCCAGCCGCGGCGCCAGATCCACGCTCATTTGGGCAACGCGGTGGCCGTAATCGATCTCCAGGCTGTCCGCGCGGGACAGACCGTCGGCGTGCAGGATGCCGAGATGCGCCGAATCGACCAGCCCCTCAGTCACCTGGACAAAGTTGCAATCGACAATGTGCAGCGAGGTGATGCGATGCGCGTCGGGCAGCGACAGCCAGTCCCATGCGGGAAATGGCGGCACGTCATCCTTCGGCCCCAGATAGGCCCAGATCAACCCGCCGGCCTCCCGCACCGGATAGGCACGGGCCCGCACGCGGTCGCGGAACCGTGCATCCGCGACATTGGGCGCTTCGATCAGGGTGCCGTCGACCGCGAATTTCCAGCCATGGAACAGGCAGCGGATGCCGCACCCTTCGACCCGCCCCAGCGCCAGGCTGACGCCGCGGTGACAGCACCCCTCGTCCAGCATGCCGACCACGCCATCCGCGCCGCGAAACACGACAAAGCCCTGCCCCAGCAGCTCGACCCGCCGGGGATCGCCGCCGGCGACGGGCAGGTCCGAACCTTGCAGGAACGGCGTCCAGAATCGCCGCAGCGCCCGCCCCATGGCCGTTTTCGGCCCGACGCGGCACATCAGCTCATTATCCTTGTGCGACAGCATGGCCGACCTCCTCTCTTGCCGGCAACGCTACACATCATCTTCCACAGAAGCAATATCAAACAATTGTCGCCACAAACCCAGCGCCATGTCCGCGCGCACCGGATCGACAAATATGCCTAAACTACAGCGTATTACAGGCGCCCCGTGGTCGGCGCGATGCAAACAACCACGCAGAGTTGACTTCACGTCAAAGGCAAATATATCTTCCATGGAAGCCGCTCAAAAGGAGCGGGATCTTGAGGGAGGATCATTCATGCGCACTATCCCGCTGCTGCTATGCAGCGCCGCCCCATTATTGCTGGCCATGCCGACACATGCCGCCGCAGAGCCCGCGCCACAGACCGCAGCCCCCGCCGAGCAGGACGACGGCGTCGGTGAAATCGTGGTCACGGCGTTGAAGCAGGCGAAGACGCTGCAAGAAATTCCCGCATCGGTGAGCGTTGTCGGGGGCGAGGCGCTGGAAACGCGCAACATCACCTCTTCGCTCGACCTGGGCTCCGTCGCACCGGGCTTGATCGTCCAGAATTCGCCCGGCAACCAGGCGGCCGTCACGACACGCGGCCTGGGCACGACCGCCGGCACCCTCTCCTTCGACCAGTCGGTCGGCCTGTTCGTCGACGGCATCTTTGCCGGGCGCGGGCGCGATTTCACCGCCTCGCTGTTCGACCTCGAAAGCGTGCAGGTGGTTAAGGGCACGCAGGCGGCCGTGCTGGGCAAGAACACAACGCTGGGCGCCGTGGTGCTGACCACGCGCAAGCCGACATTCGACGGGTTCGGCTATAACCTGCTCGCGTCGCATGATTTCGAACTTGGATCGGATATCCTGCAGGCCGCGCTGAACATCCCGCTGGGGGAGGATCTGGCGGTCCGCGCGGTCGGGCAACTGACCCGGCTGGAAGGCTGGCTGTACAATCGCGCGCTTGACGAAAGCGGCCCCCGCGCACGCACCAACGACATCCGGCTCACCGGCCGCTGGCGTCCCAGCGCCGCGGTCGATGTCACGCTCGGCTATCAATATTCGCGCTTCCTGAGCGATGGCGCGATGTTCGAGGCGGCGGCAGACCTGCAGGGCCGCCTGGCCGCCCGCGCGACGCAACTGGGAGTGCCGTACGATGCCGTCGTCGACAACATCACCTATGCGACACAGATCGGCGGGAACAACGCCGAACAGCATGACCGACAGAATTTCCATCGCGCCGTCCTGAACATCGATGTCGATCTGGGCGGCGGCTATGACTTCACCTCGCTCAGCGGCTTTGCCTATAACAAGGGCATTCAGCGGCTCGATTTCGATTTCCAGCCCGGCACCTTCTATGACCTGATCCCAGCGGAATCGAGCGAGCAATATTCGCAGGAATTCCGGATCAGTTCGCCGTCCGCCGATCGCCTGTCGTTCCTGGCCGGCGTGCTGCTGTTCCGGAACATCTGGGAGTATAATCGCGTGTTCCGCGGCTATGCCCAGCCTACGCTCACCGGCCTGGCCGCCTGGGGCCTGACCGGTGCGCAAGACGAACGCTATCGGCAAAAGACCGACAATCTCTCCTTCTTCGGCCAGTTGACCTACAAGCTGCTCGACCCGCTCTCCGTCGTCGTGGGTGGTCGCTATACGCATGAGTGGAAGACCGCGACGATGGCGCGTTTCGACTTGGCGCCCGGCACCATCACCAACCCGGCGGGCAGCACGCCGGCGTTCCCCACCACGACGCTGAAGCGGACCGAGGGCAATCTGGACGGGTCCATCGCGCTGCAATACGCCGCGAGCGACTGGGCACAGGTCTATGCGTCCTGGGGCAAGGGGACGAAGGCGGGCGGCTTCAACTCCAACCCCCGCCTGCCCGCTTCGGCCGGCTATGCGCCTGAAGTCGCCAAGACGTGGGAGGCCGGCGTGAAGCTGACCGCAGGACGCGCGGGGTATCTGAACCTCAGCGTGTTCGACACCAGCATCGACGGCTATCAATTCTCCGCCTTCAACGGCCTTGAATTCGTGCTCTATGGCTTGGACGTCAAGGCACGCGGGTTTGAGGCAGAGGGTCAGTGGAAACCATCCGACACGTTCGCCCTGACCGGGTCGATCACCTATTCCGACGTGGAATCGCCGTCGCTGAAGGGTGGCACGCTGGTCCCCGGCAGTGATGGCAGCCTCAGCCGCGCGCCGGCATGGAACGGACGCCTCGGTGCCGTGCTGACCCAGCCGATGACCGACCGGCTGGACTTCATCCTCGACGGTTCGATGGAGTTCCGCTCGTCGATGTACCTGAACCCCAATCCGATCTGGCCGCTGTCGCCGTCCTATCAGAAATACGACCTGCGCGTCGGCGTGGGCGACAAGCAGGCGGGCTGGGAGATCGCGCTGGTCGGCCGCAACCTCAGCGACGAGCGCGTCGGCAATTACGGCACGCCGATCCCCGGAACGGCCGGGGGCTTTGCCATCGCGACCGATCCGCCGCGGACGGTGACGCTGCAGATCACGTTCAAGCGCTGATCATGGCGCATGCGTCCGGAAGTTCGGCGGTGCCGGCACCGCTGCCCGTCGACCTTCCGGCGCTCGCCATCCATGCCGCAATCCAGCGGCTCAAGGCGGAATTCACGCTTGCGGTCGATCAGAAGCGGTGGAACGATTTCACCGAACTTTTCACGCCCGATGCGCGGATCGACTATAGCCGCACGCGGCGCAGCTGGGACCAGGGCGATGGGCTGGTCTATACCGATCCCCGGCGCTTTGCCGATGACGTGGCGGCCATGCTCGCCGATGCCCGCACCGTCCATCACGCGGTATCGCCCCTGATCGATGTAATCGACGATCACCACGCCCGCGCGGTTTGGCGGATGGAGGATATCGTGCAACGACCTGCCGGCGCACCGCGCCCCGGCGGGCACGGCTATGGCCTGTATGACGAGGAGTATCGCTTGACCCCGGCCGGATGGCGCATCGCCGCATTGACCTTTACCCGCCTGACCGTGCTGCCGGTGCCGGCATGTTGAACGATCGCATCAATCCGTGGTGGATGGTCGCCGCCGGCGCGCTTGGCACCGGGGTGGGGGCGGGCATCTTCGCCGTGTACGCGTTCAGCGTGTTCATCGGCCCGATCTCGCATGAACTCGGGTGGGAACGATCGACGCTGGCGGCGTGCATCACCACCTTCATGTTCTCGACCGGACTCGGCACCGTATGGCTCGGCCGCCTGATCAGCCGCCATGGCCTGCGCGTGCCCAGCATCGCGTTCATGGGCGTGTTCGCGCTGTCGATCGCGGCGATCGGCGTGCTCACGCCGTCGAAACCGCTGTTCATCGCCAATTTCTTCGTAATGGGCGTGGCGGGCGCGGCTGCCTGCGCCATGCCATACACCGTGGCGATCTGTGGCTTTTTCGACCGGCATCGCGGTCTTGCGCTCGGGCTGGCCGTGCTGGGCAGCGGGGTCGGATCGACGCTCGCCCCGCAATTGTCCACCTGGCTGCTGGCCCATATCGGCTGGCGCGACGCGATGTTCGTGCTGGCCGCGATCGCCGCGACGCCGGCGCTCGGCATCGCATTCCTGTTGCGCACACCGCCGGGCACAACGGCCGAAGCCGAAGCCCCGTCCGCGCCGATTGATCGCAGCTATCTGCGCGATCCGGTCTTCTACCTGATCCTGCTGGCGATCGCCGGAAATTCGGTCGCGGCGGTCGGCATCATGACCAACCTCGTCCCCATGGTCACCGATCGCGGGGTCAGCATGACGGCGGCGGCCGGGATGCTGTCGATCGCCGGCGCGGCCTCGTTCGCCGGGCGGCTGGTGGTCGGCTGGCTGTTCGATCGCATCTTTGCGCCCTATGTCGGCGCGGTGCTGTTTATTGCCGCGGCCAGCGGCGCGTTGATGATCGTCTATGGCGGCGCGGGCCCCCTCGCCTATCTGGGTGCCGGCCTGGTCGGCACGTGCCTGGGTGCGGAGGCGGACCTCGTCGCGTTCCTGGTCAGCCGCTATTTCAGTACCGCGACCTTCAGCCGGGTCGTCGGCGCGATGTGGGTCGCCTGGGCCTGGGGCGGCGGCATCGGCACCTATCTGGCCAGCAAATCGTTCGAATGGACCGGCAGCTACAATGTCGCGCTGTTCACCTTTGTCGCGCTATTGCTGCTCTCCGCCGTCCTGCTGCTCCGCCTGCCCGGCTATGTCTTTGCCCTGCACGCGCCGGACAAGCCGTCAGCCCAGGTCGAGGGACACCGTGCGAACACCGAACGTCATGCGTAGCCGCTCGGCAAAGATTTCGGCCTGAAGCGCGGTCAGCACCGTGATGTCCATGTCGACCCGCATCGCATCCGGCAACACCGCGACCCGCAACGCATCGGGCAGCAGGTCGAGCCGCGCCAGCGCCCCCACCACCCGCGCCAGCAACTGGGCACAGGGGTCCGCAACCAGCGAAAACCGCGCGACAACGCACGACGGCGGGGCAAAATCCGGAAAGGCGCTGCGGCCAAGATCGGGAAGCGAGAGCAACTGGTTCATTGCAGCACATTATCCCGCCTCGACCGGGATATCTGACCTGATCTGCCATCGAAATTACCGATATGCGGAACAATTTACCCTGATACTGGCCTGATATGGAAAATTCCGACCTAGACCCATTTGAGCGCAAGATCCTGACGTTGCTTCAGGCGGATGCAACGCTCTCCATCGCCGCGATCGCGGATCAGGTTGGCCTGTCCGCCTCGCCCTGCTGGCGGCGCGTCGACCGGCTGGAGCGTGAGGGATTCATTAAACGCCGCGTCGCGCTACTCGACCGCCGCAAGATCGGCCTGAACGCCCAAGTATTCGCTCAGGTGAAGCTGAACGCCCATGGCCGCGCCAATCTGGACGAATTCTCCGAAGCGATCCGTGCCTTTCCAGAGGTGCTGGAATGTTACGTCATGATGGGCTCAATCGACTTCCTGCTCCGCGTGGTGGCGAGGGACATCGATGCCTATGAGCGTTTCTTCTTCGACAAGCTGAGCCGGCTTCCCGGCGTACAGGAAATCAACTCCACGGTGGCGCTGTCGGAAATCAAGGCGACCACGGCGCTGCCGGTGTAACCGTCACGGCGTGGGGATCGCCGCCACGACATCCGATCCGCCGTCCAGCGTCAGGACGTTGCCGGTGACATAGCCGGCGAGCGGCGATTGCAGGTACAGCACCGCGGACGCCACATCCTCGACCGTCCCCGCCCGCCCCATTGGCGCGGCCGCATCCACCGTACGCCAGAATGCGTCCCCCAGCTTCTCGACCAGTCGCGGCGTCCGCACGAAGCTTGGTGCGACCACATTCATACGCACCCCGCGCCCAGCGAACTCGCGCGCCGAACAGCGGACCAGATGATGCAACGCTGCCTTGGCGGTGCCATAGATGCTTTGCCCCGGCACGCTCTTCATCCCCGAATTGGACCCGATGAAGGTCATCGCTCCGCCCCCGTTCGCCGCGATGATCGGTCCTCCCATCTGGATCGCCAGATAGGCGTGGCGCAGCGCAATATCGAATTGCGCATCGAATGCGGTATCGTCGAACGCCTCGATCGGCCGGATCGTGGCAACGCCGACGATATCAACCAGACCGCGCAGCGCAGTGCCAAATCGATCGCTGGCGGCCTGGAACACCGCTTCCATGCCGGCGCGGTTTGTAACGTCGGACGCAAAAGGAATGCCGTCTATCGCTTCTGCAATCTCCTTGGCCAGTTCGGGATCGCGATCCACGCAAAATACCTGTGCACCGGCCTGTGCAAGCGCCCGGCAACATGCCGCGCCCATACCGGCGCCAGCGCCGAGGACAATGACCGCCTGTCCAGCGACCGAAAGCCTTGAGACATAATCGTAATGCAAATCGCCCTCATCATCTTCCTCGGAAGATATACTTCGAAAATGCTGAGCGCCGCAAGCCCGTCCGTAACGAACGGATGGCGTTTCCTTCGGCGACTCCTCGACGATACGGCTGGAAATAACGCAATGCCGGCTTCAAGCGACGTCGGCATGCGAAAGTGGCAAAAGTTCAAAAGCGATAGTGGAGACGGTTGCAGCTTTGAATCGCTGCATTTTCCACATCACGCTCGTAGCCATGAGCCAACGATCGTTGGGTGGCGGAATGATCTTCGCCGACAGCTCCTGACCAGATAGCCCGTCATTGAGCGGCAGCTTTCGGTATTACCCGAGGCGCCTGCGAACGACCGCTATGAGGGCGCATAGCTGCCGGGCTGCTCATGCGCCGAACGGTGCTGCAATTTGCAAGCAAAGTGCGGGCGCTTCCGCACCCGCACGAGCCCTAATCGCCAAGCACCTGACCTCGGGCAGTAAACGGCAGCAGAACGTCAGTAACCCGCACCTCGCGCTGGTCGATCACTTCCTCGATCCTCAGCCCTGCGAGAGCGGGATGGTCACCCAGCACCGATGCCGGCTGGCCAACAAGATCAGGTGAGGTCTCCCCGATATCGATCGTGTCCCACTCTCGATGACACGTCGATGTCAGCGGCGCATAGGCGCGCACAACGCCATCGTACCAGCGCAGGCCGTTGGCCTGCGGTCGATCTTCGCCCCGGTCGAGCCACACATTGTGTTCGTAGTTCCGCGCAATTCGGGCGAGCGTCGCCTCGCGCCCTTCAGGCAGTGTATCCACGATCGCCAGCGCCACGTTGTCGATATAGCCGACCGCGCCGAGCGCACCAACCGCCTGGCGCCGCTCGCTTCGGATCGGCTTGAGCTCGCCTGTCAGGTCCTCGAACACACGATTCAATTCTTCAATGCACTTCACCCGATGCGTCTCGCGATACGGCCGCAGCATGTTGCAGGTGGCGCCTTCGACGATCACCTCGATCGCCACCTTGGCATCCTGTGCGTTCAGGAACACTGGTGCGAGCGCGACGCTCAGGATACGCGCGTCGAGGCCGTCGCGGTTGGCGGCAGCCATCATGCGGTGCGCCTCGTGTTCGATCTGGGCGCGCAAATCGAGCACCTCAGCAACATCGCCAGACACGGCCGACAGCAGCGCGCGCAGACCGCCACGTATGTGCTGGAGCTGACGCGAAAGATCATAGGTGAGAAGTCGGCCTTCCACCGGCAGATAGACGCCCGGTGCGATCCGAAGGTCGGTCCCGATCAGCACTGATCCAGACGTTGGCACGATAAGGCGATAGTCTTCATAGTCGGGCGCGATGAAGTCAACCCGCTCGCAGGCTGCAATCTCCTCTGCCATTGCGCTGGCAAAAGACTTCACGCAGGTTGCAGCCTGCCGGACAGGGAAATCGTTATCAAGATTGTCTGGAAGTGTCATTGTTCAGGTCTCGCTTTGTAACATCGGCGATGAGCCGTTCTCTCTGAATTTCCTAATTCCAAGGTCATTCAATCTTCACTTCTCAAACCTCTCATCTCGTCGCCGGCAGCGGCGCGGGAGCGCGCGGGCGCGTCTCCCGAGATCCCGCGCGAGCGCCGCACGGCTAGCGTTGGGACTGATACGACGTGTGCGGCACGACTTACTGCTCGCCCCAAAGTGCCATCCGCAGCTCGGCGGCTGCGCGCGCTATGCCGGCTGCGCGTTCGTCGCGGCTAAGATCAAGTTCGCTGGGAATGATCGCGGACCTGCCGATCACGGCTGCCGGGGCGCCCGCCCGCGCTGGAACGAATGCCGCGAGCCTTCCCGGCATTGTCCAGAACAGCAAATCCTCGAAGATTTCGACCCGATCCTTCTGCGCAAAGAGCATATCGAACTGGATGACATTGATTTGGCGACCCGGCCTAATACTGACAAGCAGCACGTCGGTTTGCGTCGAGCGGGAGATCGCTTCCGCGGCGGCAAGCGCCGGGATGATCGGACCGCCGGCGCCCGCAATAATGAGGTTTATCGAGGGCAAATGCAGGCAGCCCTCGGGTTGGATCGCGTGGGGGCCGGCGGTGAGCACCACGGGTGGCGAGAGATGGGGCAACAGCGCGATCATGCTGCGGACGACCGGCGAAACGTTGTGGAGCTGCTCGATGAGTGCGGACATGGGCGATAACCTTCTGGCTGGAGGAGTGCCTTTCAGCGGTCAGGCTTTTTTCATCACCTGCCCGGGAGACACGCTCCCGCCTTCATTCTCCTCAGTGCCCCGCGGTCAGTCGCGCTTGACAAATGGCACGCACCAGCTGCCAAGATGATCAAACGCTCGAATGAGCGCGGTGCGAAACGCGTGCCACGCTGCCGCGCCTCGATCAGCGCCGGCGCGAACATAGCCCATCTTCAAGGCATGACGCTCGTCATGCATACTCAGCATACCAAGGTCGCCCGCAGCTCAATTGCGCTGATGGCAGGGTCGCCGGTTATAGCCCAGCAAGCGCGAAGATAGCCCGGGATGATCCGGTCGGCCTCAGCGATCCGCCGTTCGTGACGCTTGTCATGCAGCAGCGAAGGCTCGTCCGCTCGAGGATGCGGGTCACTTTCTGACGAACGTCGCGGATGTGCGTAGCGACCCTTGCAGTAGCGAGGCTGGTCAGTGGTCCCTGCGCCGCCACCTGCACCATCAGTGCCGTATAGCGCGCATCTGCGCGCAGACGTGTGACGAGATGGGTATAGAGGCCAGCGCGGTCTCGGGTGCTTACGGGCGCACGGCAGCGCGACCAGAATTAACGGAACGCTTCTTCCACGAGCGCTAAACGGAGGCTTCCTTGTTGAACACCGGCTCATTACCGTATCCATCTTGCCGACCGCCCGATACTAAGTGGCTATCAGCCCCCGCATGCGACCTAAGTCGATAGCGGCTTCGATGTAGACGCGGCGAAGCTCTTTCCACTGCTCTTTGCTTTAGATCGGCATTGGCAACATATTGCACGCGTGACGGCAGTCATCCATCACCCTCAGCCGCTTTCGAGATAGTTTTTCCATTCCGCCGCCAGCGTCGCACGATCGAGCGTCACGAACGCGCCGAACGAACCGTGCAATGCGCGCACGGGATAGAGCAGGTGAATGTGTGGTTTGTAAGGTCGACCGGCTCGACCAGGAAGATGGTGGACAAGGATGACGGCGAGATCGCGACCGTTGAAACTTGCGCGCGCCCAGGCTCGTGCCCTTTCCCATTGGCGGTGATAGGTATCGCCGTGCGGAAAGCGCACGGTGGCGATCCCCAGGATGTCGACCTGCTCGGGCAGCAGTTGGTCTTCATAGGCAGCAACTAGATTTGCCACATCGCGAAGGTGCTCTGGTGCCCAGCGAGGCAGCAGCACTTCGTGGTCGTAGCAGTTGATCGCGGTCGAGCCATGCATCGCAAGCCGACGGGCGATTGCGGCCCCAGCAGTATTGATCTGGCCGCTGTGCTCGCGGCGAATAATGCCGTGGCTGAGATCAACGGCCCCGCCGGCATTGCCGCGCTCGGGCTTATAGTCGGCCATGCCCTCAGGCCTCCCGAACCAAGCGTCGATAAGCGGCAGCAGCACGCGCAAAGCCAAGGTCGCGATCGACAGCGTCGCGCCATGGCAAGCCTTCGACCGCCACGATCCGGCCAGCTTCGAGCCAGAGATGCTGGTCGATGTCGGTCTGCGGTACAAGGCAGCAACGGCCAGCGGTATCGTCGCGCCACAGCTTGAGGCTATTTCGCCACATCAGCCGGTCCCACAGCCGCATGCCAGCCCGGATCGTAGGCACGACAGTGGCATCGCCGCCCACAACCACGATCAGATCGCAGTTGAGGTCACGCGCGATCGCTTCGGCTTCACCCGGCACGTCAGCGGCCGCCTCGACGGCGGCAAACATCAGCCAGTCGCGCCGCAGATATCCCTGATTGAAGCGGACGGCTCCGCCGTAATCGCAATAAGTCGTCATTGCGACGATCGCGGCCAGCGATCGACCGCGTGTGGCTGTTGTCGTGTGTGCCTGGAGAATCTCAGTCATTTGGAAAAGTCCTTGGGTGCCAGATGCTGCTCCCCTCACCTTGAACTTTTCACTTCAAGCTGGCGGAGCACTCCGCCCCCATGCCCCTGCCCGTATCTGTCAGGACTCGCGCAGAGCTCGAGACCGTGCCTTCCGGAGCATCGTCGCAGCGATGGGGAGGACCCGAGGGCCGGCCCGGGCCTCGCACGCGCGCACGCGCCGCAAAGTAAAAATGGGGTCTCCAATTTTACGGTATTGCGCCTCAAAATCAGGGTATGACGAAACTCCTGATTTGTCCTGCCCTTGCGCGGCCATCGTTCGCGTTGCCTGCAATATTTGTAACGCTGTGAGGAAGGCGGGTTCTACGTTACAATTTCTTAATTGAATAGCATGAAAGTTCATGCACGCCTCTGCGCGCTCATAGCGCTATTTGTAATGCATACTCTGCCGCCAAGGGATCCGTAGCAATGGATGGTGCCGATTACATGCGACAGCGGGATCGAGACTTGGATGCTGCGCTCGGCTGGCAGGTCGACAGACCCACTGGCGATGCGACTATCAATGCTCCTGCCGAAGCGCTGCTCGCTAAAGTAGAAGCTCTGTTGGCGGCTCTGTCGATTGATGAAGATCGTGACGGGCGTGCTAGAGAGGTGCTCAATTCATTGATACCGGTAATGGTCGATGTCGATCTGTGGCGCGATCTCGCAGCCGGTCGGAACATCGATCTGCCGATCAGTGACCAATACGGGCCCGTCGCGTCACGCCTTAGCCCCCTGCAACAAACAGGTGCGCGTAAGCGCGGCAAAGTACATTCGAAAGGCGATCAGGCACCCTCTGCATTCATGAGACGGCAGGGCGAATTCATGGCGGCCAACGCCAACAGGATTGCGCGAGCCGAAGCCGAGCTTCAGCGATTGCGCGAGGAGCGTGCATCGATCGAGCACGGTCTCAGCCTTTATGCAACGACAGCGCTGCTGACGGCTATACGCAAAGCCGCCGCACCGGCCTTTGCGCTTGGACCGGCATGGGCCGTGTTGAGTGCTATTCAGGGTCCAGTTGCTGACGAGCTGAGTCCGGCCGATCGAGAGCGCGAAACCCAAGCGATAATGGTTGTGCTTCACGCACTTCGGGATAACGACCGATTCAAGTCGGAGGTGAAATCCGCCCTCTTGGCAGTATGCAGTCGCTATGCAGGCGAAGCCAAGCGCGCACAAAAAGACATTTTTGATTTCAACACTGCCTATGCTGAGCGCCTCGAACTGCTGGAATGGCCACGCGAGCGCTATCCTCCAAAGGAAATCTGATCGGAGGCGTCAACCTTTCACAATCGCCGACCTCTCGAGGATGATGCGGGCAATTGCATCAATGTCCTTCTGGGTGAGCGACGCAAAGTCGCCGCGATGGACTTGGTGCTCGCTGAATAGCAAGTCAACGAAACGGGCTGCTTCGGCATACATGCCGGTAATCACCCTCACCTCACGCTCTTGACGGAGACGCTCGTCTGCATCCAGATAGTCGCGTAGCTCCCCTTCAGCTATATTGAGGGCGACCTGCTTCAGCGCACTTTGTTTCATCAGCGGCTCAAGCTCCGAGCGCAGCTCCACCACCAGCTTACCCAATGCCTTTATGCGGTCTGCGTTGTAGGTACTCTTGAGCGTTAGGCCCTCGAGCTGCCTACGAAACCGTTCCGTTAAACGTTTGGTTCTTAAATTCACAACCAGATCAAGCGCGCTCTCGCGTCGCGCGGCATAGTCTCGAAGAAGTTGACCCACGGCCAACACGATTTCGTCACTGGGCGAGTCCATAGGATGATCCGTCTCCATTAGCGCGGTTCTGCGTTGCTGGAGATCTATCGGACCACGACGAAACGTAGGGGTAACCTAAAATCACGCCGTGTCGTGCAACTTCGGAAAGCGGTGCCGAAACACGGATGGTGGAAGCAAATTGAGCATCGCAGGACGCGATGCCGCTTAGGACCTAAAACCCTGCTGCAAAGTCTCAGCACGCTCGATAGAACGGATGCCAACGGCGGCGCGACCCACGGTTTGAGTCAGAACGGAATCAAAATGTTCGTTGACAGCGCGCGCGATCCCAAATTCTGCAGTCCACCGCGCGGACGGGTTTCTCAGGGTCCGAGCTAGGACGTCATACGATCTGATGCAGATGATCACAGCCGCTGGAGAGCCGTCGGATCAACGGAGTTCAGGCGAGTGGCGACTATGCGCCCAATAGCGGCCATAAAGTCAGGCGAGGACAAGCCTGAAAGCTGCCGTTCCAAAGTTTCGTCTGATTGAGGAAAATGAGCCTTCAATCGCAATAGGTCGAAAAATTTTCTTCGCGATGCGTCTTGGTCGCTGAAGTGAGGCGTATGAAATCCTCGTTAAGTTCGGCTTTGCCGTAACGTGACCGTGCACGAATTAAGTTGCGCCGTCATTATGATTTTCGGACGAGCACCACCCCAGCAATCGCAAGCGCGCTGCCAGCCAGAGGCCAGGATTGATCGACAAGCAACGCGCTAGCCACGATCAATGCGGCAGCTAGAGGGCCTTTCAAGGACTGACGCTCATTGCGAAGTCCAGCGAGCTGCTCGATACTGAGGGGATCGAGCTGAACCGGCACATATCCAGACTTTGCGATCGAGTTCGCAGTGGCAAGTATGTCGGGCAAGGACGCCGACAACCCCAGCAGCTGACCGCGAAGTTTCTTCAAACCCGACCGAGCGCTGCCGAGCGAGAACCGCTCGGCGAGAAGCTCCGTCATGATCGGCCGGGTGTCCTCGGCAATGTTATAGTCGGGTGCCAGTGATCGGACGACACCCTCTGCCGTAAGCAAGGTACGCAGAAGGATAGCCAGATCGGGTGGCAGGACCAGTTGATAATCCCGCAAAAGATCGAAAACGCGGGAGAAAATTTGCGAGAACTCGATTCCAGAAAGCACGGTCCCCCTGAACTCTCCGATCAAATGATCGAGATCCACCGCGAGCGCATCGCGATCCACCTTCGGCGCCCCCGCCCATGCGAGCAGGACATCCGCGACTTCGCTCGTTTCCTCGCCAGCGATCGCAAGCACGAGCCGAACGATCTCGTCGCGCCTCGTCTTGGTGAGCGTCCCGACTGATCCGAAGTCGATGAAGCCGACATCCTGCTCGCCGATCAGGAAAACATTGCCGGGATGAGGGTCGCCGTGGAATTCGCCGTTCAGGATGATCATGCGCAGGACAGCGTTGGCATAGCTTTTAGCGAAAGCCGCCACCCGCGGGTCGCCGGATGGGCTGCCCAGCGAAGACGCGGGCCTGCCGTACAGGCGTTCCTGAACGTTCACCCGCAGCCCGGTCAGTTCCCAATGGATGGCCGGGGTCCTGACGCCGATGGTATCGAGATATGCGCCGATCCGCTCGCAGGCTCGGGATTCCGCAGCGAGGTCCATCTCCCAGGCAAGATTGCGGCCGAAGGTCCGCAGAAACTCGACTGGCCGGTAACGCGCGATGTCAGGCGAGCGTGCTTCTGCGATCTCGGCAAGACGCACAAGCAGGCGCACATCGGCTTCCATGCGCGCGGCGGTGCCCGGGCGGCGAACCTTCACGATGACCTCGCTACCGTCCCGTAGCTTGGCGGAATAGGTCTGTGCAATCGAGGCGGACGCCAAAGGCTGTTCGTCGAACTGCGCAAAGTCGTTCCGCCAGTCCTCACCCCAGCTTGAAGCAAGTACGGGCTCGATATCTGCGAAGGGTACTGGCGACACCTGATCGTGCAGGGTTGAGAATGCCGTGATCCAGTGTTCGGTAAACAGATCGCTTCGTGTGGCGAGGAGCTGCCCCAGCTTTATACCAACTGGCCCGATGTCACGGAGGAACGCCACAACTGCGGCCGGACGAAATTCGCGAGGATCGATGACATTGCTCGAAGAGGGAATAAATCCGAGGGCTCCGGCAAGATTCTTCGCACCGTGCCTCATTAGGATTTGGCCGATCTCCGCGGCGCGAGCGATGCTGCTGATAGGCTTTTCCGGGGGCGATGCCATGATTTTACTCAGCCTCGGCCCGGAGTTGGTCCAGATTTTCTGATACCCTTGCAAGAATCTGCTGCAACGTTTGCTTCTCGTCGGCGGCAATGTCGCGCCAAAGCAGACCATGAAGCCTATCCGCGGAGCCTCTCAGTTCGGGCAGCAGATCGTCAAGCTGCTCCGTGAGGATGAGCTGCCACGCTCGCCGATCCGTCTCAGCTTGAAGCCTTTTCATCAGCCCGCGTGCGCAAAGACCTGCAACCGCCTGGCCGATGGTCGCCGATTCCAGTTCCAGTTTCTTGGCGATTTCAGCCTGCGTAAGGGCAGGATCGCGAAGAAGTTGTCCGATGATCCTCCACTGTGTCTGATTGAGACCGATCCTGGCGACCCTCGCATCGTACACTCTGCGCGCGCCGCGACTGATCTCGTCCATAAGATAGAGAATGCGGTCATCATCGGTGATGACCTTCTGCCGACGCTGAGACCGTGACATGGTATCTGGTTTTTCATCCATAGCGCTGTGTAGTCGGATAGCCTCGGATGCCCAAATGCAAACTGCTAAATGCCTTTACTATCTGGCTCACGGCTCATAGGGCGCGAGACGTGTTCACCTTTTACTGAGGCTGCCGAAAGAGTCAGATGACCGATAACTCCAACCAACCGGAGCAGGAGGGCACAACCCCAACGAAACCGCAATCGCGGCGTGGCTTGCGCATCGTGCTAATCCTCGTTGGTCTTGCCGTGCTGCTTGGCGGGATCTGGTGGTACTACCGGCACGTAAGCTACGGACAATACATGCAGTCGACCGATAACGCCTATGTCGCTGCCGACAGCGTCGTTATCTCTTCCAAGGTAGCGGGATACGTCGAAGAGGTCTTCGTGGGGGAGAACGAGCAGGTTGCTCTCGGCGGAGCCCTCGTACAACTGGATCTGCGGGATTATCAGGCGCAAGCGCAACAGGCGCGCGCACAGATCGCTGCGACCCTGGCCGGTGCCGACACAATCCGTTCTCAGGTAGCTGAACAGGATGCAGCCATTCGCCAGGCGCGGGGCCAACTCGCCGCCGCGCGCGCAGCACTCGACCTCGCGAACGACCAGGTGGCGCGATATCGGCCCCTTGCCGCGACAGGAGCCGAACCGCGGGAAAAGCTCGATCAGTATGAGGCGCAGGCGCGGCAGGCGCGGGCCGAACTCGCCGCTGCGCAGGCGGCGGTCGCTGCCGCGACCGCTCGCCGGGGGACCCTGTTCGAGCAGATCAGCCAGACCCAGGCGCAGGCGGACGCTGCTCGCGCTCAGCTGGAAACAGCCGATCTTACGGTTGAATCGACCTTGCTGCGCGCCAGCAAGGCCGGCCGCGTCGGCGATCTCTCGGTGAGGGTGGGCCAGTTCGTGCAACCGGGTCAACGTTTGATGACGGTGGTTCCGGTGAGGGCGATCTACGTGACGGCAAACTTCAAGGAAACGCAGGTCGGCCTGATCCGGGCCGGCCAGAGCGTCAGGCTCGAAGTTGACGCCCTGCCCGACCTTGAGATCGCGGGACGAGTGGTCAGCATATCGCCGGGAACGGGCGCGGAATTTTCCATCCTCCCCCCCGAAAATGCCACCGGCAACTTTACCAAGATCGTTCAACGGATACCCGTCCGCATCGCTATCGATGCTCCCCCTGAAGTGCGGCGTCTGCTCGTTCCCGGCATGTCGGTAGTGGCTACGGTCGACACCCGGAATGCTGCCGGCGAATTGGAAGAGATCTCGAGTCGGACTCAATGACCGAGATACTGGCAGCGCAGGACACTTCGATCGGGCCGGCCGGGAGCCGAAAGAACGCAGACGTTACTGCCTGGGTCGCTGTGGCCGCGGGCGCGCTCGGCGCCATGCTCGCGACGCTGGACATATCAATCGTCAATTCCGCACTCCCCGTCATTCAGGGCGAGATCGGTGCCACAGGCGCCGAAGGCACCTGGATTGCTACGTCATTTCTCGTTGCTGAGATTGTCGTCATTCCACTGAGCGCTTGGCTCGAACGGCTGTTCGGTCTGCGAACCCTCCTCATCATCGCGGTCAGCGCGTTCACCGCATTTTCTGTGCTATGCGGTGTAGCCACCGACCTTACGACCATGATCATCGGCCGCACGGGCCAGGGCTTCATGGGCGGAGTCCTCATTCCGACCGCAATGACTATTGTGGCTAAACGATTGCCGCCGCACCAACAGCCAATCGGAATGGCGCTGTTCGGCATGACTGTGGTTCTTGGCCCCGTGATGGGGCCATTGATCGGCGGCTGGCTGACCGAGAACCTGAGCTGGCACTATGCCTTTTTCGTCAATGTGCCAGTCTGCGCAATCCTGCTGCTCCTGCTGTTTATCGGGCTGCCTCACGAGAAGCCCAAGTGGGAATATCTCACGGACGCCGATTGGGCTGGCATTCTCGGGCTGATCCTCGGACTGGGCGGTCTGACTGTTGTACTCGAGGAAGGGCACCGTGAGGAATGGTTCGAGTCCTCACTCATTCGCTGGCTAACGGTGGTGACCATTATCGGCTTTGCCTGTTTGATTTACGGACAAGTGAAAGCACGCAAGCCGGTCTTGAAGTTGCAGCTCCTGTTCAATCGACAGTTCGCCAGCGTCGCGATCATGGCGCTCGCCCTGGGCATGGTGATGTATGGTTCGACCTATGTCATTCCGCAGTTCCTCGCGATCATTTCTGACTATAATGCTTTTCAGACGGGACTGGTCATCTTCTGGATGGGTGTCCCGGCCTTTCTCCTGATGCCGGTTCTGCCTCTGATGATCCGCAAGGTGGACATCCGCATTGCCGTCGGCACCGGAATGCTGCTGATGGCGATCAGCTGCTTTGTCAGCACGAGTCTGACCGCCGAATCCGGCGGCGCTGTCTTCACTGAAGGTCAGCTTATCCGCGGGGCCGGAATGATCCTTGCGATGATGTTCCTGAATCAGGCAACGGTGGCTTCGGTGGCCAAGGAAGACGCGGGCGATGCCTCGGGCATTTTCAACGCGGCCCGCAATCTTGGCGGATCATTCGCCCTCTCGGCCCTCGCTTCGTTCCAGGACCAGCGGATCTGGCATCATAGCCGGCGGATGGAAGAGACCCTGAATGCGAACAGCGTTTCGCTACAGGACTATCTCGAAGGGCTGGCGCGAAACTTCGGCGGCATGGAGGGGGCGATGGCCGTCCTGAGCCGCACCCTCCAACGCGAGGCGTTCATAATGACCTACAATGACGTGTTCCTGGTTATGGGGATTCTGACCCTCGCGACGGTTCCGCTGGTCCTCTTCCTGAGGCCGCTTCCAAAAAATGTCTCCCTTTCGATGCACTGAGCCCTACACGATGCGCCACTTGCTACCTCCGCTTGTCACTATCGCCTTGCTAGCTGGATGCACGGCAGGGCCCGATTATGCAGGCCCCCCGGAAGTTGTGTCAGCAGACACGGGCACTCGCTTTGTGCGCGCTGGCAGTGATGTGAGCGCATCTGATCCGGTTGTCGCTCAATGGTGGCTGCTGCTCGGCGATCCCGAGTTGACGCGGCTGGTGGAGGCTGCGCTGTCCGGCAACCCCTCGCTCGCCGCAGCGCAGGCGCGCATTGCCCAGGCACGGGCATCCATCAGGCAAGACCGTGCGGGTCGAATGCCATCGCTTGGGGCACAGGCCACCACCGTGCAGGGCCGGCTTCCTGGTCTCGACCTTCAAGGCGGGGCGCCCCCCCCGTCAGAGCAAACCAATTCCGACGCAGAGACCGATGACTCGCTGAACTTTTACAATGTGGGCCTTAACGCCAACTGGGAGCTGGAGTTCGCCGGTGGCTCGCGCAGGCGCATTGAGGCCAGCAATGCCCAAGCTGCTGCAACGGTGGCCAATGCAGAGGACGCAAAGGTCCAGTTGACTGCCCAAGTGGCCAGCACCTACGTCAATTTGCGGGAGGCCCAATTCCGCGCAGAGCAATTTGAGGCGCAGATTTCGTTGCAGGAAGAGATCCTGGCGCTGACATACCAACGCTATCAGCGCGGTGCATTGCCGCTTTTCCCGGTAGGCACCGCGAATGCCGAACTGGAGATGCTCAAGTCACAACTTGCCGAAGCTGAAGCGGATATCGCAGTCCTGTCTGATGTACTCGCTATACTGACCGGACAGGTGCCGGGATCAGTTGATGCAGCGCTCACGACTGCGCGCTCCATTCCCATGCCGCCAGAGCAGGTCGCGATCGGCGATCCGGCAAGCCTGGTGGCGCGTCGGCCTGACATAAGGGCGGCCGAACGGTCTCTTGCCGCGTCGACGGCGCGGATCGGGGTGGCCGAGGCGGCGCGGTTCCCGAAATTGTCCTTCACAGGGATCTTGGGCCTCGGCGGATCCTCGTTGGACGACGTTGTCGATGTCGGCGAATTCTCCGCACTCGCGATCCCGCGCCTCCAGTGGAATTTTCTGGATTTCGGCAGGGTAGACGCTGCGATCGACCAAGCCGGGGCAGCGCGCAACGAAGCAGTCGCCAATTACCAGCAGACGGTGCTTCTGGCACTGCAAGACGCCGAACGTGCCTTGGCTCGCTTCGGCCAGCAGCGTGTTGCGCTCGCTGCCAGTATGCAAATCAAGAAGCAGGCTGACGTCGCGGCAGACCTGAACCGCCAACGTTTTGCCGCAGGAGCGATCTCGAAGGCTGACCTCAACCGGGCCCTGCGAGAACAGCAGCAGGCCTCAGCAGACCTCGTCCGGGCAAAAGGTGCCCTTACGCTGGCGTGGATAGCGCTGCAGAAGTCGCTGGGCCTTGGGTGGCAAGAGCCTGTTCGAGATCAATAGTCCCGCCGCGCTGATCAAGTGATCCGGTTGACGAGAAGTAGGCGCCCCTGCCGCTGGCGACCAACTTGTCGTCGGGCTCGAGAACCCGGGTTTCGGCCACCGAAATCTGTCGCCCGATCTTCACGATCTGTCCGTGAGCAGTGAGAGGTCCTGAGGTTGCAGGACGGTGGTAATCGACATGCAGATCGGCCTTCGCTCTCGCCGCGACGCCCCCGGCAAGCAGAGTATAAAGCCCGGTGAGGTCGACCAGTGAAGCCAGGATACCTCCATGCGCCGACCCAATCATAGGGTTCGACACGATCTCTTCGCGCCATGGCATGGTGATCGCGATTGACTGGTCGGAGCATGTCGCAATCTCCAGCCCAAGCCATCGGTGAAACGGCGCGATATGCAGCATTTCCTGCAAGCGCTCTCGATCGATCATAGCTCCCTCGTCCCCTGTGGCTGAGCCGTATCGGATGAGTGATGGCGCCCTAGGAAATCGACGATAGCGGCGGAGAAGGCATCGTTCGCATCGCCCACGACCATGTGCGTGGCATCGGCAATATCGGTGTATTCTGCATGGGGGGCGAGTTGTCGCAGATGCAAAACGGCCTCTTCGGAAACAAGATCGCTAGAGCCGCCTCGGATGAGGTGAAGCGGAAGCGTGAGATTCGCCGCAGCTTGGCTCAGCATTGCCGATTGACGTTCTTGGCTGTCTGGGTCGCCTTGTCTGGCTGACATTATATTACGGATAAACACCGGGTCCCAGTGCCAATAGAAGCGCCCATCCGACTTCTGCCGCAGATAGTTTTTCAGACCATCGCTCGCGCCCCGCTTGGGACGATGCGGCATGTAGCGAGCGATCACGTCGGCCGCCTCCTCTGGTGAGGCGAAGCCGCTATCGACATGCTCTTCCATGAAACCAACCACGCGCATCACACCGCTGGGCTCCATGCGCGGGGCAATGTCGACCAATGTGAGTGAAGCAAAGCTACCTGGAGCAAGCTCCCCTGCGGCAATCAGTCCAGCGAGCCCGCCCAGTGAAGCGCCGACCAGCGCTGGCTTCTGGTCCAGGCGCGACGCTGCAGCGACCAGATCCGCCGCGAAGTCGCGCATTTCATAAGCTCCGCATGGCGACCAATCGCTGTCTCCGTGACCGCGCATGTCGAAGGCGATTGCGCGAAAGCCGGCTTGAGCCAGCTCGCTGACCACCCTTCTCCACGCGCGCCGTGTCTGCCCGCCGCCGTGCGCAAGAAGGACGGGTTTAGCGTAGGCATCCCCCTCAGCCTCGGCTGTAAGAGAAATCGCGCCTGCGCCATCAATCGTAAAGGTTTCTCTCGCCATCTCTGGATGGTAGGAAAGGCGCGCTAAATAGTAAACCGATTTAGTTTGTGGCTCTCGGCTCCGTGTTGGCTGTCCTGCAGGGCGTTTCAACGACGGCAAAAGTCTATGCCAAGAGGGGTTTCTCCAGACCATTCTCTAATGCACCGGCTTGCGATTCGGTCAGCAGTCGCTGTCCGCTTAATCCGCTCAAAGATATAAAAGCTGCCTTTCCGCTTCCGGCCCACTTCCAGCCGGTCAGCTTTGCGCCCTTATTGTGTTGAAAAAGTCTGCCGCGCGTTTTGGTCAGCAATAATCGAATCTTGACGGGCCGTTCGACGCAGCAATGATTCAAGCGGCGAGACTGACCTGAATCATTATTGCCAAAAACTGGCCGCTGGGTCGTCAGCTTTGACTTTTTCAACACAATACGCCCTAATATCGGTCATTCCGAACCCTTCGGATTTAAACCGAAAGCCGCCATTCGTTCGCGCATCAAAACGAGGCGGCGCGGTTCATAGCTTGCTTGCCGACTGTCTGCGCGTTCCATCGATTAGCTCAATCAGCCACACTTTCTGGCGGGCCAACATGGCATCGTTGCGCGCCGCAATCAGCCGTTCGTGTTTCTGGCCCACAGACGGCCTTATTCACGCGAAAAAACCTGTAGGAATGCCGCACTATAATAAGCATAGGGCAGTATGCGCACACCTGTCACGAATTTTCGTGCAATTAAATGGCCCTTATCCTTTTCAGGCCTAAGCTCTTACTGCAAGATTTATTGAATTTTTCGTTGACAGGTAAGCCGGCTAGTTTTTCAATCGATGGAGCTAGCTTTCTACATAGCACACCAAGGCAACTAACTGCGCGGCGCTTCGAGGACAGCTTGGCCTTGGCTTGCGAACAGGTAAACCACATGCCCGCCAAGCGATGCCAGGGCCCCTTCGATATCAATCGGCAGGCCCCGCTCGCTGTTCGCGGCGAGCGCGCTCAGGATGGCATGCGCAGCCGCGGTTCCCAGCTCCTCTGCAGCGGTCAGCCCCTGTACGAAGGGGTTGCGCCCCAGCAGAAATGGCAACGACAGGCAATGCACGCGTTCCAGCGGGTTGCCGGGTTGCCCGAGCTTGAAGCCCTTCCCGGTGACGATTTCATCGAGGCTTGCCGACCGCGCGATGGCCAGGGCGCGGATCTGCATGCGCAGCGTTGGAAAGGGAAATTCCTCCTGCCCCAGAACGGCCTGCCCGCGTGCGTCGACGATGGAATCGAAGTGGTGCGTCACTCCGCGCGCAGCGATGTGCCAGCCGGCGCCTTTGTCGTCCCGCTCCATCGTATAGTCGGAACCGAGCGCATGGATTGCAAGGATACCGGCATCGTGCAACGCGATCAGCCGTTCGATCGAGAGCGGCGGAACAGCCGCATAATTGTCCACGAACACGCGCTTCAGCGAGCGGTTGAAGCGGGCGCGGTCGCCGTCCGACAAGTCCTTCACAATGGCGCCGAACGGCTCGTGCATGCGCAGCAGCGCATAACGCCAAGGCACGGTGCGGTGATGCCGCGCGTTGTAGTGCACTTCCAGCAGATTGCCGCGCGCCCATTCCAACGGATCGAAGTCGCTGCGGCGCTGCGCATAGCACTTGGAAAAGCCCTCCGGCGTCGTGCATCCCGGCCCGAGCGATCGTAGGAACGCCGGGTCGAGCCGCTCGAGCTGGTCGAGGAAGAGGCCGAATGCCCGGTCCAGATCGCCATCCTTGCCCATGACGATTGCAGCCAGCCGGTCGTCGGTAAACAGATCCAGCGGCTGATAGGGGATCGGGCAGAAGAAATCGGCTTCGGGCAGCAGCCCGCCGCGCGACATCATGGTGATGAGCGGACCCTGCGCCCGGTCGCATTGGTCGGTCGGCGCAAAGGTCAGGCGCCCGTCCACGGACTTGAAACGGCCGATCCGCATTGCATGATCGATCGCCACGTCGATTCCGCTCAGAGAGGTGCCAAGGATACCGAGCCGAATCGCGTCCGCCGAAAGATTTGGCTCGACGCTGCGCCCCAGGGCCGCCGGGTCGGCCCCGTGTGTCTTGGGCACCGAGTGCCCGGTGGCCAGAATCGCATGATCGAACGCGAGCGCGGCCTGCTGAGTGACAGCATCGCTCGTCACCCAGACCCCGCCCTCATGCGCGACAATATCGCTGACGCGGGTGCGCGTGTGCAGCGTGATGCGGTGGCCGCGCGCCGCGCCTTCATTCACCAGCGCGCCAAACTGGTCGGCGTAATAATCGCCCAGAACCACGCGCGGAAAAAAGTGTCGTTCGTGCAGGTCGGCATCCCCGATGCCCCAGCCATGGCGGGTTTCGGGCGGGATCCGCTGCAACCAGTCGAGCAGGGTCTCGCACACCGGCGGCAGTTCGATGCTGGCGATGTTGGACAGCATGGCCGGTGAGTTCTGCTGGCGATCGTAGGGCGTACCCACACCGGGCCGCGCCCCGGATTCAAAGATCAATATCGCCAGCGGTGCCTCTGACGTGATCAACCGCTTCAGGGCATAGACCGCGCTCGGCCCGGCCCCGATGATCGCCACGCGCGGCCGCGTTGGCTTGTTCGTATTCCTCAATCGAACACGCTGAAGGCGAGCAGCTTTTCGCGCACATCGCGATCCGCCCCGGCCGGGATCAGCGCCTCGATCGCGGCGCGGCGGTCCAGCGGGCTGGCGTCGAGATCGAGCCCGAGCATGGCGGTGTCGGGGAATGTCCGCTCCGTCGCAGGTTGATCAAGCACGACATCGAGCGCGCGGTGACGCGGATCGCGGTTGACCGTGGCAAACATCTGGCCAACCGCCTCCGGGCTGCCTTCGAGCACCTGCATGTAGCTATTGCCGTTGCCCAGCAGCAGGCCGGTGAGGCCCTTGCGCCGATTGCCCGCCTGCACTTCGTGAGCGAGCGCAAGCGCGGTGTCGGCCTGCGCGTTTTCCTGCGCGCCGGCGGTGCTGAGATAGATCAGCACGCGCAGCGGTGCCTCGGACAGCGTGCAGACATCGGCGGTGCCGGCCATGACGGGATCGTTGTCCTCCATGATCCGGCACCGCGCGTGGGTCAGGCCAGGTCGCGGACTTTGGGTTCGCGATCCCAGTGGCGCTTGGTGCCGACCTTGAGGAAGTCCTCCGGCTTGGGCACGCCCGCGTCAGGCTCGATATTCGCCTTGGGCAGGATATGCTCGCGCGTGCCGCCACAGGCGCCGATGGTCTTGCAGTGATACCAGGCGTCGGCAAACCAGGCGACCGCGCCCACATCCTTGGCCAGTTCCTGCGCCTGGTCGGGCATCAGGATGGCGACCACCGCATCGAACACCACCGAAGGCGTGCCCGCGAGCTGGCCATCGGCCTTGAGTGTGCCGCCCTTGACCTTGATCTCGCCCACCTTGGGCGCGACCAGCTTAACCGTACCGCCGTCCTTTTCGACGCCCGCCTTGATCTCGTCGATCATCGCCTTGTCCGAACCCTCGGCGTAGAGAATGCCCACGCAGCGGCCCTCGAACACGGGCTTTTCCTGCTTCTGGATCGACAGTGCATCGGACAGCGCCATATCGATCGGTTCCTTCGCGGCCTTGGCCTTTTCCGGGAGGTCCATCGCCAGACCGGCGGCCACGCGCTTGGCCAGATCCTCGTCGATATTGCGAAGACGGCTCATCACCCGGTTGCGGACATGCTCCAGCGTCACCTTCGACAGCTCGAACACGATAGCCGAGCAGATGTGCGCCTGTTCGTTATCGGTCTGCGAACGATAGAACAGCCGTGCCTGGCTGTAGTGGTCGGCGAAGGTTTCCGCACGGATGCGCAGCTTCTCGCCGCCATCGTTGCGTTCGTCATTGGCGGCAAAGCTGGTGAAGCCGGTTTCCGGGCATTCGCGCGGGCCGCCGTCCTCGCCCGCTTCGGCAAGGCTGTTGGGCTCGTAATTGGCGCGGCCCGTGGGCACCAGCGTCTGCATCATCCCGTCGCGCTGGAAATTGTGGAACGGGCACTTGGGCGCGTTGATCGGGATCTGGTGGAAATTGGTCGTGCCCAGCCGCGATTTCTGCGTGTCGAGATAGCTGAACAGCCGCCCTTGCAGCAGCGGATCGTTCGAGAAATCGATCCCCGGCACCACATTGGTGGGCAGGAAGGCGACCTGCTCGGTCTCGGCAAAGAAATTGTCGACATTACGGTTCAGCGTCATGCGCCCGATGATGTCGACCGGGATTTCCTCTTCGGGAATCAGCTTGGTCGCATCGAGCACGTCATAGGGCTGCTTGGCGGCCCACGCCTCGTCGAACACCTGGATGCCCAGGTCCCATGCCGGATAGTGCCCGCCATCGATCGCTTCGTGGAGATCGCGGCGGTGGAAATCGGGGTCGGCCCCGGCCAGCTTCACTGCCTCATCCCAAGTGGTGGAGGCAAGGCCCAGCACCGGCTTCCAGTGGAACTTGACGAAGCTGCCCTTGCCCTCGGCATTGACGAGCCGGAAGGTGTGGACGCCGAACCCTTCCATGTTGCGCAGCGTGCGCGGGATCGCGCGGTCGGACATCGCCCACATGATCATGTGCATGGACTCGGGCATCAGGCTGATGAAATCCCAGAACGTGTCATGCGCGCTGGCCGCTTGCGGATAGCCGCGATCGGCCTCCATCTTCACCGAATGGACGAGGTCGGGGAACTTGATCGCGTCCTGGATGAAGAACACCGGGATGTTGTTGCCGACCAGGTCCCAGTTGCCGTCTTCGGTGTAGAGCTTGACCGCAAAGCCGCGCACGTCGCGCGGGGTGTCGACCGATCCAGCGCCGCCCGCGACGGTGGAGAAACGGGTGAACACGGGGCAGCTGTTGCCGGCCTTGGAGAATAGCTTGGCCTTGGTCAGTTCGGGGATCGCCTTGGTGACTTCGAACACGCCGTGCGCGCCGGAACCGCGGGCGTGGACGATACGCTCGGGGATACGTTCGTGATCGAAGTGAAAGATCTTCTCGCGCAGAACGAAGTCTTCCAGCAGTGTCGGCCCGCGCGCGCCGGCTTTGAGGCTGTTCTGGTTGTCCGCAATGCGATGGCCGTGGTTGTCGGTGAGATGCGCCACCGTATCGCTATGATCGCCGCTATCGGGCACCTGCTGATGCACTTCGCCAGCATTGCCCAGCTCGGTGTCGAAATCGGTCTCGCCCAGACCCGGGTTGTGGTGGTGCAGCGAATTGTCGCCCGCCGGGCCGCGTGGCCGCTCCCCCTTGTCGATCGCGCGGCCACCGAAAGGACCGGTTTTGTCCACGTTGGGAACTGGCTTCACGATGATCGGGTCGGGGTTGATGTCATGGGCGGTCGTCTGAACTTTTTTAGCCATCGTTCATCCTCTAATTTTTGCCCCGGGTCGGGGCAACATCGATAAAGTGCCCGCAGGGGTCCCGATATCCAGCGATCGTCGATCAAGATACGCTAGCTGCAAAGATCTTAGCGGCCTTCGCACATGGAGCGACTCATCTTTTCGGCCATAACGGAAAAAAGGAGTGCGATGCCATACCGCCCGCCGATCAGAACGCTCCCGCTCCATGCGGTGACGCCAAACTTGCCATCGCGAGGGAATTGGAATGTCGCATTGTAGAAGGCCTTCCCGGCTCCTTGCTATTCGGTTTCCTAGCGACCGATCTCGAGCCTTTGCTTTCGGCGGATAGGAAAAGGTGCCGCAGTCGGAATTATCTGTTAGTTAGCGCTGTCAATTGTCTGGCAGTTCGTGACGTGACCCCCGGCTTTCCCCCAACTGGGATTAGAGCCGCGCGGTTGTTTTGCGCTTGAGCGCGGTTGAAGCAATGGGCTGCGTAGCGGAGCCCGGAGGGCGTAGCGAATCAGTCCATTGCTTATCCAGTTCGGCGGCGAACGCCGCCGGTGTTGCGTATCCAAGGGATGAGTGTGGTCTCTCCCGATTGTAGTCCTCGACCCAGGCGGCGATCTCGACCCGGGCGTGGGCAAGGCTGAGGAACAGCGTCTCGTTGAGCAGTTCGTCGCGCATGCGGCCGTTGAAGCTCTCGACGTAGCCGTTCTGCACCGGCTTGCCCGGCGCGATGTAGTGCCGCTCAACGCCGATCTCCCCGCACCATGCCAGCACCGCATTGCTCGTGAGTTCGGTCCCGTTGTCGCTGACGATCATCCCCGGTTTGCCGCGCTGTGCGATCAGCTCCGTCAACTCGCGCACGACACGGCCGCCTGAGATCGATGTGTCGGGCACCGCCGCAAGGCACTCCCGGGTCACGTCATCGACCACGTTCAGCACGCGGAACCGTCGTCCTGACGCCATTTGGTCGTGCACGAAGTCGAGGCTCCAGCGCTGGTTCGGTAGGGCCAGCACCGGAGCAGGCGCCCGTGTTCCAACAGCACGCTTGCGGCTCCGGCGTCGCCTGACCGCCAATCCCTCCTCACGGTAAAGACGCTGGGTTTTCTTGCGGTTGATCATCACCCCCTCCCGGCGCAGCAGGATATGCAGGCGACGATAGCCGAACCGGCGTCGCTGGTTCGCCAGCTCGCGCAGCTTCTCGCGAAGCTCGGCATCGTCAGCCCGCTGGGAGCGATATCGCACGCTCTTACGGTCGGCTCCGATCACATGACACGCCCGCCGCTCGCTCATCCCGTGACAATCCTGGAGATGAGCAACAGCTTCCCGCTTCGCGGCGGGCGTCAGAACTTTTTTGTCAGAAGATCCTTCAGCGCAGCGTTGTTCAGCATCGCATCGGCCAACAAGCGCTTGAGCCTGCCGTTCTCATCCTCGAGCGAGCGCAGCCGCTTTGCCTCGGACACCTCCAGTCCGCCGTACTTCGCCTTCCAGTTGTAGATCGTCGCTTCCGACACACCGTGTCGGCGGGCCAGGTCCGCGGTCTTCGCCCCCGCCTCCGCTTCCTTCAGCACGCCAATGATCTGCTCTTCGGAAAACCTCGTTCGCTTCATCTCGTCCGTCCTTCTCTCAGGGGCGGACTCTAATCCAGCGTGGAGGAAAATCGGGGGTCACGTCACTATTCCAAGGGCGGCACACAGCGATCTGATCACGGCTCGGCATCCAGAGGCTCGATACAATCGCGACGCTCATCAAAAAGGTGCAAACTGACGCTACATGCCATTAGAGACTGAGGAAGAGGTTGCTTCGAATTATCGTCCGCCGTTATGGCCTTGGCACGACTAAAGGATTTCAAACTCTTGCAAGATGCTGCCTCCAAGCGGAAATTCCGCGACACGAATTCCTGGTGGTCTATCGTCGGCCTCGTTGCCGGGATCGGCTTCTTCCTGGTCAGCGCGATCCTTTCGTATTCGAACGTCCTCAGCATGCGCGAGAACGAGGAACGGATCCGCGTTACGCACGAGGTGCTGACGTCGCTCGATGAGCTCATGATAGCGGTGCTCGGCGTGGAAACTGGTAGCAGAGGCTATGTCCTGACCGGCAAAGACCAATATCTTGAAGCTTATCGAACCGGAGCTGCCAGCGCGCGACAAAACCTGGGGAAGTTGGAAGCTTTTGCAAATGACAATGCCGCCGAGGATGAGGACCTCGACCGGCTCCGGACCCTGATCGACGAAAAACTCCGTTTCTCCCGGTTGGCCATCGAGACTCGTCGCGATCAGGGCTTCGATCCGGCGATCGCGATGATCGACAGCGACCAGGGCAAGATCGCGATGGATGCGATCCGTTTGGAGATGGCGCAGAGAAACCGCGCGGAGACGACAGAGCGCCAGCAGCGCATCGCCGAACTGGCTGCGGCGTCCAGTGCAACGCTCGTCAGCGCCATGGTCACTAGCCTTATTGGCATCGCCTTGACCATCGCGATATTCCTGCTGCTCATGCGCGGAAACCGCCTGCGCGAACGTCAGCGTTGGCTGCAAACCGCGCAGGTGGAGCTTAGCGAAGCGATGCGCGGCGAGAAGACTGTCCCGCAGCTGGGCGCCGCGGTGCTTGCCTTCCTCGCCGAGAGGACCGGGGCTAACGCAGGCGCGATCTTCAAGGGAGAAGGAGGCACGTTCAACCGTGCAGCCATGCTCGGGGTGACCGACGCGGCAGCGGTGCCCGAAACGTTTGCCTTCAACGAAGGCTTGCTCGGCAAGGTGGCGGCAGACGGACACCCGACCGAGCTTGCGGATATCCCGGACGGTTATCTCAAGATCGGTTCCGCACTTGGCAGCGATACGCCGCGCCATCTCGTGGTCGCCCCGGCTTTCAATGAAGGTTCGGTCAATGCCGTCATCGAACTCGGATTTTTCGATGCGGTGGATGACCGGGTACGAGAACTGCTCGATACCGTTTCAGGCTCGATCGGCGTCGCCCTGCGCTCGGCGCGTTTCCGCGAGCGCCTGCAGGACGCGCTGGAGGAAACGCAGCGCCAGGCTAGCGAACTGCAGGCGCAAAGCGAGGAATTGCGGGTCTCCAACGAGGAACTGGAGGAGCAGGGGAATGCGTTGAAGGAAACGCAAGCCCGGCTGGAACTGCAGCAGGTCGAACTGGAACAGACCAACAGCCAGCTTGAAGAACAAGCGCAGGCTCTGGAGGGCCAGCGTGACGAGCTTTCGCGCGCCGCTGCCTCGCTGCAGCTTAAGGCTCGCGAGCTTGAGCAGGCCAGCCAGTACAAGTCTGACTTCCTTGCCAACATGAGCCACGAGCTGCGCACGCCGCTCAATTCGCTGCTGATCCTTTCCAAGCTGCTGGGCGACAATGCCGACGGCAACCTTTCGGCCGAACAGGTCAAGTTTGCCCGCACGATCGAATCTTCGGGCAACGACCTCCTGACCCTTATCAACGACATCCTCGATCTGTCGAAAATCGAGGCGGGTCACGTCGAGATCCAGGCGACCCAGGTCTCCACGGAGCGGCTCGCTTCGGACCTGCGAAAGATGTTCGAGCCGCTGGCGCAGCAGCGTGGGCTGGAACTCGACATCGCGCTTGCCGACGATGCGCCGCGTTCCATCGAGACCGATCGACAGCGGCTGGAACAGGTACTCAAGAACCTGCTTTCGAACGCGATCAAGTTCACCGAACGGGGCAGCGTTACCCTGTCGATCTCCAGCAAGGATGACGACCAGATCGAATTCGCGGTCGCCGACACCGGGATCGGCATCGCACCGGAGCAGCGCGACGCGATATTCGACGCCTTCCGCCAGGCCGACGGCACAATCAGCCGCAAGTTCGGCGGCACCGGGCTCGGCCTCTCGATTTCGCGCGAACTGGTCCGCCTGCTGGGCGGAACGATCCGGGTCACGAGCGAAGAAGGCAAGGGAAGCACGTTCATCGTGGACGTGCCTGCCACTTACGATCCCGCCACCGTCGCGCCGCGCGCTGCCGCGCCGGCGGGTAAGGAACCGCCGGCAACAGCCCCGGCAACTGTACAAGCCGCGACCAGGCCGAAGGGCCGGACCAATACGACACCCAAGGGGCCGGTCATCGACGACGACCGGGCGGTCCTGTCCGGTGACAAGCGCGTATTGCTCGTGATCGAGGACGACAGCAGATTTGCCGGTATCGTGTGCGACCTGTCACGCGAAATGGGTTTCGAATGCCTCGTGGCCGGCACCGCGCAGGAAGCGATCGACCTTGCCCGCGAGTACCGGCCCAGCGCCATCGTGCTCGACATCGGTCTGCCCGATCAGTCGGGCCTTACCGTTCTGGACCGGCTCAAGCATGAAGACAGGACACGGCACATACCGATCCACGTTATCTCCGGTTCGGACCAGGCCCAGACAGCGATGGCATTGGGTGCGATCGGCTTCCTTGAAAAGCCCGCCCCCCGCGAACGGCTGGCAGAGGTGCTGGCCATGCTGCAGCAGAAACTGGCATCGCGCGTTCGGCGTGTGCTCATCGTCGAGGACGACGCGGTCCAGCGTGAGGCGGTCAGTCAGCTGCTCGGATCGCAGGATGTCGAGACTGTCGGCGTCGGCACGGTCGCCGAATGTCTGGAGGAACTGCGCGGCGGCCAGTACGATTGCATGGTCCTCGACCTCGCGCTGCCCGATGCCACCGGCTTTTCCCTGCTCGAGACGCTAAGCGAGGAAGGCGAGGGTCCGCTTCCTCCGGTAATCGTCTACACCGGGCGGGACCTTTCGGCCGACGAGGAGCAGCGCCTGCGTCGTTATTCCAGTTCCATCATCATCAAGGGCGCCAAGTCGCCCGAGCGCCTGCTGGACGAGGTTTCGCTGTTCCTGCACCAGGTCGTTTCCGACTTGCCTGCCGAACAGCGCCAGATGATCGAGAAAGCGCGTCACCGTGATGCGGCGCTCGAAGGCCGCCGCATCCTCATCGTCGAGGATGACGTGCGCAACGTCTACTCGCTCACCAGCGTTCTGGAGCCCCGCGGCGCACTGACGCGGATCGCGCGCAACGGGCAGGAGGCGATCGATGCGCTGGAGGAAGCGGCGGGCGATCCTGACAACACGATCGACTTGGTGCTGATGGACGTCATGATGCCGGTGATGGACGGCCTCACCGCCGCTCGCGCCATCCGTGCCGATGCGCGCTGGAAGAAGCTGCCCATTGTCATGCTCACCGCCAAGGCCATGCCCGACGACCAGCAGAAATGCATCGATGCGGGCGCCAACGATTACATGTCAAAGCCGATCGACGTGGACAAGTTGCTTTCACTGGTACGGGTATGGATGCCCAGGTGATGCGCACCAGAATGACGGACGCCGGTGCTGCGAACGAGAGCATCGAGGACATCGAGATCCAGCTTCTGCTGGACGCACTCTATCGGCATTATCACTACGATTTTCGGCACTATGCCCGCGCCTCAATCAAGCGGCGGCTGCTGCAGGCGCGGACACAGTTGGGCTACGACAGCATTTCCGACATCCAGTCGGCCGTCCTGCACGACGAGACGATCCTGCCGCGTTTGCTAAACTTCCTCACCGTTCAGGTGAGCGAGATGTTTCGCGACCCTTCGTATTTTCGCGCCCTGCGCGAAAGCGTCGTGCCTCACCTCAGGACCTACCCCTCGCTCAAGGTATGGGTCGCGGGATGCAGCCATGGCGAGGAGCTTTATTCGCTGGCGATCCTCTTCGCCGAGGAAGGGCTGGCCGACCGTACCATCTTCTACGCAACGGACATCAACCCGGCGGCGCTGCGCGCGGCGCAGGCGGGCATTTATCCGCTGGACCGGATCCGCCAGTTCACGGAAAACCATCGCCAGTCCGGCGGTCATTCATCTTTATCTGAATACTATACCGCGGACTACGACAGGGCCGTGTTTGACAAGGCCCTGCGCGAACGAGCCGTTTTCTCCGATCATAGCCTGGTGACCGACGCCGCGTTCGGCGAGATGCACCTCGTTTCATGCCGCAACGTGCTGATCTACTTCGACCGCGAATTGCAGGACCGGGTCGTGGGACTGTTCGGCGAATCGCTCGCGCGCGGCGGATTCCTAGGCGTCGGGTCGAAGGAAAGCCTGCGCTTCTCGGCCCACGCCGACATGTTCTCGGAGTTCGTGCGCGAGGAAAAGATCTATCGAAGGAACACTCGGTGAGCCTTCAGGCAGTCGTCATCGGCGCGTCGGCGGGCGGCGTGCAGGCCCTTTCGCAGGTGCTGCCGGCCTTGCCCGTGGACTTTCCCATTCCCGTCATCGTCGTCGTCCATATCCCGCCACGGCGCGATAACGCCTTGGTCGATCTGTTCGCCGACAAATGCCGCATCCCTGTAAAGGAAGCGGAGGATAAGGAGCCGCTGGAACCGGGAACGATCTATTTCGCGCCGTCCGATTATCATCTTCTCGTCGAGGCGGGCGGCTCGCTCGCTCTATCCTCGGACGAGCCGGTCAATCACTCGCGACCCGCAATCGACGTGCTGTTCGAAAGCGCGGCAGACGCGTTCGGAAGCGAGCTGGCCGGGATTGTCCTGACGGGAGCGAACAGCGATGGCGCAGCGGGATTGCGCGCTATATGTGCGGCAGGCGGGAAAGGTATCGTACAGGATCCGGCCTCGGCGGAAGTGGCGACAATGCCCCACGCTGCGCTTGCCGCGGCCCCGGGTTCGCAAGCGATGCGGTTGGAAGACATCCACCCTGCGCTGGAGGCCATGATCGCGCTATGACCAACAACGTCAAATTCCTGTTGGTCGACGATCTCGAGGAAAACCTCGTCGCGCTCGAAGCCTTGCTTGCGCGCGAAGGGCTGGAGCTGCATTTGGCGCGCAGCGGCGAAGATGCGCTCGAACTGATGCTGGCGAACGATTATGCGCTGGCGCTGCTCGACGTGCAGATGCCCGGCATGGACGGGTTCGAACTGGCCGAGATAATGCGCGCGAACGAGCGATCGCGGCATATCCCGATCATTTTCGTGACGGCGGGAAGCGGCGATGCCGCACGCCGCTTTCGAGGTTACGAGGCGGGAGCGGTCGATTTCATCCAAAAGCCGATCGAAGCCGACATCCTGCGCTCCAAATCGAATGTCTTCCTGGACCTGTATGCCCAGCGGCAGCAGATCACCGCCCAGCGCGACGAACTCGCAACGCTCAGCGCTGCGCTACAGGCTGCCGATCAGCAGAAAAACCGGTTTCTCGCGGTGCTGGCGCACGAGTTGCGCAATCCGTTGGCGGTCCTTGCCGCCGGTCTCAGCATTCTGGAGAGGAAAAGGGATCCGGAGGTCATTGGAAACGTCCGCACGTCGATGCGGCAGCATCTCGGGCACATGACCCGTCTCGTCGACGACCTGCTCGACATCAACCGCATCGAGCACGGAAAAATCTCGCTGCGCCGGGAGAAAGTGCTGCTGGCCGACATCCTTCCCTCCGCGCTGGAAGTCGCGGTTCCGGCAATCGAGTCAGGGAATCACACGCTCGCAGTGAACGTTCCGGAACAGCCGATACTACTCGACGTCGACAAGGCGCGCTTCATTCAGATGGTCAGCAATGTCGTTGGCAATGCGGCACGGTACACGCCGAAGGGCGGGCGCATCGAGGTCACCGCAAGTGGCAGCGGAAACAGCGCCAGCATTGTCGTTTCCGACAACGGTGTCGGCATCCCAGCCGACCAGCAGTCGCGCATTTTCGAGCTCTTCGAGCAATCCAATGCAGGAATGGTCGTGATAGGCGACGGGCTGGGAATCGGGCTGGCCCTCGTCAAGCAACTTGCCGAACTGCATGGCGGGACAATCCGGCTGGTAAGCAGCGTACCTGGCGAAGGAAGTACTTTCGAGATCCAGCTTCCGACCGGAAACCACTAGCGCGATTAAGCTTACCGCTGAACTTTCGTACTTGAAGCTCGCAACACCAATCCAGGAACCCAAATAGTCAGGAGGGATCCCGTCGGATGGCAGTTGATTGTCGGATTTCAAGGTCGCAGCGCCTATAAGCCGCCAGTCCGCTTGCGGCCCAACTTCGGTCATCAACTAAAAAAGATTGGCGGGTAGAACTTGAGCAGGTTAAGTCAGTCCGCCTCATTGCTCGCTGTCCTGCGCGTCAGGAAAGGGCGATCGTTTACCAATCATCTTCGTCGTCATCTTGCACTTTGACCAGGTGCTGATCGTTGGGGAAGTACAGGAGGGCGGCGGGCTCGCCGGACGCATGCTGTACGATAAGTGTGACACCCAGTTCCTCCTCGCCATCAGAAGCGGGTTCGCCAAGCCAGAAACTTCGGGTCGTGTTAAGGCGATCCTGCCCTGTAGGTGGGCCCCGATAAATATCGCAAACACTGAGCGGCTTGGCAAAGAATGACTCGGTCCCATCGGGGTCCGCCAAAGGGTCGTCCGTAAGGATTATGCAATGTCGTTGAAAAACAGCGCTGAGCGGCACCATCGATAAAGCCATTAAAATTCTCCTTGCAGGGGGGAAGTATGGGAAGACAGGTAAATTTTCATCTTCAAGCTTGGCTGCAGCCAGTTCAGAACCTTCCGCTTTAGGTGCATCGGATTGGCTGCCACGAAACATGCGCCATGACCCGTCGTCGTTTGCGGGAACGGCGCCCGGCTCGAGAAGGCCGGGCGACATCCGCAAGTACCTTGGGCCGCTGCGTCCTGACCACGCTACGCCGCGGTGGCATAGCTCCTTGGATAGAGGCCGGTGCGCGCCCACCACTTCTCGGCAAGGGCCTTTCGGGCCTTCTCGGTACGCAGCCCGATTCGGTCGGACGCGCCCGACATCGCGATGCGAACGGTCATAGGCTCGCATCGTGATCAGCATGTGCACGTGAGGGAGAATTGCGAGCTGGTCGCTCTCCCCGTCACGATAATGGACCGCCCAGTCGACCACAGAAGCGCACCGTGCGGGGCGGGCCCGGGGACGCCTCCAATGTCGAAGTGAGATTGCCGTCATCGAGCGTTGCGTCTGCTATGCAACTAATCAATCTCAAAGCTGACATGTGCGTTTGACCCAGAAGCAGCCCAGCTGACCCTAGCGTAGCCGCACTGATTTTAATCACGTGGCCCTCTCCGCCGCTCTTACGATTGGCCGAGAGGGTAACGCCTCTTTTTTCCTCAGCAGGATGAGGGTTCGAAACGAAGCAAGAAATGCGCTTCACAGCGTTATACAGAGTCTTATCCAGCTTTCAGGCTTTCGATCTTCTCGCGGTAGAGCCTCACGATTTCGGTCTGGGCCAAGCTTGGGACACCAACGGTGTTGGAAACGACACTCGCAAAATCGAGCGTGATCATGACGTGCTCCACATCGCCGCGGATGAAATAGTGAGAGGAGCGACTAGCCGCGAGATTATGATGCACGCGTCCCGCTCGTGCGCCGACACGTTGCAGGGCGAAATCGGCGTCCTGGGGCGTCGTGAACTCGAAGTCGGGATGGGACGTCGCGCCATCATCTCGTTCACGTGCGCACTCGCCGCGCTGCCAAATCTGAAATACGGTAGGTACCGTATAGGGCTTAGATTGGTATTCGAAGGCCTTCTCCGGCAGTTCCTGGTCGTGCACCAGATGGAAGTACCGGTCCAGCTGCTTTACAACGGAAGACTTGCGGAACGATTTGGGAAGTATAAATGCAATCAAGTTTGACTGCCTCGCAGCATGATTGAAGAATTTGACAGCTAATTTCGCATTTTTACCAAACGGTGGGTTACCGACGCAGCAAATTGGAAAGTCACTGATCAGACGCAAATTCAGGAAGTTGCGCTTCAGCACCCCTTCACACTTGGGCTCCACATCGACGCCTGCGCTTCCATCAGGCAGAAGGCGAAAAAACGCACCCTTGCCCGCGCTCGGCTCAAACATCCAGTAATCGTCTGGATTGTAGCGCTCACAAAATGCTAGATATAGCATCTGCGCAATTACTTGTTGAGTATAATATTGGTCGACTGCCTCATGGGGTTTGCATTCGCCGCAATCGAGTAGATCCAGCTGTGTTTGCACGAATTTGCCACGCATTGGTGGCATCGTGGTCGTTGGTGGGACAGTTGCGGAAGGCGCCGCCTTCTCTCCGACCTCCTTGTCGCTAAATGCCTGTTCATCTGGCAGCGCGCCCTTCTTCTTCGATGAGTCCATGTCGCTTCCTTTCGCCAACGCAAAATCGCGTTGGCGAAAGGGCTACCGGCAGTTGTCGCGCAGGCCGGGGTAACCAAAAACTTGAGCTGATCTTGCAGATCGCACGGTCCGCTGCGGTCATTTATCGCACCACACGCGAGTGGTCTTCCTGGATCAAAGCGGCGAGAATGTTACTCTCTCGCCAGAATCCGCTTGGCTTGCCCAAGTTATATGTTACAGTTTCGAGATTGAAGTTTGACTGCGCAGACTTTGATGTGGGTTTAGGCGGTGCTGCCTGAGGCACCAGGAGAGAAGCAGCGGGGCGCAGGCACCTCCAGTCGATCGAGAGTCACCTCCATAATGTGGCTTACCCGTTAGACCGGGAACCTATCGGAATCGCTCAGGTCGCGATCCATACCAGAGGTATGGGCGCATATGGCACACGACGGCTTATCATTTGTACCAGCGCGCTTCGGCACACGACATGGCATCACTCAACAGCTGGCTGTTGAGGGGGCAGCTGCCAACCTCAGGCACATGTCCGATGGTCAGGTGATTGCTCTCGCCGCGTCGCTCATCCGCAACGAACTCCCGAACAACCGGCGCTCTCGCCGGGCGGTAGCCAGCACAGCTGCGCGGAAGGCCAATCGCCGGTCTGCTATAATTTCTGAGCAGCAGCCGGCAACTTGGGCGGGTGAGAGCGCGCACCAAAAATACATTAGGAACATGCTAGCCCCAAACGGCAACGCCGAGGTCGTGGGAGAGGCGGCCGTTTTTTGGATCCCGGGTGATCTCCATAAACATGCTGCCGACCTCGAACGGCTGCGCGTTGCCGCACCGAATGTCTATGAAGCGCTGCTCCAAGGCTCGTTTGCTACGGCCGCGAAATTGGGCCTGCAAATATGGGACGAGACAGCGCTGCGTCGCGTACTGGATTGCCAAGCCCGCTTGCTCATTATCGCAAAAGCTCATGCGCTCATCAAAGTCATTCGCCAAATCGCCACCGCCCCCTATGACCAACGGTTCAGCGGCTTCAAGCTTTGGAAAACGGCAGGACATGTACTGCTGGCTACAGTGGCGGCACCGGCGAGCGTGGTTCAGCGGTTATGCTTGTTGGCTTCAGCCTCGCCGCTCATTGCAGATCCAGATCGGCTTCACGCCTATTTGGCTTCTCAGGGTTTGCTGCCTAAGGATGCGGGTGGAGAGCGCATCGTCAAGCTTGCCTGTAGCGTCGAGCGCAAGCTTGAAAAGGCGGCATCGACGGAACAGATTGCAAGCACGGCCTGCTGGATTTTCAACCTCGTAAAGCCTGTTGCTGCTCTCGACAGCGCGGCTTTGGCGAAAGAAGGACTTTCCCGAACCAGTTTCGTCGAATGGCGCACCGGCTTCAGCGGCTCCGAAGCCGCGACCCTTGTGGCGATTGATCTCGTCCGGTCCTTGAACGCGGTTCCCAATATGGTGGAGGCTGTGCTCCAGGGTGCCACCCCGGTAGTTGACGATATGCCATTCAGTGCAAGGCGCATTACCTACACAGCGGTATTGCTGCGAGCAGACGGAAATCCCGACAAAGAATCGTTCAGCCTTGCCCGCGATCTTGGATGCGACGGTGGGTTGTCCCCCGCAAACCGCAGTTCACGCAAACCGCTCGCATCTCTCCAAAGAAAGCGAACAGAGCGGCCCGAGCTGGTTACCCAATTTGAGACCAACTTCGGAATCGATGCAGCTGACTTCTTCAAGCACTAAGGTATTGGGTCCGCCGCATCTGAAGCCGTTAGCAGCCTGCCGATTGCGAGCAGCCCCCTTCCCTCGCGCTGGATCCGCGGCTAAACCCTGCTCTATAGTCAACCCCGCTGGTACAGCGAGGTGGTACAGCAGGACTGGAAGCGATTAGTGGAAACCGCAGAAAACTGTGGTCTTCACGTTGTGGCTCCCCCTCCCGTAGGGGTCACCATTGTCAAGCAAAAAGTGGCGGAATTGCGCCATTTCGAACGATCTGGTGAAAGCGGCTCCCAATTTTTGCCCCGCGCTTTTTCTTAGCTCTCGTGGCATCCATTGAAATGCCCGAGGATCTCCTTGCGATTGCTCCCGGGAATGGAGCCTGAAAATCGAAGGCTGTTCAACCGCTGGGCCGGTAGCCGCCCGACAGCTTTGATTACACCTGGATCGGAAAGCGGACACTGTGTTAGATAAAGACAACGCTAAAGTGCCGTAACCGCCCGCCTTGCCTCATCAAGGAATAGCACCCGTAACCTTCCACAGGCAGATCAGTCGCTTGGTCCCCTCCCAGTCGGCGAGATAGGCTTCGCGCATCGTGCGCAGCAGCGACGGGTTTTCGCGCGCGAGATCGCCGTGCAGATGCCGCAACGCCCTGTCGAGATCGAGCCGTGTGACGTCCTTCGCGCATGCTTCGATTGCCGCATCGTCCGGCGCGCCGGCAATGCGGCTGCTGGCCGGCGACGATCCGCCGCTCGCTGACCCGCCGCCATTTCCGGCACTGCCGCCCGCGGTGCCGGGCTGATCGCGCCCCTCCGCCGCCTCGCGGTGCATCTTGCCCAGTGCCTCGACCATCAGGTCCCCCGACATGCCGGCCATCGACATCTTGTGGAAGAAATCGGTCGGTACCATCGCGGCCGGATCGATCGGCATGACATCGGGCTTGGCCTCGTCATGCGCGATGCCGATGCTGAACGCGCCGCTGACGACGCCGCCAAACTCCCGCTCTGAATCGCGCGAGCTCTTGCTGAAATCGGCGCGATAAGTGCCGATGAACGCGCCCTCGGTCGCTGAGATGATCTGGATCTGGACCGCATCGGTTTCCATGCTGACCTGACCGTCCAGTCCGCTGATCTGGAGCGGCGGATAACGCGGTTCGAACCAGGTTGCGGTTGCCCGTGCCCCGCTGACGGGGCCGCGGTGCCCGGCCTCAATGCGCGGAAAGGTCAGCTTGATGATCAGGCCTGAAAGCGTCGAAGGCGTGGCCGCCTGTTGCAGCATGACCATCATCTCCGCGGGAGAGACCTTCTTTTCGGTCGCGTCGGTCAGCCGCTCTTCTTCCATCCCAAGGCTGCCGGCCAGCGTTCCGGCCGCGAACTGCGCCTTGGCGATCCGCTCGTCCTGGTTGATCGATATCTCGATCTCTTCGGTGCCGCGCGCGGTGGAAAGGGTCGGCGTCTTCTTGCCCATCGGCGGTGCGTTAGAGCGTGGCGGACGGACCTCCTGTCCCTTCTCGTTGACGCGGGTGGTCGGCGCATAGAAGAGTTGCCCCATCGCGCTGCCGATCTCGAGCGCAACCGTGACGCGGATCGAAACCGGTCGCGTCTTCGCAGCTTTCGGCGCGCAGTTGATAAAGGTCAGAATGGACTCGCCATTCACCGCCGATCGCATCAGCGGTCGCGCATCGACCATCATCCAGCGCCGCGTTCGACCAGAGCCGCCCGTCGTCGGCTGCGACTGAATATGCGGCAGGCACTGGCCGCGCACCCCAACATGGATATTGTCGATCGCGTCCGGGCCACCGTTGATCGCGGTAACGCTGATTGTCACGCGCGGATAGGCTTCGGGGCTCGTGATCAGATAGGGCAGCTTGAACCGGATCGCGCGCGCAGCCAGCGGGCGCAGGTTGCGGATGCTGTGGTCGATATCCTGTTGCTCGCCGATCTCAAGCAGCGGCGCGCCTTCGAGGAACATCGCGTCGATCCACTTGGGGTGCGCCAGATTTCCGGCGCGGCTTTTGATCACCTGATCGGGCCATTCGACCCAATGCGCGATGAACGCGGGGAAGGCGCGATAGAGGCCCGCTGCCTTGTAGGCGTCATGATGCTTGCGGATGAAGCGGTCGAGTAACGCGATCCCCGGGTCCATATCGGGGTTTCCCTTGGCCTCATCGATGTCACGCTGTTCCAGTTGCAGACGCTTCAGGCGATGGACCAGACGATAGTCGTCCACGATCGCCTTGCCGCCTTCCGAACTGTTGTCGCGCGCAGCCCTTTCATGGAACAGAAAACGCCAGAAGCTCTGCGTGAAATAGGTTGCGTTGCTGCGCCAGAATGCAGCGATGGTATCGGCATTGTCCGGGGGCACCGCGGCGGCTTCCGCCTTTTTACAGGTGGCCGGACTCGCGCGCGTCCACACCGGGCGCGTCGCAGGTGGCGGACGAAGCTGCGTTTCGCCATAGGGCAGCGCGAGCGGCACGTCATAGGGCCGCATCCCGATCTGCTTGCCATGCTCGCGCGCGCCAGCCTTCAGTTCGCTCAGTGGATTGTAGCCCAGTTTCGCGAGTGCAGCCTGGGCCAGCGCGTCGGTCAGCCCCTCGCCCCACCATCCGCCGATATGGTCGCCATCATTAGTGCGCATGGCGCCGTCGACGGCGTGGAATATTTCATGCGCCAGTGGAATCCGGTCACCCCAAGGGTGGTTGCAATACGGATTTCGGAAGTCTGATGCGCTGTATCCCAAATGGGAACCCTCCGGCACGAACGGCGCGACGTACGGAGCCAGCAGGGTCGCGACATCATCCTTACCAAAGCCATATGCGCCTGAGGCGGTGCCCAGCTCCTCGACAAAGAAAACCTGAAACCGGTCGCTGATGACCGGCAGGTTCGGAGCGTCGAACTTGCGCGCGATGCAGAAGTCGAGCGCCGCCTCGATCGCGCTCAATGCTCTCTGCGTTTCCGAAGCGGTGAGCGGCTTGGCAGGTCTTGCACGTTCGGCCTTGTTCAAGAACATGTCGATATAGTCGACGATCTCGACGCGTGGTTTGGGCCGGCGCATCGCCCGGTCGCGCGCGGCGCGGTCCCAGGTCATGCCCCGCAACGCGCGCAGCCGAGCCGCGCGCACGACTTCGGAATCCGGGCTGAGCTGTGCGAACACGGGTCCGCCAGCACCGGAGCCGACCACGATCAGACCGCCCAGGATCGACCGGCGCGAGAGATTGCCCACAATAATCTTCCTCGTCTTCAGCGGTGCGATTGCCGATTGCGTCCCGTCAGGCGCAATCGGCAGTGCGGGTCAGAAAATCCGGTCGATCGCCTTGCCGATGCCTTCCTCGACCTTGTCGCCGACCTTGCGCTCGGCGGCGTCGCCAGCGCGTTGGCCCAGCCGCCCCATGACCCGGCTGATCGCCGCATCGCCGCGCGCATTCCCTGCCGACGGCGCACCCTTGACGCCCGAGATGCAGCATTCGCTGCTCGATGCCTCAGGAACTGCGTCCTTCAGGAAGCACTCGCCATGCGGCTGGCGGCCGGGCGCGACCCAAGTGAACGCCTTGCACTGCCGGTCACCGTCGCACGCTGCCTTGCACTGTTCCCAGCCATTGCCCGGCTCACGATAGACGATCTCGCGATAGTCGTTCCCAAACAGGTCCACATTGCGCATCGGTTGCCAGGCCGGGGCCGCAGGTTTCGACATTGGCGCGGTAACTGTCGCGGTCTTGGGCGCTGCGGCGCTGCTCACTGCGGCAGCAGCCGACGGACCGAGATAGCGCACTGAGCTGACCGATCCCCCGTGTTCGCCCAGCGACGCAACCTCGCCATCGATTTCGCGGCAATCCGTCTTGTACCCGGCGTCCATGCACACCTGCCAGCGCCCTTCGGTCCGGATCGAATAGGCATAGTCGTTGGCCGTGCCATCGAACCCTTCGGGTGCGGTCACCGTCTGCAGGTTCGGCGTGTCGGCGGTGATCTTGACTGGCGTTCCCTTGAGCGCCTCATCGTTGAACAGCGTGATGCTTCGCGGCGGCGCATCGCTCCCGGCAAAGGCTCCTGCGACCACCGGCATGGTCAGCATCGCGGCCAGCGTGGCTCCGAACGTCAGTTTACGCAGCATATCGATCCCTTTCGAAAAACCGGCGACGCGAGCGACGCGCGCCTCGATGGGAAGAACAGGAGCGCGCGGCGAAAGCGGACATCCCGCCGCGAAAAAGAATCTTCGTCCCCAATGTCCGGATCTGACGGCGGCTGCTGTTCTGCTTCTGCGAAGGGAGACGATGATGAGAAATCGGATTTGGCTGAGCGGCGCGATGGCGACTGTACTTGCGGGGTGTGGCGGAACGGTCGCACCCGATGGAGGCAGCAACGTCGTAGCACCATCCCCGAGCACCACCACGCCCGCCCCGGGCACCACGACCAAAACGGTGCCCGCCAGCCGGACGGAAGTGGAACAGGCATGGCGGTGCCGCGGGCTGATGAGCGCCGCCTTTGCCGCAAAGACCATTCTGAAGGACGACATGCCAGCCGAACTGGCCGAGGTCGGTGCCGGGGCTATAACCTTTTGGACCAATCGCGCGGGAACGCTGCGTGCTCCCGATATGTCCGACGCCGAGCTGGATGCGCTGACCGCGCAATCGGTCCGGGTGCTGGCGACACGGGCGGCGACCGAACGGGCGTCGCCCGACATCCGCGCCTGCCTCGACGCGCAGAAATCACTCTAATTCTAAGCCTGGAAGCCCGTTGCTTCCCGACCGACCTGGAGACACGACATGCGCAATGCGATCCTCCTCCTCCCGCTCTTGCTTGCCGCCGCATGTGGCGGTGGGATCGAAAAGCAGGTCCGCGATCCTGACACGGGCGAAACGACGACGGTACGCGCCGGCTCCGGGATCAAGGCGCCCGACAATCTCCCCGCCTACGCCCCCATCTATCGTGGCGCGACAATCGAAACGTCTGTCACGAGCGGCCCGGGCAAGGGACTGATCTCCTTTTCTGTCACCGAAGACCCGCAGACGATCATCGACTTTTACCGCCAGCACGGCACCGATGCCGGACTGACCGTGGTGACCGAAGGCGCGGTCAGCGGCGCACGCATGCTCGCGATGGGCATCGACGGAACCAGTGACGCGGCGATGCAGGTGACCGTGACCTCGGATGACACGCAAGCGGGCCTAGCCCGCGTGTCCCTCGTCTATGTCGCGCCTGGTGGGAGTGCCTCAGGGGGGTGACAGCCCGGCCACGGGCGCGCATCATCGCACCGATGGAGGACGAATCGCTCGCCGATGGAAGCCAGCTGACCGACACGCTCTATCCGCAACTCAAACGGATCGCGCGCGATCTGCGCTGGCGTTATGATGCGGGCGAGACGATGCGTTCGACCGCGCTGGTCAACGAATGTTTCCTGAAATTGCGGTCGAGCGCAGGCTTTGCCGATGAGCGACATTTCCTGCGCACGGCAGCGCGGGGCATGCGCCAGATCCTGGTCAACCACGCCGAAGCCCGTTCTGCCGCAAAGCGCGGCGGCGGTACCGCAGCCGAGGCGTTCGACGACGATTTGCCCGGAATCTATTGGGAAAGCGACGAGCGGCTCGTCGCGCTCGATGCCGCGCTGGCCCGGCTCAGCGACTATGCGCCGCGGCTGGCCGAGATTGTCGAGTTGCGCTTTTTCGGGGGCTATTCGGAACGCGAGATTGCGATGCTGCTGGACTGCAACGAGCGCACTGTGCGCCGGGACTGGGTCAAGGCGAAGGCATTACTGTTGCTCGATCTCGACGGGAACGACGCGCTGGCCACTGCGCCCTAAAGCGCCTTGCGCACATCCGCCGCTGCCGTTGCAAGCCGGGCCCCCGCAGGGCCGAGCGCCGGCACGATCGCATCGACCTGATCGAGCGACGCGCGCGCGCCGGCGCGGTCCCCGTTCGCGCGTTGAGCCTTGGCCTGCGCGATCAGGGACATTGCACGCGCGGGTGGTGGCGCTTTGCCCAGCCCGGAGGCAGCGACCGCGCGCCGGGCAGTTGCCAGCGCCTCGCTGGTCAGCCCCTTGGCCAGTTGTGCGTCGGCGAGCCCCGACAGCGCCGCGACCTGATGCATCGACCCCGCACCCGTAAACCGCTCCGCCATCGCCGCGGCCTCGGTCAGCGCGGCAAGGGCCGCATCGACCTGTCCCAGGATGAGCAGCACCTTGCCGTGATTGTTCAGCACCGCCGCGGTCCCACCGGACGCGCCGAACAGCTTGCGGCGCACCCGTACTGCCTGAGCGAACAGTGGCTCCGCCGCCTGCGGCCGTCCCGACAGCATCTCGATTGCGGCCAGATTGTTCGCGGTGTTGAGCGCATCGGGCGTTTCGGTCAGCCCGGTTGCGCGCCAGATTGCGTCGGCCGCGCGAAAGGCGGCGCCCGCACCTTCCAGATCGCCCGCCGTCTGCAGCGCGACACCCAGATTGTTCTGGAAGACCCCCGCCTGGCGATTGCGCGGGCCGTGCATGGCGTCATGCTCCATCATCGCCGCCTTGAGCAGCGCAACTGCCGCAGCCGGGTCGCTGGTGCGCAATATCTGCGCCTCGACCAGTCGGCTGTCGATCAGGCGCGCGCGCCACTTCGCCGGATCGCGCCCCCAATAGGCTTGCGCCTGGCCAAGCAGCGGGCGCGCGCCATCGACCTCGCCAAGGCGGATCATCGCCTGTGCCAGGTCGTAGCGGGCTGCGGCCAGCGTATCGCGAGGGATGTTGCGCCCCCCGCCCACCAGCGGACCGAGCGCCGCCTTCGCCGCAGCATAGTCGCCAAGATAGAAATGAAGTTCGCCCAATGCATGCAACACGCGGGCGGATTCGGCGGGATCCCGCGCGAACTCGGCGGCGATGCGGTCGGTTGCGCGCTGGAGAACGTCACGGGAAGTCGCGTCGATCCCGGCAGTCTCGACACTTTCTGCCAGCACCAGATACAGCGACTGGCGCACGGCTTCGCTGCGCGCCTCCTCGGCCAGAGCGGCGTCGCGCGCAGCCACGGCCTCACGCCGCTGCACTTCGGTCGCTACCAGCCCTCCGGCCAAAACCGCCACGATCGCCAGAGACGCGGCGATCGGCCAACGGGCGCGCCAGATCGCCCGGCGCAGTCGATA